>Ga0197142_1002709_pt1 | contig 15272 bp, 15 predicted proteins | sample GBS60_MetaG_FD_148614 | JGI IMG/M metagenome (GOLD analysis project Ga0197142, IMG submission 148614) | Sediment microbial communities from Great Boiling Springs, Gerlach, Nevada, United States - GBS 60_MetaG | ecosystem: Environmental > Aquatic > Thermal springs > Hot (42-90C) > Sediment... | reverse complement strand
GCCGATCGACCCGAGCCGCAAATACGTCGTGGCCGGCTGGGCCTCGGTCAACGAGGGGGTCGAGGGACCGCCCGTGTGGGAGCTCGTCGCCCGCTACATCGAAGCGCGCAAGGTGATCGACCTGCCGACCGCGGGGCGGGTGATCGTCAAGGGCGGCTGAGGCGGTAGCGGTGCTCGAGGTCGGCTTCCTCGCGGCATTCGGCGCGGGCGTCCTCTCCTTCTTGAGCCCCTGCGTGCTCCCGCTCGTGCCGCCCTATCTCTGCTTCTTGGGCGGGCTCTCGATGGAGCAGCTGCAGAGCGGGGTCACGGGCGAAGAGGGCGCGGCCTTGCGCCGCCGCACCGTGCTCGCCGCCATCCTCTTCGTCCTCGGCTTCGGGACGGTGTTCGTGACACTCGGGGCCACCGCGAGTGCGATCGGCCGGCTCCTCGCCGAATGGAGCCTCGTGCTCGCGCAGGTGGCCGGTGTCGTCATCATCCTCTTCGGCCTGCATTTTTTGGGTGTGTTCAAGATCGCCTTCTTGAACCGCGACATCCGCTTCCGGCCCGACAAGCCCGCGGGCCTTCTGGGTTCGTATCTGATCGGGCTCGCCTTCGCCTTCGGCTGGACGCCCTGCGTCGGGCCGGTCCTCGCCGGCATCCTGTTCGTCGCCGGGACCGAGGAGACCATGCTGCGCGGCGCCCTGCTCTTGGCCTCCTATGCCGCCGGCCTCGGCCTGCCCTTCGTGTTGGCGGCCCTGTTGCTCGATCGGGCGGTGGCCGGTCTGCGCCGGATGCGCCGTTGGATCCCGACCGTCGAGCGGGCCACGGGCGCGCTGCTGGTCGGAACGGGCGTGCTCTTCTTGACCGGCCGGCTCAACGAGCTGTCGTTCTGGTTGCTCGAGACTTTCCCGATCCTCGGCCGCATCGGCTGAGCCGGGCCACGAAGGCTTGATAGGAGCCGACCCAGCCCTTGGCCCGGGCTCGACCGAAGGCGGCGTTGAGTGCGATCCGCCGCCGGAAACTCGCCCGCACCTTCTGCGCGAGTTCGGGCCGCAGCCGGAGCTCGCCCGACTCGAGCATGGCGAGCACCCGACGATAGCCGGCCTCGGCGCGGAACACGGCATCGGGCGCGTTGCACTCCGAATCCGGCCGCTGCCGGTAGACCCGCATCGCGCGCCGCACGATCGGGTAGGAGCCGAGTCGGTCGAGTAGCAGGAGGTTGAAGACCACGTCGTCGCAGATCGGGACCTCGAGCCAGCGCAGCCCGAGTGCTCGGTCGACCACCGGCAGGACCGGGACCGGATCGTCGAGTAAAAGATCGGCATCGAGCTCGACCGGCCCCTCGCCGGGCGGCAGCCAGGTGCGGAGGAGCGTGCCGTCCGCCTCCTCGACGATCCTTACATCGTCGCTCGCCGCCCCGCGCGCGAGCGCCAAGGGCACGAGCGTGGCGAGCCTGTCGGGTTCGAAACTGTCGTCGGCGTCGAGCGGCGCGACGAGCCGCCCGCGGGCGGCGTCGAGGGCCGTGTTGCGGGCTCGCGCCACCCCGGTGCGGACCCCGCCCGTTGTGACGAAGCGGACCCGCGGATCGGCGAGCCCGCCGGCCTCGAGCAGGGCGGGATAGCCGGGGTCGCCGTCGTCGACGGCGATCACCGCCTCCCAGTCGGCGAGCGTTTGGGAGCGGAGCGACGCGATGCAGCGGGCGAGCGTGGCCCGCGCCCGATAGACCGGGATCAGGACCGAGACGAGCGGGGCCGGCACCACGCTCAGCCCATCTTGAGGGCGGCGAGGAACGCCTCCTGGGGGATCTCGACCTGCCCCACCTGGCGCATGCGCTTCTTGCCTTCTTTTTGCTTTTCCAAGAGCTTGCGCTTGCGGGTGACGTCGCCGCCGTAGCACTTGGCGAGCACGTCCTTGCGGAACGCCTTGACCGTCTCGCGGGCGATGATCCGGCCGCCGATCGCCGCCTGGATCGCGACCTGGAACAGTTGCCGCGGGATCAGGTCCTTGAGCTTCTCGCAGACCGCCCGACCGCGGCTCTCGGCCATGCTGCGGTGGACGATCATCGAGAGCGAGTCGACCCGCTCGCCGTTCACCAGGATGTCGACCTTGACGAGATCCGATTCGCCGTAGCCGTCGAGCTGGTAATCGAAGCTCGCATAGCCGCGCGTGCAGGATTTGAGCTTGTCGTAGAAGTCGAAGACGACCTCGTTGAGCGGCAGCCGGTAGACCACCATCGCCCGGTTGCCGACATAGGTGAGCTCCTGCTGGATACCGCGCTTTTCCTGGCAGAGCTCGAGGACCTTGCCGAGGAACTCGTCGGGGACGAGGATCGTGGCCTTGATCCAGGGCTCCTCGACCTTCTCGATTCGGGTCGGGTCGGGATAGTCCGAGGGGTTGTGCAGCTCCATCACCTTCCCGTCGGTCCTGTGCACCCGGTAGACGACCGAAGGCGCGGTGACCACGAGGTCGAGGCCGAACTCCCGCTCGAGCCGCTCCTGGATGATCTCGAGGTGGAGAAGGCCCAAGAAACCGCAGCGGAAACCGAGACCGAGCGCGCTGCTGCTCTCGGGCTCGAAGACGAAGGAGGAATCGTTGAGCCGGAGCTTCGCCAGGCTGTCCCTGAGCGTCTCGTATTCCGCGGCATCGGTGGGGTACATGCCGCAGAAAACGACCGGCTGGCTCGGCCGGAAGCCGGGCAGTGGCGCGGCCGCGGGGCGGCGCTCGTCGGTGATCGTGTCGCCGACCCGGGCATCGGCGATCTCCTTGATGCCGGCCGTGATGTAGCCGACCTCACCCGGGCCCAGCGAATCGACCTGCAAGGGCTTGGGGGTGAACACCCCGATCCGGTCGATGGTGTGCACGGCACCGGTGCCCATGAAGCGGATCTTGAGACCGCGCTTCAATTCACCGTTCTTGACCCGCACGAGCGTCACGACGCCGAGATAGGGGTCGTACCAGGAGTCGACGACGAGAGCCTGCAACGGCGCGCCGCGATCGCCCACGGGCGGCGGCAGCCGGTGCACGATCGCCTCGAGCAGCTCGTCCACCCCTTGCCCCGTCTTGGCCGAGATCACGAGGGCGTCCTTCGCGTCGAGCCCGATGATGTCCTCGATCTGCTGCTTGACGCGTTCCGGTTCCGCTGCCGGCAGGTCGATCTTGTTGAGCACCGGGACGATCTCGAGGTCGGCCTCGATCGCCTGGTAGGCGTTGGCGAGCGTCTGCGCCTCGACCCCCTGCGTGGCGTCGACGAGCAGGAGGGCACCTTCACAGGCGCGCAGGCTGCGGCTCACCTCGTAGGCGAAGTCGACGTGGCCCGGCGTGTCGATCAGATTGAAGACGTACTCCTGCCCGTCCTTCGCCGTGTAGCGCAAGCGGACGGTCTGCGCCTTGATCGTGATCCCCCGCTCGCGCTCGATGTCCATCGAATCGAGCACTTGCGAGGTCATCTCGCGCGGATCGAGCCCGCCGCACTTCTCGATCAGCCGGTCGGCGAGGGTCGATTTGCCGTGGTCGATGTGCGCAACGATCGCGAAGTTGCGGATCCGGGAAAGCTCGCTCATCGACCCCCGCTCGATTCGTCCTCGTCGAAACGTCCCGCGAACCGCGAGGCCACCCGGCCCGCTGCGCTGCCGAGCCCCTCGGAGATCGGCGACCTCCGTGCCTCGCCGCATTCACCCGAGCCAGCATATAGGGCGGAACGGCCCCGAGCGGAGCCCCTCGGCGGGTCACGAAATGGAGGTGGACCCCGCCCGGCGCGTGCCCCGCCCGACCCGTCGCGACCCGCACACCCGCGATCGCGACTTGCCGCGAGAGCGGCAACGTCCCGCCCCGGCGGCAGGGTACGCAGCGCCCGGAGCTCCGCCGTCGCCCGTTCGGGCGGGTGGCCGAGCTCGCCGAGCCGGTCGAGCGCCCCCGCATGGTCGACGTGGCCGTGGGTGAGGAGGACGGCATCCACACGGCCGACACCGGCGAGCGGTGCCTCCGCCCCCGGCTCGGACCCGCGCCCGAGGTCGAGCCGCAGCCGCGCTCCCCCGGTCTCGACCGCCACCGCGGCCGGTCCCTCGGCGAACGGTCCGGAAAGGATGGTGATGCACAAGCGCGGGCTCCTCCGCCCCGCGTTGACGCCCGCTGCGCGCCGCGTCTAGCCAGCACGGGACAGCCGAGGGAGGCCCTTCCGTGCGCGAGGTCTGTGCGATCGTGGGGTGCGGGTTGATCGGCCGGGCCTGGGCGATCGACTTCGCCCGAGCCGGCTGGCGGGTGCGCCTGTTCGACCCGGCCGTGGGCGCCGTCGAGGGAGCGCTCGCGACGATCGAGACGCTCCTCGCCGACCTCGTGGAGAACGGGCTCCTCTCTCTCGAAGGGCAGCGCGCGGCGCGCGCCCGGCTCGAGCCCGCGGCGAGCCTCGCAGAGGCACTCGCCGGGGCGGGCTGGGTGCAGGAGAACGCCCCCGAGCGGCTCGAGCTCAAGCGCGAGCTCTGGCGGGAGCTCGACCGGCTCGCCGAGCCCGAGGCGGTGCTCGCTTCCTCGACCTCGGCCCTTCTCCCCTCGCGCTTCACCGAGGATCTCCCGGGCCGGGAACGCTGCCTCGTCGCCCATCCCTTGAACCCGCCTTACCTGATCCCGGCGGTCGAGCTCTGCCCCGCACCCTGGACGAGCCTGGAGACCCTGCTGCGCGCCGAGACCGTGATGCGCGGGCTCGGCCATTCGGTCATCCGGCTCGCTCGCGAGATCGAGGGCTTCGTCATGAACCGGCTGCAGGCGGCTTTGGTCGAAGAGGCCATGAAGCTCGTGGCGGCCGGGATCTGCACGGCCGAGGAGGTCGACATCGGGCTCCGCGATGGGCTCGCCTTGCGCTGGTGTTTCGCCGGGCCGTTCGAAGTGGGCGATCTCAACGCCCCGGGCGGCATCCGCGACTATGTCACCCGCTACAAAAGCGTGTTCGATTCGGTGCTCGCCTCGGCCCTGCCGCGACCCGACTGGACCGGCCCCGTGCTCGACGAGATCGAGGCGAGCCGCCGGCTGCGGCTCCTGGCCGAGGAGATCGCGCATCGCCAGCGCTGGCGCGACCGGCGGCTCATGGCCCTCGTCCGCCACAAGAAGGAGGCGAGCGAGACGATCGGGGATTGAACCCGGACCGCTTGCGCGCTCGCCGCGGCCCCGGTAGCAGCGGAACCGAGAGCCGGGCCGGCCGGACGGCCCGCGAGGTTCGGGGAGGATCGAGAAGATGGCCGCTCTCACCCGTCGCGCCACACTCGCCACGACCGCTTCCGCACTCGCCGCACCCTGGATCCTGCCACGCTCGGCGCTCGGCCAACAGAAGCCGGCCCGGATCCGGCTCGGCATTTCGACCTTCCTTTCGGGTCCGGCCTCGGTGTTCGGTGTGCCCGGCCGCAACGCCGCCGATCTGTTGATCGACCAGCTCAACGCCAGGGGCGGGATCGCGGGCGTGCCGGTCGAGGCCCTGGTGATCGACGAGGCGCCGGGGGTGAATTTCCTCTTGGGCGAATGTCGCCGCCTCGCCCAGAACGAGAACGTCGACGTGATGCTCGCCTCGATCTCCTCGGCGAGTTGCCTCGCGGTCGCCCCGCTCGCCGAGGAGCTCCGCATGCCCAACATCATGTGGGACTGCGGCACGCAGCGGATCTTCGAGGAGGGCAGCTGGCGCTATTCGGTGCGCACCCAGGCCAACGCGGTGCCCGAGATCGTCGCCCCGCTCTTGTACTTGTTGAAGATCCGCCCCGAAGTCCAGACCGTGGCGGTGGTCAACCAGGACTACGCATGGGGGCGCGATTCCTGGGCGATCTGGAAGACCGCCATGGAGGCGATCAAGCCCGGGATCAAGGTGGTGGCCGAGCTCTTCCCGAAGTTCGGGGCCACCGACTTCTCGACCGAGATCACCCGGCTCCAGGCCCTGCGCCCGGACGTCGTGTTCTCGACGAGCTGGGGTGGCGAGCTCGACACCTTCGTCCGCCAGGCGGCCGAACGGCGGCTCTTCGAGCGCTCGCTGTTCGTCCTGCCGCTCGCCGAATCGAGCCTCGAGCGGGTCGGCAAAACCTTACCCGAAGGCGTGATCGTGGGCGCCCGCGGCGACCACTGGTTCCTCCACCCGACCGCCAAGGACACCGAGCGGCTCAAGGGCTTCGTCACCGAGTACCGCAAGCGCTACGGCCTCTACCCGATTTACCCGACCTTCCACATGGCGCAGGCCCTCTTCGCCCTCGAAGCCGCCTACACGAAGGCCCTCGCCGCCAACGGCGGGGTCTGGCCGTCGCGCGAGCAGCTCGTGGACACACTCCGCGGCCTCGAGTTCGATCACCTCACCGGGCGGATGAAGATCCGCGAGGACGGCCAGGGCCTCGAGCCCATGCTGATCGGCCTCTCCAAGCACGTGCCCGAGTACCCGTTCCCGGTGCTCGACCAGATGGTGCTGTTCCCGCCCGAACTCGTCATGAACCCGATGGGAACCAAGGGTCTCGAGTGGGTGAAGACCTTGAGCATGGAGACCGTGGCCAAGGCCCCCGCCCCGATCCCCTACAAGGCTTGAGGCTCGCCGCGGTCGGGCCACGTTCCCCGATTCGGCCCGACCCGGCCACGGCCGCGCGCGATGGGGCTCCTTCTCCTCCTGGCCGCCCTCGACGGGCTCGCCTACGCAGCCCAGCTCTTCATGGTGGCCGTGGGCCTCACGCTCGTCTTCGGCGTGCTCAAGATCTTGAACGTCGCCCACGGCAGCCTGTTCGCGATCGGCGCCTATCTGGCCTCGACCCTCGTGGGGCTGGCGGGGGCACCCGAGCTGTCGCTGCTCGCCCTCGCCGTCGCGGCACTCGCCACGGGCGTCGTCTTGGGTCCGCTGATCGAGCGCGGCCTTCTCGCCCGGATCTACGAGAAGGAGCACGTCCTCCAGCTCCTCGTGACCTTCGCCCTCTTCATGATCCTCGAGGACCTGCAGAAACTTCTCTGGGGCGTGCAGCCGCGCTTCGAGGACGCGCCGGTGCGTCTTCTGGGCCAAGTCGAGGTGGGCGGCATCTTCTACACCGCCTACCAGCTCCTCCTCCTGCCGGGTGTGGCGGCCGTGGCGCTCGTGGCGCTGACCTGGTTCCTGCGCCGCACGCTGCTCGGCCGGACGATCGTCGCGGTCACCCACGACCGCGAGGCGGCGACCGCGATCGGCATCGACGTCCGCCGCGTCCATCTCGTGACCTTCACGATCGGCGCCGGGCTCGCCGCCCTGGGTGGCGCGCTCGCCGCACCCACGACGAGCCTCGTCCCGGGGATCGGCGTGCAGATGATCGTGCTCTCCTTCGCGGTCGTCGCCACCGCCGGTCTCGGCCAGATCGAGGGAGCCGCGGTCACCGCGCTCTTGATCGGCCTCGCCCGTTCCCTGGCCGTCTACTTCGCGCCCGAGCTCGAGGTCGTGATCCCCTATCTGTTGATGGTCGCGGTGCTCCTGGTCCGCCCGGCCGGGCTCTTCGGCCGCACCGTGCTGCAGCGGGTCTGATGCGCAGCGCCCTCGCCGTCGCCACGGGCGTCGTCCTGCTCCTGCTCCTCGCCCTCTTCCAGCCCTGGCTGCGCTTCGTCTCGACGATCGCCCTTTCGACCGGGCTCGCCGTGCTCGGCATCATGCTGCTCCTGCGCGCGGGGCAAGTGAGCTTCGGCCACGCCCTCTACGTCGCGGCCGGCGCCTACACCGTGGCGTTCCTGCGACCCCACCTCGGCGAGGCGCTCCTTTTGCTCCTCGCCGGCGCGGCGGTTGCGACCGGTCTCGGCCTCCTGGTCGGCCTCTTCGTCACCCGCTACCGCGACATCTTCTTCGGCATGCTCAACCTCGCCTTCTCGATGGTCGCCTGGTCGCTGCTCGAGAAGCTCTACAGCTTGACCCGCGGCACCGACGGGATCCGGGTCGTCCGCCCGAGCCTCCTCGGCCTCGGCCTCGACGGGCCCGCTTGGGACTGGGCGCTCTTCCTCTCGGCGCTGGTCGCGGCGCTGCTGGCAGGCGCCCTCGTCGCCCGCTACCTGAGCTCGCCCGCGGGCTCGGCCCTGGGTGCCATCAAGACCCGTGAGACGCGCCTCGAGTTCGCCGGGATCTCCGCCCGCCGCGTCCTGCTCCAGGCCTATCTCTTGTCCGCCGCGCTCGCCGGGGTGGGCGGGGCGATCACCGCCCTCGCCACCCTCCACGTGACCCCGCTCCTCGCCTACTGGACCCATTCGGGCGAGCTCGTCTTCGTGGCGATCCTGGGCGGCACCGGCCACGTGCTCGGCCCCTTCTTGGGCGCCGTGGTCTTCGAGCTCGTCCGCGTCCACGCCGCGGCCGCCTTCCCCGACGCTTGGCAGATGATCCTGGGCTTCGTCCTGCTCGTGATCATCCTCTCGGCCGCACGCGGCCTCGCGGGCCTGCTCGACGATCTCGCGCGGCGGCTCGGGAGGCGAGGTTGAGCGCCCCCCTGCTCGCGGCCCGCGGCCTTTCCCTCGCCTTCGGCGGGGTCCGCGCGGCCGACGGCGTCGACCTCGAGGTGGCCGAAGGCGAGATCTTGGCGATCATCGGCCCGAACGGCGCCGGCAAGACGACCTTCATCAACATGGTGACGGGTTACCTGCGGCCGCAGGCGGGCTCGATCCGCTTCACGGGCCGGGAGATCGCCGGGCTGCCGCCGCGCCGGATCGTCCGGCTCGGGATCGCCCGGAGCTTCCAGATCCCGCAGCTCTTCACCGAGCACACGGTGCTCGAGAACGTGGCCCTTCATCTGGCCGCCCGCTCCGGCTTCTGGGCCGCCTTCTCCCCGCTCCTTTCGGCCGAGCGGCGGGCGGAGGCCATGGCGCTCCTCTCCGGCCTCGAGCTCGCTCCCCTGGCCCACGCCCGAGCCGACCAGCTCGACGAGGGGGCGAGGAAGCTCGTCGACATCGCCATGGCCCTGGCGCTCCGCCCGCGTCTTCTGCTCATGGACGAGCCCACTTCGGGCGTGGCGGCGGCCGAGAAGCACGCGATCATGGACCGGCTCGTGGCAGCACTCCGCCGCGAGGGCGTCACCGCCGTCTTCGTCGAGCACGACATGGAGGTGGTCGCCCGCCACGCCGACCGCGTCGCGGTCTGGAGCCAAGGCCGGATCCTGGCCGAAGGGCCGCCCGCCGCGGTGCTCGCGGATCCGACCGTCCGCCGCGAGGTGATCGGCGTCGAGGGGGCGCCGTGCTGAGCCTCGAGCGGGTCGAGGTCGCGATCCAGGGGGCGCGGATCCTGCGCGGCGTCGAGCTCGTCGTGCCCGAAGGCGGCCGCGTGGCCCTGGTCGGCCGCAACGGTGCCGGCAAGACCACGACGATGCGGGCGATCATGGGCCTCGTGCCCTTGTCGGGCGGGGTGATCCGCTTCGACGGCCGGGATCTGGCCCGCGTTCCGCCGCACCGGCGGACCGCTCTCGGCATCGGCTACGCGCCCGAGGACCGCCGTCTCTTCCCGACCTTCACGGTGGCCGAGAACCTCCGCTTGCCGGCCGAGCTCTTGCGCCTGCCGCGCGCCGAGATCGACGCCCGCCTCGAGCGGGTCTTCGAGCTCTTGCCGGAACTGCGCGAGCTCGCCGACCGCAAGGCCGGCGCCCTCTCGGGCGGCCAGGGCAAGATGGCAGCGCTCGCCCGCGCACTCGTGACCGGTACCCGGCTCCTGCTCCTCGACGAGCCGTTCCAGGGCCTCGCCCCCGCACTCGCCCGCCGCTACGGCGAGATCCTGGCCCGGCTCGTGGCGCGCGAGCGGGCGATGGCGCTGCTCGTGAGCGAGAGCAACCCCGAGCTCCTGCGCCCCTTCGTCGACCGCGTGGCGACCATCGAGCGCGGCGAGATCACGAGCGAGGCCGCCGCTCCCGCCTCGACCGGCTAGACGACCGCGACCCGGATCGAACCCACCCCTTCGATCGCCGCCTCCATCACCTGCCCGCGTTCGACCGGGCCCACGCCGGCGGGTGTGCCGGTGAGGATCACGTCGCCCGGGGCGAGCGTGAAATAGTGCGAGAGCGTGGCGACGATCTCCGGCACCTTCCAGATCATCTGCGAGAGATCGCCCGACTGGCGCAGCACGCCGTCGACGGCGAGGGTGATCGCCCCGCGGCGCGGATGGCCGATCGCGGCGGCCGGCACAAGCTCGCCCACCGGTGCGGAGTGGGCGAAGGCTTTGGCGATCTCCCAGGGCCGCTGCTGCTTCTTGGCCTCGTCCTGGAGGTCGCGCCGGGTCATGTCGATCGCGACCGCATAGCCCCAAACGCAGGCGAGCGCCCGGTCGGCCGGAATCTCCTCGCCGCCGCGAGCGAGCGCCACGAGGAGCTCGACCTCGTGGTGAACGTTCGCGGAACGGCGCGGATAGGGGAATCGGCCCGAGGGGTCGAGATCGTCCGGGTTCTTCTGGAAGAAGAAGGGCGGCTCGCGGTTCGGATCGCCACCCATCTCGACCGCGTGCGCCGCGTAGTTGCGGCCGATGCAGTAGACCCGGCGGACCGGGAAGAGACCGCCGCCGCGGACCGGGATCGCGGGTATGGGCGGCGGATCGATCACGTAGCGCATCGCATGGCTCCCTCGACCTCTTCCGGGGCATAGCAGCCGACCCGCGCCTCGGGCAGAGCCGCGGTGGTTGACGTCGGCCGCCGCCGGGTGTTGGAAGATCGCGTGGATGCAACGGGGAGGTCCCGTTGAGCCGCGACGAGGGCTGGTCGATCCCGCCGATCATCCGACCCCGGCCCGAGGCCTGGGCGTTCGACCTCGACCGGACGCTCGGCGCCGTACTCGAGCTGCGGGCCGAGATCCCGGCCGACGCGTTCACCGCCAACATCCTCGGCACCGAGCGGCAGGGCAGCGCCGTGCTCCTCGAGGGTGGCCGCCACGCACTCACGATCGGCTATTTGATCACCGAGGCCGAGCGTGTGTGGCTCACCTCCGCCGACGGGCGGGTGGTCGAAGCGCATCCTTTGGGCTACGACTTCGTGACCGGCTTCGGCCTCCTGCTCCTGCTCGGCCGGCTCCCGATCGCGGGGCTCGCGCTCGGCAGCAGCGAGCGGCTGCGGCCCGGCGATCCCGTCATCGTCGCCGCCTGCGGCGGTCGGGAGGCTGCGGTCCAGGCCCGGGTGATCGGTAAGCGCGAGTTCGCGGGCTACTGGGAGTACCTGCTCGACGAGGCGCTGTTCACCGCACCCGCCCACCCGCACTGGGGTGGCACCGGCTGCATCGGCCCGGACGGGCGGCTCGTCGGGATCGGCTCGCTCTTGATCGAGGCCGAGGCCGGCTCCGGCGAAACCGCCGCCGCCAACATGGTGGTCCCGATCGACCTCTTCGCCGCGATCGGCGACGAACTCGCTCGTACGGGCCGGGTCGACCGGCCGCCACGGCCCTGGCTCGGCCTCTACGTGGTCGAAGCGGGGGATCGGCTCGTGGTGACCGGCGTGGCGCCGGGCGGCCCGGCCGAGGAGGCGGGCATCGAGCGCGGCGATCTCGTGGTCGCGGTGGCCGGCCGTGCGGTCGTCGATCTCGCCGATCTCTGGCGCAAGGTCTGGGCCCTCGGGCCCGCCGGCACGCTCGTGCCGCTCTCGACCGTTCGCGACGGCCGCCGCTTCGACCGGGTCCTGCGCTCGATCGACCGCGAGGGCATGTTGCGCCGACCGCGGCTCCACTGAGCCCGGCGCCGCCGCGGCTCAGAGCCCGAGCCGGTCCTGCACCGCCTTGGCCGCCACGGCGAGCGCGATCACCGGCCGGCGCAGGGCGTGGAGCGGGATCGGCCGCAGGCGGGTCACCGGGAAATCGAGCTCGGCGTCGGGCACGCCCGACGCCTTGTCGGCCAGGACCCGGCCCATCGCGGTCGCCATGGCCACGCCCCGGCCGTTGTAACCGCCCGCCGCCACGAGCCCCGGCTCCGGCTCGACCAAAAACGGCAGGTGGTTCTCGGTGAGCGCCACGAGGCCGCCCCAGGCCCGCTCCCAACGGAGATCGGCGGGGAGCTGCGGGAACATCCGGTGCGCGAGCCGCCGCAGCCGTGCCTGGGCCGCGCGGATCCCTCGCTCGCCGTAGGCGCCACGGCCGCCGATCACGAACCGGCCGGCCGAATCGAGGCGGAAGTAGACGAGGAGCCTTCGGGTGTCGGAGGCCGCTTCACCGCCCGGCAGGATCGAGCGGCGGACATTGTCGGAGAGCGGGGCGCTCGCGACCTGGACCGAGGTCACCGGGACGAGCGTGCGCGCGAGCCCGCCCACGAGCCCGTCCGTGTAGCCGTTGGTGCACACGAGCACCGTCCGGGCGCGGACCGCGCCGCGCTCGGTGGCGACGCGCCAGCCCGCGCCCACCCGCTCGAGTCGGCGCGCCGCCGTCCGCCCGTGGATCCGCGCGCCGGCCCGGATCGCCGCGGCGGCGAGCCCGCGGGCGTAGGCGAGCGGTTGCAGCGTACCGCCGCGCCGGTCCAAGAGCCCGCCCTCGTAGAGCCCGGTGCCGAGGGCGATGCTCACCGCGCCGCGGTCGAGCCACTCGACCGGCGCGCCGCGCCGCTCCCACTGCCGCACCCGCGCCTGCTGCAACCGCACGCCGGCCTCGTCCGGTGCCGGCTGGATCCAACCCGCGCGGACCGCGTCGCAGGCGATGGCGTGCCGGGCGACGAGATCGAACACGAGATCGGGTGCGGCGGCCGAGAGACGCACGGCGCGCCGGCCGAAGGTCGGGCCCATGATCCGCTCGACCTCGTCCGGATCCTCCTTGAGGCCCGGGATGACCTGCCCGCCGTTGCGCCCCGAGGCCCCCCAGCCCGGCTCCCGCGCTTCGAGCAGGACGACCGAGACCTTGCGCTCGGCCAGGTGCAGGGCGGCCGAGAGCCCGGTGTAGCCGCCGCCGACGATCACGACCTCGGCCTCCTCTTCGCCCAGGAGCGGCGGGCAGGCGGGGCCGGCCGGTGCGGTCGCGGTCCACAAACTGTCGGCGAGCGGTGGCCTCTCGTCTTCGATCATGCGGTGCTCGAGCGTCCGACATCCCCGCGCTTCGGCTTGCGGGGCCGATGCCCGCACCCTATCTATCGGGGTTCGGGGGGCTGACAAGACACGAGAGGGGAGGTCACGCTCCATGCGCACGACGATCCTGGCCGGTGCCGCGACGCTCGCCCTGGTCCTGGCCGGCGGACCGGCCGACGCCCAGCAGAAGCTCGCCTTCACCTCCTTCGGCGGTTCCTACCAGGAAGCCCAGCGCAAAGCGCTCCTCGAGCCCGTGGCCAAGGAGCTCGGCATCACCTGGGTCGAGGACACTTTGACCGGGATCGCCGAGGTCCGCGCCCAGGTCCGCGCCGGCGCGGTGAGCTGGGACATCGTCGATCTGGGGCTTGCCGACTGCGCCGCCGCCCAGAGCGAGGGCCTGCTCGAGCCGCTCGACTATTCGCTGATCTCGACCGAAGGCTTCGACAAGATGGCCTTCGACACGCATTGGATCGGGATCATCTACTATTCGACGGTGCTCGGGTACTCGACGGAGAAGTACAAGGACAAGCCGCCGCGCGGCTGGAAGGACTTCTGGGACGTGAAAGGCTTCCCGGGGGCCCGCGCGCTGCGCGACTATCCGACCCCGAACCTCGAGATCGCGCTCCTGGTGGACGGTGTGCCAAAGGACCAGGTCTACCAGCTGCTGTCGACCGAGGAGGGAGTGGCCCGCGCCTTCAAGAAGCTCGACGCGATCAAGCCGCACATCACGGTCTGGTGGAAGTCGGGGGCGCAATCCGCCCAGCTCGCCAAGGACGGCGAGGTCGACATGCTGTCGATCTGGAACGGCCGGCTCGACACGGTGATCAAGGACGGCGCCAAGTTCGCCTACACTTACGACGACGGCATCCTGTCGCTCGATTGCCTGGCGATCATCAAGGGCAGCAAGAACAAGGATCTGGCGATGAAGGCGCTCGCCCGGATGGTCGCCCCCGACCTGCAGGCCAACATGCCACTCTACATCAATTACGGGCCGACGACGAGCAAGGCCTTCGAGACCGGCAAGATCACACCGGAGATGGCGCGGATCAGCCCGTCGAGCCCGGAGAACGCGGCCAAGCAGTTCGTGATCGACGCCCGCTTCTGGGCCGCCAACCGGCAGAAGATGCAGGAGCGCTGGGACAGCTGGAAGACCCGCTGAGCGCCCCTTCGCTGCCGGCATGGATCGTCGCGCGCCGGTCGGGATCCGCTTCGAGGCGGTCTCCAAGCATTACGGCGGGGTGCGGGCCCTCGACCGCGTCTCGCTCGAGGTCGAGCCGGGCGAGTTCTTGACGCTGCTCGGCCCCTCGGGCTCGGGCAAGACCACGCTGCTCATGGTCCTCGCGGGCTTCAGCCGGCCCACGAGCGGGCGGGTGCTCGTCGGAGGCGAGGACGTCACCCGCACCCCGCCGCACCGCCGCGACTTCGGCGTGGTGTTCCAGAGCTACGCCCTCTTCCCGCACATGACGGTCGCCCAGAACGTCGGCTACCCCTTGCGCATGCGCAATCGGCCGCGCGCCGAGATCGCCCGGAAGGTGGCCGATGCGCTCGCCCTCGTCCGGCTCGAGGGGCTCGGCGACCGCCGCCCCGACCAGCTTTCGGGCGGCCAGAAGCAGCGCGTGGCCCTCGCCCGGGCGATCGTCTTCGAGCCGCGCGTGCTGCTCATGGACGAGCCGCTCTCGGCCCTCGACAAGAAACTCCGCGAAGCGATGCAGATCGAGATCCGCCGGCTGCACGAACGGCTCGGCATCACCACGATCTACGTCACCCACGACCAGCGCGAGGCCTTGACCCTTTCCGACCGGGTCGCGGTGATCGACGGCGGACGGATCCGCCAGCTCGACCCGCCGCGCCTGCTCTACGAGGAGCCGCGCTCGCGCTTCGTGGCCGAGTTCGTGGGCGAATCGACGATCCTGCCGGTCGAGCGGCGCGACGGTGCCCTGTTCTGCGCCGGGCGGCCGCTGCGCACCGCCCGCCCGCTGCCGCCGGGTGACGCGCTCCATCTCGTCTTGCGCCCCGAGCGGCTCCGGCTCGAGCCCGCCCCGCCTGCCGATCCTGTCAACACGCTCACGGGCGCGCTCGAGGACCTGGTCTTCCAGGGCGAGAGCCTGTTGGCCGAGGTCCGGCTCGACACGGGTGCCCTCTTGGCGGTGCGCCTTCCGGCCGGCGGCGCCGATCCGCCGGGCGCCCTCTCCCGTGGCGGCCGGGTCTGGGTGCGTTTTTCCCCCGAGGACGCCGTGCTCGTGGGCGAGGAGCCGTGAACCGGCTCGCCATCGTGAGCGAGGCAAGCGGGGCCGAAGCGCTCGCCCGCGACGCCCGACGCGAGCGGCGGCGCGCCCTCGC
>Ga0197142_1002708_pt1 | contig 15274 bp, 11 predicted proteins | sample GBS60_MetaG_FD_148614 | JGI IMG/M metagenome (GOLD analysis project Ga0197142, IMG submission 148614) | Sediment microbial communities from Great Boiling Springs, Gerlach, Nevada, United States - GBS 60_MetaG | ecosystem: Environmental > Aquatic > Thermal springs > Hot (42-90C) > Sediment... | reverse complement strand
TCCAATAATACCTACTCAACATTGAGAATGAACTAGCTCCTCCCCTTTGGCAAAGGGGAGGAAGGGTGGGGTTCATGATAAAGCCACTCAAAAAAGCATGCCAGGGCCGTGGTTTGGCCATTTATTTCCTTGAAATTATTCTTGGACTTGTGAGATAAGATATTGTTCTTGTTTCAGGCACACAATTCTCCCAGGGGCAGAGGATGGAAATTACTCCCGATAGGATCCGACAATTATTATTTCCCAAATCAGTGGCAGTGATAGGCGCCACAAACTACTTTGGAAAGTGGGGTCAACTTATCATCAGCAACATAGTTGCAGGGGGCTTTGCAGGTCCTATCTATCCCATAAATCCAAGGGCAGAAACACTTTTCGGGCTGAAATGTTACAAGAGCATCTTAGATGTGCCGGAAGATTTGGACTTGGTCTTTATTGCCATCCCTGCCGAAAAGGTCATGGATGTGCTTTTGGAGTGTAGTCATAAGGGTGTTAAATCCATAGTAATGATAACCAGTGGTTTTGGAGAAACCGGAGAGGAAGGGAAAAGTCTTCAAAAAAGGGTAGTGGAATATTGCTCTTCAAAAAACATGCTTTTGGTGGGCCCAAATACAATGGGCATAATCTCTCCTTACAGGGGGCTTTTTGCCACAGGACCACATACCAGGCCTAAAAAAGGTTCAGTAGCCTTTGTTTCTCAGTCAGGCAACCTTGGAAACCAATTGGTGTTTTGGGCTACTCAGCAAGGAATAGGGATTTCTATGTTTGTGGGCTCTGGAAACGAGGCCATGGTAACTTATAGGAATTTCTTGGAATACCTGGAGCAGGACCCTCACACAGAAATCATCGTACTCTATCTTGAAGAGCTGGGAAAAGGCAGGGAGTTCGTGAAATTAGCAAATGGGATCACCAAAAATAAGCCCATTTTATTTTTAAAGGGAGGAAGAACAGCTTCCGGTGCAAAGGCTGCCCTAACACATACAGGAGCCTTGGCAGGAGAAAATAAAGTGTTGGGAAAGGCCATGAAACAAGCAGGGGTGATAATGGTCAACATACCCTCTGAACTCTTGGAACTTTCTGCTGCCTTTTCATCAGTTCCCTTTCCCAAAGGAAACAGGGTAGGTGTTGTGACATTGGGTGGAGGATGGGGTGTTGTGACCTCCGATCTATTGGAGGAAATGGGGTTTGTGTTACCAGAATTGCCCAAAGATGTTATAGATAAAATAGGCAAATATCTTCCTCCCTTTTGGAGCAAGACCAATCCTGTGGATCTTGTGGGCACAAGGGATCCAGATGCACCTGTGGTGGCTGTGGAAGAATTAATCAAACTAAAAGAGATTGATGCCATCATTGTGCTTGGAATAGTAGGCAGGAAGGAAGTGGTGGATCTCCTGTTAAAGTCTGTAAGTGAAGTTGATCCTGATACACCACCTGAGTTCTTAAAGAAAGTAGAGGATTTTTCAGCCCAATACGAAGAATATTTTGGAAAGAAGATGGTTGAATTCATGGAGGTGTACCAAAAACCAATAATTGGAGTTTCCCTTACCACCTCAGTGAGTGGGATGGTAAGGGAAGTGGGAGGATGCAAATACAAGGCCTTATTCTATCAGAGTCCTGAACAGGCAGTGAGGGGGCTTAAGGCTATTTTGGAATACGAAATGAGAAGAAATCAATCCATGCCTTTATCTCCTATGTCTGACCTGTAATAGCAGCCCTCCCAACTGATTTTCTTTACCTTCTGATAAGCCCTTTGTTTTGCTTCCTTAAGGTCTTTTCCTAAAGCCGTAACGCAAAGGACCCTGCCTCCGTCTGTGAGGATCCGATTGGATTCCTTTCTTGTGCCCGCATGGAACACCTTGATGTATTCAGGTTCTTCTCCCAAGCCCTTGATCTCGTAACCCTTTTGGTATTCAAAGGGATAGCCTTTGCTTGCCATTACAACACCCAAGGCATGTCTTTGATCCCATTTTAGCTCAAAGCCCCTTAACTCTCCTTTAATGCCTCTATAACACAGTTCTCCAAAGTCAGAGCTTAACCTCATAAGAATGGGCTGGGCCTCTGGGTCTCCTAACCTACAGTTAAACTCCAACACATAGGGTCTTTTGTCCACAATCATAAGGCCTGCATACAAAAAACCCTTATAAGGCGTGCCCTCTTCTTCCATTCCCCTTATGGTGGGCAAAATGATTCTATTCATAATCTCTTCAAATAAATCGGGTGTAATAATCTTTGTGGGAGAATATGCTCCCATTCCCCCTGTATTTGGCCCCTTATCTCCATCTTCTAAGGCCTTGTGATCCTGACTGGTGGCAAGGGGAATAATTTCTTTACCATCTGTAACTACTATAAAGCTTGCTTCCTGGCCCACAAGGTATTCTTCCACAACTATTCTCCTGCCCGCATCTCCAAAAAGCCCTTTATTGAGCATAGCCTCAATGGCATCCTTGGCTTCTCTTAGGTCCTGGGCAATGATAACACCTTTCCCTGCTGCCAGGCCGTCTGCTTTTATCACCACAGGGAAGCCCAAATGTTTTGCAAACTCTAATGCCCCCTCCACTGATTCAAAGGCCTTAAACCTTGCTGTGGGGATCTTGTGCCTTGCCATAAACTCCTTTGCAAATGCCTTTGAAGACTCCAACAGAGCCGCCTTTTTGGTTGGCCCTAAACATAAAAGCCCCTTTTGCTCAAAATAATCCACAATCCCTAATGCCAGAGGGTTCTCAGGCCCAACTACAGCAAAACTTAGATCTTCTGCCACAAAGAATTCAGCAAGTCTTTCTATTGCATCTGCCTTAATGGGTACATTGGTGCATTTCTGCTCAGTTTCAGTTCCTCCATTACCTGGTGCAACGTAGACCTTTTTCACAGCCTCTGACTTGGCAAGGGCCCAGGCAATGGCATGCTCCCTACCTCCACTCCCAACCACAAGTGCCTTCATATCCACCTCCAAATTTTGATACAAAATCAAAAACCACCCATAAAGGGATTTCCATCCAATAAACCCTTTTAAAGCTCTCTCTTCAATGCTAAAAGATACTGCCCAAAAATCCTTGAAAGAAAAGAATAATATCACTTAGGAGGCATATAGAAAAGTGAAAGAGGAAAGACACTTAAGGGCATTAGAACGCATGTACCATGGCGCTCCTTGCAACCTAAACCTTTCTCCCCTTATGACCCTTGAAAAAGGAAAGTGCGTCATAAAGATGAATGTGGGCAAACATATGCACCATTCTGGTCAAAATGTACACGGACACATGATCTTTAAACTCTTGGATGATGCAAGTTTCTTTGCTGCAATGACTTTGTTTACAGATTACCTGCTTGTAACAGCACAGTTTAACTTGTATTTTATAAGGCCAGTCTCTGAGGGATTGTTAATTGCACATGGTAGTATAAACTATAAAACATTTAACATTGCAATGGCAGAAGCAGTGGTTTTTATGGAAAATGGGAAGGAAGTTGCAAAAGGTTCAGGTCTATTCCATAAATCATCAAAACCATTAGGCCCAGAAGTTGGATACTATCTCGAATAAATATTGTTATTTAATCAGCCTGACTGTATCTTCCAAAAGATGTTCTATCGAAGGGATACCCAAAAAATTAAAAAGGGATCTAATATCTTTTGCAAAATAAACGTCCTTAGGAAGGGTTCTGTTTTTAAGCACAATCCATAATGCAGTGATAGTAGCCAATACATATGAAATTGATCTAAAAGGCAGGTTTATTATGCCTTTTAAAAGTACCCAGGAGTTTAGAAAGAGATCATTGAACTTTAAAGACTCATTCAAGGCCAATTCCCAACTGTGGTACCAGTGATTTCTCAATACATTTGAATCTAAGACATTGTGAATTGAGTCAGAAAAGTTCATCTTCTCAAATAAAAATACCTGGAACTGTCTTACAATCAGGTACCAAATTCTCTGCCAAAAGGCTATTTCTGAAGCTGATTTACTCAAACCAAACACATTCATTTTCAAACAAGTAAGTTCAGCATAAATGGCAAAAAATTCTTCTACAACGGGATGGATGGCAACAGCTTCTGTTTCTTTATAAATTGTCTTATAATGAATCAGGTGGCCGATTTCATGTGTAAAGGTTAAGGCACTGATTAACCCTTTGTAATATGGGCAAAAAAGCAAAAAGGGAACTTTAAAGCACCAATACCTGCACATGCCTCCAAAAGGTTCAGCGGGGTCTTTGGACAAGATCACAACACCATTTTCCATGAGATTTTTTTTCGCCTTTAGGCAAGATAATACTCTATCTAAAACAAATCTGGCATCAAATTTTATATCCTCAAGGTTTAAAGGGGCCAAATCTAAGAATGGATAACAAATGCTGCAATCATTCAATCTTTCACATAGCTTTGTATGAACAATCTTTGATATTTTTTGCAAAGGGTAAATCAATGAGAGTGGAGTTTCTATTTGAGTAATTTTTGCAATAGCAGTTACAAAGTCTTGGTTATAAGACAACATATTTTTATAAAGATACTTGTAATTAAGGTACAATAATCTTAAGAACACATCTTCAAACTTTATAAGTTTTTTTATAGAGCTTATATAAAGCTTCAATCTTGTAAGATTTTTGCTTTTGTCGTATATAAAAAGCTGATTATAAGGCATTGCTTGATTGAATGTTTCATTGTAGCTTTTCCTAATCTCGTAAGTTAATTGATTATTTAAATTACAATTGCCGATTTTAGAATAATGCATTGAACCCTTTGAGATGATTTGTTCAAACAGCTTTTCAAATTCAAATTTATATTCTTCATAAAAGCGGTTATCGCTAATTTCAAGGGTTTGGCACCTTGTGTCTAATAGGACATTAAGACCTTTACAACATTTTTTTATATCTAAGAATACCATCTACCAAATTTCTAAGGTCATCTTCATTATTGTAAAAATGGGGAGATACTCGGATCAAGTTGTCTCTAAGAGATATTTTGATGTTTTGTGTGAGTAGATATTTATAAAGCAGATGGGGTTTATCGTATTCAAAACTCAATATACTTGAAGCATATTCATTGTCATGAGGCGATACAACAGATATATTTGCCCTTTTGAGCTCCTTTGCAAGAGAGCCATTCCATGAAGAGATTGTGTCAAATACATTATGAATCCCATAAGAATTGATGAACTCAATACCCTTTAGAAGTGCAAAAACGCCCACCGAGTTCATAGTGCCAGGTTCCATCACAAGGGCATCTTTTTTAAGATCAAGTGCGATCTTAAAAAAATCTTCTTCTTGTATTACACTCTTCCAGCCCAGTTCCACCGGTTCCACAAGGTCTTGCACCTCTTTTGAGATGTAAAGTATCCCTGCCCCTGGCAGGCCCATCATCCACTTGTGGGAGCCTGCTGACATAAAATGGACCCCCAATTCCTTTAGGTTTACTGGTATAGCACCAATACTCTGTATCATGTCAGCAAATAACAATATTCCCTTATTTTTTAAGACCGAAGAAAACTCGGCCAAAGGAAATTGAAAACCTGTTACATAATTTACGTGACTTAGGGCAAGTAGCTTGGTGCCTGGTTTAATTTTCTCAATGATATCTTTAAGGCGAAAATTCTTGTGATCATAATGAATGAAATAGACTTCTATTCCTTTTCTACTCTGCCATAGCCAAGGATAAATGTTCGAAGGAAAATCAGGCACAATGCAGGCTATTTTATCTTTTGTGTTTAATCTTAGGCCTTGAGCAATTTTAGAAATGCCCGAACTTGTATTTTGTACAAAGGCAATTTCTGATGCTCTACAGTTCAAAAACTTAGATAGTGTTACTCTTGCCTCTTCAATTAATAATTTGTCTCTTTCATAGTTTGGACCTTCGTTAGTCAATCTATTTAGATATTCAAGAAGGTAGAATTTTGTAGTATTTGGCAGTAGTGATATGGCTGCATGATTTAAATAAGTCATGTTCTCTAACACTGGAAATTCTTTTCTAAAACTATTTTTAGTTTGATTTGTAGTCATTTATCATTTTCTTTTAATCAATCTATTTATTTCCTCTAAAAGTTCCTTAGCCATCACATTGTCCCTAATCTTTAGACCTTTAGATAAATATTCTTTTGCTTTTTTAAGATCATCCATATTGAAATATGCAAGGCCAAGGTTAAAGTAAATGATTGGATCAAGGGAATCCAAAGCAAGAGCCATCTCCAGGTGCCTTAAGGCCTCCTCCCATTTCTGCTCACGGATTGCATTCGCACCCATTATCTTAAAGGGTTCTGTGGTGTAGGGATTTAATTTAAAGGCCTTTTCCATCTCTAAAAGATATCCCTTTGTATCACCCAAAATATACAGCATATTTCCCAGATCCACGTGTGCTGCCCAATCTTTAGGATACTTTTTTAAATGCTCTCCAATCAGTCTTTCCTGTTCTTTAGCACAGGAAATCCTTATATTTTCCATTGGTATACTATATATGTCTACCACAAGGTTTGCTTTACAATATGATACCATCATCTCATTGGCTTTTTCTAATTGTTCCTTAGTCATTTTTCTTGTGGGTTCAAAGTAAGGTTGAAACACTGAAAGTGAAAAATCAAAGTAGAATAGATCGGCAAGAGGTTGGTTTTGATACTTTTTGTGTAAAATGGTGGGGTGAGCCTTTTCTTGTAATATACTCCCCACATCCTCAGAACTCCTATAAAGCAATTTTGGCGCACGGAATTCCAAAATAGGATTTGAGTCGGTATGAATCAAACCATCAGAAAAAATTCTTTTGGGTTCGTCACTAATGATAAGTTCTTTAATAACACTTGGATGCTTAATGGAGATCAAACTTGAATTTTTGGCAAAATCCAAGTTCTTTTCAAGGGCTTCCACACTAAGGTCTTTCTTATCCTTAAAACCCAAGAGAAGATAGTCGTCACCATAAGGTGATGTTCTAAAAATTGCTCCATTTTTAAAAATCTTGAAAAATGTATTACAAATTAAGCTGAAGGTCTCCCAATCCATTTCATAGCTATGAATCCACTGCAAGAATATTCCACCTTCTTTTAATCTTTTTTTGCCGTATTCAAAAAATTCTAAACTAAAAAGGTTTGCAAGTCCTGCCATCCAAGGATTGGAAGGTTCGGAGATAATAACATCATAGTTGGTCTTTGTGTGGGTTAGATGTACCCTACCGTCTTGAAGGATAATGTTAACCCTTTTGTCTTTAAACAGATCGTTATTATAAGATGTGAAAAAACTTGAAGCCTCAAGGACTTGCTTGCTTATCTCCAGCACATCCAAAGACTCAATGGGATAATGGAGCACCTCCCCTGCAGTCATACCGCTTGCAAGGCCAAGCACCATTACAGATTTTGGAGATGGATGAAATAGCATGGGTATATGTGCCAAAAGGCATTGTGTTGCCCTATCACCGTGGGATGAGGCATCGGGCTTTCCGCTTGTAATAAGGCTTAATCTTTCCTTTCCTATACTATCCACGTACCTTTGAACCACCGTAAAACCTGTGAGCCCATCTCCTGCATAAACAACCTCCCGTGGCCCTTCAAAGGCCCTTAAGATCTTGTTGCCTGAAAAGATGGACTGAATCCACCCTGCCTTTTGAAGTGCCCCTGACAATTCGGCAAAGTTATGATACCTTCCGTAGGCCAAAAGGGACAAATCCCACTTGGGTAAGATGAAGGCAAAAATAATACATACAAGAGCCACTGAAATCAATGCCTTATGCCTTAATACTGAACGTTTGAATAAAAAGAAGGCACAACCAAGGGATACTAAAATTTGGAAAAACGCCAGTAACTTAATGGAAAATATTTTGCCAAAAAAAGGTAACAGAAAAAATCCCACAATTAAAGAACCTACAATACACCCAATACTATTTGCCGCATATAAAAAACCTGAAACTTTTCCTAAGGTGGATAATTCAGGTTTAGCAATCTTTAAACACAAAGGAAACATAGCTCCTGAAAGTAAAGTGGGTGGAAGCATCAACACAAAAAGTATAAGGCCTTTAATAAGCCACATTAAAACAAGATTTTCTTTAAGAGAAAAGATCAGCTTAGAGTAGAAAAATTGAAGATTCCCAATAATATTGCTTATGACCAAAAAAGAAAAGGCCATAACAAGGTTTAAAATAATTAAGAAGCTAATGTCTGATGAAATCCTACCCTGGATCTTTCCAAAAATTACACTCCCAAGACCTATCCCGATGATAAATGTTGATACAACCAAAGTAAAAGAATATGTGGTTGGCCCTATCAACAATCCCAAGAGGTTTGTCCATATAATTTCAAAAGCCAATGCACACATCCCAGACATAAAAAAAAGTAATGCCAATACAAAGGGCAACCTATCAAAGGGATAGGTCTTTCTTTCGGTTTCACCTAAGACTTTAGAAGGAAAACCGCCCCAAAAATATCCTTTTTTAACCGTAGTATAGACGATCAGGAATATGGAAAGGTTTAATAAAACGGCAAAAAACAAGGTCTTGTTTACACCGAATTTGGGAATGGAAATAAAACCGCAATAGATTGAACCGACTGCAGCTCCCAGGGTGTTTAACCCATAAAGGGTCCCAGATCTTAAGGAGAGGGCCTCTGGGAGCTGATTTATAAATCTGATCAAAACAGGAAGGGTTGCTCCCATTAAGGTAGTGGCAGGCAGTATCAAAATTACAGCCACAACAAGACACCCCAAGTAATAGGAAGGCCTCCAAGAGAGGTTATACAAAAAAGAAAGTAAGGGTTGGATTAGGATGGCTAAAATCGGAATCAAAATAGCCCATATACCCACCAACGCCTCCATTACCCCATATGTTAGAAAGAGTCTCTCCCTTCTATTAACCCTGTCTGCCCATCTTCCACCCAAAAAACTACCCAGTGCAAGGCCTGCCATAAAACATATTAAAACTATGGCGACTGCCTGTGGAGAACTCCCTAAAACCCTCTCAAGGAGTCTCACCCACAATATCTCATATATAAGGCCCGTTGCACCTGAAAGGAAAAACAATAGATAACACAACCTGGTGCCATCCATTGGCAGAAGCCGCGTTTTCTTATTTGGGCTGTTATCTTTCAAAAGCCTAATTCTTCTCCCACCAAGATCACAGAGATGTCTGTGAGGGAGGGTTTTCTGTGAAGTATTGTTGTGATCCTACATATCCTTTGAGGTGAATTACAGTCATTGCAGACACCGGTTTCTGCACAGGGTGTCTTCATGTTCAAACTTTTGGCCCTCATGGGGCCAGCAACTTCCCTTACCCTTTTTATGGCCGATTCCAAATCAGGTCTTACCTTATTCATTCCCGCAATGATTAAGACCTTTTTTGGCCCAAAGCACATGGCCGAAACCCTATTTCCGATTCCATCCACATTTACAATCTCACCCGTTTCGCTGATGGCATTTGCGCTGGTGATAAAGCATTGGCTCCTTCCTTGCATCAACCTGATATTAAGCTCCTCTTCCTTTGAAAGATCAGGTATCCAATGGTCGTATACGGTCTTTCCCTTAGCCTTCAACTCTTCAATTATCCCAAGGGACCTAATGGTATTGCTCCCTCCTATACCAAAGGTCTGAAAGTCTTTTATGAGTTCTAAGGCAAGTTCCTTGGCCTCTGATCTGTTTGAACAATAGTGGGAATCAAAACCATGGGCCTTTAAAGCCTCCTTTGTCCTTTCGCCAATTTTCTCCCAAAGCCATTGCCTTTCCATTGGGACCTCCTTTGTATATTTAAATGCTCCAATCCTATGTTCCATGTTTTGAGGAGTCAAGGGATCCTAATCAAGTTAATCAAAGGGGTTGTCTTCAGATTCTTTGGGCCTTTAAGAATTAAGGCAAGGCCTTATTTTTAATCCATAGACAGAAAGATTACAAAAATGACACCTACGAGGTGTAGCAAGGCGATTCTTCGCCTTCTGTGTAATGTCTCATATAGCTATCTCTCCGCTTGGAGACAACTTATTTTGGTTAGAATGGAGTCCGGTCTGAACAGAGGTTAGCACAGGGATGAGTAGCTTAATTTTAAATCGCAAAACTCCATTTCACCCTGAATCAAGACAGGGAAGTATTTTGCATTAACTTACACATTTAGGGCAAACTCATATTCCCTTGACATTCCAAAAGGGATTGGTTTAAAGTTTTATTTATGGAAGCGATCCTCCAACAAAATCTACCCCAAGAACAGATTGATAGGATAGCCACCTATATTATAGAAACCCGTCTTGCACCTGCCATAGAGGAATTTGTCCGAAAAAACGAAACAAGGATAAGGGAGCTTTCTATAATCGAGCGAGTAATAAGGGTTGAAGAGGAACTCAAAGCCTTAAGGGAAATAGAATCAGCTCGGTTTGATGCCACTGAGAAGCGCTTGGAGGCCTTACAAAGGGAAATAAATGCCCGCCTTGATGCCACTGAGAAGCGCTTTGAAGCTATGGACAAACGCTTTGAAGCACTCCAGCGTGAAATGGTCGCCCGATTTGAGGTTACAGAGAAGCGTTTTGAAGCAATGGATAAACGCTTTGAAGCACTTCAAAGGGAGATGAATGCCCTCCTTGATGCCACTGAAAAGCGTCTGGAGGCTTTACAAAGGGAGATGAATGCCCGTTTTGAGGCCACTGAAAAGCGCTTCGAAGCCATGGACAAACGCTTTGAAGCACTTCAAAGAGAAATTGCTGCTCGTTTTGAGGCAGTGGACAAGAAATTTTCTGTTTTACAATGGTCTATCGGTATTGGTTTTAGCGTACTAACCATACTTCTTACATTGTTTAGGTTCATTCCAAAGTAGCTGACATTTGTCCATTTTAAACCTTTGCCCCACTATCTTCTTTTCTTTGGAACATTCACTGTTGTTAAAGCTTGCATTTATGAACTATATAAGCGAAAGTGCCAAGAGATGCGAGCCCCACTTAGCCTATGTGCCTTACCTTTTCTTTCCTTTGGTGTTTTGCAACCAAGGGCAGTGTTTAAAGGACCGTTTTGATAGTCTTGCCTGGTAAGCTGAGAAGTTTTAGCGGATCTTCACCTCAAAATGAAGCCGTGAGGTGGTGTAGAAATCTTTATTTTTCAATAGGTTTTGGATGTTTGGTTAGTTTTTTCCTTGTGACTACTTTTACCTCTCGGTCAGTTAAAACCATTGGTATTTTAATTTTTTTATGTATTGTTACAGACATCCATTTCTTGACTCAAACAGAGTCTTTAATTGATCCAAGAACACTTAGATCATTCTTGGATTTAATGTAATCTTAATGACTTTATTCTGCTCATGAGTGCAATATTAAAGATTAGTAATAGTGCGGTTTTTACCTACCATTATTTCAATATTACTTTCGTAAGAGGATGGAATTGTATATTTTCTTTTCTCCCTTGCCTTTAGATTTATTTATCATGACATGCATAATAACTATTAACATACAGCCATCTTTAAAAATGTCACATTATTTTTAAATATTATTAGTCCATATAATTAAATCCATAAAAACAGATGTAACTATAATTGAGATATTATCAATTTTATAGAGGTGAAGATCTGCTAAAACTCCGCCATCGGCCAGGGAAGACTTCTAAAATAATCCTCTAAAACTTATTAACAAGTAGTGCCCAAATGCAAGGCTTACCACCTGCAAGGAATTGATTTTATACAAGAAAATTTTTGGGACCATGAACTTGGGTTATTTTTTGATCTTCAAACAGAAAGATTACAAAAATGTAATCATTTTGAAATAAAGCTGTCATTTTAGTGTGTTAAGCTTAATTTAAATGATTTGAAAGGAGGATCTTATGGAAGCAATGACAGAATCCATATGCATGATAAATGGAGTTGAATTAATCCTTTGTCAAAGGCAGCCTGGGAGCCTTAAGATCTCAAAAAGAAGCTGTGCCTTGAGATATCTCCAGGCAAAGGAAGAAGGGCTCAAAGTCCCCAAAGATGAATTTGACTTGATCAGGGTCCACAGTCTGCAGATCTGTGGAAGTTGTCCTGAGGGAAAGAGGTTTGCTAAGGAACTTAGCAAGGCTACCAGGATAAAGGGGAAGCAAAAGAATGCGTAAAAGTTTATTTACGCTACCTTCCCTTTTGCTTTGTCTGTTAGTGGGCTCTTTCCTCACCACTGAACTAAGGGCAGCCGGAGAACATGATCTTATCACTGCCATAACTAAAGTTTCAAAGGCAGCCATACCTGCTGTGGTTCATATAGATGTGATCCAAAGAGAAAGCTACCCCAATCCCTGGTTGCCCTTTAAAAACGATCCATTTTTCCGTTTCTTCTTTGACATGCCAGACATGCCCGAACGTATTGAAAAGGTAATGAAAGGGATTGGAACCGGTTTTTTGATAGACGAAAAGGGACATGTGATCACAAACTATCATGTGGTGGCAGGTGCCACAGAAATAGAGGTCTTGCTGGCAGATGGGAGAAGGTTTCAGGCCCTCTTGGTGGGCACTGAACCCAGGACTGATCTGGCCATCTTGCGCATTAAAAAGGTGCCGGGTCTTCCTTATCTAAGATTTGGGGATTCGGATAAGGTAGAGGTGGGAGAGTGGGTGGTGGCAATAGGCCATCCACGTGGCTTGGACCACACGGTTACCCAAGGGATCATCAGTGCAAAGCACCGCACAGGCATACTGAATCCCAATACCTATCAAGACTTCTTGCAGACTGATGCGGCCATCAATCCAGGAAACAGCGGTGGCCCACTTCTGAACCTAAAAGGTGAGGTGGTGGGTATAAATTCTGCCATTGTATCCAAATCAGGAGGATATGAGGGAATAGGGTTTGCCATTCCAAGCAATATAGCTTCATATGTTGCAAAGCAACTTATTTTAAATGGTAAGGTTGAAAGGGGATGGCTTGGGGTCCTGACTCAAGATATCACCCCCATACTTGCAGAGAAGTTGGGTCTAAAGGAATCATATGGAGCCTTAATTACAGAGGTGGAGCAGGATTCCCCAGCTTATAAATGTGGTCTAAAGCCAGGGGATGTTATATTGAGCTTTGGGGGTAAGAAGGTAAAAGACAGTTCAGATTTGTTCAACCTTGTGGGGCTCTCTCAACCTGGAACCCATGTGGAGATCTTGGTTTGGAGGGATGGGCGGCAACAGATCCACAAGGCAGAGCTTATCTCCGATGAGGAAGGGGCATATGGATGCAAGGTAATCTTAAGGAGCAAATTGGGAGCTGACCTTAGACCTTTAAAACCTCAAGAGAGAAGTCGTATGGGGATCCCAGAAAACATAGGGCTTGTCATATGTTATTTGGAGGCCAAAGGCCCTTTAGGAAAGGCCGGACTTGAAGAGGGAGATGTAATTTTGGAAATAAACGGCACTCCTGTAAAAGATACCACAGAGGTTTTAAAACTCTTGGCCCAAGGTGTGAGAGGAGGTATGGCAACAATATTGGCCATTGATCATAGGACTGGTAAAAAGGGTTATGTACAAGTAAGAGTATATTGATAAATTTTTTGAATCCCAAACAAAACATCCTTAAGCTTCTTGATATTCATAACCTATAATGCTAAAAGACCTAAAAAAGGAGGAATACATGAAGTGGATTAAAATCTCTATGTTTTCATTGTGTTTTTTGAGCCTTTGCCTTTTGGATGTTGTCTGGTCTGCTCCAGGTCCAGGCCAGCTTAACTCCGTTGCACCCCTTGCAGAAAAGGTAAAACATTCCGTGGTAAATCTATTCACAACTCAGGTAATAAAAGGAAATCCCTTAGAACCTTTCTTTGGCCCGGATAGTCCTTTTAGAGAATTCTTTGGAGACGAGTTTTTTAGAAGATTTTTTGGAGACAGACCTATGAGGACCCAAGCACTGGGTTCAGGATTTATTATAAGCGAAGATGGCTATATCATCACAAATAATCACGTGGTGGAAAAGGCCACTGAAATAAAGGTGAAGCTGGATAGCGGGAAAGAATACGATGCAAAGGTAGTTGGAAGGGATCCCAAGACCGATGTGGCATTGATAAAGGTTACTCCCACAAAAGATTTTCCAAAACCAGCAAAGTTAGGTGATTCGGATCAAGTAAATGTGGGCGATTGGGTAATGGCAGTGGGAAATCCCTTTGGTTTGGGTCATACAGTCACCTTGGGGATTATCAGTGCAAAGGGAAGGGTCATTGGTGCCGGCCCTTATGATGATTTCTTACAAACGGATGCTGCCATAAACCCTGGCAACAGTGGTGGCCCACTTTTTAACATGGATGGGGAAGTAATTGGCATAAATACAGCTATTATTGCCCAAGGCCAAGGTATTGGCTTTGCCATACCGATAAATTTAGTCAAGACCCTTCTCCCCCAGTTAAAAGAAGGGAAGGTGATCAGGGGATGGTTAGGGGTCATGATTCAGGATATTACTCCAGAACTGGCCAAGTCCTTTAACTTAGAGTCCCAGGAAGGGGTGTTAATTTCAGACGTAATGGAGAATACCCCTGCTGAAAGGGCAGGTTTAAAGAGGGGAGATGTGGTAATAAAGTTCAACGATACACCAGTTAAGGATGCAAGAACACTTAGTAGATTGGTGGCCCAGACCAAGCCAGGCACAAAAATAACCTTAACCTTAGTAAGGGGAGGCAAGACTAAGACAATTGAGGTGCCGTTGGGAGAGATGCCAGAGACCGCCGGTGTTCCACAGGAGCAGACCAAACAGGATACTTCTTATGGCCTCAGCTTACAAAACCTTACACCTGAATTGAGGAGGCATTTTGGAATACCTTCTGGAGATGCAGGTGTACTTATCACAGGCATTGAACCTGGAAGCCCTGCTGAAGATGCAGGTTTGAGACCAGGAGATGTGATAAAAGAGGTTAACAGGGAAAAGGTAGGCAGTGTTGAAGAATTTAGAAATGTTGTATCAAAACATCCCAAGGAAGAGGGGTTGTTGCTATTGATCAAAAGGGGAAAAAATACCTTTTATGTGGTGATAAAACCAAAGAAGGAATGAAAGGAGGCCTTAAATGAAAAGGTATATTCTTTCAATTTTTTTATTCCTCATGGTGGTTGCTGGCTTTGTACTCATGGGGTTTGCCCAAGGAAACGTTTCTTTAGCACCACAAAAGGAAGAGGCGATGAAGATGTTCCGCTTTGGTAAGGAAGCCTATCTAAGGGGAAAATATGAGGAGGCAAAGGCCTATTTTAGAAAGGCCTTGGAGTTGGATCCCAAGAATCAAACAGCATGGACCTTTTATGACCTTTCTTCGGTGATGGCACTTGGCAAGAAGGTGGAAAAGCAGACAGAACTTTTGGCTACAACCCAGGTACCAACAGAGCAGGAAAAGGCTCCAAGTGAAGGAAAGGCAATTACTCCATACAAGCAGGCTC
>Ga0197142_1002706_pt1 | contig 15280 bp, 12 predicted proteins | sample GBS60_MetaG_FD_148614 | JGI IMG/M metagenome (GOLD analysis project Ga0197142, IMG submission 148614) | Sediment microbial communities from Great Boiling Springs, Gerlach, Nevada, United States - GBS 60_MetaG | ecosystem: Environmental > Aquatic > Thermal springs > Hot (42-90C) > Sediment... | reverse complement strand
TACTTCCGCATATCACTTCAATCCAACCTTTTTTATTTTCATGTTTGATCTCTAAAAACATAAAATTATCTTGCTACAAATATCCATTAAATTTTTCAATTACTAAAAACATTGGTTAAACACTATAAAAAAAGTATAAACATTTACAAAAGAATTTATTTTTTCTTTACAACTAAACTAATAGGAACGCCTGTAAAATCATACTTTTCACGGAGTTTATTTTCTAAAAATCTTTTATACGACTCTGATAGGTATTGAGGTAGGTTGCAAAACAAAAGAAAAATTGGAGATCCATCTACTTGCGTTACATATTTTATTTTGACAAACTTTCCTTTTACAGATGGTGGAGGAGTAACTGCCATTATATCTTGAAAAAATTCGTTTAATTCGTGTGTTGGAATATGAAACTTTTTTTTGTGATACACTTTTATGGCCGTTTCTAATAATTTTATAAGTCGTTTTTTATCAACAGTAGATGTAAAAATAATAGGAACATCCTTAAACGGTGCTATGCGATTTTTGATAAATTCTTCAAAATCTTTGGCGGTATTTGTCTTTTTATCTTTAATTAAATCCCATTTATTTACAGCAATTACAACACCTTTTTTGTTTTCAATGATATTTTGAAAAATATGTAAATCCTGTGCTTCTATACCTTGAGTAGCATCTAACATCAATATACACACATCGCTTTGTTCAATAGCCCGAATGGTTCGTACTGTACTATAAAACTCTATATCTTCTTTTACTTTGCTTTTTTTTCTCAATCCCGCCGTATCTATTAACCAACATTTGAGATTAAACTTATTGTAAAATGTATGAATTGCATCACGAGTAGTGCCTGGAATTTCAGATACTATATGTTTTTCTTCACCTAATAAAGCATTTACCAAAGAAGATTTTCCGACATTTGGTCTTCCTACAATAGCAATTTTTGGGTATTCATCTTGTGGTGCTTCTTTTAATAATGCATCTTTATATTTTTCTTTAATAAGATGAACAAGATCATCTAATAAATCACCTGTACCACTTCCACTAATTGCAGAAATCGGGTAAAGTTTATCAAATCCCAATGCATAAAATTCATAGATAGTATTTTGAAGTTCGGAATTATCCACTTTATTTACTACTAATAAAATAGGTTTTTTGTATTTGCGAGCCACTCTTGTAATTTCTTTATCCCAATCGGTAAGTCCATCTTTGGCATCTACAGTAAGTAACAAAATATGACTTTCTTCAATAGCCAAATGTATTTGTTGATTAATGTATTTTTCAAAAGCATCATCGCTATTTCGCATATAACCACCTGTATCAATTAGAGTAAAATGAATATCTTCCCATTCTACTTTTCCATAGTGGCGGTCACGAGTTACTCCGGGTTGTTCATCTACAATAGCTTCCTTCGTTTTTGTTAAGCGATTGAAAAGAGTGGATTTTCCAACATTTGGACGCCCTATTATGGATACAATGACAGACATTTTTAATGGTTAATGAGTGATTAGCTGAAAGTATAAAGTTGAATGTAATAAATAAAATATTTTTTTGAATTTTTTGTCTCTGCTAGTCAATATATTATTTGATAGTAGTTAAAAGTTAGAAGTTTTGAGAATAACATTTATTTACTTAAAAATTTATATTGAAACTAAATTATTTTCATCTAATAAAATCTTTATTATGATTAAATTTTATTGATTAGAAAATAAATTAGGTGTATTATTTAATTCTTCATTGATATGCTTTTCATAATATTCATCTATATTCAGAGTATTATCTTTATCACCAGATAGAGATGCATTTACGGCCATTGCATCGCATTCATTATTTAAAGCACTGGTCGAATGTCCTTTTATCCAAATAAATTTTATATCTTTGAAGGAATGTATAAGATATATCAATTCTTTCCACAAATCAGGATTTTTAACATCTTTGAAATTTTTTTTTATCCAATTGTAAATATATCCTTTGTTTATACTTTCCACTACATATTGGGAGTCAGAATATACAACCACAGGTATGTTTTTATTTTTAATACTTTTAAGAGCTTCTATTACTGCCATTAGTTCCATTCTGTTGTTTGTAGTTAGACGGTAACCACAAGATAGTTCTTTTCTTTGTCCATTGTATAAAAGAATAGCCGCCCATCCTCCTTTTCCTGGATTACCTGAACAAGCACCATCTGTATAAATTGTAATTTGATTTGAACTCATAAGGCAATTGAAATTTTTTTCACTTTATTAACCTTATTTTACTAAAATTAATTCTATAAAATACTGAATAGAAATTAGATATTATGCAAACAGAGAGGGACTTTCTTGTTTAATTTCACAAAAAGTCCTTAAAATTAAAGTTCAATTAATGATGGCCTTGTTCAGTATGAGTTGTTTGAGTATCTTGATGAATAGTGGGCTTTTCATCCAAATTTGTTTCAATAATTAAAATAATAAGCCATACTATTAATCCACCAATAACTGGTCCCCAAAAATTAACGGATTTTTTATTTTCTGTATGAATATGTTCACCGTGTGCCATAAAAGTATATTTTTGCTGCAAATTTAAGAGCAATCTTTGTATTTTTCAAACATTGTTACAATATTTATCTAAAAAATCATCTAAATGAATTAATTTGAATGAAGATATTTCTTGAACATGTTTTATTAACCTTTTATCTGTTGTTACAATTATTTTCTCATTATTAGTAATGAGCATTGCTGTTTCAAAAAGATACTTATCTGATTCAAAATTTCCTTGATTTAATTTAAAAATTAAATTTTCAGGTAGTACACTATTCGCATATTCTCCTTCATTGATCATTTTACATTTATTACTGTTTAATAAAATAGTATTTATAAAATGCTTTAAAGGTTTATACTTTTCGAGATTACCACTTCGTAATTCTTTTGCAAATTTGAATAATTTACTTAAAAAAGGACTAGAAAATTTTACGAGAATTACATCATCATTACAATAAAAACAATTAAGAAATTTTTATAGTTTCTCTCTATCCGATTTATTAGTGGATTTAAAGTATTCAGGTAACCATTCATTAACAACGTATTCCATAAAAAACTATTCTTCATCTTTTATCTTCAAAAGCCCTTTCCAATTTTTCAGTTCTGTTTCATAAAAACTTTTTAATCCACCTTTAATCTGACCTACTTCATTAACTTCTTGTTGCTCAACAATGGTTTCTTTTTTACTTTTGTACAAATAGTAAATTTTTACGTCTTTTGGTTGAATTTTCTTTTCAGATACATTTCTTAATAAGGATTCTATAAAATGTTCACTGTGCGTCGTTATCAACAAATTCTTATCTTCATTTTTTGTGATGTCTACCAGTGTGTCCACTAGTTTATCAATAATGGATGGATGCAAGTGAATCTCGGGTTCGTCGATAGTAATAAGGGATTTATTTTTTTGTAATATCTTAGCAAGAATGTTAATGAGTTGATTGGTTCCAAATCCTTCGTTTACTATATCCGTAACAAGTTTAGTTTCTTTATCGGTTACTTGCAAGTAAAAAGAAGCCGTTCCGGGTATAGTGAACACTTGAAAAATTTTAGGTACTATCATTTCTAAATAAGATGTTATTTTTCCTGTTATATCTCTATCCGTTGCAATTAAAGACGCTATCTCATCTTCTGTGGTAATTTGTTGAAGAGGCATAGTAGCATAGCTGCTTTTAGTAAATCCTCTTTTAATAGGAATAAAGTCAACTTTGTTTAATTCTTCAAAAGGTAAGGAAAAAATTCTTAGTAAAATATTAATCAGTTCTCTTTGAAAATCTGCATTAATTTGCGAATTATTTAATGGTTGGATATTTATATTTGTGATATTACTTAGTCCATTCCATTGATATTTAATAATAATGTTGTCAAACTTACATTCATAGTTTTGATATTTATTTGCTTGATAGGGTATGCTAATCTCTATTTTATTAGTAAAATCAAATGGCTCAATACATTTTAGTTCAATATAACTTTGAATTTTACCAATGATAACGGAATAAATAAGCTTAATATCTTTGTTATTTATTTTATCATTGATATGAATCTCAAAACGAATACTTGCCTTCTCATCTTTATTAAAAATAACATGTTGAAAGGTTCCTAGATTGATAAAAGGACTACCCGCAGATGGAAGAATAAATAATGAATCTAAACTCTGATTGGGATTAGTTATAAAATTCTTTAAAACAAGCAGACCATACAAAACACTTGTTTTCCCTGCAGCATTACTGCCAATAAAAATTGACAATTTACCAATATCAATAGAGGCCTCCTTTAAACTACGAAAATTTGCTATTTTAATTTGAGTTATCATTTTTGTCTAGTTTATTTTGCAAAGTTATACTAAAATTTTCAAAATTTTAAACTTACTTTTAATTCCGAAAACTTTTTCTTACCCAACAAATAATGTTGAATTACTATACTTTGTTTCACTATTGGATGAAAAGTATATTTTATTTTGTGTTGTTTTTCAAAGTTTTTACGCTTTATCCAAAACTTCCTAAAATATCTATACGCATAAAAGTGGGCTTGAATAACAGATAAAGTATGCTTTCCATTGCCTTCTAAAAAAAATTTTATCCCTGCCACACCATCTAATATCAATCGTAAAATAATTTTGAGAAATAAAAATTTATAAGGATGATTTTTAATAAGCGTTAATAAACTATTTCTAAAATTCAAATAGGTTTTATGAGGATTAATTTTATTTAAAGTACCCCCTCCTAAATGATACACCACCGATGATGGAATTACATATACTTTTTTACCAATGTTTTTTATTCTCCAACACAAATCAATTTCTTCCATATGAGCAAAAAAATCATCATCAAATCCACCTACTTCCCAAAATACAGATGAACGTACTACCATACACGCTCCTGTTGCCCAAAAAACTTCTTGAATATCATCGTATTGATGTTCATCTTTTTCTAATGCTAAAAAAACTCTACCTCTACATAATGGATATCCTAATATATCAACAAATCCCCCACAAGCACCTGCATATTCAAACTTTTCAGAATTGTTATCATCTAATAATTTGGGCATACATACAGCCACATCGGAATGTTGATCCATAAAGTCAATGATGTTATTCAACCAACCTTGTGTTGTTCTCACATCATTATTCATTAAGACAAAGTATTCTGCTTGTATGTGTTTTAATCCTTGGTTGTAACCTTTTGCAAAGCCGTAATTAGCAGCATTTTGAATAATATGAAGATGCGGGTAATGTTGTTTTAACCATTGGATGCTCTCATCGGTAGAAGCGTTATCTATAATATAAACATCCTGCTGGGCGTGATGTTGTAATACAATTGGAAGATACTTTTGCAAAAGATATAGTCCATTATAGTTTAAAATAACGATGGCTACACGAGACATTTATTGGGGATTTTGGTACAGTTTATCAAAGTTATTACCATAATTTTTTTGCTGTTGTTGGTATGGATTATTGATATCATACAAATCGTGTTTTATAATATCTCTATGCCAGTTAGGATTGTTATATTCCCCTCTCATATCGCTGTGAATAAGCGTGTAACATTCATCTGCAATACCTTTGTTGACAAATACAAATCGCCTATTTGTAAAAAATTGATTCGTTGCTGCATCATAAATTCTGTAGTATTGCCATATTTCATACGGATAAACACCGGGCTCATTCAGTTGGATAGTCCTTTGATTGGGCTCGCCGTATTGCAAATATACTCTTCCTCTATCGGTGTAATATGGAGCCATTTTTCCACACTTAAAATTTTTCATAACATAGTTGAGTTTGGAATAATATCTCTTTGCTAATACCACAGGTGATACTGTATCGAATGAACGTTTTTCCCAAAAGTCAATCATAAAATTTTTCATCATTTGAGGGTCTTTATTTATACTTTGATTAATGATCCAATCTTTTTCAACATTATTAGCAATAGGCCAAAGTGCTTCTAACCACATTTTCAAAGTATCAGGATGATTTTGCTGTCCAAAAAATTGTTCTTCAACAAAAGAACTTTGTTTGGAAAGAGTTTTATTTTTTCGTTGAAAATAGATAATTTGATCTTTTATTGCTTTATTGAATTTATCTTTTATTTCAATAGAAAGATAATAATTCCCTGATGGTAAGTCCTTTATATTTAATTGACCAATTAGAACATTTATTTTATTAGCATTCATCTTTTTAAAACCACCAAAATTTTCTAACACTTTATTATTATTGTCTTTATCTAAAATCTTATAATAAACCACAAAGGGTTCTTGCTTTCCAAAGACCGTATCAGCATTGTATATTTCAACTAAAAATTTTAAGTTGTCCATATATTCAGGAAAATAATTATCATTGTAAGGTACAATGGTATAACCGTGTTTGAAATACATATCTTGTTTTTGAGTTTTTTCAATGTAATCAATAAATTGAACAGAAGAAAAAGATAAAGCATTATTTGTAAATGCAGTTTGAATTTGCTTTTTTTGAGTAAAGACATTGTTGTTGTAGTTTGTAGACGACATTGTTTTTGATTTGCGAATATTTGTTTGAACAGAATCCTTATTGTCAAAAACATCTTGAATAGTTAGTTGTATCCAATAGGATTTATTATTTTCAAGCCAATATCTACGTAAGTATCCAAAATATGAAAGAGAATCCATTTTTTTAGCAGTAGGACTTTTAAAAACAAAACTATCTTTTTTAATCACTTTGTCATTATCAACAATTTCAATGATTCCTTTTACAGCAACATAACAACTACTATCTTTATTTCTTTGAATGTGCAATGAATACGGATCAATACTCATTGCTACTTCTACATAACAAGAATTAGTTGTAGTATTATTTGGAACATAATAAACATAAGTTTCCCAAAAAACATTAGGGATTTGAGCATTTACAAAATAAATTAAACCAACAAATAAGATAATAAAAAACTTTCTCATTGCCACAAAAATACAGAATATAGACAAAATAAAAGATTTAAAAGAATTTAGTAAAAAAGATCGGGTATTTTAATGAATTTAACGGCTGATGTTTAGATGTAATACTATATTAAATACAAATCTACTTTTTGATCAGATCTTTTTCTTTAAGATCTTTAATAATATATGCTAATATCCCATTTATAAAAACATAACTTTGTGGCGTACTGTATTCTTTTGAAATCTCAATATACTCATCAACACTTGTTTTTAGAGGTATTTCAGGCATATACATTATTTCTACCAAAGACATCTTAAGAAGTAATAAATCAGTATAATTTATTCTTTCTAATTCCCAATTTTTGGAATATTTTGCAATAATATCATCAAAAGTAGAATAGTATTGTATCGTAAAATCGATTAAATTTTCAACAAATTGTTTATCAGATAATTCATCTTTAAATGGAGGAAAAATTTTCAAATAACCTGATCGTTCAAATTCTTCATAAGTTTTTAATGTTAAATTTACAGACAAGTATAAATCATCAAGATCAAATTGGCTATTTTCTTCAAAATAATGTTCTATCAATGGATGATTATACAGATATTCTATAAGCAATTCTTCTATGAAATAAGCCGTGTCTTCTTTTGATGGATCATTTATTTGATCATATCTTTTATAAAACTCTTGTCGTTTGAGATTTTTATAGATAGTAAAAACCCAATCTTTATCCGAACCAAAATTAACTTTGTATTCACTTAGTTTTTGATAAAAATTTCTGTTATTTTTAAGGGCTAATAGAAACGGATGTTTTGTAAAAACTGAAAGTTTTGAATCATTAGTTTTAATGAATTTGTTTTTTTGCTTTTCAATATCATTTATTTCTAAAATACGAAACTCATCTAATAGAGACAACATCATCAAATAAAAATAGTAGGTCTTGTCTAAACTTTGAAAACATTGGCGTTTGACGATTTCAACAGATGGAGGCGGGGATTGTTTGAAATACGAAAACAAAAATTGAAACGTCCTAATTCTAAGTGCCCTGCGAGAAATCATTGTGCTACAATTATTAAATAGACCCGCAATAATACATTTTTATCTACTATTTTCGCAAAGAAATTGTGTCATCATTGGGCTGATACAACATATATTGAAAAAAGAATTGAAACATCTCATCTGTGGTCTTCATCGAATGAAAACCATCTCCTTCTTTAACTTCAATAGGTGGATAATTAGGATTAAAAGGATTGGATGTAGTATTATTGTAAGTGCCTATTGCCACTATTACAGAACCTTTTGGAACAATAACAGGATGTTTGAATACATAATAATATTGCCAATTAAAATTCCATTTCTTGATACGAATAAGTGGAATCGTATCACGACTTGGAGTTATTGCAAAAGCCCAAAACGATTCCCCCAATAAATGCATATGTGGATTTACGGCTAAAATACTAATATCTGCAGGAATGAGTAATGAGGTTGTAAATGTTTTTATCGTATTAGGAGGTATCACTAATGGTGGAATAACTTTAGACATTCCGTGCGTTCCCAATTGTCCTTCATATACCAAACGTTTTGGACGATGAGGTGCAAAATATATTCGTAAGTAACTACTATCTACGCACGATTGATGTGTAGGACCATAGTGAATATCATTCAAAAAGAAAACACCATTCTTGGGCAAATAAAAACCACCAATATCATTTTTGTAATACAATGGCAAAAAGCCAGGCAAATAGTATACTGTATTTGGAATAAGTGATGGTAATAAATTTTTTGGATTATCATCTTTGGCATCCAGATAAGTTAAGCCCATTTTTTTGTATGTTTCTACAAAATTATCTACAGGTTCTAAAACGTGTGTTAGACCAGTATCATAGTTAAATTTTCTTCTTTCATCGTATTTTAATAAATGTCCATTGACGTGATGAACTAATTTTTTTTGATGAGGCACAAACTCCACATACTGCACAAAGGTATCTTTATCAAGATGATACGGCATTTTCACAATAAAAAAATGATCATTCCCATTGCCTTGTAAATATATAGGTTGAGAGAATGGAACGATTAAATCAGGTTTTCTAAAATGAGTAGTTAAAGTAGTGGTTGGTAATTCAACATTTAATGTATCTCCTGCAGGACAATTGTTTTCAATCCATTGCAACAATTTTTCTTTTTCTGACTTTGTCAAAATTAATTCGTCTGCAAATCTTGTATAACTCGTATCTGCAGGCCAAGGCGGCATAAAGTCAGAGATTATACTAAAGCGAATTTTATTGGCATGTTTTTTAATATCTGAATAAGTAATTAAATTAAATGGTCCTGCACCTTCTTTACAATGACAAATAGTACATTTTTGATGAATAATAGGTACGATATCTTTGAATGACACTTCATTTGATTGTTTAGAACAATGATATTGTAATAAAGTAATTAGAATGAGTAAAACAACAATAATTATGCGTATTTTAGTTAAGTGTCTTAAAATTAAAATCAAAAGACACAAAAATAAACTTACACTTGAAAAACTAAAATATGAATTAATGATTAGAGAAATATTTCTACAAATATTTTGCAAATTCTTTGTGTTCTTTTTGATAAAATATTTACTAAACAATAAAATTTTAAAATGATAAAAACGACAAATTAGCGCATTAAAATCCATAGTAAGGTCTTAAAAAGACATAAATGATTGGACCTGTAAAACACACATATAACCAAAGTGGATAAGCCCATTTTACAATTTTTCTATGTTGAACAACTTTATTATTAAGACCATAATAAAATGCAAATAGTACTAATGGAAATGAGATAGCGGCTAAAAGTATGTGAGAAATCAAAATAAACAGGTAAAGTGTTCTTGTAGATACTACTTGTGCTAATTCATCATCTTCTAAGATACCATTGTGATTGACATCGCCATAAATTGTTTCTGGTAAGAAAAAGTGAGCCGTTACATAAGAAATCAAAAATAAAGCACTTAAGATAAATGCACTAAGATTTAATTTTTTATGAAGTGAGATATTTTTATTTTTAATAGCCCAAAAAGAAAGCAATAATAATACAAATGAAGTTCCATTAAGAAGTGCATTTGTTAAAGGTAAATAATAAATAAAATAAGGAAATTCAGATGGCGGAGATAGTACTTTACGATTTAAAATGACTACTACTAAAAGAACAATTATTGTAAGTATATAAATGATGAGTTTGATATTTTTTTCTGCAAGCATAATAGATTTTTTGGAAAATAGTAGTATAATTTTAAATATGTTTAATATCCAAGAATTGGGCTTAACCACCGCTCAATCTCTTCAACAGATCTGCCCTTTCTTTTCGCATAATCTTCTATTTGGTCTTTGGCAATTTTTCCAATACTAAAATAATGGGCTTGTGGATGTGCAAAGTACAGCCCTGAAACAGATGCCGTAGGATACATTGCCATATTTTCTGTTAGACAAATGTTCGCATTTTTTTCTACTTGAAGAATTTTCCAAATCGTTTCCTTTTCAGTGTGGTCAGGTTGAGCCGGATAGCCAGGTGCAGGACGAATACCTATGTATTTTTCTTGAATGAGTTCTTCGTTTGTAAAATTTTCATCGGGACTGTATCCCCAGTATTTTTTCCTTACTTGCAAATGTAGATATTCTGCTAATGCTTCTGCTAAGCGGTCGGCTAAAACTTTAATCATAATGGCTTTGTAGTCGTCGTTCTTTTTTTCAAAGTGTTTTACGATTTCGTCTTGTCCAATACCAGCAGTTACTGCAAAAGCACCTATGTAATCTGTCTTGTAAGGATGAATAAAATCGGCAAGAGCAATGTTGTAATGACCTTCTGGTTTTTTAGTTTGTTGTCGCAATGTGTAAAAAGTGTAAGTTTGATTCAAATAATTGACTTCTATATCATCATCATTTTTTACTCGAGAGGGAAAGATGCCAAATACTGCATTCGCTTGTAACCACTGTTTTTTTAGTATTTCATCTAAGATTTTTTGAGCATCGTAAAATAATTTTTTGGCTTCTTCTGATTTTTCTGAGTCATCTAGAATTTTTGGATAAGTACCTTTCATTTCCCAAGCGTGAAAAAAAGGTGTCCAATCTATATATTTAATTAGCGTTTCAAGATTGATGTTTTTTAGTGTAAAAACACCTTGATGTTTTGGAACTGGAATAACATAATTTTCCCAATCAATATAATACTTGTTTTTTCGTGCTTCTTCCAAGGATATAAAAATATCCGCATTATTTTTTTTAATGAGTGCGTTTCTTAATTGATGGTATTCTTGTTGAATTTTTTGAATAAATTCTTTTCGTTGTTCTTTTGATAAAAGAGATGACACTACAGGCACTGATTTAGAAGCGTCATTGACATGAATAACAGGATGTGAATAATGTGGAGCAATTTTTAAAGCAGTATGGATTTTTGAAGTGGTAGCACCACCTATCAATAAGGGCTTATCTAAGCCCATTCTTTCCATTTCTTTTGCGACATGAATCATTTCATCAAGCGATGGTGTAATTAATCCACTTAATCCAATGATATCAGCATTTTCTTCTATTGCTCTTTGAATAATTTTTTCAGCAGGCACCATTACGCCCAAATCAATGATTTCATAATTATTACAAGCCAATACTACACCTACTATATTTTTACCTATATCGTGTACATCTCCTTTTACAGTGGCTAATAGAATTTTTCCTTTTTTCTCGCCAGATTGTTGTTGGGCTAAAAGAAATGGTTGAAGATACGCCACTGCCTTTTTCATAACACGGGCACTTTTTACGACTTGCGGTAAAAACATTTTTCCACTTCCAAACAAGTCACCAACTACATTCATTCCATCCATCAAGGGTCCTTCAATCACTTTTAGAGGATCTCCTATTTTTTGTAATGCTTCTTTAACATCAATTTCGATAAATTCATCAATACCTTTTACTAAAGCATGTTTTAGGCGATCTTCAACAGGCAATTGACGCCATTCATTGTCTTTGCCTTTGTTTCTTTTGGAATGCAAATCTCCACTTTCTTGTTCTTTGATTTCTTCTGCTTTTGCAATTAATTTTTCTGCTGCATCATCGCTTCTGTCAAACAAAACATCTTCTATAAGTTGTAACAGTTCTTTATCAATTTCTTCGTAAACAACTAATTGCGCAGGATTTACAATGCCCATATCCATTCCGTAACGTATACCGTGGTATAAAAATGCGGCGTGAATAGCTTCTCTTACAGTATCATTTCCACGAAATGAGAAAGAGATATTACTAACACCTCCACTTACCTTTGCCAATGGCAAGTTTTCTTTAATCCATTTTGTTGCTTCAAAAAAATCAAGCGCATTCCGACGATGTTCTTCCATTCCCGTTGCAATAGGGAAAATATTTGGATCAAAAATTATATCTTGTGGAGGAAACTTTACTTTATTTACTAAAATATCATACGCTCTTTGGCAAATTTCAATCCTACGCGGAAGTGTATCTGCCTGACCTTTTTCGTCAAAAGCCATAACTATAACGGCTGCACCATATTTTTTAATAGTTTTAGCTTGTCTAATGAATTCATCTACTCCATTCTTTAAGGAAATAGAATTTACAATACATTTACCTTGTACGTGTTGAAGCCCTGCTTCAATGATTTCAAATTTTGATGAATCAATCATAATAGGAACACGAGCAATATCGGGCTCAGAAGCAATAAAATTTAGAAAAGTACTCATTGCTTCAACGCCATCAATCATGGCTTCATCCATACAGATATCAATAGCTTGTGCTCCATTTTCTATTTGTTCTCTTGCAATCGACAATGCTTCTACATAATTTTTTTCTTTTATTAAGCGTAAAAATTTTCTTGAACCAGTTACATTAGTACGTTCTCCAATATTCATAAAATTACTATCCGGACGAAGAACGGTGGCTTCCAAGCCAGATATTCGTAAATAAGGCGATTGTTTTTTAATTTTTCGAGGAGTACCTTTCTTTGCGTGTTCAGCAATATGTTTAATATGTTCAGGGGTAGTTCCACAGCATCCACCTACTATATTGACCAAACCACTTTCAATAAAATCGCATATGTAATGGGACATTGTTTCTGGTGTCTCATCGTATTCTCCAAATTGATTAGGAAGCCCTGCATTGGGATAAGCACTTATATATACTTCGGACTTTTCGGCCAATTCTTCAATATAGGGACGCATTTCTTTGGCACCAAGAGCACAGTTTAATCCAATACTTAATAATGGAGCGTGGGATACTGAAATTAAAAATGCTTCAACCGTTTGTCCTGACAAAGTACGACCACTCGCATCTGTAATTGTACCAGAAATCATTATTGGTAATTCTATTTGTCTTTCTTCAAATATATTAAGTGCAGCATATATAGCCGCTTTGGCATTCAAGGTATCAAATATCGTTTCAATTAAAAGAATATCTACACCACCATCGATGAGTCCATTGATTTGTTCTGCATAAGCATTTGCTAATTCTTTAAAAGTAATAGCCCTATATTCGGGACGATTGACATCGGGCGATATAGACAATGTTTTATTTGTTGGTCCTATAGCACCAGCTACAAATTTTGGAGAATTTTCAAAAGACAAATTATTGTGCCAATAATATTGTTCTATTGACTTTCTCGCTAGTTGGGCGGCATTAAAGTTGATTTCATATACCAGATCTTGCATTTCATAATCTGCCAATGAAATTCTTTGTGCATTGAAAGTATTTGTCTCAATAATATCCGCCCCAGCATTTAAATATTGGAAATGAATATCTTGAATAATATGAGGTTGAGTAAGAACGAGAATATCATTATTGCCTTTAATTTCTTTATGCCAATGTTTAAATCGTTCACCACGATAATCTTCTTCAGATAGACGATGTTTCTGAATCATCGTCCCCATGGCTCCATCAATTACTAATATCCGCTTATCTAATTCGTGTTTTATTCTATTTACTATCTGCGAACGATGTTGTGTTATTTGCATAAGAGTATAAACTTCAAACAAATCAATTAAAATTTTTATTATAAGGTATTTACTAATGTAGATTCTATGATACTTTGAAATACATACAAACCATCAGTATTTCTCAATTCTTCATCCGCTGCCCGTTCAGGGTGTGGCATCATTCCAAAAACATTTTTTTCTTTATTACATACTCCTGCAATGTTAAGTAAAGAACCATTAGGATTAGATATTTCAGAAATGTTACCTTCTTCATCACAGTATTGAAAAATTATCTGTTCGTTATCTTGTAGCTTTTTTAATCCATCATTGTCAATATAATAATTTCCTTCACCGTGCGCTATAGGAATTTTGAACGCTTTTTTATTTTTGGGTAAGTGTCGTGTGATAGCCGTAGAATAATTAGAGGGAGTAATGTAAACGTTTTTACAAATAAATTTTCTATTTGTGTTGTGTAATAACACACCTGGAACTAATTGTGCTTCGCATAATATCTGAAACCCATTGCATATTCCTAATACAAATCCACCTTTCTTGGCATGATCAATAACAGCGTTCATAATAGGTGAAAAACGAGCAATCGCCCCACTTCTTAAATAATCACCATAAGAAAAACCACCCGGTAAAATAAGATGCGTGCATTTTTCTAAATCAGATTGTTTGTGCCAAAGTTTAACTACTTTTTGATTTAATTTTTTTGATAAAACATATACTGCATCATCATCACAGTTTGATCCAGGAAATACAATTACTCCAAATTTTATAGACATACTTAAAGATTTTCGCAAAAGTACCAAAAATATCTCAACACAAATACTTTTGGAAATTTTGTAAAATGTTTTTTATATTTGCACATGTTAACTAAAATAGAGTGTATGAAAAGATTAGTTTTTTTTGTCAATGTTTTAGTATTATTATACAATGTTGAATCTCAGAATGTAGCCATTAATGCTACCGGTGCTTTGCCTCACGCATCAGCAGGTTTAGATGTCAGTTATCCCAACAAAGGCGTTTTAATACCAAGAGTAAATTTGACAAGTATTAATGATGTAGCAACTATTCCGGGTGCAGCTAACTCACTATTGGTCTATAACACAAATGCTGCAATCACTGGAGGATGTGGCCAAGGATATTATTATTGGGATGGTACTCAATGGGTATGTTTTTTGACTTCTCCTGGTTCAAGTGGTGGTAGTTCTATGGCTTGGCTTACCAACGGTAATGCAGGTACAAACGCTGGTGTAAACTTTTTAGGGACTACTGATAATCAAGATTTAGTATTACGAACTAATAATTTAGAAAGAGTACGAGTAAAAACGAATGGTGGTGTTGAAATAGGCGTTACAAATCCGATTGTGGGTGCAAGAGGTTTAGAAGTAACAGGAGGTGGAAATGGTATACATACGG
>Ga0197142_1002705_pt1 | contig 15282 bp, 13 predicted proteins | sample GBS60_MetaG_FD_148614 | JGI IMG/M metagenome (GOLD analysis project Ga0197142, IMG submission 148614) | Sediment microbial communities from Great Boiling Springs, Gerlach, Nevada, United States - GBS 60_MetaG | ecosystem: Environmental > Aquatic > Thermal springs > Hot (42-90C) > Sediment... | reverse complement strand
AAGGGCAAGCCATCCCCGCGGGCGTGCGGAGCCCGCCCCTCCGCGGGGGCCAAGCCCTGCACGGATACCCTAGCGGGGAAGGGCCAGGGACGGCGCGTGAGGTGGTTTTCTCGGAGGGACGCGCTCTGTGCGTCGGCGTGGCAAGGCCGGACGTAAACCGATGGAGGTCGTGATTAGGGAGGAGTTGGCGAGAGGCGGGTGGCCTAAGGGAGGCACCATTTGGGTTGGCGTGATGCCGTCCTGGCGCGCGTGCGGGGCCCGACCCTGAGATGAGGGAGGAGTTCACATCGGGGGAGGAAAGATGGAGATACTCGCTTACACCCAGGAGCACAGGATATTCAGGGAATCTTTCAGGAGATTTCTCCAGAAGGAAGTTGTCCCCTATGTTGAGGAGTGGGAGGAAGCCGGGATTGTTCCAAAAAGTGTCTGGAAGAAGATGGGAGAGCAGGGATTTCTCTGCATGTGGGTCCCGGAGGAGTATGGAGGGATGGGGGCGGATTTTCTCTACTCAGTAATAGTGTCGGAGGAGCTTCCCAAAACGAACTTTTCAGGCCTAGCAGCCCCGCTTCACAGCGACATAGTGGTGCCCTACATCTATTCCTACGGATCGGAGGAGCAAAAGAGGAAGTACCTCCCCGGATGTGTATCGGGAGACATAATCACAGCAGTTGCCATGACTGAGCCCAACACAGGGAGCGATCTCGCAAGTATACGCACCACTGCAGTCGAGGACGGAGATTATGTGGTGATAAATGGCCAGAAGACTTTCATAAGCAACGGGCTCAACTGCGACCTTCTGGTTCTGGCTGCGAAGGATCCCAAGGTCGAAGACCCGCACAGGGCCATAGATCTCTACTTGGTGGAGGCCGGGACTCCTGGCTTCGAGAAGGGCAAGAAGATAAGGAAAATAGGCTGGCACAGCCAAGACACAGCGGAGCTTTTCTTCAATGATTGTCGAATACCCAAGAGCCAGAGACTGGGAGAGAAGGGGCAGGGATTCAGGATGTTGATGGAAAAGCTCCAGCAGGAGCGGCTAATGGTGGCCATAGGAGCAGTGGCACTTGCGGAACACATCCTTCCCATGACCATAGAATACTGCAAGCAACGTTACGCCTTCGGCAGGCCCCTTTCCAAGTTCCAGCACATCCAGTTCAGGCTAGTTGAGATGGCGACAGAGGTGAAACTGGGAAGGACTTTTCTCGACAAGCTCATAGCGGACCACATGGAGGGGAAAAACATAGTGTTGGAAGTCTCCATGGCCAAATACTGGACGACGGATATGGTAATGAGGGTGGCTGATGGGTGTCTTCAGCTCCATGGTGGTTATGGGTATTGCGAGGAGTATCCCATTGCCAGGGCATGGAGGGATGCGAGGGTGATGTCCATCTTCGCTGGGACGAACGAGATCATGAAAGTGATAGCAGCCCGAGTCATGGGCCTCTGAAAAGGAAGGCAAAGGAGGAAGAAATGGAAGGGGATTCTCCAGCTCGGTTCAGGGAAAGGGTAAGGATACTGGTGGACCCCATTTGTCCTTGGACCCTGAGGACTGCCATGTGGCTTGTGGAGGTGAGAAGATCTCTTCCTTTGGACATAGAGTGGGGGCTTTTGTCCTTGGAATACGTGAATAGGGAAAGGCCCGAAGCCAATAGGTTCGGGAAAAATCGGCTTGCCATGAGGGTGCTTTCTTTGGTATCTGAGAGGAAAGGGATGAGCTCTCTGGAAAAGGTTTACTTGGCCCTGGCAAGAATGGTTCATGAAGAAGGGATGGATCTGGAGAGCGAGGATACTCTTCTTCAAGCCCTTTTGGCCTCGGGACTAGAAGGTCTTCTCCTAGAGGAGGCAAAGAAGGGGGTCCATCTCGATCAGGAGCTCTGGCAGCTCTATGCCTCCCATTGCGCCTCTGGAGCCTTTGGAGTTCCCACCCTTTACCTGGGTAGTTCCCAAAGACCCTTCTATGGTCCTGTGATAGATAGAGTGCCCGAGGGCCATGATGCATTGGCCTTGTGGGAGCACGTGAGGGGCCTTGTGGCCTTGGATTTCTTCTACGAGCTCAAGAGAGCGAGATGATGGACCGACAAAGCGAGAGCCCAGATCAAAAGACCAAGGCGGACATATTCACCATAGGCCATGGGAAGAGAAGTTGGGAGGGCTTCGTCGAGCTCCTCAAGTTCCACGGGGTAAAGAGAGTTGTGGATGTTAGGGCATATCCCAGTTCCAGAAAGAGCCCCCACTTCTGCAAGGAAAAAATGGAGCTCGCTCTGGCCGAGGAAGGAATTTCCTACAGGTGGGAAGGAAGGGCTCTGGGTGGATTCAGGGAGCCCAAGGGCAGATCTCCTCACATCTCCCTCAAGAATCCAGGCATGAGGGCCTATGCCGACCACATGGCAAGCCAAGAGTTCAGACAAGCCGCATCTAGGGTCATGAGGGACGCCTCGTGGGCAAAAACTGCCATAATGTGCGCTGAGGTGGATCCTTTCCACTGTCACAGGGGGCTTCTGGCCGACTACCTCACAGTATGCGGGCACAGGGTATTCCACATACGATCCAAATCTCAGCCCCAGCTCCACAAGATTTCTCCCTTGGCAAGGGTAGAGGGCCAAAACCTCATATATGACGTGCCACCTCCTCTTCTGCCGGGCCCCCAGGAAGAGCAATTCCCTCTCGCCTCTGGGGCGCCTTCCACGGGAAGAACCTCCGCCAGCCATCAAGAGAGTTCACAAATGAGGGAAGGGCCTTGAAAAACAAGTTTAGATCTCTGGGTCTTTTTCTAGGAATCTTTCTTCTGTCTGTGAGTCCTCTCCTGGGGGAGGCCTCCACCCCGAAGAACATAATCCTGGTCATAGGAGATGGAATGGGCCCGGAGGCAGTGGGTCTACTCCTCTACTACAATAGGTTCTTCCCAGGTGCCAAGGAGGAGCTCAATGTTGAGAGGCTCATGCGCTTGGGAAACACGGGATATTGCCTCACTTACCAATATGGCACAATTGTGACGGACTCCGCATCGGCTGCAACGGCCCTAGCCTGTGGCGTCAAGACCAGGGATGGAATGATAGGAAAAGACCACAATGGTAGACCCATGAAGAGCATCCTGGATGTGGCCAAGAAGAGAGGGAAGGCCACAGGCCTCATAAGTAATACCCGTATCACTCACGCGACCCCTGCGGGGTTTTATGCGGCTGTTCTCCATAGGGACATGGAGAGCTCCATAGCTTCTCAGTTAGTGGAGGAGAGCAAGGTGGATGTGGCCTTGTCCAGCGGGGCCCAATTTTTCGTCCCCAAAGGGACGAATGTGGAGGCCCATGAGCTTTTGAAGAGCACTCCCAAAAGTGCTGGCTGGGGTCCATCCAAAAGGGAAGACGACAGAGATCTCGTCATGGAGGCAAGGGCCAAAGGGTACTCGATAGTTGCGAGCGAAGGGGAGCTCAAGGAGTCGGATCCCGGCTCCACCAAGAGGATTCTGGGCCTATTTGGAGGCATGGCTTTTCCATTGGCCATAGATAGGCAGCCCCAGATGGCCACAGGGATTCCCCGCTTGGGGGATATGACGCGAAAAGCGATAGAGGTTCTTTCCAAGAACCCAGACGGTTTCTTTCTCATGGTTGAGGCGGGCCAGATAGACTGGGCGGAGCATGCCAATGACGTCGCTGCAACCCTCCACGAGATGATGGAGATGGACGAGGCCCTAGGGGTGATCATGGAATTCGCCAAGAGGGACCCATCCACTCTGGTCATCCTCACTGCGGACCACTCAACAGGGGGGTTGGCCATTGCTTATAATGCCCACAATCCTCCAAGACCAGTTGTCCTGGGAACTGGCGAGACGTGGAAGTCCAATTTCAACTTTAACGATGGGAGCATCTTCGAGATCATGTTGAAGCAGAGAAAGTCCTTCACAAGAATGGTCTTGGACAGCAGGGGCGATCCAGCTACTTTGAAAAGAGAGGTTGAGGAAAACTCGGCATTCAATATCACGTTGGAAGAGGCATCCCAGGTTATGGCCAAAGATCCCGGAAAGGGGTATCCGATCCCCTGCGATCAGCAGGAGTTCTATGTTTACGGGTCCTTGAACTCTTCAGCTTTGCTCGGAAGGCTTTTGGGAAAAAAGATGGGCATCGCCTGGGCCGTGGGGACTCATACCCATACCCCAGTCATGATAGTGGCCGCGGGGCCCATGTCGGAGAAATTTAGGGGGCTTCTGGACAATACCCAGGTTGCCTCGATAATGGCAGAGGCCTGGGGAGAGAAGCTCCCTGAGCCGAGATGACCCTTGAGGAAAGATTTAGAGCCCCTCTACAGCCACGCGTCAAAGGCAGGTAACAGGGCCGACGTGTGGAAACATTTCCTTCTTTTGACCGCAGCAGATATCCTGCTGAGAAGGGGAAGGCCTTCCAGTCCCATCCGTTATCTTGAAACCCACTGTGGCCTTCCCCTTCACTTTCTCAAGCCAGGCGGGAATTGGAAAAAGGGAATAGGTGCCTTGCGGGTGCCTCCTCCATCCCTAATCCCCCATCCCTATTTCCAGACCATTGGGGTTTTGGGCGGGGCAATCCTCTTCTACCCAAGTTCGTGGCTCCAGGTGGGGACCTTTCTTTCCATGCGCGGAGTACCAATGGAGATGTATCTCTGTGACATATCCTTCGAGGTCTTCACCGCCATAAGGAGCATGGGAGTGGGGAGTGAACGAGGAAGAGTCATAAATTTCCTGATAGAGGATGGCTTCGAGGTCCTCAAAGGTGACAACCTCTGGGACCTTGTGCTCGTAGATGCCCCCTTTTGGCCAGATTACGAGTCCGACTGTCAAAGGTGTGTCGAGGCTCTGGTCCATCTCAGGTCAAGGAGCCAGGTCTTTTTGGTATGGTATCCCCTGATCCCGGGAAAGCCACGGAAGTGGAATCTCGGCTCAGAAGAGAAGTTGGTGGAGATCCACTGGGATACGGAGGAAACCTCGTCCATGTGCGGCTGTGGTATCCTGATCGGTGGTATAGGGGAAGAGGAATCTCGGGCCGCGTTACCTCTTTCTGAGGAGCTCGCAAAAGCCCTGGGAGGAAATCTCCAATGCCATTCCATCTCCCCGTGAACCAGAAGCCAGAGGGAATTTGGCATGCTCCATGCTATCTGGATCGCACAAAAGCGACGGGAGGGGCATGATGGGTTACAAGGTTCTCATCGTAGAATCCGGCCTCTTTCAGGGATCTAGATACGTTATATTTGCTCCCTTTCGTCTAGGGAGGCACCCGGAGAACGATCTTCAGATAACGGATCCAAATGTCTCTAGATTTCATGCCCTCATAGAGCCCAAGGGGCAGGGACTTTTGCTGAAGGATCTGGGAAGCAAAAATGGCACTTTTGTAAACGGAGAAAGGATCCGGGAGGCCTGGCTCAGGGCAGGAGATGAGGTACGAGTGGGGAAAGTCAAGATGCGCCTCGTGGAGGAAGGGCCTTCGGAGGAGGACAGGAAAAAATCGATTACGGTTCTCACCTCTGACGCGAGAGGCCGAGTGAAGGCCCACACTATAGTCACGGGCCAGTTTTCTGTGAGGACAGACGGGCTGACCCCCGAGGTGGCGGATCAACTCAACAGGCTCCAAGCTGTTTATCAGGCAAACCTCATGTTGAGCACTCAGGCGGACCTAGATGGGGTTTTACGGAGGGGGCTAGAGGATCTCATGCAGATCCTAAAGGCTGACCGCGGTTATGTGCTCACTTTGGATGAAAACATGCGGGATCTCAAGGTCCGATATTCTGTCAGCAAGCCTGGCTTCCAGGCTGCGGGGGATATATTGTTCAGTAGCCGTTTTTTGGACCAGGCCCTCCAAGAAAAGAAGGGCCTCGTCATAGAAGATACGGGCGAGGAGCCATTGCTTGATGTTCCAAGTGGTCGTAGCGGCTTTAGGGCAAGGTGTGCCCTGTGCGTTCCTTTGGTGGATAGAGAGCAGACCCTCGGCCTCCTTTATTTCGAAAATGTTGCGGAACCCGGCGCCTTCTCCGAGGAGGATCTTCAGCTCGTGACCGCCATCGCAGCTCCCATGGCAGTGCAGATGAGGAATATCCAGTTCAGAGATCAGCTCCAGAGGGCGTATCTGGACACCCTCTCAGTGCTGGCCAATGCCATAGAGGCCAGAGACCACTACACTGTGGGCCACACGTGGAGGGTGACGAGGTTTGCCCTGGCCATGGTGGAGAAGATGGGGTGCACGGAAGAACAACGCCGTTACACCCAGATGGGGGGAATCCTCCACGACATAGGCAAGATAGCCGTGGAGGACTCCATTCTCAGGAAGAAGGGGCCCCTGACGAAGGAGGAATACCAGAAGATGCAGCTCCATCCCGAGCACGGAGCGAGGATCCTCAAGGATGTGGAGTTTCTCAAGCCGGTGATTCCCTATGTCCTTTTCCATCAGGAGAGATGGGATGGAAAGGGATATCCTTTTGGCCTGAAGAAGGACGAGGTTCCTTGGGAAGGAAGACTCCTCGGGGTGTGCGATGCCTTCGATGCCATGACCAGCCACAGGCCTTACAGGAGGGTCATGAGCCCAGAAGAGGCCTGGGAGGAGATTCTGAAAGAGAGGGGCAAGCAGTTCGACCCAGAAATGGTCGATCTATTCAAGGAGATATGGGAGACGGGACAGGTGGCCAACATCCTCCAGGATTATGCCAAGAGCGAACTGTCCATCCCGTGTCCGTTTTGCAGCACACACATTCCCCTGGGAGAAAAGCCCGTGGAAGGGACGTTCGTGGAATGTCCTGTCTGTGGCAAGAGCTCAGTGGTCATGAGGGAAGGGAGGGGTTGGAAAGGGGAGCTTTCTTGGTAGATCCGTGAGGCACCTTGTGGAGGGAGAATGATAATAAGGATTTGGGGGACCAGGGGATCCATTGCCACGCCTGGTCCTGAGACGGTTCGTTACGGTGGGAACACGACCTGTGTGGAGCTGAGACTTTCAGGGGGGGAAACCCTGATCCTGGATGCTGGCTCGGGTATAAGACTCCTTGGCAACTCTCTCTTGTCCAAAGAAGAGTCTGTGGAGGTTTACCTGCTCATCACCCACATCCATTGGGATCACATCATGGGGTTCCCCTTCTTCGCCCCAATATACAGGGAGGGCACCAGGATTTGGCTCGATGGTTGTAAGAGGGCCATGGAGGGTCTGAAGCTCACCCTAAATAGAGGAATGGTCGATGGGGTATTTCCGGTGAGTTACGAGGGGCTCAAATCCAGGATAGAGGAGCTGGGGCAGTTGGGCAAGGGGAGTCTCTCCGTAGGCGATGCCGTGATAGAGGCCATAGAGCTCAACCATCCCCAGGGAGGAATGGGATTCAGAATAAGAGAAGGGGGGAAGGCCCTCGTTTTCTTGACTGACAATGAGCTGGCATCTTCCAGGAGCAATGGTCGTGCTTTTCGAGACTATGGGGGATTCTGCGAGGGTGTGGACCTATTGATCCATGATTCCCAATACCTGCCAGAGGAGATGGACGTGAAGAGGGGATGGGGACATTCGGATGTGATTTCAGCTGTGGAACTGGCCATGAAGGCAGGTGTGGGGAGATTTCTCTTCACTCATCACGACCCCGAGAGGACAGATCTCCAGGTGGACAGGATGGTGGCCATGGCTCGGGAATTCGCCTCGGCAAAAGGAGGCCACCTCCATGTGGAGGGGGCTAGGGAAGGGATGATCATAGAACTCTGATGGTTACCTCAAGCTCATAAGGAGTTCCTTGAGCTCGCTGTAAGAGCCCTGGATCCTGAGCTCATGGGACGGCCTTTCATCGAGCCCTTTCAGGCTCTGGGGGAGCTCCACTTGAACGCCCATTTCCTCCAGCACCTCAGGGAACTTGGCCGGGTGGGCGGTCTCTGTGGCAACAGCCAAGGTGTCTTCGCTTCTGTCCCAGAGATACCTCTTGAGGGCTGCCCACGCAACTGCTCCATGGGGTTCCAGGATGATTCCATACCTCTCATACGCCTCCTGTATGGTCAGCCTGGTTGTGTGGTCCGAGATGGAGATGCCAACCGCATCCCTCCTAAGGGCGTCCATGTCTGGCATGCGAAGCACGTTCCCCTGTCTGTCTATGGAGCCTCCGTAAAGATGGAAAAGCCTCCTCAGGTTGCTCGGATTCCCCACGTTCATTGCATTGGACAGGCAAGCCCTGGAAGGCTTTATGGGTTTGTAGATCCCAGTTTCCATGAAGGCCGGAAACTCGTCGTTTTCGTTGGTTGCCACAACTATTCGACTCACTGGTTTGCCCATGCGCATGGCCAAGAAGTCTGCTGTGACATTCCCGAAATTTCCCGAGGCCACAGAATCCACAGGCCTGTCCTCCTTAGTCTCCGCTATGGAGAGGTAGGAATAAAGGTGGTAGCCCACCTGAGGGAGAAGCCTTCCCCAGTTAATGGAATTGGCCGATGTGAGCTTCAAGTGGCTCAATTCCCTATCCTCGAATGCCCTCATGACCAGGGCCTGGAGCTGATCGAACTTGGCTTTACAGGCCACTGCCACCACATTCCCCCCCAAGGTGTTCATCTGTTTGGCCTGCCTATGACTCACCTCTCGAGCTGGATAAAGAACCACCACTCTGAGGCCTTCGAGACCATGGAAGGCGTTGGCCACGGCACTCCCAGTATCTCCAGAGGTCGCTACCAGGATGATCCTCTGCTCGCTGCTCTCTCTGGCAAAGTACTGCATGGCTCTGGCTAGAAATCTCGCAGCGAAGTCCTTGAATGACGCAGTGGGTCCCTGATCCAGTCTCAAGAGGTATCTTCTAGCCCAGACTCTTTCCACCGGAACAGGGAAGTCGTAAGCGTCCTTGGTGATCCTCCAAAGCTCCTCCTCCGGCATCTCTGGAACTAGAAATGGCCTCAGGGCCCTGAATGCTACCTCATGGTAGGGCCTTCCTCTGAGCTCCCAAAGCTCCCCAAGACTTAACCTGGGAATATCAGTGGGCATGTAAAGCCCCCCATCCGGGGGCTGACCCGTGAATATGGCCTCCTTGAAACTGACAGCTGGCGCTTTTCCCCCGGTGCTATAGTATTTTATGGGTTCCATCTGGCTTCACCTTACCTCCAAAAAGCTCGATCCATTGTCCCTTATCTCAACCTTCAGGCCGTCCTGGAACAGTCACCACCTCGAACACATGAATGGGTCTTTCCATGCCCTTGAAGTGCACATCTCCCATGTGTCTTACGGGCCACTTCCCCTCCAAAAGCCTTTCTGTGCTCTGAGAGATGAGGATCTGGCCTCCCTGTGACATGGCACAAAGCCTGCTTGCCACATTCACTTCCTGTCCTATGACAGTGTAATCGAATCTCTTCTCCGATCCCACGTTGCCCACGAATACCCTTCCCGACGATATACCGGCCCCCAAGGAAAGGGAGCCCACTATATAGTGCTTCTCTGACCACCTCCTGACCATCTCCGAGAAAGACCTCATCATGCCCAAGGCCGTACCGAGTGCCAGGTGGGCAGGGTTTTCCACCTTCATGGGGGCTCCAAAAAAGGCCATCACCGAGTCGCCTATAAACTTGTCCAGGGTTCCATGGTGTCGGAAGACCTCCTCGCTCATTCGAGTAAAGTACTCGTTGAGGAAGGCCCTCACGAGCTCTGGACCCATGTGCTGGACAGCGCCTGTGAATCCCCGGATGTCGGCGAAAAGGATGGTTATTTCCCTCATCTCCCCAACATCCATCCATTTGCTCCTGTCCCTGAGGAGGAGTTGGGCTACCTCTGGTGACACATACCCCTCCAATATGGCCTTGAGCCTTGCCCGCTCCTCGGAGGCTTTCAGCAAGGACGCGTTTCTTATGGCAACCGCTGCGTGATTCGCATAGAGCATCAGAAGCCTGAGCTCGTGGTCCTGGAACTCTCTTCCCTCCTTGGTCAAGCTAACATTGAGGACTCCCATCACCTTCCCGCCCACTTGCAATGGTACACAGACAGATGAGGACAAGGGCGCTTCCTTTTTCTGGAGGCCCTTGAATTCTCCATCTTCCGGCTGCCCATGGACAAGCTTCGGCTTCCCATACTGCGCCACCCATCCTGCTATCCCCTCTCCCAGCCTAACCTGAGCATTCCTCACATGCTTGGGCGCCTCTCCATGGGCGGCCACTGTGCGGAGCATGGTCCTCGTTCTGTCGAGCAACATCACCGAGGATCTATCAGCATCCAGGGTTCGCACTGCCTCCCTTGCTATGACTCTCAAAAGGGACGAGATGTCCATCTGGGAATTGATGTAAGCTGTGACCTTGAGAAGGCTCCTTATAGTCTCAAGGTCAGAGGCCATGCCTCGGAGTCTCCTGTTCTGCTTCTCCACCCTCTTGATCAGCTCCACGAGGCTTCTGTGGGCGGCCCTCAGGTGAAGACCTAGCGCGGTGAAAAGAAGAACCATCCCCCCAGCATAAATGCCCATTCCCACATCCCCTGAAAGAGCCAGGGAAGGTAGCCCGAGTACGCTTCCCAGGGGAGTGATCCACATCCCAAGGACCACCCATGCCATTCCACCCAAGGCCAGGGCGTTGAGCTTCCAAGGAGGGGGCTGTGAAGGGACTGGCTCGGTGCCTGAGATCTCGGTCGTCTTCAATGTGTCCGGGGAGGTGCTCATCTGGCCCCTCCCCTCATCCCTTCCAGGACATGGCCCCCCGGAAGTCCAGAGGACGTCTCCATCCTTTCCACCCAAGGCTTCTCTCCCGTGAAAAAGATCCTAACAAAGGAACCCGTCGGAATTGTAGCCTCCCTGAATCGATCGAGAGGGATGGAAAGCACGTGACACAATATTGCCGAACAGACGAAATTATGGGTACAAACCAGCACATTTTGCCCCGGGTTGTGCAATAGGGTGAGCCTATGGAGGAACCGGAGAGCTCTCTCACTCACCTCTTCCAGGGTCTCTCCTTTGGGCATCCTCACTTTGGATGGCCTCTCCCGCCAGCGGGCCAAGAATTCGGGATAGCACTTGGCCCATGTGCCCGCTTCCATCCCGTCAAAATCTCCGAGATCCATCTCCACGAGATCTGGGTCTCGGGTCAGGGGTACTCTCGGATGGTGCATGAGAATTTCCTGGGCCGTCTCAATAGCCCTCCTCAGGGGACTTGAATAAGCTGCCGCAATGGCTACTGGCCTTAGGACCAGAGCCAGGTTCCTCGCTTGGAAGAGACCCTTTTCGTCGAGAGGCACATCTGCCCTTCCTTGGAACCTGCCCAATGCATTCCACTCGGTCTGTCCGTGTCTCACGAGAAATATAACCAAAGGGGGACCCATGGAGGGGCCTCTTCTTCAAAGGCCATGAACAGGAAAAATGGTCTTCTTGATCCTGTGGATTGTGGTCTCGAGAAACTCCTCCGCCACATCTCTTCTCGTTAGGGGCCAGAGCTGATCGTCCCTGAGCCTGTCCTTGACATAACCGTGAGCCTTGAGGAGCTTCAGCGCCTCCTGGGGAATCTCGTCCGGTACCTCCTTTCCTATCATTATCCCCCAGGCAATGGTCCATGCCCTAGCCACATTGGTGAGCTCATAACCTCCGCCTCCCAGGGCCACCCATCTGGGAAATGACCTTTTCATCTGCTGGAGGACCTTCTCGAAACCGTAAGTTGTGAGATCCAAAGAGGCGAGGGGATCACCGTGGAACGTGTCCACGCCCAACTGGGTTACTACCACATCTGGCTTGTAGGCCTCCAGTATGGGGAGGACCACTTCCTCAAATGCCCTCAGGTACAGCCAGTCGTCCGTTCCAGGCCATAGGGGGATGTTCACCGAGAAGCCCGTTCCAGGACCTCTCCCCATCTCGCCCACTGCCCCTGTTCCGGGAAAAAGAGTCCTCCCGTCCTGATGCAATGATATAGTGAGGACCCTATCCGTGTCGTAGAAGGCCCACTGAACCCCATCTCCATGGTGGGCATCTATATCCAGATAGGCCACTTTCAAGCCCCTATCCAAAAGGCCCAGGATGACGAGCACAGGATCGTTCACGTAGCAGAAACCAGAAGCCCTGGCTGGCCTTGCATGGTGCAGTCCGCCCCCCATGTTGAAGGCAACTTCCGCCTCCCCCTCTGCCACCAGTCTTCCAGCTTCCAATGAGGCCCCGGCCACCAGGCACGACCAGTCGTACATTCCCTGGAACACGGGATTGTCCCCTGGCCCTATTCCAAACTGCTCCAGGCCAGGGAACGCCTTACCGCTATTGGCAGCTTGAAGGGCATCAAGGTAAGGGGAACTGTGGAATCTCTCAAGGGTCTTCCTGTCGGCTGGCTGGGGTGTCACTATAGACACTCCCTGCCCCCCCAGCAACCCATAGGCCTCAATGAGCCTCAAAGTGAGCTCTAGCCTCTCTATTCTCAAGGGATGCCACGGACCGTAATCGTATCTCATCATGTTCTCGGAGAAAACAAAAGCAAAGGCCATTTCTCACACACCCCTTACCTCAAGGAATTCATGGATCCTCCCTCGACTCCTACTTCAGTCCAACCGACCGATTTCCCTCTATCTCTGCTTTGGGCTAGTGAAAAGAGAGGGGAGAGCCCATCCGAGCCCACTTTCATCGCCTCATCTGGTCATAAGGTATTCATGGATGGCCTTGGCGGCCTTTCTCCCCGCTCCCATTGCCAAAATCACAGTAGCTGCTCCAGTCACTATATCTCCACCTGCCCATACGCCTTCCTTGCTAGTCCGGCCAGTCTCATCTGTAACTATATAGCCCCACCTGTTGGTCTCCAGGCCTGGGGTAGTAGAAGGTATGAGGGGATTCGCCATGGTCCCTATGGCCACAATTGCCATGTCCGTCTCCAATATGAACTCCGATCCTGGAATCGGAATGGGCCTTCTCCTGCCCGAACTGTCAGGCTCTCCCAGCTCCATGCGGACGCATTCCATGGCCTTGACCCACCCTCTCTCATCTCCTATGAACCTGACCGGGTTCGTGAGAAGCTCGAATATGATTCCTTCTTCCTCGGCGTGATGAATCTCCTCCGCCCTTGCTGGCATCTCCTGGCGGGACCTCCTGTAGACTATTCGAACGGTTTCAGCCCCTAGCCTCAGAGCAGTCCTAGCTGCATCCATGGCAACATTGCCCGCCCCCAAGACGACGACATTTTTTCCAACCGCTATGGGGGTATCGTATTCCGGGAAAAGATAAGCCTTCATCAGGTTGGACCTGGTCAGATATTCATTTGCCGAATAGATGCCGCATAGGTTCTCTCCAGGAATGTTCATGAACACAGGGAGCCCGGCTCCAACTCCCAGGAAAACCGCATGGTAGCCCTCTTCCTCCAACAGCTCGTCCACTGTCACGGTCTTCCCCACTACAACATCGGTCTCTATCCTCACTCCCAACCTCTTGAGGTAATCGACCTCCGCCTTCACGATCTCTTTGGGGAGCCTGAACTCCGGTATGCCGTAAATGAGAACACCGCCTGGTTCGTGCAATGCCTCGAATATGGTGACCTCGTGCCCCTTTTTTATGAGATCCCCTGCGAGAGTAAGTCCAGCAGGGCCTGATCCCACCACTGCGACTTTTTTTCCTGTGGGGGGATCCATGGCCGGCATCTCGAAGCGGCCATAGGTCCTGTCATAATCTGCCACGAACCGCTCCAATCTGCCTATGGCAACGGGCTCCCACTTCTTTCCCAGGACACATCCTTTCTCGCACTGATCTTCTTGGGGGCATACCCTGCCGCAAACAGCGGGCAACGAGTTGGTCTCCCTTATCTTGGCCGCTGCTTCGAAAAACTTCCCTTCGCAAATCAGGGAGATGAAGCCGGGAATGTCCACCTCCACGGGACAACCAGGCACACACCCAGGCTTCTTGCACTTGAGGCAACGGCTAGCCTCGGCCATTGCTTGCTCTGTTGTGTATCCGAGAGGAACCTCTCGGAAGTTCTTTATCCTCTCTTGAGGAGGCTGCTCAGGCATGGGCTGCCGCGGGAGCCTTTCCTTCTTCTGCTTTCCCGGTCCAGGGTCTTTCCCGTTCATCTTCCGCCTCCTCCCCCAACCTCTGCCTTGAACTTATCGTAAGCCATTCTCTCTTGAGGGACATACATAGCGAGCCTCTTGGTCAGCTCGTCGAAATCCACCTGGTGACCGTCGAAATCCGGGCCATGAACACAGCAAAATTTCGTCTCCCCTCCGACTCTCACCCTGCAGGCCCCGCACATTCCAGTGCCGTCCACCATTATTGGATTGAGGCTCACCATCGTCTTGACACCGAAGGGCTCCGTTGTCTTGCAGAGAAAGCGCATCATGGGCACGGGCCCTATTCCCATAACCATACTCACGTCTTTTCGCTCTTGGAGAATTCTCCTCGCCACATCGGTGACGAATCCGTGGTGCCCGTAGCTTCCGTCATCTGTTGTCACGTGGAGCTCGTTGCACACAGCCCTCATTTCATCTTCCAGAATGAGGAGGTCCTTGGTCCTGGCCCCTATGATCGCTATGACATAGTTTCCGGCCTCGTAGAAAGCCCTTGTGACAGGATAGAGAACTGCCACCCCCAATCCTCCTCCAACGCAGAGGACCGTCCCCCATTTCTCAACATGGGTGGGAAGACCGAGTGGGCCTATGACGTCCTTGATCGCATCACCCGGCTCCATGAGGGAGAGCATGGCGGTTGTCTTTCCCACAACCTGGAAATAGATCCGGATCCATCCCTCAGTGGGATGGGCCTCTGCAACGGTGAGGGGTATTCTCTCGCCTTTCTCATTGGCCCTGAGTATGACGAACTGTCCTGGTTTCGTCTTTCGGGCAATCCTGGGGGCCATGACCTTGAACATGCAAATCGTTCCCTGGGCCAACTGCTTCTTCTCTATGATCTCGAACACTTCCTCCACCTCCAAAAAGCTGGATTGGCCGACTCTCACTTGGATACGAGAATCTAAAGGTGGGAGCTTCCTTTGTCCTTGGCCTTTTCGGCTTCATGGGGAAATCCGTTTCCGTAACCGATCTGGGGTTCGGTCACAAGCCCGGCTCATGATATTCCCAGCGTTTGGTTTTGTCCAGATGGTTCCGCAACGGGGAAGGGTAGAACAGATGGAGACGCCCAAAGCTTATGGAACGCGCGCACTCTGCGCGTCCGCACTGCATGCCCTTACACAGGTCGAGGCATCCCACTACTCACAATGGTTGGACCACCGGCCGGTGGCTTAGGGGGACATGGTCCAAGGAAGCCAATTCCCTCGTTGCGGGCGGGCGGAGCCCGCCCCTCCGAGGGGTGGGCGTTCCAAGGTAGGATGGCCTAGCGGGGAAAGGCCGGGGGTGAGGTGGAGGGTGGTTTTGTCGGAGGGGCGCGGTCTCCGCGCCCGCATTG
>Ga0197142_1002704_pt1 | contig 15291 bp, 13 predicted proteins | sample GBS60_MetaG_FD_148614 | JGI IMG/M metagenome (GOLD analysis project Ga0197142, IMG submission 148614) | Sediment microbial communities from Great Boiling Springs, Gerlach, Nevada, United States - GBS 60_MetaG | ecosystem: Environmental > Aquatic > Thermal springs > Hot (42-90C) > Sediment... | reverse complement strand
AGAAAACGAATAGCCATGCTACAAAGGGATTGTAGGCGGTTGGCTGGCATCGCCACAAACCCCCTTTCCAAACTCTTCCCCCTCGTGGGGGGGAAAGGCTGGGGTTGGGGGTTAAGATATTGTATAATACCAATCTGAGCCAAAAACTCTCTGAATAGAGGTCGGACTTTCAGCACGGGTTCAAGGCCTGCAGGAGTGAATAACCACTCTGAAAAGAGCATATATGGCTCCAGATGGTATAACTCAGATTGGTATTATCAGAACCCTCTTCCTAAGCCATCCCTCTCACCAGGGGGGGAAAAGTCCGGAGTTGAGAGTTAAGATAGCTTTTAGTTCAGACTTTGCAAGTATGACTAAAAAGCTAACCAGAAGCATACAAACGAGAATAAACTTCAGACTACATTTCCTATGGTAAAGGGGCGGTAGAGTGGGACCCGTATCGTTTGAACAGGTGATCGAGCAGACCCTGCAAAGGAAAGGAAACAGATTTTTATATTTCGGTGATGAAGTGTCCGTCGGAGGTGTAGAGTTTAGCGGTGAAGGGAGTCTGGTTCGGGTCTTCATGGAGGAGGAGCCAGCGATGGGGGAGAATTCCCCATATCCAGGGGCCCTGAGAGGGGTATTGGGTGCGCCAGTAAGCGGTGTGGAGGGGATGAATGTGGAGGCGGAGTGGCTTTCGGGTGAAGCTGGAGGCGCGGTAGCGCAGAATTTCTTCCAGGCGGTGGAGAGGAGACTCGGGATGAGGGAGCGTGCCCTGTCCTTTGCATACTGGACAGGGGAATTGAGTGGCTGAGGGAGGGGGGCTTCGGCGGCGCTGTCGGGTGATCTGGACCAGGCCAAACTCACTCATAGGCAGGACAGTGTGCTTAGCCCGATCAGCTTTCATAGACTCCACGAGCTGCTGCCAGACCCGCTGACGATTTTCAGCGCCTTGCAGGTCTATGAAATCCACCACGATGATGCCCCCCAAGTCTCGCAAGCGAATCTGACGGGCTATTTCCCGAGCTGCTAAGAGATTTGTTTGTAAAAGTGCTTCTTCAGGAGATTTTCCATGGGTGGGGGTAGAACCGGTATTGACATCAATCACATGAAGGGCCTCCGTATGCTCAATGACAATATAGCTGCCGTTTGGGAGGGTTACGGTGCGGCTAAAGAGCGTGGGTACGATCCGATCCAGATTGAAGTATTCCAGCAGACTTTCCCGGCGGCGGTGGAGGCGCAGGTGGGGGATAGCCTCGGCGCGAGCCTGACTGAAATAGGTTTTGAGTTCATCGTACAGTGCCTGACTCTCCACGTAGATAGCATCCAGAGGGGGTGTAAAGGCTTCTCGGAGCAGAGCCTGTAAGGGTGATGCACTATTCGTGAGGCGAAAAGGGGGTGTTCGACGCGAAATTTGCTGGGAGAGGCTTTCCCATTCCTGAATCAGCCGGTCATACTCGGCGGAAATCTCTTCCAGAGTGGCATTCTCGGCGCTGCCGCGCGCAATAAGGCCGAAGGGGGGACGATACAGCTTTTGAATGATTTCCCGGAGCCGCTGGCGAGCACCGGGATTCGTAATGCGGGTAGAAACACCTATTTCCGCCGAGAGGGGCACTAAAATCAATAGCTGCCCCACCAGCGACAGGTGCGAGCTGAGACGGGGCCCCTTATTCGCTATCATGTCTTTTTCGAGCTGAACTAAAACCCAGTCACCCACCTTTATAAGATCCTTGATCGGACGATCCCGCGAGGGCTGTACGGGAAGCTCTTCCCAGGCAGGCAGGGGCTTTCCATATCGGATATGGTCAATAAAGGTCTTCTTCCATAAAAAGGTTGCCCCCAGGTCGCTATGATGAAGAAAGCCTTCTTTGGAAAGACCTATATCAACAAAAGCCGAATTGAGACCTTCGGCGATTCGGGAGACAACTCCAACAAAAATATCACCAAGCACATAAGAAGCCTGCTTCGGGACCGGATAGTACTCTACGAGCTGCCGATTTTCCAATAGAAATCCGTCTAAACGCCCCCCTTGCTCAATAATAATGAGCTCACGCAAGGACTATCAGCGAATCTTTTTCTTCTGGCGGTTAAGGCGACGACGCTTTTTGAGCTTGTGCCGCTTGATTTTTTTGAGTTTTCGCTTCCTACCACATGGCATAGCGGGGCAAAGGTAAAGAGTTCTTTGCGATGCTGTATCTTTGCGCTCCATGGCAGCACCCCAGAAGAAAAAGAAGAAATCTGCCCGCTCCAAGACCGCCCTCAAGCGGCAGCGTCAGAATGAGCGCCGGCGCGCCCGAAACCTGGCCTGGAAAGCCCGATATAAGACCGCCCTCCGGGCCCTCCGAAAAGAATCCGACCTCACCAAACTTCCGGAACGTCTTCGGGAAGTACACTCTTTATTAGACAAGGTTGCGCGCAGGCGCATCTTTCATCCCAACAAGTCCGCCCGGCTCAAATCCAGACTGGCCCATTGGGTGGCCCAGCGCCTCAGTAAAGCCGGCGTATAAAGCATTTTCCGGGCGTGTCGACCGCCTCCCCGCCTAAAACCCGCCTGTGGGCTCACCCCCGAGGGCTGTATGTACTCTTCTTTTCGGAAATGTGGGAGCGCTTCAGCTATTATGGCATGCGGGCGCTCCTCGTTTTGTATCTTACACAGAACCTTCTCTACGAACGCCAGGCGGCCCTGCAAATCTATGGTTTGTACACGGGGTTGGTGTATCTAACGCCCATTATAGGCGGTTTCCTGGCAGACCGCTGGTTGGGCTATCGGGGAACTGTTCTCTCAGGGGCCATCCTCATGATGCTGGGGCACTTTGCCATGGCATTTCCGGATTTGCTCTTTCCGGCCTTAGCCCTGCTCATCCTGGGGAATGGACTCTTCAAGCCCAATATCTCTACTATCGTCGGCAGTCTTTATCTCTCCAATGACCCACGGCGAGATGCGGCCTTCACGATTTTTTACATGGGTATCAACCTGGGTGCCTTCCTGTCGCCTCTGGTATGTGGATACCTCTCAGACGCCTACTCACCCCATTGGGGCTTTGCGGCCGCCGGGATTGGTATGCTCATCAGCCTAATAATCTTTTTGATTGGCTTACCCGCCCTTCGCCCCGCCCAAGGCTCTTACATTCCCCTCACCAGAGGTGAGGGCCTGCGTATTCTTTTTACGACCGTCTTCGGACTTATCCTCAGCGTGGGCAGCGTGCAGGGTGCTCGTCTTTTCCTCGGCCGGGAAAGATTAGCCGCCCTCTTTCAATGGGCCATTCTTACTTTTCTCATAGGGGTACTTATCTATCTTCTCTTTCGCCTCAAAACTCCCAGTGACCGAAAGCGTACCCTGTCTATATTTATTTTAGGTCTTTTTACAGCGCTTTTCTGGATGGGCTTTGAGCAGGCGGGCGGCACCCTCAATCTCTTTGCTCAGCATCATACCGACCGAAACGTAGGCCTTGGCTCCTGGCAATTTACCATTCCTGCCCCCTGGTTTCAGTCCCTCAATCCGCTTCTTATCTTTATTTTAGCACCTGTCTTTTCCATGTTCTGGGTGTGGCTCGCCGCCCGAAGTCGGGAGCCACTTACCCCCGTCAAGATGAGCTGGGGACTCCTGCTGCTTGGATTCGGATTCGTTCTCATGAGCCTTGCCGATAAAAATGCTAAAACCAGTCACCTTGTCTCCCCACTCTGGCTCTTTGGCGTCTATTTTTTGCATACCCTGGGGGAGTTGTGTCTTTCTCCTGTGGGACTGTCCATGGTAACTCGAACAGCACCAGCCGCTGCTGCGGCACTCCTGATGGGGGTCTGGTTTCTTTCTTCTGCTTTTGGCAATTACATGGCCGGCGTCTCCGAAGCCCTCCTGGAAGCCTATCATCTTCCCTTGTATCCCACCTTAGCAGCCATAAGCCTCTCTGCTGGACTGCTCCTGTGGCTTCTGGCCCATCCCATCCATCGGCTCATGACCGCTCAAAAATAGAGAATATACCCTGAACCCCTATCAGCCTATCTTTCTAAGAAACTGTCTCGAGCCCTATCAGAAAATATCCATCAACTTCCCCTACTCATATACCAAAAGGCATATCCTCGTTGGCCAATCATGAGCCTAATACCATTTGGAGGAGTGTACTTTCTTTTCAGAATGGCTATCCACCCCCGAAGGCCTTGAATTCGTGCTGGTGGTCTGACCTGTATTCAGAGAGTTTTTGGCTTAGACCGGTATAATCCACTTAAGAGCCTCAGTCCTCAATCAAGAGGATAGACCGCGTTCCCGGTCCCTCGCTCACAAAGCACTATAACGCACCTTCACAGACCCCTTTCGCCCGGATTCATCATAAAAGTCTATAAACTGTAGCTTGTAATACTGCTCTGTCTCCACTTCAAGCGCGTAATAGCGGGAATAGTCTATTAGATAGGTCCCCGTATCAAAATCATATCGCTTCCAGTCGTACCCGATCGCATCTCGCTGCGTTTTCCAGACGACCTGACTGAGGTTGGCGTAGGTAAAATCCTCAAAAGTTACCTGAGCGGCATTCACGACGGCTGACCGAAGCCCTTTCGGGACAAGGGCCCCCACCACAGGATAATACCGAAATGCTTCGGGCTGGTCAGGAAAGTAATGCACATAACGCGTTAGCATCAACTCTACCTTCCAGGGCGGCAAAACCGAAACCACCTGACCGGATCGGTCCAGCGAGAGGTACTGGGGCTCCGGTAAGCGCAATATCCTCCACTCCCCCATCGGCTCTCCAGTAAGGGTGTATGCTTTAATCTCAATATCCTGCTCGGTAGCCATGAGCCATAACTTCCTGTAACGATTGGCCACTGTCGTGTAAAATATCCCACCTTTATCCCTATCCAGTATGAAGGTCATCTGCTCTCCATACCGTAAAACAGGTAAAGCCGCCGTATCTGGCAGATCACATCGCCATCCTTGAATGCCAGAAGCGTCGGACACATTCTCCCAGGTTGCTGAATCCATAACTGCGGCGAAGGCATACATGGCGGCGTTGGTCCAGACCTGATAGCCTCCCTCTACGCTATGGATTTCCAGGTCCCAGGCCATTCTGGGCACTTTGTGCACCTGGCCCAGGGTAAGGGATACAAAGGCTACCGTGTCGTATTCAGGGCCGAGATGGGCCGTGATCGTGGCCGTCTCTCCACCTGTCGGACGTGGCCAGGGCTTCTCCGGCCGCATACACGCTATCAAACCTATCAGCAATAAAGCGCCAGTCGTAAATGCTAAGAGTCCGCGTTCTTTCATGGTAGCTGTCCTTTTTGAAGGGTATAAGTAAGACGAATGAAAAGATAGCGTCCCATCCCGACGGGACTGCCAGAGCCCCCCCCCGTGTGCACACCCCCGGCTAAGTTCGCCTGAACCTGCGTGATCCCAAAGGCATTTCGCAGACCCGCCAGTAAGTGTATGCGCCCCTCCGAAAAGCTTCGCCCCACCGACATATCCAGCCAGGGAAAGCCCCCGATCCATCGTAAGGCTACCGTACCATCCTCCTGACCGATAAAAATTGGCAAACGCCCATTATACTTGAAGAAAAAGGCTATGGTATAAGCCTGAAGCCTGTAAGTTGCATTCAAGCTACTCTCCCAGGCCCATTGTCCGCGGGGATAAGCTGTAAAGTTACTCCCTGCCTGGATGTGCATGCGGGCCGAACGCCACTCTATCTGGGGTTGCACACCCGCCGTGTGAAACCGAGCGATATTATAGTAGGTGGTGAATAAGGTTATAGGATCGACTACGACCAACTGGATGAGGTTGGATAGGTCATTGTAGAAGGCCGATACGGAAGCCCGCCAGAGGATATTTCGGGCAGTCAGGCGGCTCCATGTGAGGGCGGTGTGAAAGTGGTGGCTGGTTTCGGGCTGGAGGTCGGGATTACCCTGGAGGTTGTGATTGGTGAAGACCATGTAAAGGTACATTTCCCGCAGGGAAGGGGCGCGAAAGCCCCTGGCATACCCCCATCGCCACGCCCATCCCGAACCCATATCATAGCGTCCGTGCAGCGAAAAGAGGAGAGGATTGCGAAACTGCGTATTATAAGCCCATCGCATGGCGGGCCGAAGGGCGAGACGAGACCCAATGGCTTTCTCCACACTGACCCACATGGCATAATCTCCCATTCGAGCGACTCCATCCCGAATACGCCCGCCCTCCACCACCGAATACGCCAGCTCATGCCCCAGCTGAAGGCTCAGACCCTTGTGCGTATAAGTCAGAAATCCTCGTGCCCATGCCTGAGTTTCTAAGGTGGAGTCCTGCTGGCCGGGGAGATTGACAAGTTTTTCCTCCAGGGTAACGAGGTCTTTGTAGGTAACATTTCGAATGCGATTCCAGCCCAGGTATCCAGCCTGCTCATCCCAGCGCCAGCGTGCGCTGAGGCGTCCTGACCAGCTCAGCGTGGGCAGCCATCGCCGGGTATAGTAATATTCATCAATGGCATACACGCGATAAGGCGTAATCGTTGGTTCTTTGCGATTGTAAAAGGTCTCCCACAGGTAAGGAACATTGACCCGGAAGCGCCAGTTATCGGAAGGGCGCCATTGATACCAGAGGCTTATGTGATACTGTTCTCGGGGGCGCCAGAGCCGGGCGCGTGGGCGGTTGGGATCGGGGTCCCAGCCTTCGAAAAAGTATCGGCCTCCGCTTAGGCTCAGGCGATGCTTGAGGGGGCCACCACTTATGGTGAGCCGGGCATCATAAATCCCCACCGACTCGTAATGCAGCAGGGAGCGCGCTTCCCACTGACAGCGGCTTTCCCGCGTGATGAGGTTTACCACGCCACCCAGTGCGTCGGTCCCGTACAGGACGCTCATGGGGCCCTCGACGATCTCCACGCGTTCCACTTCGCTGAGAGGAAGTTGATTGAGGTCGATGCTACCACTTACCCGGCCCACTACCGGCACACCGTCTACGAGGATGCGGATATTCTGGCCGGAAAGGCCCTGCATCTGCAGGAAGGAGCCGAGATTGGGGTCGTTCTGGAGGCGCACATTGAGTTCGGTCATGAGTACCTGCGGCAGGTACAGGGCGCCCTGAGCCTGCAGGCGCTCTTGAGTAAGTACGCGCAGCGGATGGAGACTCCGGATAGCTGTGGTGGGTGCATGAGCCCCCGTAATGACCGCTTCATCCAGGACATAGGTAGGACGACTCAGTCGCACTATCCCCGGCACTTCTACCTGCCCCCGCCAGGGCGTAAAACCCTGAGCTTCCACAGCTACCTCATAAGCTCCTGCCGAAAGCGAGACTGAACCCGTAGAGTCGGCCTTAAGCTTCACCCTCTTGTCTGATACCTGCAGGGTAACTACCGCCTCCCGTACGGGCAGTCCCTCCTCATCCACGATCTGGAGAGACTGCCCGTACACCAGCCCCATCACCATTGCACACCACACCCACCTCATACCAGCCACCTATTCAAACAGAATGGAGGCCGTGCCAATGCCTTTGGCATTCTGCACCCATACCCGGTACAGGCCGCTGGATAGCCCCTGCCGGGGAATATACAAGAAATCCTCTCCCCCCGATTGACGTTCATAAACTACCTGCCCCTGGCTATTGTAGAGTCTGATGAGGGCCGGTGAGCCTTCTCCTGTGGCTATCCATACCCCTTCTGTGGCGGGATTCGGGTAAGCGACGATAGTCAGGGTTGCAGGCTCCTGCGAAGGAAGCGCCGCCGCACTGGCGACCCTCTTCCGCTCAATCACTGTATAGCGGAGCCGAAGCGCGACATCACCTTCCGCCAATACCGTATCTCCAAATGCCACGAATCGAATCCGCCAGATTTCACCATTACGAGCCCTTACGAGGTAATAAACCGTGTCTCCAACGAACCAGATGTTGCTTGACATGTCAAACCGTTTCCAGTCATAGCCTATCGTATTGATGGCGGAGGCGTAGGGATACAGGTTTGGAGAAAGGGTGTCGGGATCGGCATTCTGGGAGAGCGGGATGCGAGCGACGGTGACCCGACGATTTTGAAGGGCACCGACCACGGGGTAGGGCGTACGATTCGGGGGAAGGAAAGTCAGGTACTGCGTGAAAACCAGATCCCACAGCGAATCTACGGGTTCTAAGTTGAGCGCCTGCTGGGTGATTAGATTATAGTACACAAACCCGCGTCGGGGCGCCAGGGACTTGGGGGCCTGAGCAGACACCTCATTGGTACCATCCAGATTGGCATACTTGAAGTAGTAGGTGCCACCCTGAAGGCGCTCCAGCCACAGCTTTCGATAGGAGCCATCGGGAAGGCGGAGGATGTGGAGAGAGTCACCATTGATTGCATGTGTAACCAGATCGTAGTTTCCCCATCCCAGGTCAAAGCTATCCGAGGTCGCCGTGGTATTGAAGGCGCCGATGCTCCATGAGGTATCGCTGTCGTAGAGTCTGGCGGAGGTGTCGGAGAGGCTGAGGGCACTCCAGTCGGCGGGGGTGGCAGGTCTATTCGTTCGCCAGATGATGAGACCTGCGCCAAGGTTGGCCCGGATAGCGGCCGTAAAGCCCGGCACCTCAAAAGCTAAATGCCAGCTATTGTAAGCCGCCGTGTCCCATCGCGCCCCGTCTGAGACCCGATAGAATACCAGCCGATAAGGCTCATTGCTCTGCTGAACCCTTAGAATAAGCGTATCTCTTACTACCTGTGCGTACGCGGGGATAATCCCCAGAAGCCCCAGAAGGGCCAAACCGCTTAGAGGTCGCTGCGTTTTCATACCGACCCAAAGGTAAGGAAAGTTTTTGGAATGAATCCAAATAACGGACGGGGGGAGGCTTATCTCGGGCGGGTAGAAGTAGCGATACCGCTGTAGTCTCATTGGACAAGATGGGACGGATGCCTTCTGGGGCACGTCCGGAAAGTAAACCTTATGATTCGGGATCGGCGTCCGACCGGATATCAACCAGATTCTGGGAGTTGCCTCTCACTTCTCAGGCTTCCAGGGAATCTCCTCTGCTCCAGAGGCATGCGTCAGATACCGGGCATACGCAAAAAGCCAGTCCGATAGACGATTCAGAAACGCCAGAAATAGAGGCGGCACAGGCTCTGCCTCATGCAGGGCTACCAGACGCCGCTCGGCCCGCCGACACACGGTGCGCGCTACCTGCGCGTGGGCTTCCAGCAGGCAGCTCCCCGGGAGCACGAAGTACCGCATGGGCGGTACCTGAGCCATCATCTCATCAATGCTGCGCTCCAGAGTTGAAATGCTCTCCTCGGGAAAAACAGGCAGGGGAAGCGGCTTTTCTGTACGGCCAGCCGCCAGATGAGCACCTATCGTGAATAGCCAGTTCTGAATCTGGCGCAGAAGAGGTCGATAAGCTTCAGGGGCTTCCACCGCCAGAAGGCCAATACAGGCATTGAGTTCATCCAGACTGCCATAGGCTTCTATCCGGGGATCAGCCTTCGATACACGCCCGGGTCCCAGCAGGCCCGTCTGCCCGGCATCCCCCCCACGCGTATAAAGCTTCATCCCTCAAAAGTACGAAGGGATTTTCCCTCTAAGGAGTGCGTGCCTGCCTCTCAGCTGAGAACGTAACCTGCAGATAGTTGCGGTCAGGACTTAGCAGCAGCCGCACACGCACGCCCTCGGGCGTCTTCCACACCTCATGCCCCAGATGCCCCTGACTGGTTCCATAGGCCTCCCGCAAAAACATCCGCCAGCTCTGATACCGCTTCGTCAAAACCCGAAACACAGGGGACTCATAGGTAATACTCACCGTCTGAATCCGTCCTCTACCCCCCGTGTAGTATTCCACCCATATTTCCAGGGAGTCGGATGTTTCGGTGAAGCGATAGGCACAACCGAGTTCATCCTGGTAATACGGCTGCGCTTTCTCTACCTGCCGCACTGTATCGGCCACGAGGCCCAGAAGGCTGCTCCGGGGAATGCCATCAGGCGTAAAAAGTACCGGCTCTTTAGGGCCCTCAGCTATTTGACGGACGCATGCTGATGCGGCGATTACCCCGCTAAGCAGACTTGTGCAGAGACGCCACATACTGCTGCCGCAAAAGCCGACGCATCACCTTGTTGGAAGCCGTGCGGGGCAGCTCCGTCACCACCACCACATCTCTCACCTGAAAAAGCGGACTCAGGCGCTGACGTACGGCGTCATTGGTCTGCTGGAGCCAGTAGCCGGGGGCTTCCGGTGCTCCCTCCTGTAAAACCAGATACAGCACGAGCTGCTCGGGACCGCCCTCGAGAGGGGGGACCGCTATGGCGGCCACTTCGCCAATGCCGGGCACCTGCGCCACCACCCGCTCAATCTCCGCCGCCGACACCTTGACGCCACCTAAATTCATCGCATCGTCGGCCCGGCCACCCGAGACCCAGTATCCATTAGCCAGCCGCCTCATATAATCCCCATGTCGCCTCAGGCGCATGGGAACCCCCTCTAATACCTTCGGAATTGGGGCGCCCGAAGCCCCTATCCATCCTTCTCCCACCGGCGGCGTATTTGCGTAATACACCTCCTCATGAGAAGCATTCAGTAGCACCTGCGATAGCCCGATAGAGGGCGGCACGAGAAATAGCTCCCCTTCCGACGCCGGCTGTCCCCCTTCATCCAGAATCACAAAATCCAATCCCAGCGCAGGCGCCGCAAACTGCGAAGGGGCATTAGGATGAAGCAGCGTGCTTGTGATGTATCCACCCCCTATTTCCGTTCCTCCGCAGTACTCTATCACGGGCTTGTAGCCTGCCTTAGCCATGAGGCGCCACATATACCAGGGATTAGAGGCTTCTCCGGTAGAGCTGAAGAGCCGTACTTTTCGCCAGTCTGCCCCCTCCCATGCCCCGCCCTCTATCCATCGCCGTACCAGCGATGGGACCACCCCCAGCACCGATATCTCAGCTTTTTCGACAAAATCGCAGAAGCCTGCCCCCGTAGGAGCCCCATTATAAATGCACACGGTAGCCCCATTTACCAGCCCGGCAAACAGCAGCCAGGGCCCCATCATCCATCCTAAGTTGGTGGGCCAGGCCACCCTGTCCCCGGGTGCCAGATCATGATAAAAATACCCATCCGATGCGGCCTTGATGGCCGTCAGGTGCGTCCATGGTATGGCCTTAGGCGTGGCGGTCGTGCCCGAAGAAAAAAGTATCCCTATCACATCCGCGGGCTTTGCGGCATAGCCCTGGGGAAGTGGCGCCTCTCCATCCCTGAAATGCCCGAATGGATAGCTCTGATTGCGCAAACGAACCTTCAATCTATCTCCACCAGCCAGCACATAACTTCTCGGTAAAGCCTGTCCGCTGAGTCGGTCGTACAGGGGTATCTCTTTACCGTCTCGCACGATAACATCCTGAATAAACAACACCTCCGGGCGAACTATTCGCAGTCGGGCCGCTATCTCCTCTCCTGAGAGGCTATCGGGTATCGTGGCCACACTCAGCCCCGCCCATAAGGCTCCTAAGTACAGAAGCACTGCTTCATAACGTAATGGCATGCAGATGGCCACCACCTGTCCAGGCTTGAGATCCTGTGCCTGATAAGCGCCGGCTATGGCTTTCACCTGCCTTTGAAGCTCTCCATAAGTCAGGCGAATGACGCTTCCATCTTCCCGATATTCTATCAGCGCTTCCCATTCAGCGGGCCATCGAAAAATGGCTTCTATGATATTGAGCCGGGCCCCTTCGAGCCAGTCGGGCTGCGTGATGGTTCCCAGCGGATACCTCACTATCGCCTCGGGCTCCTGGTAAAAGGGCAGCCGAAGCCGCTCAAAAATCGTATAAGCCCAGAACGCCCCCCGTTCGTTCACGCTCCACCGGTGCAGAGCCTCATAATCCGAAAAGCCCCTTTCGCTCAAAATCTCCTGCAAGTGGCACACCCGGGGATCCATTTCGGGATACCACAGGGGCTCGAGCGGCAAAGCAGCGGGTTTCCCGTAAACAGCTTCATAAGCCTCTATGTGCCGCTCAAACGCTTTCTCGTCGGCCAACTGCCCGACTACTTCAGGCCACCGCATGTACAAAGTTAGCCGTAATACCGTACTTTTTGCCCGTGAAAATCATCAATGACCCTATTCATGGGTTCATTCGGGTTCGTTTTCCCCGGGTGCTGGCGGCCATTGAACATCCGCTGGTGCAGCGGCTGCGGCGTCTTTCTCAGCTTGGTCTGGCTCAAATGGTCTACCCGAATGCCACGCATACCCGCTTCGCTCATGCACTGGGGGCCATGCACCTTATGGACACTGCCCTTCAGACCCTCTCAGAAAAGGGGGCTATTCGCTTATCAAGGGAAACTCATGAAGCCGCGCTCCTGGCGGCCCTCCTTCACGATATAGGACACGGACCTTTTTCTCACAGCCTGGAGGGGCTTATTATTCCTTTTTCGCATGAAACCATAACTTACGCTCTTCTTGGCCTTCTGGAAGCCGATCTGGGGGATTTGAGCGAAACCCGTGCCATCCTTCAGGGGCATCATCCCCTGCCCTACCTGTGCGAACTCATTCAGGGGCCCTTAGATGTGGATCGCCTGGACTACCTGGTGCGGGATAGCTTCTTCACAGGGGTTCAGGAGGGGATCATAGGCACCGAACGGCTTATTTACACGCTCACGGTGACCCCGGACGGCCACCTGGCCGTTGAGGAAAAAGGGCTTGCTTCCGTAGAAAAATTCATCCTTGCCCGGCGTTTCATGTACTGGCAGGTGTACCTTCACAAAACCGTCATTGCCGCCGAGAATCTTCTTAGAAGATGGCTTGCCCACTGGCAGGCGTATCGGGGCCCTCTCCTGAACTCAGGCCCCTCTTTGTCCAGAGAAGTGCTTTGGGATTTCATTCGTTTGGACGACATGCAGCTCTGGGCATGGATTCATGAAGGCAGTCGGGACCCCTCCTTACTACTGCGCATTCTGTCCCTTGCACTCCTGCGGCGCGTGCTTTTTAAGATTCAGTGGGGGGTGCCTTCGCAGGACGACTATCAGAGCTGGGCGGCTCAGCTGCCTGCCCACCTTCGCTCTGAAGCTGAAACTTTCTGGATAGAGGGTCGGGCTTACAGCGCCACCTACGAACCCAGTCCGGCCCACGAAATAAGAATCTTTACGAAACAGCGAAAGGTGTTTTTACTTTCTGAGGTGGCGCCGTGGCTCGTGTCGGCCGGCCCCATAGAGAAGTGGTACTGGGGCTTTTTCAGCGCAGCTTCGCTTGAATCGCTTCTGCAATCGAGCGAAACTCTTCCGGGCTGAGCTCCAGGCGGGGATTTTGGAAGTTGAGGTCGGCCATGGATCGAATAGGTACAATATGAATATGGGCGTGAGGCACCTCGAGGCCCACCACTGCGAAAGCTATGCGTTCGCAGGGCACAGCGGCCTGGACGGCCCGCGCAACCTCCCGCGCAAAAAGCCACAAACCCACATAAAGCTCCTCCTCCAGGTCTAAAATGTAATCTACCGGCTTTTTCGGAATAGCCAGTGTATGGCCACGAGTCAGCGGCCGTATATCCAGAAACGCTAAGTAGTCATCTGTTTCGGCTACCTTGTAGGCAGGTATGTCACCCCGCACGATACGCTCAAATACAGTGCTCATGCCTCATAATGGATTTCTAAGATTTCTAACTCCAGCATGCCTGCTGGCACCTGTACCTGAACCACTGCCCCCACTCCCTGCCCTAAAAGGGCTTTGCCAATAGGGGATTCCACGGAAATCTTCCCGGCCCGAACATCGGCCTCCACCGCAGGGACTATCTGGTAGGTAAGTTCCTGTCTGGTTTTACGATTTTTCAGGCGAACGGTAGCAAGTAGCCCTACTTTGGAAGTGTCTATGGTAGAGAGATCTATCACTTGACTTTGGGCCAAAAGGGCTTCCAGTTCGGCTATTTGGGCTTCCAGCAGGCGCTGGCGCTCACGGGCTGCCGCATACTCTGCATTTTCTCGCAGGTCGCCCTTCTCTCGGGCCTCTGCGATGGCAGAAGCTACGGCAGCCCGTTCTTTCGTTTTCAGTTCGTGGAGCTCCTGCCGAAGCCGCTCGTAAGCCTCCTTCGTCAGGACTTTCCTCATATGTAGAGACGAGCGCCTATGCTGTGCGTCCCATTGAAGAAGTACGTCGGCCGATAACTGTAATCTATTCCGAAGGTAGAGTATCTATTCTCCCCGGTCTTGAAGGGTATCTCCACTGTGGCGCCGAGATTGATTCCATTGAAGGCGTTTTGGGCTTTCTCCTTATTTGTGATGTCCGGCTCCCAGAGATAGGCGCCCCGTATCATGAAGTAGTTTTTATACCGGAGTTCTACCCCCGCCCCCAGCTGGTTATTCTGGAAGGAGTGCGCATAAAAGCCCGCAGTGGGGATGATGGAGAAGAGATACTCTTTCTGTTCTTGGCCATTACCGCCTCCTGCTTCTCGGCTCTTTGTCTCTTCACCGCCCAGGCCGATTCGGTAGGAGGCTCCGATAAGGAGCACGGAGGGTATCTCAAATCCAGCGGTAGGGATGTGGACGGCGTTGGTGTAGGTTCCTCCGGCGCCGCTGAGGTTGGCCCGTACGCTGAGCCCTTCGCCCCGATAGCGCATCTGAGGCCCCACATTCCGTAAAGCCACGCCCAGGCTGAAGTTACCCGAGCGATCCCGATACTGGACGCCAGCATCCACAGCAATACCCGAGGCAGACGCATCCGGGATAGCCTCATGAACGAGCTTCACAGTCGCCCCTACATAAATGCGGTCTTCGGCAAAGACCTTTGCATACGAGAGCGAGATATTCAGAAGGGTAGGCGAAAAGTACCCCAGTCCACCATCGGGATTATCTATGGTGGTTCGCTCAAACTGCCCCAGGTCAAACGCCACGACCCCTATGCCGAGGGTCCCGCCATTACGAAATCCCTGCGCAAACCCAAAGGCATTGATGGCGATGTCGCTCCCCACCAGCCAGCGGGTGTGGGAGAAGACAAACTCGGTACGACGGGTGAGGGCTAATCCGGCCGGATTGATGATCTGGCTCTCTATCCCCTGGCAGTTGGAAATATTGAGCCCGCCGATTCCGGAGCTGCGCGCATAAGGATTTATAAGCAGCTGGGTAGCGCCGGCCTGTCCAGCGCGCTCAGGATTTCCGGCCCATAGAATTGCCGGGATGAGTCCTATCCATGAAAGGGTTCGCATCAGTCTCATAGGCTTAGTAGTTATTAAGGTCTACCTGCGGCATGATAGCAAAGAATTTGATGACTCTCTGGCCAATTCCGGGAGCGTCAATATGGATGATGTAAGGTCCGCTGGCGATAGGCACGCCGTACTCATTCTTGAGATCCCACTCCTGATCCGGTGCATCAGAGTCTTTGCGGAAGGTGCGAACGAGGACCCCATTCAGGGTAAAGATTCGGATGGTACATTTCT
>Ga0197142_1002703_pt1 | contig 15292 bp, 19 predicted proteins | sample GBS60_MetaG_FD_148614 | JGI IMG/M metagenome (GOLD analysis project Ga0197142, IMG submission 148614) | Sediment microbial communities from Great Boiling Springs, Gerlach, Nevada, United States - GBS 60_MetaG | ecosystem: Environmental > Aquatic > Thermal springs > Hot (42-90C) > Sediment... | reverse complement strand
CGCCCGCGCCAGAAACACGGGCGCGCTGCACGGCTCGGGCTCCGCCACGGAACACGGCTCCAGCAGGTAGTATCCCAGCAGGTGCAACTCGCGCAGCACTGCGCCCGACTCCTCGTGTGCCTCGCGGATGGCAGCGGCGTCGGGCGACTCGCCTGGCTCGATGCGTCCGCTGGGGGCGCAGTAGCCCCGATTGCGGATGTGCGCCAGCAGGTAGCGTCCTGCGCCGTCGCTAATCAGCACGACCACATAGCACGGGCGCGGTGTCGCGACGAGCGTTGCGTCGGGCACAAAGCGCATCTGCCTGCCCGCCCACACTGCGGTTAGCGTCGCCCAGTCCGTCAATCCAGCTCCCTCCGCCCGCCGACGATTTTGCCCTGCACATAACTCATCGGGATCGCCCCCAATTGGCGGCTGTCCTCCGACCGCTCCAAGTTGTCGCCCACCACGAAGATATGCCCTTCAGGCACGCGCCCGCCCATCATGTACACCAGCGGTGTCCAATACTTTTCGGGCACGCGCTCACCCGCCAGCGCGACCACGCGCTTGATGAGCATGTCCCCGTTTGGACGCACAATCACCACCACATCGCCCTTTTGGATGTCGCCGAAGAGCCAGTAGGCGGTGGTCATCAGCAGGCGGTCACCGTTTTTGTAGGTCGGCTCCATCGACGGACCGCTGACCACCACCACGCGGAAGTTCAGCGCGAAAAAGAGCGCGAGCAACCCGAAAATCGTCAGCAGAATCAGCGAGCGGGTCGTGCGTATGGTGTTGCGCGTCTCCAGAGTCTCGGCTGCGCTCATGGGTTAGCCACCTCCGTAGCCAGCGGCGTACTTGTCGGCGTTTTTAGGCGCACGCCAGGGATCGCGCGGGTGATAGAACCGCCATACGGTCTGGGCGACCTCGCGGATGGCGACCTCGCCCTCGTTGTCGGGTGTCCAGCGCGTGTCTTCCGCCTCTTTGGTGTAGACTGCCAAAATGTACGCTCCCGATGGCGCGTATACGATGCCCACATCCGAGCGCGAGCGGCTGATTGCGCCCGACTTGGTGCAGGCGACCACCCACGGCGGCACGGAGCTGCCAATCAGGTCGTCGTAATACTGGTGGCTCATGATGCGCAGCATGCGCTCGCACGCGGCGGGCGAGGCGGCTTTGTAGGTGCGGATGGCGTCCAACAGTTGCACCATCTCGTTCGGGGTACACATCCCCATGCCCCAGCGGTCGCGCAGGGCTTTCAGCTCGGCGTCGTCGGGCGGGTGCAGCGCGAGCAGTTTCGTGTTGCGCAGCCCCAGCCGTTCTAAGTAGCGGTTCACCTCCACCGTGCCCAGCCGCCGCGCCAGCATAATCGTCGCCGTGTTGTCGCTCACGGTAATCATCAGGTGCAGCAGCATCTTGACCTCGACAGACTGGTTCTCCTTGTAGAATTGGAGCAGTCCCGACCCATCGCGGATGTCATCGGGGGTAATCGGCAGCTTCTCGGCGTAGTTCAGGCGTCCCGCGTCGATCTCTTCCATCGCCTTACTCATCACGGCGACCTTGATGGTGCTGGCGGTCGGGAAAATCTCGTCGCCGCGATGGTCAATACGGTGGTTGTGGCGAGTGTGGTACAGGCTGTAGCCCATCACGCCGCGAAAGCATTCGCAAATCGCGTCCAGTTTCGCCTTGAGTGGTCGTGGGTCGCGCGCCATGCTCCGAATTGTACCTAACGCTGTCGGGTACACTTCGGTTATGCCGCGCAAGTGCCCCTACTGCCGCGCGGAGTTGCCCTCCGACGCGCCCGAACAGGAGTGCCCTGTGTGCCACAACATCGTGCGCCCGCCCAACCCGCACGCGCGCCGATTCGTGTGGACGGCGATTCTGACCGCGACGCTCTACTTTGTGGCAATGTTCTCCATTCTGGCTGGCGACACGGGCTGGTGGATTGGGGTCATCTTCGGCGCGGCAACCATAAGCGGGATTTATCTGATGATCACGATGTACCACTTCTTCAAGGCGGGCTAAGGCACGGGCTTGCTACGGGTCGGGAATAGGACAGGGTACACTGAATCGGTATGAATCGGATGCTGTCCATAGGTTGTGCTGTGCTTCTTTTGGGGGCGCATACGCTGCTCCCCTCCCAGAAAACCTTCAAAGAGCGCATTCCTGGCACGACCGTCGAGTTCGAAATGGTTTACATTCCCCCGGGTCGTATTGAGCTGCCCAATCCTGAAGACCCCAGCAAGACGCAGGTTGTCGAAATCAAGGGCTTCTGGATAGGTAAAACCGAGGTGACTTGGGACGAGTACGGAACCTATGCGTTCAACAAAGACATTGCAGAGGTAGAGAAGGAGCGCGAGGCGGATGCCATCGCCAAGCCGAGCAAGCCCTACGGCGCGATTGATCGAGGCTTCGGCTACGAGGGCAACCCCGCGATTGGGATGACCTTTATGGCGGCGCAGCGATACTGCGAGTGGCTCAGCCGCATGACAGGCAAGCCCTACCGCCTGCCCACCGAAGCGGAATGGGAATATGCCGCGCGCGCGGGCGTGCTGGCACGCCAGCCGCTCCCCAAAGCACAGGTGGACAAGATGGCATGGCATCTGGAGAACTCCGACCTCAAGCCCCGCAAGGTCGCCCAAAAGCAACCGAATGCGTGGGGGCTGTACGATATGTTGGGGAATGTGATGGAGTGGTGCGTCGGGTTAGATGGGAAGGCAATTGCGTGCGGCGGCTCGTTTATGGATAAGCCCGACGCTATTCACCCCGGCGCACGCACCCGCCAGACCCCTGACTGGAACATGACCGACCCTCAGTACCCCAAGAGCCGCTGGTGGCTCTCCGACGCGCCGTTTGTTGGCTTCCGCGTCGTGTGCGATGCGCCTGCGCCACACTAAAAGACCATACAAGCAGGCTGCCGGGAGAATCACCAACGCCCACAGAGACTGGAGATTCTCCCGGCGCATCTCCCTTACTTGCCGCCGAACTTCTTGTAGGTCGCCTCGTCGACGAACTTGGTGAGCTTCTGCCCGTTGTACTCGGCTTTCAGGGCGTAGCGCACCTGCTTCGCGCCCGACTTGGTCGTGCGCTCGTACTTCTGGGTCTTCACCTGATCGTCAGGTACCTCGACCATCCTGCGCTCTTTCACGCTGTAGAACTGCATAACCTCCCTCCTATGAATGGATTCGCAGGCACCTGCGCCTGCGTGCGCCTACTATACCGCACGCCGAACCCGATTCCTGCTAAATTCGTAAGGCGTTTGAGGGGAATTCGCCCTAATTTCAGGGGGAATCGAGGTCAAATCACCTCCTCGAAATCGCGGATGACCCAGCGCACGGTCCCGTAGCCGTAGTAGGTGTCTTCTTCGATATCGAACGCGAGGTCTAAGTGCGTACCCGGCTCGATGGGGTAGTCGCCGCCGTCCCACAGCACCGCGTTGGCGACAAGACCCCCTTCGTCCCGCACTCGCAGGAATAGATGCTTCCCGTTGCTACTGGTGTAGCTGCCCAGCGCTTCCACGCGGCGGCAGGCAAACAGCGGTCGCTCGTTGCCTGTACCGAACGGCTCCAGCATGTGTAGTTCCTGAAGGAGAGACAGTGTTGCCTCGCTTGCGCGTATTTCCTGATCAATCTCCAAAGTGGGCACGAGATCGTCGTCGGTGAGCCGCGCGTTGGCGAAGTCGGTGATGAGCTGGCGCAGCGCATCGAACCGCTCCCGCGCGACGGCGAATCCGCCCGCCACCGCATGCCCGCCACACTTGGAACAAAGCGGCTTCATCTGCGCCAGCAGCTCGGTCAAATTGAACTCGGGAATGCTGCGCATCGAGCCACGCACGATGCCCGACTCCGCGTCGATGGTCGCGGCAGCGACAGGACGGTAATAGCGTTCCCTCAATTTGCTGGCAACCAGTCCCACGACGCCGTGGTGCCAATTCGGCGACAACACGACAAGGGCGCGATGGCGCGTGAGGTTCTCACTTTCCACCTGCGCGATGGCTTCCTGCACTGCCGCTTCCTGCAGGTCTTGTCGGATACGATTGTGTGTATTCAGTGTCTCGGCAATTGCTTGCGCCACCTGCGGGTCTTCTTCCAACAGCAGTCGCAGGGCAAGGGTGGCGTCTTCCAGTCGTCCTGCCGCATTCAGGCGCGGGGCAAGCCCGAAGCTAATGTCGCGTGCCGTAGGATACCGCTTAATGCCCGCCACACGCTTGAGCGACTGGAGCCCGACGCGCTTGGTGCGGTGCAGCCGCTCCAGCCCTAACTTGACCAGCACGCGATTCTCGCCAACAAGCGGCATCACATCGGCGACCGTGCCGACGGCAACCAAATCCAGCATCGTCTCGTAGAAACCATTTCGAGGGAGGTTGCGCTCGATAAGCAGCGCTTCTGCTGTCCGGAACGAGACGCCCACGCCGCTCAGGTCGCGGAATGGGTACTGCGAGTCGGCGCGCTTGGGGTTCACCACTGCCAGCGCGTTGGGCAAGTGGTCGCTTGGCTCATGGTGATCCGTGATGACAACTTCCAGCCCTGCGGCGTTGAGAGCCTCTACCGCTTGGTGCGCCCGCACGCCACAGTCGCAGGTCAGCACCAGCCGCGCGCCAATCCGTTTCGCCGCGCTAATCGCGTTCGGGTGCAGGTCGTAGCCCTCTTGTTCACGATTCGGAAGATACGGCTCGGCAGGTACACCCAGTCGCCGAAGGGTCGTAACCCACAGCGCAGTGGCGGTCACCCCGTCCGCATCATAGTCGCCGTAGACCAGCACGGGCTCTTGGCGCTCTACTGCTAACGCAAGGCGGCGCACAGCAGGAACAATATCGGGCAATCGCTGGGGGTCTGCGAGGTCGCCCAGAGACGGATTCAGAAACCGATAGGCGTCCTCAGGCTCCGTATAGCCCCGCGCAACCAGCAGTCGCGCCAGCACATGGCTAATGTTCAACTCGGTTGCCAACCGTGCCGCTTTCGCTTTATCCGTCGGACGCACACGCCATCGGTACCGCGCCATAGGGTACGGTATTGTACCTAACCAGACAATCGCTCCCGCGTCGACGCCAGATGCCCTACCTGACTTTAGAGGTCTCGGAGGTTAGTGCCTGTAGCAATTGCACATCGTCCTGCGTGAGGTAGGCTTTAGCGAACAGATCAGGGCGCAGGGTGCGGGTCAGGCGCAACTGCTCCATCCGCCGCCAGCGGGCAATCGCGCCGTGATTGCCCGACAATAGCACGCTTGGCACACGCAACCCGCGAAACACTTCGGGGCGCGTATATTGGGGGTAGCCCAGCAGCCCGTCCGCATACGAATCTTGCCACAGCGATTCGGGCGAGTGGATGGCACCTGGCAGCAAGCGCACGACCGAATCGATAAGAATCAGCGCGGGCAATTCGCCCCCCGTCAACACATAGTCGCCTATGCTAATCACATCGGTTGCTAAATGCTCGCGCACGCGGGCGTCCACACCCTCGTAGTGTCCGCAGATTAGGATGAGATGCTCCTTTTGCGCCAGTTCGTGGGCGAGCGGTTGCGTGTAGAGCGTGCCTTGCGGCTCCAGCAGGATAATGCGGGTGGTCGGCGACGGTTGGCACGCCTCAACAGCTCTGAAGATGGGTTCTGGCTTCAGCACCAGCCCTGCGCCGCCGCCGTAGGGCTCGTCGTCCGTCTTTTTGTGTTTGCCCTCGGCGAAATCGCGCAACTGCACGGCACGAATCTGTACCAGTCCCCACTCCCGCGCGCGCCCCACGATACTATAACTGATACCCGCCTCTATTACCTCTGGGAAGAGCGTAATTACATCGATGCGCAGCACAGGGGGATTATACCTGTCAGCCCTCCGGAAGGGTCAGCGCACGCCTCCCCCTCTCTTACTCTGAGGGCACGAGCCGAAAGCTGTGCGGGAGCAGTTCAGCGAGTGTGTAGCGAGCGATTACGCGATCGGGCGAGACAACCCAGATGGCGAACTGGTCGGGCATGTCAGCGAACTCCAGCAGCACTTGTCGGCACGCACCGCAGGGGGTTCCGCCATCGGGGGTGCAGACCGCTGCGGCTACCAGTCGCCGTGCGCCCGCCGCCGCTGCACTGAACGCCGCCACCCGCTCGGCGCAGACGCTCAAGCCGTAACTGGCGTTCTCCACATTACAGCCTGCAAACACGCGCCCGTCGTCGGTCAGCACTGCCGCACCGACAGCATACCCCGAATACGGCGCGTAGGCGTGCGCTCGCGCCGCCCGTGCCGCCTGCATCAGCGCCTGCTCTGCGGACGAAAGGCTCATTCGTCTCCCCCTGCCGACTCAGCGGCGAGTTCCTCCTCGAAAATCTCCTCCATCTCGTAGGGGTCTTCGTCCATCGCCGCGCTCATCTCGCGCATAAAGCGGCGCATGGTTTTGGGGTCATCAGGATCGCCCGCGAACTCCATGCTGTCGGCGAGGTCATCCAGCATCTGGTCTTCGGTGCGCAGGCGCGCCACGCGCGAGACGAGCCGCTTCGACTCCGTCGCGCCGCACACAGGGCATGCCTGCGGCTCGTCCCGCTGAGCAATCGCCAGCAACCGCGAGAACCGCTTCCGACACTTCAGACAGCGATACTCATATACTGGCATTAGCCCATCACCTTCTGCAGCGTCTCCTTGAGGACGCTTGCCGAAGTTTGTAGGGCGGCGCGCTCCTCGTCGGAGACACCGATTTCGATGACTGCCTCGACGCCCTTGCGCCCGACGCGCGTCGGCAGCGAGAAGCACACCTCGCTGATGCCCAGTGCGCCCGTCTGCAGAGTTGACACGGGCAACACCTGATGCTTGTCCAGCGCAACCGCATTCACCACCTGCGCGATGGAGACGCCCACCGCGTAACCCGCGCCACCCTTGAGCCGAATCGCCTCCGCGCCCGAATTCTTCGTGCGCTCGAAGATGGCGTCCATCGCTTCCTTGCTGTAGCCGGGGTAGTCCTTGAGCGGCACGCCTGCAATGGTCGCGCAACTCCAAATGGGCACCATCGAGTCGCCGTGTTCGCCCAGAATCAGCGCGTCCACATCGGTCGCCGCGACGCCGAAATGCTCCGCCAAGAACGAACGGAACCGACAAGTGTCCAGCACTGTGCCCAGCCCAATCACGCGCTCGGCGGGCAGCCCCGATTCCTTGACCGCCAGGTAGGTCAGGATGTCCACAGGGTTCGAGACAACCAAAATAATCGCACTGTCGGCAAGCGCGACGCCTTTGAGGTTGCCCAGAATCTCACGGAATAGCCCGACATTGCGGTTAATTAGTTCCAGTCGGCTCTCGTCGGGTCGTCGGCGCAAGCCTGCGGTGATAATGACCATGTGTGCGCCGTTTAGGTCAGCGTAGTCGCCCGCGCGGAATCGGACGGGCTGCGAATATGCCGCGCCGTGGCGCAGGTCTAACGCTTCACCTTCGGCAGCGTCGCGGTTCACATCCAGCAGCACGACTTCCGAGACCGCACCGATGAGTTGCAACGCGAACGCGGCGTTCGAGCCGACGCGCCCGCCACCGCCAACGATTCCTACCTTCATCGTGTTTACCTCCCTCGCTTGTCAGGAGCGTGTGGCACACACTCCCGTTCTCGTCGGATATGCCCGACGCTACAACAGCGGAAACTGCTCCAGAAAGCGCAAGTCGTTCTCCAGAAACAGGCGCAGGTCGTCCACGCCATACTGGAGCATCGGGATGCGCTCGATGCCCAGCCCGAACGCGAAGCCACTATAGCGCTCCGTGTCGATGCCGTAGCGCTCCAGAATGTTGGGATGGATAAGTCCCGCGCCGCCAAGTTCGAGCCAGCCACCCTTCCACGAAATCGCAAAGTCCACCCCAGGCTCCACGAACGGGAAGAAGTCGGGTCGGAAGCGCACGCGCACCTCCGCGCCGAACATCAGTTGCGCGAATTGCGTCAGCACGCCCTTCAGATGCGCCATGCCGACCCCTTCGTCTACCATAAAGGCGTCTACTTGATGGAAAGTGTGCGAGTGGGTGGCGTCCACATTTTCGTAGCGGTAGCACCGCCCGATGATCGCGATTCGCAGGGGCAGGCTGCGCTCACCGCGCTGCAGTTGCTCAAAGACGCGCCCCTGAATCGAAGTGGTTTGCGTACGCAGCAGGTAGCCTGGCGCGATGTGGAACGAGTTCTGTTCGTCCATCGCGGGGTGGTCATCGGGGTAGTTCAGTGCGCCGAAGTTGTATTCGAATCGCTCCAGGTCGTAGCCGTCCACGAATTCAAAGCCCAGTCCGATGAGGGCGCGTTTGACCCGCTGCATAGTCAGCGTCAGCGGGTGCAGGCGCGCGGGGCGCAGGGGTGCGCCAGGCAGCGTGATGTCCAGCCGCTCGGCTTCGATGCGCTGGGCGAGTTCCGCCTGCTCCAGCGCGGCGCGTCGCTCGGCGAAGAGTCGCTCCAAGTGTTCGCGGGCGGCGTTCACCTGCTGCCCGAACTGGGGACGCTGCTCTGGAGGCAGAGATCCCAGTTGGCGTAGCAGTTGCCCGATTGCGCCTTTGCGCCCCAGATAGTGCGTTTCCACCACCTGTAGGTCGGTGGTGGACTGTGCTTGCGCAATCGCGCGTTCCGCCTCGTCCAGAATCTGCTGAATGTTCTCCACGGCGACGGCTAAGGGCTGGGGCGCACCGACTCTACCAGCATGCGGAACGCCTCGGGGTCGCGCACCGCCATCTCCGCGAGTTGCTTACGGTTCACTTCAATCCCGCGCACGGTCAGCGCGTGAATGAACTCGTGGTAGCGCATGCCGTGCATGCGGCACGCGGCGTTGATGCGCGTAATCCACAGGCGTCGGAAATCGCGCTTGCGTTGCCGTCGGTCGCGATAGGCGTACTGCAGGGATTTCATCACCTGCTCGTTCGCCTTGCGGAACAGGCGGCTTTTGGCGCCGTAGTAGCCTTCCGCGAGTTTCAGAATCTTTTTGTGGCGACGGCGGGTCACCGTACCGCCTTTCACTCGTGCCATAGCAATCTCCTCCTTACTTGCCTGCTAATAGGCGATTGACGCGCCGATACTCGCCCTTGAAGAGTTCGTCTTCCAGGTCGAGTCGGCGTTTGCGTGCGGGCGATTTACTCAGGAACAGGTGGCTGTTCCCGGCTTTCTTGTGCATGAGTTTGCCCGTCGCTGTGCGCTTGAAGCGCTTGGCGGCTGTTTTGCTCGTCTTCATTTTTGGCATAGGTAGAACCTCCTTCGGCAGGCGGCGTCTTCGGTCTCGCCACGGGCTTTTTAGCAGGAGTGATGACCATAATCATCTGCCTGCCTTCCATCGTTGGCGGTTTCTCGACAACGCCGTAGTCCTGCACTGCTTCCGCAATTTTCCGCAGCAGCGCTTCGCCTGCTTGCGGGCGATCAAACTCGCGGCTGCGGAAGATGACCACGAATTTTACCTTATCGCCGTCCTGCAAAAACTCAATCGTGTTGCGTATTTTGGTTTCGATATCGTGTGCGCCGATGGCGGGTCGGAGGCGAAGGGTCTTAACATCGCCGCCTTTTTGCTTCTTTTTGGCTTCCTTCGCCAGTTTCTCCTGCTCGTAGCGATACCGCCCATAATCCAGAATCTTGCATACGGGCGGGTTCGCGGTCGGCGCGACTTCCACGAGGTCTAAGCCCCGCTCTTGGGCAATTTTCAGTGCGCGGCGTGTGGGCATAATGCCCAACTGCTTCCCATCCGAATCGATAACGCGCACCTCACGGGCGCGAATGCGGTTGTTGATTCTCAGTTCCTTCTGAATGGCTTCCTCACCCTCGCTTTGATAGGTTATTCAATCAGCGTTTGCCCAAGCACGCGGAGAATGTCTTCCATCACCTCAGGCGCGAAGCCTTCCTCAGCATAGCGGATGATACCCTTTTTATCCACGATGTACATTGTGGGGAAGGCTTTCACGCGGGCGCGTCGCATCACTTCCTGCTCGTTGGGCGGCACCACGACGGGGTAGGTCATCTTGTATTGCTCAACGAACGCGCGCACCTCGTCAGGCGTGCCCGAGTCAAGCGCGACGCCCACCACCACCAATCCGCGGCTACTGTACTTGTCGTGCAGTTCTTGCAGGTAGGGGATTGCTGCCCGGCACGGACCGCACCATGTCGCCCAAAAGTCCACCAGGTACACCTTGTCCTGCTTGCCGCCAAGCTTGACCTCCTTGCCGTTGAGGTCTTTGAAGGTCATTTCGGGCATCTTCTGCCCGACGCGCAGTTGCGCGCTGGACGGCATCGTCGCATACAGGAACACTGCGACGCTCAATAACACCAGCGGTAGAATGTACCGTCTCATCATCGCCTCCGCAGCTAATTATACCATGCGTGCGCAGAATGCAAGTCGGTCGGCAGGAAACACGCGCATTATGCGGAACCCCTTGTACGGAGGGAATCCGACGATGGCACGACCAGTAACCTTATTCACGGGACAGTGGGCAGATTTGCCCCTTGAGACGATGGCGCAAAAAGCGAAGGAGTTCGGCTACGACGGGCTGGAGTTGGCATGCTGGGGCGACCACTTCGATGTCGAGAAAGCCCTCACCCAGGACGGCTATTGCGAATCGCGCTGGGAGATTCTGGGGCGATACGGCTTGAAGTGCTTCGCGATTAGCAACCACCTGGTGGGGCAAGCGGTGTGCGACCCGATAGACGAGCGACACAAGGCGATACTGCCCGCCCGTGTGTGGGGCGACGGCAATCCTGAGGGCGTGCGCCAGCGCGCCGCAGAAGAGATGAAAAACACCGCACGCGCCGCCCGCAAACTCTTCAACTGCGCCCCCGATGAGGTAAAGCGTCAACTCACGCGCGTGGTGGTCAACGGCTTCACAGGCAGCAGTATCTGGCAGTATCTCTATTCGTTCCCGCCTAATCCGCCTGACCTTGTCGAAAAGGGCTTCGCCGACTTCGCCGCGCGCTGGAAGCCGATTCTGGATGTTTTTGCCCAAGAGGATGTCTACTTCGCGCTGGAGGTGCATCCGACGGAGATTGCGTACGACATCGTGACGGCGGAACGCGCAATCCAAGCGGTGGACGGGCATCCACGCTTCGGCTTCAACTACGACCCCAGCCATCTGGGCTACCAAGGCGTAGACTATGTGGCGTTCATCCGCCACTTCCGCGACCGAATCTTCCACATGCATGTGAAAGATGTCTGGTGGTCGGAGACGCCGCGTCGGTCGGGTGTGTTTGGCGGGCATCTGAACTTTGGCGACTCGCGTCGGTACTGGGACTTCCGCTCGCCGGGGCGCGGTTCGATAGACTTCGAGGAGATTATCCGCGCACTGAACGAGATTGGCTATCAGGGACCGCTTTCAGTGGAATGGGAAGACAGCGGGATGGATCGGGAGCATGGCGCGCGTGAGGCTTGCCAGTTCGTGCGCCATCTCGATTTCGAGCCGTCGCGCGTGGCGTTCGACGCCGCCTTCGAGCGCGTGTAGGCACGCTGGGCAGGGGCACTGCCCTTGCCCCTACGCTTGCCCCTCCACCAGGCGGCTCAACTGCTCGGCGAACGCTTGTAGACTGCCTGCCGAAAGCGCAACATCGTACAGCGCGTGCAGCTGCGCCACATCGTGAACCGAGCGCACCTGCGCCTCCAGCGACTCAGATACATCGCCGTACAGCCCGCGCAGGAGCTTCAGCAAGCCATCCTGCAAGCCCTGCTGCAAGCCTTGTTCCAAGCCCTGCTGCAATCCTTGCTGCAGTCCCTGCTGCAGTCCCTGCTGCAGTCCCTGCTGCAGTCCCTGTTGCAGCCCCTGTTGCAGACCCCGCTGCAGACCCCGCTGCAGCCCCCGCTGCAGACCCCGCTGCAAGCCTTCGCGCAGCGCTTTCCGCTCCAAAACGGACAAATACGGCGTGCCCTTCTCGCGCTTCACCTCTTCCAGCAGTTTCTCATAGCGCTCCTCAAACAACTCTGGCAGCACCATAACCCACTCCAGCAAGCGTATCAGCTCTCCAACTTGCTCTTCAGTATACCCTCGACTCAACGCCAGACGAACCAGTTCCAGGCGCGACTGCAGCATGAACTCTGCATCCGACGACGCCTGCGCCCGACGAAACGCCACAAACAGCAACGCGCACGGATTGGGGTTCGCCAGCAATTCGGCTTCGTCCCAATCGAGGAGCTTCACTGTGTAGAATTCGAACTCCAGTCGACAGCCTGCCAGCGAGCGCTCGTACTTCGTTGGACGCCAGTGCGGATTCTTGTCCGCTAAAATCGCTATCGTGACAATTGGGCGACGGTAATACAGCCACAGTGCCGCTTCGTAAGTATAGGTGCGTTCGGGAAACAGGCGATCAGGACGCGATTGCACCTCGATGTGAATCAAAATCCACCGTTCCATTCCATCCCTAAAGTAGACCCGCACAAGTTTATCAACCGTCTGGCGCCCCGTGCGGCTTTTAGGAGCGATACGCTGCAGTTCTGCGTCCAGAAATTCGTAACCGCGCTGCCAGTCTATCATCTCGTGGAGTTCTGGGTGTATGAGCTCGATGAGCTGCGGGAAGAAGAGACGAATCAGCTCCTTCCATGGGCTGTCTTGATCGTGCCGTTTGCGGCGGGTAGTGCGCTTCCGTGCTGCCATGGTGTGATTCTACCCACTGATACTGGTCGCACGGTCGCGTTTTAGCACGAGCCAACTGAGTGCTGCGCCGAGCGTGAGCATCAAGGCACATCCAATAAATGGCGTGCGGTGCGCGGGGATAGCTATCTGGCCCAGCGTGAGGGGCACATGCTCGTACAGAAACCCGCCGAGCAGCGCGCCGAGGATACTGCCGATGCCCTGCGCCGTGCCTGCTGCGCCCAGTATCACCCCACGCCGTTCGGGGGCGATTTCGCTTAACTCCGCCATCCACGCGGCAAAAGTCAGCACGAAGCTGACTGCGCCCAGCGCCGCAGCGACCAGCACCCACGCAACCGGTGGTTGGGACGGTGCAACCACGCTCCACACCACGCCCGCTGCCAGCGTCAGTCCCAAACGAATGCTGCGCGTGCGCCCCAGCCGATCGGCAAGGCGTCCCAGTGGGAGGCTCAACGCCGCAATCGCCAGCGCAGGCGCGACCAACCCCACCCCAAACAAGGTCTCGCTCACGCCGAACTCATCCATTGCGTACAGCTTTACCAGTAGCATAATCAGCCCAATCCCGAAAAACACCACGAACGCCAGCAGCATGTGTCCGGGCGCAATCTGCAGCGCGTTCAGGAACGCCCGTAGCGAGAGTTTTTCGCCTGATTTGCCGTCTGCGCTGTTGGGCGCGCGCCCGTCGCGCGGGTAGAACCGCCACGCAATCAGCGTCGCTGCGGTGAACAGGCACGCCGTGAGGTAAAACGAGGCTTGCTTTGCGCCTGTAAGGTCGTTCGCCAGCCCGCCTGCCAGCGGTCCCAGCGCGACGCCCGACATGTAGGTCATGTTCAGAAAGCTCATCGCCCATGCCCGCCTGTGCAGGGGCACCGAGTCGCCAATGGCAGCATAAACGGCGGGCCAGAGCATCGCCGCACCCAGCCCGTCCAGCGCGCGCAGCGCGACAAAGTGCAGTGGGTGGCTCGCCACGAGCGTCGCCAGCGAGGTGAACACCGTCAGCAGCGGCCCCAGCACGATCAGCCGACGCCTGCCGATGTGGTCGCTGAGCATCCCCATCGGCGCGCGGAAAATCGCTTCCGTGAGCAAAAACACAGAGCCGACCGCTGTGATGGTCGACTCGCCCAGCCCGACCACTTCCCGTAAATAGACGGGCATCGCCGAGATGTTGAGCGTTACATAGCCCAGTTCGGCGAAGCCCGCCATGACCACCAGCGCCCAGAACGCCGTGAGCGACTTCACAATACTTACAGGGCGCGACCGCCGTCTTAGTCTAACTCGACCTCGATGCGCACTTCATGCCCCGTCTCCGACGACTCGTAAATCGCGTCCATAATCGCGTTCAGGTAGTACCCGTGTTCGCCTGGGATAGGCGCGGGCTTGTTGTGGAGAACCGCGTCCACAAACGCCTCCACATTCGCCTGATACGAGTTGACATTGGGAATATTTGCAGGCTCCACATTATACAGCGTGCGGTTCTGCTCGGTTGCGATGCGCACGGGGCGGTCGCTGAGCGGGTCGGCAAACACGCCGCCCTTATCGCCCAGCAGCAGCGTGTTGAACTCGTCGCGCTCGATATTCGCGCAGAAGCTCGACTCCAGCGTCACGGTCGCGCCGTTTTCGAGGCGGATTAGCCCGACAGCGAAATCTTCTACGGTGAACTTAGTGGGATCCCACTGCCCCATCAATCCGACGACATCGGGGCGGTTGCCGAATTTTGTATAGGTCGCGCCGAACGCCGCTACCGGCTTGGGGTAGCCCATCAGCCACAGGGTCGTGTCCAGAATATGCACCCCGATGTCGATGAGCGGTCCGCCGCCCTGTTTCTCTTTGTCGATGAACACGCCCCAGCCTGGGATTCCGCGTCGGCGTAGGGCGTGCGCGCGTGCATAGTAGATCTCGCCCAGATTGCCCTCCTGCACGATGTATTTGTACAGGAACTGCGCGACGCCCGAAAACCGCCACTGCAACGACACATGGAGCAACTTGCCCACGCGCCGCGCGGTTTGCACCATCTCGCGCGCCTCGTGCGCGTTGCGCGCCAGCGGCTTCTCGCAATGCACATGCTTGCCCGCCTCCAGCGCGGCGATGGTCGCATCCTTATGCAGAAAGTTGGGCGTCGCCACGACCACCGCATGGATGTCATCGCGCTGCACCATCTCCCGATAGTCGGTGTAGACATAGGGGATATGGAACCGCTCGGCAGCGGCGCGCGCACTCGCCTCGTTCACATCAGCAACCGCAACCAGTTCCACTCGGTCGGAGAGTTTCGCATAGCTGGGCATGTGTTGCCCTTGCGCGATTCCGCCTGCTCCAATAAAGCCAACGCCAATCTTGCTCAAGTTCGTCGCTCCTCCTTAGTTGCTTGCGGCGATGAGGGTCGCCTAATCCCAAAACTGCAAGGTAGTATACCTTATGGGGGCACAAGCCGTCCACCTACGGGGCGTCCTGTTATTCGAGGGCGAAATTGCCCAAATGACGCAGGAAATCGGCAGGAAAGGTCATGCAAGCGTCGTACTAACGCATTCACCGACGGCGAATTAGGGTATAATACGACGACGGTGGAGACGCCGCTCGTGCAACAAAGGAGCCTTTATTGGTGGTGATTCTGTCCTATTCGGAGGTAGGCACGAGACATGGGCGATCCGAAACAGTTAGTGGAACAGGCGTTTGCGCTCAAAAACGAAGGACGCTACGAGGAAGCAGAGCGGCTGCTGAAGCAGGCACTGCAGTGCGACCCGTACTCGGCAGAGGCCCATCATCTGCTCGGTCTGGTCTACTGCT
>Ga0197142_1002700_pt1 | contig 15303 bp, 11 predicted proteins | sample GBS60_MetaG_FD_148614 | JGI IMG/M metagenome (GOLD analysis project Ga0197142, IMG submission 148614) | Sediment microbial communities from Great Boiling Springs, Gerlach, Nevada, United States - GBS 60_MetaG | ecosystem: Environmental > Aquatic > Thermal springs > Hot (42-90C) > Sediment... | reverse complement strand
GCCAACGAGCCTTGGGATCTGTTTGCAAAAATTTCACATTCTTTTCGCTCCAATCGATATAATAAGGTGTGGGAGCCCACCAACGATTGCCTTCTTTATCGCCTTTATCGTAGGGAACAAAGGTCTTTTCACCTTTTATGCCATTTCGTTTTTCGTCTTCGGTTAATGTTTCTACATCGGCAATTTCTTCTGGGCTTACAATTCGATACAACCAGCCTTGTCCAAAAATATCGCGTCCGTATTTTTCTTTTAATTGGTCGAATAATTCTCGGATTTGGTGTTCTTTTAGGCTATTTAAATAATTTTCGACCTCTTCTTGGGTTTTTAAATGCGAAAGCTCTTTGGGTTTTTTGTTTTTGATAAATTCATAGAGTTTTTGGGGTCTTTGTAGACGTACTTTCTCTGCCCATTTTGTGCCTTCTAGCACACCAATGTATTTGCCGTTGTTGGCAGTGGCTAAACCTTGCCCACCTTCGGTAATCAACCCCAACAATGTTAAATCGCCAGGCTTTAAAGATTTTCTGTATGCTTCGAGTTCTTTTTTGTTTTTTTCGATGTTTTTACTGGTAGAAATTTTATCCCACCATTGATCAATTAATTCTTTGGTAGGTTTTGCGATTTTTTCGTATATTTTTAGGTTGAATTCTGTTGGCATAAAAAAAACGTTATTGTTGACGTTTAAATAAACCTCGCTTTTTACTTTGTAGGTAATTTTATTTTTTAAGCCTTTTCTTGCATCGATAAATTCAATTTCGTAATTTTTGACTTGATTCTGAACTTTTTGTACCATCGTAATGCAAGTATCTACCATAGGACTTTCGAAAGGATTGGCTGTATCCACAAGTTTTAATAATCGATTTTTTAACAAAAGATGTCTTAAATTCTTTTTGGTTTGGATGGTCCAGAAGGTTTTCGAAGATATATAAGCTAAAATTCCTTTTTCTTTGGTTAGTTCTATCCCTTTAAAATAAAAATGATTGTATAGATCGTCGGCGAATCCATATTGTTGCATTAATTTATCTTTAAAATCGAGTGATATACCTTTCGTAGAAATATACGGCGGATTGCCTATGACTATATCGAATCCATCTTTTACACCAAACATCCATTCGGGATCAAACCAATCTGTAGAAGTGTTTTGTTCGAAAATATCAAAAGTGACAATTTTATGTGCTTCGATTTCGCCCCATCCGTCTTTTATCAATAATTGCTGGAGTTCTTCTTTGATTTGTGTATATTTTCGTTGCAATTTGATTTTATCGGATCGAAATTTCGCGGCAAAGTACTTATGTCTTAATGCGATTAATTCTTTTTCTTTTTGTTCGATTTCTTTATTGCGAAGTCTTAGTTGTTGAGGTTTTTCTAATCCAATCAATGTATTTGCAGCAACGAACTTGGTTTCTAAATTAGGCAAGGGAATAATGCCCAAATTTTCTTTTTCTTTGTTGACTTTTTGATCGATTAAAAGCGATATAAAAAATCTCAATTTGCTAATTTGTATGGCTATGGGTTGAATATCTACTCCATAAATACAATTTTCGATTAGATAGAGTTTTCTTGCATAGTCGGGATAGTTGATTTTTTCGTCAAACACTTCGTTGATTTCTTTTAATAATTCTTCGCGTTGGATTTTATCTTCGATATAAAAAACCTGTTGGGTTTCTTCTGTTGCTTTTTTTCTTTGTAGTTCGTACCAAGCTTGATTATCTGGATCTAATTTTTGTAAAACATAAACCAATTTATGCAGAATTCCCATAGGAAATGCGCCCGATCCACAAGCAGGATCCAAAATCTTGATTTGATCCATTTCTAAAAGAAGTTGCTTTTTTTCTTTTTCGGTTAGGTTTGGTACTTCTTCGGAATACGAAAGAAGTATCTCTAATTTTTCTTGTTGTATTTGGGGAAATTTTGTTTTAAAAAATTCTTTTAAACTTTCTTCTACGATGTAATCTACAATTTCGCGTGGTGTGTAAAAGCTCCCTGTTGCTTTTCTTGCTGTGGTGGCTGTTTCTGGGTTATAAGAAGCCAAAAGATTTTCGAAAATCTTTCCTAATAGTTCTGGATCGAGTGCAATTTCTTGATCAATTAGTGTATTTTCGTCCGTAGTAAAATGATAGCTTTTTAGGATTTCGAATAATCCGCGAACCTTTTTTTCGGAACCTAGCCCATACTTAGAAAGATCTACGATAGTTTCGTTAGACAAAAAAAACAATTCATCGGGAATAATCGCACGTTTCTTCGGGTTTCGGGAAAATCCATCGATATAAATTACCTTGCCATTTTCGTCTTCTTTGTCGAGGCAGTCAAAAAGCCCACCGTTTAGAAAAGGAATATCTTTAAAGAGTTTTAAAACTTCTGCTGGTGGAATCAAAAACATATTCGCGTAACGATAAAGGGTTTTTACACCATATTCTTTTTGGTTTGTAGAAAAATCACCTTCGCTTGCAAATCTACGCTCTGTCATTTTTTGGTTTAATGTTGCAAAAAAAAGGTTTTGCAAGATTGCATTGTAATAATTCGAAGCCTTCGGTTTATTAAAATCTTTTATAATATTTTTTAAATAATTAGGATCAAATAAATTTTCGGGAACAAGATGTTTTTCTTTTAAAAACCAAATAAAGATGATTCTTGTGATAAGTCGAATCAAATTTGTAGCATTTCGAATTTCTTCGTCTTTTTGAGGATCATTGCTATACCGAAAATCTTGGGGAAAATGGACTTTATCCATTGCCCAAAAATACCAGTTTTGAATTTCTTCGTAGAATTGTTCTGTTAAAGGTTCTACACTAAAAACTTTTTGAATGTTTTTATGCGAAGAAAAATCACCTTCGCCTACAGATTTAAGAAATGTTTTGTTGGTATATTTAGGGCTTACAAAAAAGGTATATCGTTTGTAATAACTAAATTGTTGTTTTGTTCCTAAGTACTGAACAAAAACATAAGAAAAACGAAAATTGTTGGAATCGTCATAAAAAATAAAAATTCCTGCATCTTTTTGGTAATTTTTTAGGATTGTTTTCGAAATCTCATATTGCTTTTTTTTACTTGTTCGCTCTGTTAAATTTTTATTTACTTTTATTGAACATACTACTAAATTCGAAGCATCCTCAAAAACTATTTCTCCTAATAGAAGGACATTCGAAAATTCTTCGTTTAACAGAGGAATATCAAGCTCTTTTTCTATTAAACGATAATCATTATTTTTGCTAGAAAAAAAATCGTTCCAACGTTCAATGTCAAAATCCTGAATAATTTCTTGTAAAAATTTTACTGCTTCCATAAGATTTTAATTCACTGTTTGATTTTCGATGGCAATGATAATTTCTTTTTCGATGTTTTTGGTTTTTTCTTTTATGGAATCTAGATAATTTTCGCCTAATTCTTCTTTTAGTTTATTTAATTCTTTTAAGGTATTTTCTATGTCGTTTGCATCCATTTCTTTGATGCGAACTAATGTATATTCTGGTAAGGTTCCATATTCTAAGATATCTTCTAAAAGGGTATCTAAAAAATCTTTATAAATTTTATATTCTTGTTTTTGACGTAAAGTTTTTATATTGTTAATTGCTAATTGTTTTGCACTTTTAGAAGGAATTTTTTGGCTTTCTTTTTGCTTGTAGTTTTTGATTTTTTCGTAATTTTCCCAAAAATTATCGGACAATACAAGTTCTTTTTCGTCCATTTTACAACGAATGTGATCTAAAATATCTTCGAATAAGACTTCTTCGATTTCTTGTTTAGAATCTTGATAATCAATTTTATGGATATAGAGTCGATTTTTTCTTGTAAAGACCAATAATTCGTTATTATTATAGGATTTGGCTATTTTAATTCGGGGTGGCATATCTTTAATTTTGTTCAATACATCAGGATATTGATTTTTGATTTCTTCGAATTCGTTTAAGATTTGTGTGTAGAGACTTTCTGCTTCGTATTCTTCGGGATTTTTTTGGATTCTTTCGAAAAGTTTGGATGGGGTTGGCTCTTCTGTGGGTTCAAGGATTTTGGAATCTTCTCCTAATACGTTGTGGATCAAAAACAATTTCTGGGCTGCAATTTCGCGAGATTTGATGAGATCAGCTCCTTTTTCGGAAGGGAAAAAATTTACTACATAAAGTTTATCAAAAACCTTTTTTCCAATACGATTGATCCGACCTAATCTTTGTATTATGCGAACAGGATTCCAGGGAATATCGTAATTAATAATCATTCCTGCGCGATTTAAATTTAAACCTTCGGAAATTCTATCTGTACCCAAAAGAATGTCGTATTGATCTTCTTGTTGATTTTTATTGTACGAAGCATTAAAATTTTTGTTGATCTGTTCAATTTTCGATTGAGTTAAACTTTCTTTGACTACCAATACGCGTCCATTGAATTCTTTTTGCAAAGATTCTTCTAAGTATTTTACAGTATCCAAATACTCCGAAAAAATAATGATTTTTCGATTTTTTTCTTTTTTTTGTATTGTTTTAATATTATTGATAAGAGTATCGAGTTTGGGATCATTTTCGATTAATTTTAAATTTTTAAGTTCATCTAGAATATAATCGAATAGCTTTATATCATTATCAATATCTTCTTTGAGTTTTTCTTGATCAAAATCTTTTAAATCGTAATAGTTTAATTCATCATCTTGATTGTTTTGTTCTTCGAGCTTTCTCTTAAATTCTTCTATCTGTTTATCGAAATTTTCTTCTTCGCTATAAATTTTGTTTAATAATTTTCTATTATAAAGAATTTTATTTGTTTTTTCTATAAAATCTAAAAAATTATCGTGAAATGTCTTAAATCTATGAATACTTTGTTTAAAGGCTCCAAAAGAGCTTTCGAATCGTTTTACTAACAAACGTCGCATAAAATCATAGAGGTTCTTTTGTTGTTCCATTTCGAATATTTCTTTTATATCTTCTTTTTCTTTTGATTTTTCTGATTTTTTATACCTAAGAGGTTGATAAATTGCCCCTGTGAATCTTTTTTGTTTTTTGCTATTTTTTGAATTTTCGTTTTCGTCTACGGAACTAAAATATTCAATGATTTCGTCGTAGAATTTCGATTGTTCTTTGTTAAGTTCAAAATACCACTCTTCTGGATCTTTTACTTCCGAAAGTTCTTGGATTTCTTGTTTGTACTGAGGATGTTTTTTTAAATCCAAGCGATTACGTCGATTGATCTTTGTTAAGTTCAAAATACCACTCTTCTGGATCTTTTACTTCCGAAAGTTCTTGGATTTCTTGTTTGTACTGAGGATGTTTTTTTAAATCCAAGCGATTACGTCGAATGATCACTGGCTCAATAATGCTACGGATTTTTTTGGACTCTATTCTTGTAAGTTTATCTACTTCTTTAAGGTTGATATTTTCGGAATCAAAAAAATATTTGTAATACTCCTTTGCTTTTTTTAGTTTTTCTTGATCATTCGAATTATGATACTTTTTTATGTAGGCTAATTTTTCGAAAGTAGTTTTTAATCGACTAAAAATCAATTCTAAATCATTATCAAAAGTAATATCTGATTGCTTGGGAACAACAAACAATTGTAATAAAGAATAAATATCCCCAGGACGGTTATTGTATGGTGTTGCAGTTAGAAGAATCACGATTTTATTGCGACAAATTTCTTTAAGATTGGCATAGGATAAGGTTTTATCGTTTCTAAAGCGATGAGCCTCGTCTACAATCACAATTTCTATATCACGATATTGTTTAACAGATTGTACAAAATCTTCTTCGTCTATTTTTCCTATGGATAAAACCTCCCAATGATATAATCCAAATCGTTCTAAATACCATGCCCAACCAGAACGTTCTAAATTCCTTTCGCCTTGAAGTGTGGGAGGACATAGCACCAATCCACGTTTGTTCAAAACAGCACCAATCAGACAAGCAATAATAGTCTTTCCTAATCCTACAACATCAGCGATAATCACACCATTATATTTTTCTATGATACTTAATGCTTGTTTTACCGCATCTAATTGATACCGATAAGGAGTAAAATCATTTTTTTTTAATAAATCATGCATAAGTTGATCATGTTCATCTTTAAAAGAATAGGTTTCTAAATAAGACTTTAACAAATAAACATAAGCTTCGAAAGGAGTAATTTTTTTTAAAATTGTTTTTTCTTCGATTGCTTGAATCAATCTTTGTTTTATAATATTGTCCTCGGTTATTTTGATTGACCTATTCCAAAGATTCTCGAAATACTTTTCCGCATCTTCTGTTCCATAATCACTAATTTCTACATTGAATTCGCGATCTAGATTTAGTCCTGGATAAGTCAAATTGCTACTTCCTGTTATAAATAGGCTAGGTCGAACAATCTGTTCTTCTTTTAGTTTAAAGATATAGAGTTTCGCATGGTTAGATTCCAACGTTTTTCTAATGATAATTTTATCTTGTTGAATTAAATCTATGATTGTTTTTATCATGTTATAAAAGTCTTTTTTATCGTACCATGAATCTTGGTTGATGAGTTTTACTATAGAATCCAAATAACTTTCTATGATTTCGTTGTTTGTTTTGTTTGTACGATTTTGTTCATATTCTACAAATTGGTAGTTTAGCCTGTCTATATTAAGACCTACTAAAATTTTTAATTTTAAATCTTGATTTTTTGATAAACTTTCGTAAAGTTCACTCAATCCAGAAAAATAAAAATACCCTACAAGAAATTTTAATTCTTGGCTTTGGCTTATAAGTTGATTGATGCGTTCTTTTAAATTTTTTTGGATTTATCGTTGGTTATGAAATTATTGTAAGTTTGCATAAAAACCCCGAAATATTTTTAATTTATGAGATTTTATCAAGTCAAGTTTATTTTAAATTATTATATATTTTTTTTAATATCTCTAATATATTGTCTAATATTTTACCACAGAGAACACAGAGATGGCACAGAGAAATTGAAATAATAAAATCTTAAAGTTAATTGGAAAAAATATAATGAAAAATTAATAAAATGTGAAAGAAGATATTTTTTATGATTATGTTTATAAAAATAGGAAAATTTTTTAATGATAGTTAATGGTTTTTATACATTTTATATAAATATAATATTAGACAAAGTAATTTTTTATTGTAGGTGTTAAGTAATTTTTAAAATTTTTTTGTTGTAAATAGTTTTTCGGTTTAATTGTGTTCACAAAAAAAATGATAAATAAAACTTATTATTTAGTATATTATCTTTATAAATTTATTATATCTTCAATAAAATTGATCCAAAAAACTGCATTCAATTTGTCTTATTTCATAAATTCCTTGCTTTACATAGAAATAATTATTTAGCATTGGTTCAGCGTTTTCTGGTGTCGGATTTACTGCTGGATCATCTGGTGCTATGGTTGGCATGACTATCAGAGGAATTATGTCGTATCCCTCTTGTTGCATCTCCCAATCAAGCATGATCCTTATCAAGGCACTCATAGAATAGCCCACAAAATGACGCATTTCGAATAATTTACTCCATAGGACGGGATTGATAATAATACCCCATCTTCGATATCGTAAGGTTCTTGGTTGATAATTCGCTGTCTCTGTTCTTTTGGTGGGAGTAACCCTTATCTCGTAAAGATGATTTAAATATCTACTCAATAGATAATGAATTGCATCGGAAATATTCCCCATAAATCTTCTCTCTGCTAATTGTCTTAAAAATTCATAATGTTGCGGTTCTAAATTTATACAAACGGGATGGATGATTCTCGTTGTATATCTATCTTGCCTCATATAATAGAAAATCATCTTTTTGTAAAATTGTTATATAAAAAATTTTCCCTAGGTTGAAACTTTTTTAGTGTTTGAATTTATTAAAAAAAGAAATATTTCTAACTGATTAAATTTTGAAATAACTGAATATTTTTTTTGCAAAATAGTAAAATCAATGATACTTTTAGAAAAATATATATAAATTATATATTTTAATTTTATAAAAAATTAAAATTATTTTGTATTTGATTTTGTGTAAACTCTATACTATTCTAACTTCTATTGAAATTTTAATAGTTTGTCGATGTTTTCTTTTTTTTCGATGGATTTAACATAAAAGCGGAATTTACAATTTGTATAAGCGGGATAAAAAACATTTCTTTCGAAAATTCCCGAAATATCCCATCTATGTTGTTTGATTTCTTCAAAATCTTCTTGTAAGATATGGGGAAATGCATTCCATAAAATAAACTCAATATCCGAAAGTGCGCGAACAACTTTAAATTTAAGATGCTTATCGTTGATTTTTTCTAAATCACAAACCTTAACGCTTTTGAGTAAAAAATAGATTTCGGGGTTTTCCGGTCCAAAGGGTTCTAGCATGCGTAAATCTTGAATTAAATCTTCTCCTAAGTATTCTGGTTTAATGCTAAATTCTTTAAAACTCTTGCTTTCGCTTGCAACAAGACTATTATCTAATCCTTTATGATATTTCGAAGTAATTTCTTTTAATTTTTCTTTTAGAAGTTCAATTTTATTGTATTCAATCGTAAATCCTACTGCTTCTGCATGTCCTCCTAAATCGACAAATATATTCTTGATGGGATAAAGCATTTCTAACACGTTAACACCACCCCAACTTCTAACAGATCCTTTTGCAAACTCTCCATCAGGATTGATCCATATCGCTGGTTTTTTGTATTTTTCTGCCATTCGCGATGCCATAATACCCGAAACACCAGGTTCAAGTTCTTGGTGATAGAATAATACATACGAATTTTCTTCGTCTATTAAGTGATGATGATTTTCTAATATTTGAATATTTTTTTTGGTTCTCTCTCTTCGTTGATGGTTGAATTCCATTAGTGCCGTTGCTTTTTCTAACGCTTTAAGAGAATTTTTTTCTAGTAATAAGTCGATGGCTTTTTCTGTTTCGCCAACTCGTCCTGCTGCATTGATTACAGGAGAAATACTCCAAGCAACATCTTTCGATGTTAATGACTCTGGATTTATGCCTAATTGTTGTAATAGAGCTCTGAATCCTTCTAAAAATTTGGGTTTATGTTTTAACAAGCCTAATCCTGCTTTTACAATCGTTCGGTTTTCTCCCACCAAAGGGACTTGATCTGCAATCAATCCTACCGCTGCAATGCTTGCATATTGCATCGATAGATCCAAGATAGATGGTCTTAACTCAATAGATAAGGCTGTAATGTATTTTCCAAATTGAATAGGGCTACTTTCTATTAAATTTTCGAATTCTTTGATGGAAACATTAGGAAAATATTCTGATATGTCGTTTAATTTTAATAGATTATATTTATTTATTGGACTTGAATCAATATCGCGAAGTTGATTTAGTTCATTCGTTTTTTGAATAAAATATCCATTTTGATATACATAATAATGATTTGTTTTGATTACTTGAATTTTGTTTAAGATATTCGCAAGATAAAGTTCAAAACCCAAAACAAATTTAAAAGATAATCCCGCAGTGGAAATTTTATTTTTGTGTTCCAGTTCAACGGAAGAAAGTAAAGGGTTGATCAATGCTATGTTTTCGAAATCTTCTTGTGGAATATTTTCGATCTGAGGAATATGATGATCTAAAATCACAATCTTTTTTTTTCGCTCAATCAAAGATTTTAAAAAATGTATGTGAGAACTTCCCATATCCAAAAAAAACACAAGATAGGGATCGTATTCGAGAATTTCGCTTAAAATTTTTTCGGAAATTCCATAAGCATCACCTTCTGTGGAATTATTGAATCGTATCTTAGAATGATTTTTAACAGAAGTTAAATAATCTACTATAATGGTTGTAGAGGTAATTCCATCCACATCACGATCGCCAAAGACAAATATCTTTTCTTGGTTTTGCAATGCTTCTTCTAAAAATCGAAAAGCTTTTCGAATCTCTGGTAAATACAAAGAGCTATGAATTAGCAACCTATCTGTAAAAAAATCATGATGATGTAGATGCTGAAACTCTTCTAACAAAAAAAGATCTCTTAATTTTTTTAATCTATTTTGATTCATAGATAAATTTCCAAAAGATAAAATAAAAAAACCTACTATAAAGACAAATCTAATTTATTTATCGGATAAAACTCTTAAAAATCTTCTTTCAAAAACGAAGCTTTTTTAAAAGAATTTTCGATGGGATCATAATAACGTTGGCGTTCTGGTGATAATTTTTCTGGCACAGGAAGAAATTTCGAAGATAAATCACCTCTTTCTCTTATGAGTAGTCGTTCTATCGTTAAAAAAAACCCTAAGAGAGGATTTTTTGTGTAAAGCTCTTTTGTATATTGAGAACAAGTTGGATATAAAGGACAGCGATGCCCATTCATCTGAGTTTCTTCTTGTTGATAGTGACTTATGTATTCAATGATGGGATCGCTTTTGCAATAAATAAAGTTAAAAAAAATTATAAATAATATTTTATATTTTGTCATCCAAGTCCCAATATGCTTCGGGATTTCTTTGTGTTGCACCTTGAGAAACATAAGCACTAAAAGATTCCATTAGTAGGCGAGATTCTTCTTTAAAGTTTGCTAATTGTTTAAAGAGATAACGAATGTTGGGATCTTCGAATTTTTCGGACATTTTATTGTAGAACTCAGCAGCATCTTCTAATTGTTTTGTTGCTAATGCTAATGCTTCCATTTCTACCCCTTGAGCATCTTTATGTGTGATCCTATCCAACCTTCGCATTAAAATTTGAATTGAAGTACTATTAAACTTTTGAACTTGTGAGGCCATTTTTAGATTGGGTAAAGCTTCTCCACCTTTGATTTCTGTGTATAAATCAGAAATCATTTTAATTTGTTCATCTTGATCTTCTGCTAATCGATAAAAAAGATCTTTAATAGGTCCTTCGGGTAATTTCTCTGCATTACGAACATAAAAATCAAAAACATCCTTTTCGTGTTGAATACAAGCTGCAACAGCTTCTAAAAATGTTGATTTTTTTACTGGTTTAAATTTTGTCATAATTATCACATAATTTATTTTAATAATCTTTCAAGCAATTTTTCATTCCCATTAAGACGAATCATGATAAAATTCATCATCAAAATAATCTTGTATAAAAATGCTTAAAAATTTTTATCGACATTTTTTATGAACCATTTGCCAAGTGTTTTTATAAAGAATGGTATATTAACTATTACGAATGAATCCTTTAAAAAAGAACAAATTCAACAAGAAATCCAACACTTAAAAGCCTTCCGAAAAGGTCCCTATAAAATCAACGAACTATATATTCCCTCCCAATGGAATAGTTATATTAAATGGGAATATTTTATTCCCATCTACAATGATTATTTAAAAAATAAAATTAAAAATTTATATAAAAAAAAATATCCATTAAAAATTTTGGATGTTGGCGCAAACAATGGTTATTATTCTTTTTTGATGTATTATCAATTAAAAAATGATCAACTAACTTCTGATTTTTATTTAATTGATCCAACTTTGGATTTTTATTTACAATTTGAATTTTTAAAAAAATATTTTCCCAAAGAAGATCAAATCCACTGGAATTATGATCGAATTGGATGGCAAGAGATTAATTATGAATCTTTTTTTGATGTGATTTTTTGCATGGGTATTTTGTATCACCATAGCGATCCTTATGTTCTTTTAAAAAAAATGCACACTTTGTTAAAGGCTGGCGGTATATTGATATTAGAAACTATCACCATCAACCATTCTGATTATCCCATCTGTTTAGTTCCAGAAAAAAAATATGCAGGTTCTTCGGGAATATGGTTTATTCCCAATAAAAAAGCAGTAATGAATTTACTTAAACGCGCGAATTTCAAAGAAATTCTCTTCCACAACGAAAGATTCATTCTTAACGAAATGAGGCAAAACGATTATCTGCCAAGCTTAGAAGAAAATTTATCGAAAGATCATACCTCTACAATAGAAGGATACCCAATCCCCTATCGTTCCTTTTTTACAGCAGTAAAATAAAATTTTTTTAGTACAATATAGGAGCATATATATAATAATTATAATATTTTTTTACAAATTCTATTAATAAATTTATTATACTAAAAGAAAAAACTTACATAAAATTCATGTCGCTGGGCACAAAAACTCACAATACACTTCTAAATTTGCATGATTTAGCCTGTTGTAAGAAGAATAATTATTCCCAATCTGAATACGAGCATATATTTCCTCATCAGATGCATTAAAAGGAGGCATAAAAATGATTGGTTCAACGGGAATTTGCTCTTGTTGTATTTCCCAATCGAGCATGATGCGAATGATAAAACTCATCGAGTAACCTAAGAAAAATCGTAGATCTTGCAACTTTCCCCAGTAGGTTGGCTGAATACGAATTTTTTTTATAACATATTTTTTGGTTCTTGGCTGATAGGTTGCTGTTAGAGTTCTTTTTGTTGGAGCATAACTAATCTTATAAAGATAGGCTAAATATCGTCTTATTAAATAATCAATCGTTAAAGATAAATTCCCACCAAATCGCGTATGGGTTAGATACATCAAATACTGATAATGAAATAAAGTAAGATTGATGGAAGTTTTACATTCTTTTTCCGAAAAAAATTGTTGTGTCTTCATATTTATTATATATACTTTTTTCTCAATTAGTAACAAAAAAATTGTTCAAAATACAAAAAAATCGAATCATGCCACCTACTTATAAAACGCTGTAATTTTCAATTTTACCTAACAAAAAGGCCAATTTTCTGGAAGGTTGCTTTTAAAATTCATCGTTTTTTTTAGTGTTGGATGATTAAAAGTGATCTCGTAAGACCATATAGCAGGAAAATCAATAATCGTGTTTTTTCCGTATTTTCTATCTCCAATTAAAGGTGCACCATAATAAGCAAACTGAAAGCGAATCTGATGGAATCGTCCAGTTAATGGATGCACAATAAATTTATAATAAGTTTGATTGCTATATTGAATTTTGTCTATTAGTTCGTATTCTAACTCCGCAAGTTTTGCATGTGGATTTTTGGAAGATGATGCAACAGCAATTCGTTTTTGTTCATTTTTTAGCATATAGTTGATCATTTGACCTTTTTCGCCCGTTGTAGGAATTTTATCTGTTACAACAATATATTTTTTTTGAATGCTACGATTTTGAAACTGCATCGACAACCTCATTGCTGCTTTCGAGGTTTTTGCAAAAATCATGATACCACCTGTATTGCGATCCAACCTGTGAACAATTGCCAAATAAACGTTCTCTTTCTTTTTCTGTTTTTTTAGATAATCTTTTAAATAATCAAAAACACTATATTGTTTTTTTACATCGGACTGAGATAGCATCCCAATGGGCTTTGTTATAACAATAATATGATTGTCTTCGTAAATAAAATCAACCATCAATATAAATCTAATGGAAAAGTATAACCTAAACGCACATTACGATTATGTCCGCGAATTAAATTTGCATTCTGAATTCCTGAAATTGCTCGAATAAATAGCATTGAACCTACGATATTACCAGAATATTTTGCTGGATCCCATTTGCTACGAAACCAATTTCTACCACCAGCCCAGATGAGGAATGTATCAATAGCGAAATACCAAATACTTCGCGTCCACATCTGAGATTTCGTCAAAGATGGAGACTCATACCCTGCGTAGAGAATTCCAAATACAGGATGAACCAAATTCAATGTTTGTCCAAAAAGATGAGATTTTTCGGAAATTTGATAAAACTTAAAATTCGACAAATCTTCTTTATGGAGTTTTTCTTGATAAAATATGCTACGAAGAGATAATGCATCGCCTCCACTACCTTCTACGCGAATAATCACAATTTGAGGATTTTTTTCTAGTTGTGTTAAATAAACTTTATAATTGAATGGCGAAAGCCATCGAGAGATCCAACCATAATGAAATCCTAAGGTTTCATCAATCATTTTAAAATTATCGTTATCGATTTTTTTTAAAATTTCTTCGATCTGTACTTTGGAATTTTCCAAAGATTTTGTAGATTCAAAACTATAAAAATCATCTGCAACAAGAGGTAATGAGAATAAAAATAAAAATAACCAAAATCGCTTCATTATTGCCATCTCTTTTTATTTCTACTATCCATCAATTCTTTATTGAAAGATTTTAATTTTCTACCGAAATTTAATAACGTGAAAATCATACTAACCGTATTACTATGGATTTTTGCTTATTCAATCTGGGCAAATCAATTCGATGGTTCTATAAAAGAAATACAAAACTTAACAGAAATCCAAGATTTAAAAAATGACCCAAGTTTAAACCTTCTACGAGAAGAAATCAAATATCATTTAAGACAATCTCAAAAAAACATCCAATTAAAGATTTACCAATATCAGCTCAAAAAAAACGAAGACTTTTACTATCTGATGGCAAAAACCTATATGGATCATTCTTCACTTCTTTCTTTGAATCAAATCAAAATCGAAGATTTTAAAGCCAATACAGTGATCTATATTCCGAATTGTAGGGGCTATTTTACCGAAAAACCTTTAAACCAATCCACCAATTATCATATCGTCAACATTACTTTTCTAAAAAAAACCTTTTATTTTTATCCTCACCAAAAAGATTTGATGGTTTTTCAGAAACAATTTAGTGAACCAAACCATACAACGAAAAAATATTTTTTTCCTCTACCAACAAAAAATAACATCATTACATCTTACTTTGGCTGGAGAATCGATCCATTTACAAATAAAAAAGCCTTTCATCCAGGTATCGACATTAAAGCAGAATACAAAACCCCTGTTTATGCTCCTATTGATGGAAAAGTGATTTTTTCTGGTTTTAAAAAAGGATATGGGAAAACCATTATAATAGAAAACCAAAACGAACAATTTCTTTTGGCTCATCTTGCTGTTTTGCATGTAAAAATAAATGACAACGTTAAAGCTGGAGATCTTATCGGTCTTACGGGAAAAACTGGAAGAGCTACTGGTCCTCACCTTCACTTAGAATATTTGCTCGATTCTAAATGGAAAAATCCGATGTTGATTTTTCGGGATTATTTTTCTTCGCGTAATGAATGACTTTTTTGTAAAGATCATCTGGCTTAAAAGGTTTGATGATGACATCGGTTAAACCAAATTTTTGTATTTTTTCTGAAATATCTTCTAGTGCAGATGCAGTTACAGCTATAATAGGAACATCTTGGTTGAATTCGCGAATCTTTTGAGTTGCTGTATAACCATCCATGATTGGCATGTGTAGATCCATTAAAATTACATCATAATGATTTTGACGAACTTTGTGGATTGCTTCTTCTCCATTGGTTGCAAAATCGGACTGAATTTTCCAAATTTCTAAAAACTTTTGGGTAATTAGAAGGTTTGGATAATAATCTTCTACAATTAGGACTTTTAT
>Ga0197142_1002699_pt1 | contig 15304 bp, 9 predicted proteins | sample GBS60_MetaG_FD_148614 | JGI IMG/M metagenome (GOLD analysis project Ga0197142, IMG submission 148614) | Sediment microbial communities from Great Boiling Springs, Gerlach, Nevada, United States - GBS 60_MetaG | ecosystem: Environmental > Aquatic > Thermal springs > Hot (42-90C) > Sediment... | reverse complement strand
TTCATCATAACACGAGTAGGGTTAAGTTAAACAAGACCTCGTAAGTTTAAGGAAAGAGAAACTGCCACCCAGAGAACCGCGTGGCTTAAAGCAAAGGTAAAATAAAACTTTATTGGTTTGTTGTCAACACGGATTTCAAATGGCACATGGATTGTGAGAGTGCTTTCCGTGAAACCCGTTGAAACCGTTGCATCGGTGTTCCAACTTAAAACACCGATTTCTCATGCGATAAACTGTTCGCGCAAGGTCTGTAACTGCGTTTCGGTCAAGCGATAGGGAAGCCAGTCTTTTTGGTGAACGGCACCGAGTTTCTCGTAAAAATCAATCGCTACTTGATTCCAATTCAAGACTTGCCACTCCATTCGTCCGCACCCGCGTTCAATGGCAAGCGCAATCAAAAATTTGAACAGTTCAAATCCCACTTTTTGTTTGCGGGCGGAAGGCAGAACGAATAAATCTTCCAAATACAAGGTCGGTTTAGCCAGAAAACTTGAATAGGTCTCAAAGATCATCGCATAGCCGACGGGCTGTTCGTTCAAAAAGGCGAGATAGGCTTCAAACTTTGGGCGTTCTGAAAAGGCATCGCGCTTCAAGCGGGCTTTGGCGGCAAGGTCGGGTGGCGCAAGGTGTTCGTAATCGGCAAGCGCAACAATGAGCGAGAAAAAGGCTTCGAAATCGTCTTCCGAGAGTTTTTTAATGCGTAGCGACATTTCAACATTGGGTTTGAATGAAATGCAAAAACGACGGGAATCGGTGAAGATTCGCGCCGTTTGTGTAAGGTGAAGATAACCAGCCGCTCCTTTTTGTGAAGGAAGGATATCGAGTTAAAAATGCGTTAGGCTTTAATGCGATAGCCAACGCCTTTGATGGTTTCAAGATTTTCTTGTCCGAACTCGCCCAAGCGTTGACGAATTTTGCAGATATGAACATCAACGGTGCGGTCGGTTACATAGACGCTTTCGCCCCAGACTCGGCGAAGCAAAATTTCACGTGAGAAAACCTTGCCTTTGTTTGCGGCAAGTAGCCACAAGAGTTCAAACTCTTTGCGTGGCAGGAAAATCTCCTTCCCTTTCAAGAAAACCGTGTGCGTGTGGCGATTGATGACAAGGTCGCCGATTTTAATTTCTGCAGGATGTTCTTCTGTCAGTTCGGTTTCAGGTAAAGTTCTGCGTTTGAGAACATTGCGAAGGCGAGCCGAAAGTACACGGTCGCTGACCGATTTGTGGATATAATCATCGGCTCCAATATCTAAGCTTGCCGCTTCATCGGAGTCGGTGCGTTTGCGCGTGAGCAGAATAATCGGAAGATGTTTGAACTCGGGAAGATTGCGCAGCTCACGGCACAGCTCGAGTCCGATGGGTTGCCCGCGCATAAAATCGACGATGACTGCAGTTGGCTTCATACTAATTTTAGACATTACCTCCGAAGCACTTTGCGCCCAAATAACGCTGTATCCCTCTTTTTCGAGCGTTACGCGCAGCCAATTCACATACCGAAAATCGTCATCGCCAATTAGAATCGTTTGTGCTCTATTCTGCATGTGCTGATAGGTTTTGGTTGTTGGTGGTTTTCAAAGTCCATCTGTGTGCAACCAACCGGCCTTCAAAGATGGCAATCATGAGCCACGGGTGCTGATTAGACACTTGAATCGGTTTCACTTTTTGAGTGGTCATGATGGCTTAGCCCAAAGGGTTGCTTAAAGGCTCGGTTTTGTTGTTGAAACCTGTGGTGCAAAAGTTGGATATGTCGCTTCCATGTTAAGGCTCTGCTGACTGGAGAGCCAATGCGCTATTTTGCTGACTGGAAAATAGACGCATTTTCGTGCTGGCGCCAAGGTTATCTGGCAATGCACATCAGACGCATTTCAGCACTTGCAAAAATAGTGCAGAGGGGCGATATTTCCAAAGTTAGTAGGTGCGGCAGTCGAGAAGGATTCATGAGCGATTGGGAATTTTGCCTAAAATGATACTCGCAATTCGGCGCGAAGGCCATCGGGGAGCGGCAAAGCCCATGAATGTTCGGGCAGAAAGTAGAGTGAGCCTTCGATGTGATTCTGGGAGAGCTCATCGGGCTCGTTAAGAGTCTGAATGCGGTGAACGGTGTTAATCATACTCAGCACTCGATTGATACCCATCACAGCAAGAAAGTAATAAAGGGATTGATAGGCTTTGTCGCTTTGAATGCGCAGATCACGAAACTGACGACGACTGGCATCGCTGTTCCACTGCCAGAAGTGTGTCTGGGGATTGTAGAGTCGACCGAAGTCGCGGTTGCGGCGTCGTTCAGCGTTAAAGTCATAGACGCTGTTGAAGGCAGAAATATCGCGCCAAAATTGCTCGTCTTTATCGCCTGAAACGCCAGCCTGTGTGCGTGCGAAGACTTTGTAATCAGACTCAAAGCTTGAAGCGCGCAGATACTGCATGCCCAGACCTAGAAACGAGGCTATTTCTGCACCCAGAAAGTATCGCCCTGACTCGAAATGACCACAATAGATTTCGCCCATGCCCGGAAGCAAAAGCGACAGCACAGCACCAAGAACAGCCGATTTGGGATGAACACGGGGGGCACGATTCGCAGGCGCCGAAGTGTTGCCCAAACCAGGGTTAGACAGTGCTTGGGAAAAAAGTGACGGGCTCCAGAGTAAAAAAACGAGGCAGATAAGAGAGACCAGGTGCATGGCTTTCTGGGTTGAATTGCGATGAAGTTCAAAAAAACCGTCTAAACTTTCATGGTGCGCTTGTGCTCATGATTCTCCAATCCACTCGGTTAATTTTTTCTCGTATTCGGAAACCAGTCGATTGGCACGGCTCTTGGAACGCGATTCTGCATTGATGTGAAAAATATCGCGTTCGCGGTCAGGCAAAAGTAAGAGCGAGGTTTCGTTGTCATAAATGATTTTTACGCCATCAATCAAAATGCGGTAATGGCTGGCGGTATCTTCCATGATTTTGCGCATGATTTTTCCCTTCAAATCGCGTGGGCAGGCGACGTTGCGCTTGACAAGGAAATATCGTTCAGGGTAGCGGGCATCCAGTTCGGCGATGCGCATTTTGGATTTAGCTATCAGTTCCATGATTTTAACTGCAGAGAACATGGCGTCGACGGCGAAGAGGAATTTGGGGAAGATAAAGCCACCTTTGGTGCCGCCTACGAATTCAATTTCAGGGTCAGAGAGCACTACGCGCATCAGGTCTAAATGATTATCGCCGGTGCGGACAACGGTTACGTTGCGTTCACGACAAATGTCCTCGATTTCTTGTGAGGCGGTAATGGGAACAGCAATTTTTTTGGTTTCAGGGTAAGTTTCAAGATAGAGCAAGGTAATCAGGGTCAATAGGCGTTGATGTTCCAAGAACTTGCCCCGTTCATCGACGACGAAGATGCGCTCGGCTCCGCCGTCGAGCATAAAGCCAATATCGTAGCCGAGTTGCAGCACCACACCTGACAGTTTATCAGCCGCTTCGAAAAATTCCTCTGCGCTGCGGGTAAATCGGGACGAGTCAAGGTAAGCATTCAGCGAGACGATGTCCAGTCCCAGATTTCCGATGATGCTTGGGAAGAGGGTTGCCGCGGCGCCGTTTGAGTAATCAATCACCACGCGAAGGCGCGCCTTGCGAATGGCTTCGGAGTCAATGTTGTTCAGAAAGGCATCGGTGTAACTTTCCAGTGTGCGTTCAGGGAAGTTGAGCGTGCCGACGTGTTCGTAGCTGGCTCTGCGGTAATCTTCGCCGAAGAAGGTGCGTTCGACGCTTTTGGACTTGGCAATGGACAGGTCTTGTCCGCCCTTATCGAAGAAGATGATGTCGCACAAGCGTTTGTCGAAGGGCGATTTGCGCACGTGCACGCCGCCCATTTCGGTGCCGTTCTTGAGGCGATGACGCGCAATGGGGATGGGAGTGGCTTGCAGGTCATTGACATTGATGCCCGCCGAAAGTAGTCCAGAAATCAACGCGCGGTTAATCATTCTTGAGACTTTATCCACATCGCGGCTAACGGTTACGGTTGAGTTTTCGGGAAGGATAGTGCCATAGGCTGCGCCAAGTTTCGCCGCAAATTCTGGGTTGATTTCAATGTTGGCTAAGCCTGTGATGCGCGCACCTGCAAAAAGCCCACGCGACCAACGCGATTCCCAAATCAAGCTTTGGGTGAGAATGGCGCCGGCTTCAATATCTTTTTCAGGCCAGATTTTAACATTGGAGCGGATTGCCGCGCCGTCGCCAATCGTGCACTTATCGGCAATAAAAACCTGTTCATCAATTTTTACATCGTCACCAATTTTCACATGGGCACAAATGACCGCAAGCGTGATTTTACATCCATCGCCAATGTGGGCGTTTTCCCAAACAACGGTCTTCTCGAGCCGAGACCCTTCGCCGACATAGACATTATCGCCCAAGACCGAATTGTGTAGCACCACACCATTGCCGATTTTGCAGTTCTTGCCAATTAAGACCGTGCCCGAGAATTTGCACTTGGTAAGGTCAACTTTGGCTGTTTTATGAACATAGAGGCCAGTTCCCAGCTTATCATAGCCATCGAAGAAGTCGATATTGACGCGTCCGTGCAGGCAATCAAGATGGGCTTCTTGATATTCGGCCAGCGTGCCCACATCGCGCCAATAGCCTTCGGCAATGTAGCCGTAGAGTCCCAAATTTTCGCGAAGCATTCTTGGAAACAAATCTTTGGAGAAATCATACTCTTCGCGAAAGGGAATTAAATCCAAGACTTCGCGCTCCAAGATGTAAATGCCAGTATTGATGGTATCGCTGAAGACTTCGCCCCATGACGGTTTTTCGAGGAAGCGCGTAACCTTGCTGTCTTTATCGGTAATGACCACGCCGAATTGAAGCGGATTTTTGACGCGTGTCAGCACCATGGTGGCTTTTGCGCCCCGCTCTTGATGGAAGGCTACGGCTTTTGCCAAATCAAAATCGGTCAGCACATCGCCGCTAATGACAATAAATCGACCATCAATGAATTCGTAAGCATTGCGCACACTTCCCGCCGTGCCGTAGTCCGCATCGGCCTGAATGTAGTGCATCTTGAAACCAAACTTTTTGCCATCTCCAAAGTAGTTGCGAATATGTTCAGGTTGGTAGTAGAGCAGCGAAGTGATTTCTTTAACCCCGTAGTTTTTAAGCAGGTTAGCGATGTGGTGCATCATAGGACGGTTCATCATCGGCACGAGCGGCTTGGGAATGTTGATGGTGAGCGGACGCAGGCGCGTGCCAAATCCACCGGCCATTAAAATTGCTTTGCGAATCCCAGCGTCTTTGAAGTCCGACATCGGTGAAAATGTTAGTCAGTTGGTGAGAATTGTCGAAACAAAATACGCATTTGCACCAAATCGCAAAGCGCTCATTGGACAAAGCAGTCTGAAGAGGAAAAGCCAATCGGTCAGAATGAAAAAACTTCGCATGAGAACCCGACCTGTCTCACGCGAATAAGCGCTAAGCGAGGATAAGCCCTTGAGCGCTTAGCTGGTCACTTTCTTAAAGAAGCCAATCGCGCCGTCCAAGATGGTGGCTGGGAGTTTGGAGATGATGCGTATAACTTCATAAGCGTCATCAATTGCGGGTGGGGTGCCGAATGTTGAAGCCAGCCCATCGCCGTAGCCGTAGCGCTCACCGTTTGGATTTTTGATTAGGTTTCCGGTTGGCATCTTTGGAGCGCTGAACGTGCTTTCGGCTTGCGGTGCCAGTTTTGGCGTTGTAGGTGCAGGTGTAGAAGCGGCTGGTGCGGGTGTAGGCGCTTCAGCGGGCGTGTTAGAAGTTGCTTCGGTTGTTGCGGCAGCTTCAGCTTGCTTGGCGGCCAACTTCTTTTGCATCATTGGCGAAAGTTTCTTGAGCTCTGCCATAAATCTTCTCCATTTTCGGTTGATGAATGTTTCATGCAAAGTTACGCCGTGCTAGATGGTTTTCAAACTGGTCTGGCGCTACGTTCGGACGATTTAGCCTTTTCAACGAAGGAACGTCTTTCAAGTGAAAAACGCTATAATTGTGCGAGCCAATTTGGACAGCATAACGAATGAATCCAAACCACGATGCTCCTTTAACAGACGCCTTACATATTGAGAGCGAAAAACTCTCGCTTGCGACCTATCTTTCAAAACTTTCACGCGCAAAATCGTTTCGCCTGCTATTGGAGTCTCTCCGAACTCCAACAAGAAAACTCACCATTTCAGGACTTTATGGCTCGCTCTCGTCGTTTGTGATTGCCGAAGTGTTCAAACAAGAAAGCGCACCTGTGCTACTGGTGTGCAACGATGAAGACATCGAGCGATACGAGCACGACCTGCCCATTCTTTTAGGGAAACACACGCTGATTGATTTTACTGCAGAGCCGGCACTGGCGCTTTCAACCTTGCTTTCGAACGACAAAAAGTTGATAGTCAGCACGCCGGCTGAACTTTGTCGAAAAGTTTTGCCCAGAACACTCTCTCAAACGCGAAAACTGACCATCAAGCAAGGCGACTTGATTGGTTACAGACGTCTGGAAGAATTTCTTGTGCAGAACGGCTTTACGCGCAAAGAGTTTATTGAGGAAGAAGGTGACTATGCCATGCGCGGCTCGATTGTCGATGTCTTCTCGTTTGATGCCTTTGACCCCGTGCGCATTGAGTTTTTTGGCGACACAGTGGACTCCATTCGCACAGTAGATATTGCTTCACAACTTTCCAAAGAAAAAATTTCTGAAACGGAACTTGTTGCCAATCTTGTCCAATCGACTTCGGAGTCGGAATCGCTTTTAGATTATCTGCACCCTGAAAGCCTTGTCATTACGGATAACGCTGCTGACTATGGGGCTGATGTTGAATCGCCAGAGTTTTTCAAGAAAGAGGAAATCACGCGCCAGCTCGAAGCCTTCCGACAAGTTGAAATTCAGAAAATCGGCAAGGGCGAAATTGACTTTGGCGCATGCTCGCAACAGAAGTTCAACTCGAATTTTTCAGAACTTGGAAAAGCCATTCGGCGCGATGTGGCGCGTGGATTGAGCGTAGTCTTTGCCCTAACCTCGCCAAAAGAGGCAGAAGAAATTATTGAATTTTTGGAAGTCGAAACCGAAAAAGATGCACAGCAGGAAAGCGAAACAAAAGAACTCGTGCTGAACACAGTCTCGGAGAATTTCTACGAAGGCTTCGTTTTCGATGGCATTTCGCTTTACACAGAGTCGGATGTGTTCGGGAAGTTGCATTTGCGTAAGCGGCACAAGAAACGCAAGCGCCGTCAAATTTCACTGCGAGAACTCCGTGCGCTCAAAGTCGGTGATTATATCGTGCATGAAGATTACGGCATCGGCATCTTTATGGGCATGGAGCGTATTCAAGCAGGCAACGCTGAACAAGAAGCCGTGCTGATTCAATACGACAAGGGCGATAAACTTTACGTGAATGTTCAAAACTTGCACTTGCTCTCGAAGTATTCCTCTGCTGAAGGCGCAAAGCCCGTACTTTCAAAATTGGGTTCAGAGAAGTGGAACGCGCAGAAGGAGAAAATCAAAAAGCGACTCAAAGATATTGCGCGAAACCTGATTCAACTTTACGCTAAGCGCAAAGCAACAAAAGGCTTTGCACACAAACCCGATAGCATCTGGCAACGTGAGTTTGAGGCGGCGTTCATCTTCGAAGAAACACCCGACCAACTGGCCGCCATTGAAGCCGTTAAGCGCGATATGATGTCTGAATCACCAATGGATAGGCTTATCTGTGGCGATGCGGGGTTTGGTAAGACCGAGGTAGCCATGCGTGCCGCCTTCAAAGCCGTTGAATCGGGCAAGCAAGTTGCTGTGCTTGTACCCACAACGATTCTGGCGCATCAGCATTTTAACAGCTTCAAATTGCGCTTTCAGAATTTCCCCGTGCGCATTGAAGTGCTGTCGCGATTCATTCCACCAAAAGAAGCTAAGCGCATTGCGGCTGATATCAAGGCTGGGCAAGTCGACATCGTTATTGGCACGCACCGCTTGATTTCAAAAGACATCGAGTTCAAAGATTTAGGCTTGCTCATTATTGATGAAGAACAGCACTTTGGCGTTGCGGCAAAAGAGAAACTGCGTGAACAGTTTCCAACGGTCGACACGCTGACGCTAACGGCGACTCCGATTCCACGCACCTTGCAATTTTCCATGATGGGCGCCCGCGACCTTTCAATTATCTCTACACCGCCGAAGAACCGACAACCTATTGAAACCATTGTTCACGAATACGATGAAAAACTCTTGCAAGAAGCCATCACACGCGAACTTGAGCGCGGCGGACAGGTCTTTGTGCTTCATAATCGCATCAATTCACTTGATGCAATGTTCGATACGGTCAGACGCCTTGTGCCAAAAGCCCGCATTGGCATTGCACACGGACAGATGCCCACAAAAGAGCTTGAACAAGTGATGCTCGACTTTCTGCAAAAAGAACTCAACGTGCTCATTTGCACCACAATTATCGAGTCAGGGCTGGATATTTCTAATGCCAATACCATTATCATCAATCGTGCCGATACATTTGGGCTTTCCGACCTCTATCAACTGCGCGGGCGTGTTGGGCGAAGCGACCGAAAAGCCTATTGTTACCTCTTGACACCACCGCCCTCAACGCTCACAAAAGAAGCGCTCCAACGCCTTGCCACGATTGAAGAGTTCACTGAACTCGGCACTGGCTTCAATGTCGCTTTGCGGGATTTAGACATTCGCGGCGCAGGCAATTTGCTCGGCGCAGAACAATCCGGGTTCGTCTATGACTTGGGGTTCGACTTGTATCAAAAAATTCTCGAAGAAGCCGTCGCCGAAATCAAATCAACGGAATTTCAAAACCTCTTCAAGGAAACGGAGAAACAAAAAGAAACAGGCGGAAAGCCGTGCGAAGTAACCTTTTTCTTCAACGCGCTCATTCCAAGCTTCTATGTCGAATCGGCATCAGAACGCTTTGCGCTCTACGAGAAACTCTCTAAAGCCACAACACACGAAGAAATTGAACGCTTCAAGAACGAACTTGAAGACCGATTCGGAAAACTGCCCGATGATGTCAAAAACCTTATCGCCATTGCACATGTGCGCATTGAAGCTACGAAACTCTCGCTCTTGCGATTGGAAATCACAGAAAAGAAATGTGTCTTCATTTTTCCCGACGGTGAATCCAACAAGAGTTTTTACCAAAGTGAAACCTTCGGAAACATTCTCGATGCGATTCAATCCGCTGAAATGAAAAAGTATCAGCCCATTTTCAAGAACGAAAAGCGATTGAAACTCGACATCACCTTTGAACAGAGTTACAAAGCGTCACCTGAACTGGCTATCAAAACCGTGCGCAAAATTTTGGGCTTAATGCTGAAATAGCAGTCGCTTATCTTTACGGCATCATGAGCCAAACACAATCCCAGATGAAAGTTTTTCTTGCGCTCTTTTGCTTCTTTCTTGCGGTGGTCAAAGAAGGCATAGCGCAACCGATTGAAACTGCCAAAGGTGTTTTGATGGTCAAGTTCAAATCAAGTGATGCCCTGCGCGGAAAACATCCAACAAGTGTGCTCAAAAACATTCACGAGGAGATTCACTTTGCGCCAGTTTGGACGGAGTCGCACCAACGTGCGTTTCAGAAAGTTCTGACGCGCAACGCACCAAGTCAAATTGAATCCAAAAGCCTTGAAGCCATCTCGCGCATCTACACGCTCACATTTCCCGAACATCTTGACGAAACGCTGATTGTTGCACGCCTGCAAAAACTTGACCTTTTCGAGTGGATTGAACCGAAATACATTCGCCAAACGCACGCCATTCCCAACGACCCGCTCATTGGCACGTCGTTCTCCTCACAAAATTACCTTGACTATCATCGGCTCTTTCAAGCGTGGGAGATTTCGCAAGGCAGTCGTCAGGTGATTATCGCCATCATCGATAGCGGAGTCGATTACCTTCATCCCGACCTTACGAGCAAGATGTGGATAAACACAGGCGAAATTCCCAACAACAACCTTGATGATGATGAGAACGGATTTATTGATGATGTGATGGGGTGGGATTTTTGGCAAGAGGGCACGATTGCCAATCCTGTTCAAGACAATGACCCGCGTGGAGAGTTTTTTGTGCATGGCACGCATGTGGCTGGCATTGCAACAGCGGCGACAAACAACGGCATTGGCATTGCCGGCATTGGCTACAACTGCCGATACATGAATCTCAAAGCTGGCGGCACACAGGCAGAGCCCACTGCCATTGGCTTCGGCTTCGAGGCTATGCTCTATGCAGTTGCTAATGGTGCACAAGTCATCAATTGCAGTTGGGGCGCAAGCGGCTTTTCATCATTTGAAAATGAAGTTGTCGATTTTGCAACTGCGCAGGGCGTAGTGGTGATTGCATCAGCAGGAAACAACGGCGGCACAACAGCGGAAACAGAGCCTGTCTATCCAGCGGCATATCGCAATGTGTTGTCAGTTGGCGCAGTCAATCACTTTGGCGGGCTGGTAAATCAACGTGCGTCGTTTTCGAGTTACGGCACAACGCTCGATGTGCTCACGGCAGGCAATGGTGTATTAAGCACGGTCTTTCAAGGCGAGTATGGATTGCTGACCGGCACGTCCATGTCAGCGCCGATTGCGGCAGGCGTGGCAGGGCTATTGAAATCGCTTCGTCCGACTTGGTCGGCATCGCGCATACGCTTGCAACTGCGCGCAACCGCAGAGCCTTTGGATGCCTTCAACCCAGCCAACGCAAATCTCTTGGGCAAAGGTCGGCTGAACGCTTTTCAAGCCTTAACGCACACAACGCCCGGAATAGAAGTGGTGCAGTATGATTACGATGGTGCAACGCAGTCGCTTGCAATCACGCTTGTCAATCATAATGCGCCAACTTCAACTTCGCTCTCGTTTGAATTGCAATCGCTCAACGGTGGCGTTATCATCACGAATCCGTTTCAAGCTTCGCCACGCTTGAACACAGGCGACACGGTGCGACTTACCTTTCGCATTGAGATTCGCACACCTGACACAACGCCGCGTACGCTCAAACTATCGTTTAGCGATGCTGTCGCAGGCTACAATGATTTTGCGGTGCTTCGAGTCTCCAACTCAAGTTGGAAATTTCTTTCGTCTGTTTCTACTCGGGCGCGTGCGATGAGCCTTGCAAGTGATCAATCGATTTGGATTGTCGGAGAGCGTGGCAAAGTTTTTCGCTCGCTGAATGGCGGCGCTTCGTTTGAATGCTGTGCCTCACCAACGGTTCAAAATCTTGATGCGGTTTCAGCGATAGATTCTTTAACGGCAATTGTTGGCGAAGGCGAGAGCGCAAGTTCGGGCAGAATTGCCGCACGATTGTTCAAAACCGTTGATGGCGGCAGAAGTTGGAGCATGGTCTATCAAGGCGACTTAGGGGCGTGGTGGAACGGCATTGCCATGACAAGCCGCCACACTGGCTACGCAATTAGCGACGCACCACAAAACCAGATGCGGTTTCTTGTGGTCAAAACCACTGACGGCGGCGACACTTGGAACGAACTGCCGAATGCGCCTATCAGCAATGGCGACTTCGGCTGGACGCGCTCCGTTTATTTTGTCAATACTCTTGTTGGGTTCTTCGGCGGCGCATCAAATGGCAACCTTTACAAAACTACTGACGGTGGCGCCACTTGGGAACTTGAATCAACGGGCGGCGGCTATGTTGGCAGTGTGTTCTTCTATGATGAAACCACAGGGTTGCGTGTCTCCAACAATCCGCCTTACTTGCGTCGGTTTTCCGAAGGCACTTGGCGCAACATTCCAAGCCTTACCACTGCGCTTGAAGCCGTTACCGGAATTCCCGCTACAATGCGCGCATGGGTTGCTGGCAACCAAACCGTCTGGAACTCCACCGATAGCGGAAAAACGTTCCGAGCAGAATCCCTCCCAATAGAAGGCAACGACAAACTCATTCAACTGGCAGCAAGAAAAGAAGGCCAACGTGCAATCGCATTTGCTCTAACAGAAGGCGGACAACTCTTTGTGCAGATAACCGATTTAGAAAGCGGACGCCCACCATCTTCAGAACGACCAATTTTAGAACTCTTTCAAAACTATCCTAACCCGTTTAATCCCATCACAGCGATTGAGTATCGCATCTTTGAGACTGGCTTTGTCTCGCTTAAAGTTTATGATGCCTTGGGCAGGGAAGTCGAAACGCTGGTGAGCGCTCTTCAAGACGCGGGTCGTTATCGTGTGGAATACAACGCCTCTCGATTGGCAAGCGGTATTTATTTCTATCGGCTTCAAGTCGGACGCACTTCGGCCACTAAGAAAATGATACTCATCAAATAACACGTCCGCTGTTCAGATAAGACGCGGTTTTTGAATCCATTCCTCAACCATTAGATTGCAGTTCATTTTCAAAAAACTAACCAATAACTCATATGCACGAAGAGTATCACAAGTGGTATAGCCATCGGCTTCATCGAGATATGGAGCTGATGATTTTCGGGCACGCAGGTGCGCCGACCATCGTTTTTCCAACCTCCTACGCCCGCTTTTATGAATGGAAAGATTTCAACATGATTAGCACGATTGCCGACAAAATCGACGGCGGATACCTACAACTCTACTGCGTTGATGGCATTTGGACAGAAACTTGGTATAACTACGGCATTCACCCAAACGCCCGAATGCAACGCCACAATGCATGGGAACAATACATGATTCACGAAGTTTATCCGCTCATTCGGCACAAAAATCCAAACCACTTCACGATTTTGACGGGCACAAGTTTTGGTGCGTTCATCGCTACGCTCTTTGCGCTCAAACATCCTTGGCATGTCAATAAGCTTGTTGCTATGTCAGGCGGATACAGCACAAAAGGCTTTTTAGACGGCTATTATGACGAAGATGTCTATTTCAACTCTCCGCTCGACTTCTTGCCGAACCTACATGACCATCACATTCTCGAGCGCATGCGTGCAATTGACATCAAACTGATTACCAGCACTTGGGACATTCCTACATGTCGAGAGACCACATTAGAACTTTCCAGAAAGTTGTGGGATAAAGGTGTGTGGAATCAATGCGATGTATGGAACGATGCTCAACACGATTGGCCCGATTGGCGCAGAATGATTCGCGTCTATCTTTAACCTTCTCGAGAACCTTGACCCATAAACCGTCATCAGAACGCCGTAAGGGCATCATCGTTTGCACTTGGGAAGGCATTTTTGCTAATCCCTACATTGTGATTACTGACACGACCTACCTTACGGCGTTTGCCGTGATGCTTTCGGCTTCAAACCCTGTGATTGCGTTCATTGGCGGGATTGGCTTTTTGGTGCGTGTGTTTCAGTTCTTGGGCGCATATCTCGTGGAGCATTATGGTAATCGCAAGCGCTTCTGTGTGCTAACGGCTATCGGCGCACGGCTCACGTGGCTACTGGTGGTCATTGCCGGTATGCTGTGGCATGATCATGCAGATATGATTTTGCTTGTCTTTACCGCCGTTACGTTCGTGGCAAAAATTTTTGAAACCATGCTTGGCATGGGCTGGATGTCGTGGGCAACCGATTTAATTCCAAGCCAATTGCGTGGCAAATACTTTGGATTTCGGCTTTCAATCATGGCAGTAGTGAATGTGATCACGACCTATACAATTGGCTTAATGCTCGACCTGTTCAAATCCGTTGGGAATGAAGCCGATGGTTATCTCGTGATGCTTGTGATAGCGTCTTTGTGCGGATTGATTACGATTGTGCTGTTCCAAAAGCAATATGAGCCGCCATTTCAACCGGCGCCCGACCGTAAGTTTCAGCGCAATGTTTGGCTTCCGCTGCAAGATGCGCACTTTCGTCCTGTCATTATTTTCAATTTGCTTTGGGCGATTGCGCAAGGTGTTGCGCTGGTCTTTTTCACAGTGCAGATGATTAACGTTCTAAAAATGTCGTTCACGCAAATCGCGCTCTTCAACATCATTGTAACCGTTGGGCGCGTGGTGCTCAATCCCTTCTGGGGCAAATTTACACAGCGGTTCGGTTCAAGTGTAACGCTCAAAATTTGCGGCGCGCTGATTACACTCAACCCGATGCTTTGGCTCTTTGCCACGCCTGAAAATCTCTTGCCTATCTGGCTCGACGCCCTGAACAGCGCCGTGGCTTGGACAGGCTTCGACCTTGCCTCTATGAACATTCAATTCACCGATAGCAAACCCAAAGGGCGCGCTTACTACTTCGCATGGGTAGGCATTGCAAGCGGGTTCGGTTTCTTCGTCTCGGGTATGATTGGCGGACAACTCGCTGACCTCTTTCAATCTATTGCTCTGCAAACGCCTCTGACGGTGATTGCAGGAAATCATTGGATTTTCCTCATCTCGTTTGTGCTTTGTGTGGTGAGCCTTGTCGTGTTTTGGAAACTTCGCCCCGATACGCCCGTGCTAAAATCTCTTGGCTTGAAGATAATGAGTAGTGAGTAGTGAAGAATGAGGAACAATAGTAGCCTTTCACCACTTTTCGCTGACATGAATTCCCCATTCATCCGTGCGCGATTTTGCTTATTTGACCTCACCCTGTCGCTCTGCGACGTCCTTTTCGCAAGAAGAGGAACGCTTTGGCGAAGCCAAAACATGGTGAAGTCAAGGTAAGGCGTTGCGGTCAATGTTGCCCAAATCAAGTGCTTTCTGATGAAGTAACTCTGTTAACTCTGAATCACCATGCTCAACGCACTCATTGAATTTTCGCTCAAAGAGCGGCTTGCAACCGCAGGCTTGATCATTACGATTGCGGCGATTGGAGTGTATTCGCTTCAACACATTCCGATTGATGCCTTGCCTGATGTAACCAACAACCAAGTGCAAGTCATTACCGAAGCGCGCGGACTTTCGCCCGTTGAAGTCGAGAAACTCGTAACCTTTCCGATTGAGACAGCACTCAACGGCTTGCCGAACACGCTTGAACTGCGCTCGATTTCAAAGTATGGGCTATCGGTCGTAACCGTCGTGTTTGAAGATGAGGTTGACAAATTTTTTGCGCGCCAATTAGTCTTGGAGCGACTGATTTCGGTGCGCAGTCTTTTGCCGCCCGTGGCGAAAGAGCCAATGTTAGGACCGATGTCGTCGGCACTCGGCGAAATTTATCAGTATCAAGTCAAGGGCGAAGGTTACAGCCCAATGGAATTGCGCACGATTCAAGATTTTGTCATTAAGCCACAACTGAAAACGGTGCCGGGCGTTACGGAAGTCAATTCGTTTGGCGGATTTGTCAAGCAGTATCACATCTTGCTCGATCCACTGAAAATGCAAGCCTATCGTGTGTCGGTTGCTGATGTGTTCAATGCGGTGGAGCGTGGCAATTCGGTTGCGTCGGGCAATTACATTGAGA
>Ga0197142_1002698_pt1 | contig 15306 bp, 26 predicted proteins | sample GBS60_MetaG_FD_148614 | JGI IMG/M metagenome (GOLD analysis project Ga0197142, IMG submission 148614) | Sediment microbial communities from Great Boiling Springs, Gerlach, Nevada, United States - GBS 60_MetaG | ecosystem: Environmental > Aquatic > Thermal springs > Hot (42-90C) > Sediment... | reverse complement strand
TTATCTTCAAATAAAGATAAGCTTTCTGTTTTTTCTGTTTCAAATAGACTTCATTTAACTATTTTTAGATTAGATCCTTTTGAAAGAGCTATTATAGAGTTTAAAGTTTTAAAGAAGCAGTAAAAAAAGGGCCCCGAAGGGCCTACTTTTTCTTTTTGTTGATTTTTTTCGTTTGATGGATTTGCGTTTGCGGCTTATAAAAAGCTCGCAATTCTGAATTTATCTGTGTTTTTCTTTCTTTTCTTTTTCTTTCAGTGAGTCTTTTCTTCATGTTTTTTCTCCTTTTTTTTAGTTTTCTATTTAAAATTTTATCACAATTTTTATAAAATTAAAAATTGAATAATCATTTTTTATAAACAATTTTAAATTTTTAGATAGTCTCTTTTAATAATTTAATTTAAATTTTTAAAAGATTAAAATAGTTAATTTAAAAGCTATCTTAAGTTTAGTTGTTTAAAAAATTGACTTTTAAAAAATTTTGCGTTAAAATTAATCAAAGTTAAAAAAACTTAAAAAAATAAAATTTTATTAAATTTTCAAAAGGTCGTTTTTATTTTATTCTAATTTTAAAATGCCAGCAAAATTTGAAAGAACAAAAAGTCATATTAACGTAGGAACAATAGGTCATATTGATCACGGTAAAACTACTTTAACTTCATCTATTACTCATATTCTTAAACTAAAGGGTTTGGCTGAAAAAGCTTTGGCTTATGAAGAAATTGACAAAGCTCCCGAGGAAAAAGCAAGAGGAATTACCATAAATATTCATCACTGTGAGTATGAAACAGAAAAAAGACATTATGCTCACATTGATGCTCCAGGTCATGTTGACTATATTAAAAACATGATTATAGGTGCAGCTCAGATGGATGGAGCAATTTTAGTTGTTGCAGCAAATGATGGAGTGATGGCTCAAACTAGAGAACATATTTTACTTGCGCGTCAAGTAAATGTACCTTATATGGTTGTTTTTATTAATAAGGTTGATATGGTTCCGGATAAAGAATTAATTGATTTAGTAGAAGAAGATGTAAGAGCAGAACTAAAAAAACATGGATTTCCAGGAGACGAGGTCCCAGTAATTAGAGGTTCAGCTTTAAAAGCTTTAGAAGCCACTTCATTAGATGATCAATGGGCAAAACCAATTTTAGAATTACTGGAAGCCTTGGATAACTACATTCCTGAACCTGTTAGAGAAATTGAAAAGCCATTTCTTTTGCCAATCGAAGATGTTTTTACAATTGAAGGAAGAGGCACTGTAGTTACTGGTAGAGTAGAAAGAGGTAAGATAACTTTAAATGAAGAAGTAGAAATAGTTGGATTAAATCACCAACCATTTAAGACAATAGTTACAGGTATTGAAATGTTTCGTAAACAAATGGATGAAGCTATTCCAGGAGATAATGTTGGTTTACTTTTAAGGGGTGTTAAAAAGCAAGATGTTGAAAGAGGAATGGTTGTTGCTAAACCAGGAAGCATTAATCCTCATACAGAATTTGAAGCAGAAGTTTATGTTTTAAAAGCTGAAGAAGGAGGTAGACATACTCCTTTTCACTCTGGCTATAAACCTCAGTTTTATATTAGAACCACTGATGTAACAGGAGAGGTTATTTTACCCGAAGGTATAGAAGCAGTTATGCCAGGGGATAATGCAAAAATGATAATTCGTCTTATTTATCCGGTTGCCCTGGAAGAAGGTTCAAGGTTTGCTATTAGAGAAGGTGGGAGGACTGTTGGCGCTGGTGTGGTTACTAAGATATTAAAATAGAAAATAGATAAATAATAATATTTAAATTTTTGATGACGAGCAAAACTAAAAACGAACAACAGATAGTTAGATTAAGATTTAGATCATACGATCATAATTTGTTGGATAGATCATTAAAACAGCTTGTTGATTTGCTTCAGAAAGAAGGAATAGAAGTTAAAGGGCCAATACCATTGCCAACTGAAATAAAAAGATATACTGTTAATCGTTCCCCATTTATTTATAAAAAAAGTATGGAGCAATTTGAAATGAGGATTCATAAAAGGATTATTGATGTTATAAATCCGTCACAAAGAGTTTTAGAGCTTTTTAATTCCTTAGATTTGCCTGCCGGAGTTGAAGTAGAGATAAGAATGTAGATTGAAATTTTAATCGAGATTAAATTTGAATTTTAAATTTTAAAATGGTTAATTTAAATTTAAAAGAAAAATTTTTGTTAGCTAGGAAGATTGGTATGACGCAGGTATTTTTAGATAGTAAAACTGTCCCTGTTACTGTTTTAAAAGCTTTTAAAGCTAAAGTTTTAAAGTTGAAATCTAAAGATAAAGATGGATATGAAGCTGTTGTTTTACAATATCAAGATGAAGATGACGAAAGTAATAAGAAGAAAAGAAAGAATAAAGCTAAATTAAAAGAATTTAGGGTAATTTCGAGTCATTATTTTAAAGAAAATGAGGAAATTAACGTTGATTTGTTTAAAAAAGGAGAATTTGTTAATTTAACCTCCAGAAGAAAAGCTAAGGGGTTTACAGGAGTCGTTAAAAGGCATGGTTTTAAAGGAGGTCCCAGAACTCATGGTCAAAAAAATAAAGAAAGAGCTCCTGGTTCAATTGGTCAAAGATGGCCTCAGAGAGTAAGAAAAGGATTAAAAATGGCTGGTAAAGTTTCTCCTATAAAAGTTACTGTCAAAAATTTACAAATAGTTGATATTTTCCCTGAAAAAAATTTAATTTTGGTTAAAGGCAGTGTTCCTGGTCCAAATAAAGGTCTGGTAGAGATAAGAAGTAATTTTCTAACTAATAAGGGTAATATTTATTTAAACAGAAAAATAAAAAAAACTTTAAGTTTAGCTACTAATCAAAATTAACTTATTATTTTAAATTTTTATTTAATAAATGAAATCGGTTATTTATAACTTTAAAGGAGAAAAAATAGGCGAGATAGATCTTCCAGATGATATTTTTAAATTGAAAATTAATGAAGCCTTAATTTCACAGGTTTTAAGATGGCAGTTGATGAATTCCTATTTTCCTTACGCTCATACTAAAACCAGAGCTGAAGTAAAAGGAGGTGGTAGAAAACCATGGGTTCAAAAAGGGACAGGGAGAGCGAGACATGGTTCAATTAGATCTCCTATTTGGGTAAAAGGTGGGATAACCTTTGGTCCTAGAAACGAGGTTAATAGAAAATTAAAGATAAACAAAAAAATGAAAAGAAAGGCTATTTTGATGGTTATTGCTTCAAAGTTTAAAGAAAATAAGTTATTTATTATTGATGAAATACAAAAAGAAATTAATAAAACTAAAGAATTTGATAAGTTTTTTAGCCATTTTCTTAAACCAACTAAAACTTCTAAGAAAAAAGAGACTGCCTTATTAGTTATTCCCGAAAACAATGATAAAATATTTAAAGGAGTCAGGAATCTTCCTTATGCTGATGCCATTGAAGCAAGAAATTTAAATCTTCTTTCTCTTTTAAACCATAAATATTTATTTTTAATAAAAGATTCTATCGAAATTATAAAAAATTTTTTTACTAAGGATTTAAATTTAAAAGTTAGTAATTTAGTTTAAAGATGAAGTTTAATTTTTTTAAAAAAATTTGGGGTAAAAAAGAAGATAAGGTCGAAGAGTCAAGAAAAGATCAGGAGATTGAAAAAAATGAAGATAAAACTTTAGAAATTAAAATTGAGACTGGAGAGACTTTATCTTTAAAGCCTTTGATGAGTGAAAAAAGTATAAAACTTTCCAAGGATGGTAAATATGTTTTTTTGGTTAACCATGGTGATAAAAAGCTTAATAAAAAGATAATTAAAAATTCAATTGAAAAAATGTTCAAGGTTAATGTTGTTGAAATTAGAACTGCTAATTTTAAAAAGAGAGAAAGAGGAAGAAGCAAATTAAAAAATGTTAGGCCAAAATTTAAAAAAGTTTTTATAACTTTAAAAAAAGACCAATTAATCCCAATTTTTGAATAATGGCTTTAAAAATTGTTAAATCAAGAGGTTCAGGAAAGAGAGTGACTGTTTTTGTTAATAAGAAAAAATTGCTTAGTCAAACAAGACCTTATAAACCACTTTTAATTTCTCTTAAAAAAAGAACAGCCAGAAATAATTTAGGAAGAATTACAACTCGCTTTCGTAAAAATCCTTTACATCGAAGACTTTATCGTCTTGTTGATTTTTATCGTTTAAATAAAAAAGATATAATTGGTAAAGTTGAAACCTTAGAATACGATCCTTCAAGAACGGCTTTTATAATGCTTGTTTGCTATAAAGATGGAGAAAGAAGATATCATTTAGCCCAAGAGGGTATTAAAGTTGGAGATGAAATAATTTGTTCTGAAAATGCTGAGGTTAAAATAGGAAATAGATTGCCACTAAAAAATATACCAATAGGAACAGAGATTTGTGAATTAGAACTTGTACCTAGAAGTGGTTCCAAACTTATAAGAGCCGCTGGTTCTTATGGTGTTTTAATGGGTATTGAATCTAATTATGCAATAATTAAAATGCCCTCTGGTGAGTTGAGAAAAATTCATAAAGAATGTTATGCTACTGTAGGTAGAATTTCTAATCCATTTAATAGATTAAAAAAATTAGGTAAAGCTGGAAGAAGCAGTTATAAAGGAAGAAGACCTAGGGTTAGAGGATCAGTTATGAATCCTCGAGACCATCCTTATGGAGGTGGCGAAGGAAAAACTACCAGAGGTACAAGAAAACCAAAAGATAAATGGGGGAATGTTACAGGTGGTAGAAAAACTAGGAAGAAAAGAAAACCAAGTTCGTCATTAATTATTAAAAGAAGAGTTAAAAAGAAATGAGTCGAAGTAGCAAAAAGGGTTATTATGTAGATGCAAAATTGTTAAAGAAAGTTTTAAAAGTTAAGGAATTGCCACTTGAAGAAAGAGTTAAAAATCCTATTAGAACTTGGTCTAGAGATTCTACCATTACACCCGAAATGATTGGTTTGATTTTTGAGGTTCATAATGGTAAACAATTTATTAAAGTAAGAGTAGTTGAGGATATGGTTGGTCATAAGTTGGGAGAATTTGCTCCAACTCGAAAGTTTATAAAACATGGTGGTCGAGCCGCAGAACTAATGGCTAAAAAGACAAAAAAATAATTTTTAAAAAATGACAGTAAAAGCAAAATTAAATTATTTCAGAATGTCTCCTCGTAAGGTTAAAGTAGTTGCTAAATATATTAAAAATTTACCTGTTGAAAAAGCAGAGAAAGAGTTATCTTTTATGAATAAAAAAGCAGCTGAATCAATTTTAAAATTATTAAAATCTGCTGTTTCTAATGCTAAAAATAAAAATTATGATCCTAAAGATCTATATATTAAAAATATTATTGTTCAAGAGGGTCCTAAAAGGCTTAAAAGATTTTATCCAAAAGCTAGAGGTAGAGTTGGCAGAATAATTAAAAAGATGTCGCACATTGAAATTATTTTAGATAAAAAATAATGGGTCAAAAAATACCTCCCTATGCTTTAAGACTAGGAATTAATAGATATTGGCGTTCAAGATGGTTTTTTCTAAAAAAAATGCCCTTGTTTTTAGAAGCTGATGATTTGATTAGAAAAATTATTAGAGAGATGTTCCCGAAAGTGGGAATTATTGAAATTATTATTGAAAGAAAAAGTTTTGACCACTGTAAGGTAACTATTAAAACAGCAAAGCCAGGTCTTTTAATTGGTAAAGAAGGTCAACTTCTTAAAAATTTAACTAAAAAATTAGATAAAAAACTTAAATCTTTATTCACAGAGGCTAAATTAGATTCTCCTAAAATAGATATAGATGTAGTAGAGGAGAGGAATCCTTTTTTATGTGCTTCTTATTTGGCGGAATTGGCAGCAATTGATATAGAAAAGGGTTTTCCAGTAAGAAAGGTTTTAAAAAAAATAATGGAAAAAGCCAAACAACAAAAAGATATATTGGGTATTAAAATTAAAGCTTCAGGAAGGGTTGATGGTGCAACTATAAAAAGAACAGAAAGTGTTTCTTGGGGTAGGTTGCCTTTATCTAAATTTACAGCTAACATTGATCACGTTCAATATCCTGTTTTAACTAAATCTGGTTATGTTGGCTTAAGTATTTGGCTTTATAAGGGCGATAAAGAAAAAAATGAAATTAGTGATGCTTCAACCTAAAAAATTAAAATACCGAAAAAGTCAAAAAGGAAGATCTCTTAAAAGAGAAATAATTACAAAAGGCACTGAGTTAATTCATGGTCAGTTTGGTCTTAAATCCCTTGAGTCCAGATTTTTAACTGATAGACAAATAGAATCGTGTATTAATGTTTTAAAGAAAAAAATTGGTAAGAAGGGAAGATTTTGGTTGAGGATTTTTCCTCATAAACCTAAAACTAAAAAACCTCCAGAAACAAGAATGGGAGGAGGAAAAGGAGAAGTTGAAAATTATGTTGCTTTGGTTAGGCCAGGGACAGTTCTTTTTGAAATTTCTGGGTCAGATGATAATATTTTAAAAGAAGCTTTAAAACAAGCTTCAGCTAAGCTTCCAATTAAAACTAGGATTGTTAAAAAAAATTGAAAATGAAAAGTAAAGATTTAAGAAACAAATCTATTTCAGAGTTGAAAAAAATAATTGAAGATTTAAGAAAGAAAATATCTCAGTTTATTATAGAAAAGTCCTTAAATAAAGTTAAAAATCCATCTATGATAAAATTATTAAGAAAGGATTTAGCAAGAGCTTTAACCATTATTAATCAAAAGCAAAAACAATAAAAATGACAAAAAAAATAATCGGTAAAGTTATTTCAGACAAGATGCAGAAAACGAGAATAGTAATTACTGAAACTTTGAAAAAACACTTGCGTTATAAAAAATTTTATAGACATAAAACAAAGTATTATGTTCATGACAGTAAAGAAAAATCAAAGATTGGAGATTGGGTTATAATTAAACAGTCAAGACCTATTTCAAAATTAAAAAGATGGGTATTGGTTGATATTTTAAATAAAGATTCTTTTATTAAAAACCAAGCTGATTTGAATTTAAATCAAGATGAAAAACAAAAAGAAAAAACAGATAATAACATATTAAAAGAAGAGGAAAATAAAAATTTAACTAAATCATAAAATTTAATTTTTAAAAAATGATCCAAAGAAGAACCATTTTAAATTGTGCTGATAATTCAGGAGCTATTAAGCTTCAGTGTATTGGGATGGTCAAAAAAGGGAATGTTAAATTTGCTAAGTTAGGTGATGTAATTACTTGTGTTGTTAAAGAGGCAGAGCCAAGAAAAGATGTTAAGAAGCATTCAATTGTTAAGGTTTTAATAGTAAGGCAAAAAAAGCCCTTTAAAAGAAAAGATGGAAGTTATTTAAGGTTTGAAGAAAACGCGGGTATTGTTTTAAAAGGAGAAAAGGATATGATAGGAAATAGGGTTTTTGGACCCATAGCCAGAGAAATTAAAGAATTGGGGTTTGAAAAAATAGCTAATTTGGCCCCAGAATTAGTATGAAAATAAAAAAAGGAGATCAGGTTTTGATTATTAAAGGTAAAGATAGAGGAAAAATTGGTAAAGTGATTAAGGCTCTTCCTAGACAAAATAAAGTTTTAATTGAAGGATTAAATTTAGTTAAAAAACATGTGAGGCCAAGACAAAAATATGAGAAAGGAAAAATTATAGAAATTCCTAGACCTATTTTTGTTTCAAATGTTAAACTGATGTGTCCAAATTGTCATAAACCATCCAAAGTTGGTTATATAATTTTAGAAAGTTCTAAAAATAATAAATCAAAAGAAAAAAAAAGAATCTGTAAAAATTGTCAAAAGGTTATTTCTTGAATTTTTAATTTTAAAATATTTTAAAATATGGATATTAAACAAACAAGACCAATTAAAGCAGTTGTTCAGATAGGAATTGGTAAGTTGATTACTAATTCTCCTGAAAATCAACAAAAAATTATAGAAGATGCTAGCTATGCTTTGTCAATGATTACTGGTAGGAAACCGAAAGTTGTTTCAGCTAAAAAGTCAGTAGCTGGCTTTAAGCTAAGGAAGGGAATGCCCGTAGCTGTTTTAGTAACTTTAAGAAAAAAGGCTCTTCTTGATTTTATTGAAAGATTAAATACATATGTTCTTCCAAGGGTTAAGGAATTTTATGGAATTAAAAAGGAAAACATTGATAATAAAGGTAATATCAATTTGGGTTTTAAAGAAATAAATGTTTTTCCAGAGGCTGTTTCTGATAAAATTAAGTATAATTTTGGTTTTTCAGTTAATTTAGTTGGTTCTTCGAAAAAGAAAGAAGAGAATATTTCAATGTGGCGAAAGTTAGGATTTCCAATTAAAATTTAAGAAAGATGGTTTCAAAAGCTCAAATTGAGCGTTGGAAAAAAAAGCCAAAATATAAAACAAGAAAGACAAATTTTTGTTTTAGATGTGGAAGAGCTAGGGGTTATTTTAGAGATTTTAATTTGTGTCGAATTTGTTTAAGAGAAATGGCCCATAAGGGAGAAATTCCAGGGCTTAAAAAAGCAAGTTGGTAAAATGGTTATGACAGATCCGATTGCAGATTTTTTAACTAGATTAAGAAATGGTTTAATGGTTAGAAAAAGATTTGTTATTGTTCCATATTCAAAGATTAAAGTAGCTATTTTAAAAATTTTAAAGGATAAAGGATTAATTTCGGGATTTTCCTTTAAAGAAAGCAGTAATAATAAAAAAAGTATAGTTGTTTACTTAAGGTATGATGAAAAAGGCGAGCCATTTTTAGAAAATTTAAGAAGAGTTTCTAAGCCTGGAAGAAGAATTTATTTAAAGGCTAAAGATCTTAAACCCTTAAGAAAGGGTTATGCTTTTAGAATAATTTCTACAAGCCGGGGGATTATGACAGATGATGAGTCTAGAAAAAGAAAATTGGGCGGAGAGGTTATTTGTGAAATTTATTGATATTTTTTAAATTTTTAAAAATATGTCAAAGATAGGAAAAAAACCAATTGTTTTATCAGAAAGTACTGTAAATATAAAAAAAATTGATGATAGAAATTTTGAAATTAAAGGACCAAAAGGAGTCTTAAATTTTACTCTTCCTCATGATTTTAAATTAGAGATTGAATCTAATGTTTTAAAAATTGTTCCTTTAGGTGAAGTTAATAAGAAAAATAAACCTATGTGGGGTACTTTAAGATCACTTTTAGCCAATAAAATAAAAGGAGTTTCTGAGGGTTTTGAAAAGGTTCTTATTTTAGAAGGTCTAGGGTATTCAGCAGAATTAAATAATAATAAAATCAACCTTAAAATAGGTAAATCTAATGTTATTCAAATAGAAATTCCTTCTGATGTTAATGTTGAAATAAAGCAAGAAAAAGGAAGATTCTTAATTTATATCAGAGGTATAGATAAACAAAAAGTTGGTGACTTTGCGGCAAGTCTTAAAAAAATAAAACCAGCAGATCGTTATCATTTAAAAGGGTTTAGGTATTTAAATGAAGTCATAAAATTAAAACCAGTAAAAAAAGCAGGTAAGTAAAGTAAAAATTAAAAAAACTTAAAAATGAAAAAGGAAAAAAGATTAAGAAGACATAGAAAGATAAGAAAAGTTATTTTTGGCACTTTAGAAAGACCAAGAGCAAGTGTTTTTAGAACTAATCAACATATTTATATTCAACTCATAAATGATTTAGAAGGCAAAACATTAGTTAGTGCAAATAGCTTAGAATTTAAAAATGAAAAATTATCAAATAAAGAAAAAGTCTTAAAAACAGCAGAACTTTTATATCAAAGAGCAAAGGAAAAAAACATAACCAATCTTGTTTTTGACAGAGGTGGTTTCAGTTATAAAGGTAGGGTAAAACTTTTGGCCGAAAAATTAAGAGAATTAGGTTTTAAATTTTAATGGAAGAAAAATTGGAATTTAAGGTTATAGAAATAAAAAGAGTTGCTAAAGCAGTTGAGGGTGGAAAAAGAATTAAAGTAAGGGCAGTGGTTGTTGTTGGTAATTTAAAGGGTAAAGTGGGTATTGCAATAGAAAAAGGTTTTGATGTAGCTGAAGCTATTTTAAAAGCTAAGAACTCTGCTGAGAAAAATTTAATAGAAGTGCCTATAGTAGATGGAACTGTTCCATATGAAATAACTTATAAGTTTTCAGCTACTAAAATTTTACTTAAACCTGCAAAAAGGGGAAGAGGACTTGTTGCCGGAGGAAGTATAAGGATTGTTTTATCTTTAGCTGGTTATACAGATGTAGTTTCAAAAGTTTTGGGAGTTACTAAAAATCAATCAGTTAATGCTTTGTCCGCAATTAAAGCTTTAGAAAGTCTTAACAAAAGTTATCAAAGGAAAACAAAATTACAATCAGAATTAATGTCCCTTAATGAAAATATTAAAAAATCTGTTTCATCCAATGCAAATTCATAATCTTTCTTCAAATTTAAAAAAGAAAAGAAGAATAGGTAGAGGTGGAAAAAGGGGTTCTTATTCTGGTAGAGGAATGAAGGGTCAAAAATCAAGAGCGGGTCATAAAATAAGGCCAACCTTAAGAGATGTAATTTTAAAATTTCCTAAAAAAAGAGGAGTTGGTAATATTAAATTAAAAAAAGACAATCTTTTTGTGGTTAATCTTTTTGTTATTGATAAAAAATTTAATGTTAATGAAAAAGTTAACTTAGAGACTTTGAAAGAAAAAAAAATTTTAGATATTCCCAAAAGAATAAAAAATCCTAAAGTTAAAATTTTAGCTAAAGGACAATTAACAAAGTCTTTGATTTTTGATTCAACATTGATTTTTTCTGAAAAGGCGAAATTAAAGATAGAAAGATCAAACAGTCAAATTCAATGAAATTCTTAAAACTTTTAAGACAACTTTTTTTGTATAAAGACTTAAAAAAAAGAGCTTTGATTGTTTTAGGGTTTTTAATTTTTTCTAGAGTTTTAGCTAACATTCCTTTACCAGATGTTGACTTGGATAGATTAGAAAATCTTTTTCAATCAAATCAATTATTTGGTTTAATAAATATTTTCTCCGGAGGAGCTTTGTCTAATTTTTCTATAGCTCTTTTGGGATTAGGTCCTTATATTACAGCTGTTATTATTTTGCAACTTTTAACTTTTGTTTATCCAAAATTAAAAGAAATGTATTATGAAGGAGGAGAAATTGGTAGAGCAAAGTTTAATCAGTATGCAAGAATGCTAACAGTTCCTTTGGCCTTAATCCAATCTTTTGGTTTTTTAAATTTTTTACAAACTCAAGGAATCATTTTTCTTACTCTCTTTGGTCTTATAAGAGACGCAATTATAGTTACCGCAGGGGTTATAATTTTAATGTGGGTGGGTGAGTTAATTACTGAACAAAAATTAGGGAATGGAGTATCTTTAATAATTTTTTCTGGAATAGTAGCTGCTGTTCCTTCTCAACTTGCTCAGGTTTATTTTTCACTTGTTCCATTTGATTTAAGTAATTTTTTACAAAAATCTCAACTGTATTTACTGTTTTTAGTTTTGGCTATTTTAATTATTGCCGGAGTGGTTTTTATAAATGAAGCTGAAAGAAGAATTCAGCTTGTTTTTGCAAAAAGGGTAAGAGGAACTAAGATTTATGGGGGATCCACTAGTTATTTACCAATAAGAATAGCTCAAGCAGGCGTTATTCCTATAATTTTTGCAATTGCTATACTTTTATTTCCTCAAAGCTTATTTCAATTTTTATCATTAGCTAAAATTCAATTTTTTGAAACATTTTTGTCTTCTTTAAATAATTTCTTTAATAATCCTTTAATTTTTTCAATCTTATATTTTATTTTAGTTTTTGCATTTACTTATCTTTATACTTCTATAACTTTTAATCCAGAGGAAATTTCTAAAAATTTACAGTCTAGTGGAGCCTTTATTCCGGGTTTAAGACCCGGTAAAGAAACCGAAAGATATTTTAAAAATATTGTTTCTCGATTAACTTTTTTCGGTGGTTTGTTTTTAGGTTTTATAGCTATTTTGCCTTATATTTTTCAGTTTATAACCAAGACTCAATTTTTAGCTATAGGAGGAACTTCAATTTTAATTTTAGTTTCTGTTGCTATTGAAACTATTAAAAAAATTCAATCTGAATTAAGCTTAAGAGAATATGAAGTTTAAAAAGAGAGTTATTTTTTTTTCTGGTCCTCCATTATCCGGAAAAGATACCCAAGCTAGATTGTTAGCTAAAAAAATTAAAGGTAAATTTTTGGTTTCTCATAGAGTAATTGACAGTTTTTTTAAAAAGCAAAAATCAAAATACCTTAAAATAGATGGTAGAAATTTTGATGTTCAAAAAGAGTTTTTAAAAAGATTTAAAGGAGGATTTTATTCTCCTGAAATTGTTGGTTATGTAATTTCTAAAAAAATTGAAGAGTTAATTGACAAATTTGATTTAGTTTTTTCCGGTTCACCTCGTTTGTTAAAAGAAGCCAAGATAGAAATAAAAACTTTAAAAGATCTTTCTGTAAAATTTAAAGTTATTTCACTTAAAATTCCAGAAAAAGAAATTTTTAAAAGAGCTCTTAAAAGAAAGAGAGAAAAAGAAGATGAGCTTAAAATTGTCAAAGAAAGAATAGAAAATTATAAAAAATATGTTATTCCAACTTTGAATTTTTTGAAAAAAAGAAATTATTTAATTGAAATTAATGGTAATCAGCCGGTTAAAAAAATTCATCAAGAAATACTTAAAAAACTTTCTTTATTTTTGAAAAATTGATAATTTGATAAAATTTTTATAAAATAAGAATTAATTTTTGTTTTGGCGAGGTGCCGGAGTGGTTGAACGGGACGGTCTTGAAAACCGTTATACCCTTTTGGGTATCGTGGGTTCAAATCCCACCCTCGCCGAAGGTAAAAATAAACTTACTTTCTTAAAAATTAGAATTTTTATTTATTTTGATCTTTTATATTGAGGTTTTATATTTTTTTCAAAATATTGGTTGGTAGTTATTGCAATTGTTCCTTCGCTTGAAAGAATGAATAGATAATCTTCTTTTTCAGAAGTAATGTTTTCTTTTTTAAAAGCACTGTAGTTACTAACTAAAATACAAACTTCTTCTTTTTCATAGAAATCAAGATTATAATATTTAGAAATGGTTTTAAAATATAATTTTATTTCATCATCACTGTATTTTTTTATCGTTTCAAAAAAGACAGATTCTTTAATAATATGAACATCAGATTTTAAATCACTAGTCCTAAAAAAATTTAAGACAGTTTTTAATCCTTTTGAAATTAATTTTATAAAATCTTCTAATTTATTTTCATCTAACGATTCATTTTCTTTTAACATTTTTTGTATTTGTTCTTCTAAAGAAGGAGTTTCTTGATTAGGGTTTTGTTCTTTTTGTCTGGGGTGACCATTTGGACTATATCTAAATTGCTCCATTTTTAAGTATTTTGAATTATTTTTTAAGAATTTTGAATTAATGTTCGACCTTTTAGTTATTTTAGCACATTCCAAATAATTGTTATAATTTTATGTAAAATTATATTTTTAGAATTAAATTCAAAAATGAAAATTATAACTAAAAAAGACTTAATTAAAATTTCAGATTACATTTGGGAGATTCCTAAAGAGTTTAGAGATGATATGCAAGTTCCAGCAAGAGTTTTTGCTGATGAAAAAATGTTAGATGATATTTTAGAAGATAAAAGTTTATGGCAACTGACAAATGTAACTACTCTTCCTGGAATATGTGGTTATGCTTTAGCTATGCCTGATGTTCATGAAGGATATGGCTTTTGCGTAGGTGGGGTAGCTGCTTTTGATTATGATGAGGGAATAATTTCTCCTGGAGGAATAGGCTTTGATATAAATTGTGGAGTAAGATTATTAGTTTCTGATTTATATTATTATGAAGTTAAAGATAAAATCCATAAGCTAACTGAGGAGATATTTAATCATGTGCCTTCTGGAGTTGGCAGAGGAGGATCTTGGAAATTAAATAATCAAGAAATGCAAAAAGTTTTAGAAAAAGGAGCAGAATATATTTATGAATTGGGATATGCTGAAAAAGAAGATCTAGAAGCTACTGAGAGTTTTGGAAAATTAGAAAACGCAGAAGCAGATACAGTTTCTAAAACCGCTAAAGATAGAGGAAGAGATCAATTAGGAACAATGGGAGCTGGCAATCATTTTGTTGAAGTTCAAAAAATAGAAGAAATTTATGACGAAGAAATAGCTAAAAAAATAGGTTTAGAAAAAAACAAGATTTCTGTTTTAATCCATTGTGGAAGCAGAGGTCTTGGTCATCAAGTTTGCAGCGATTATGTTAGAGAATTTTTAAAAGATATTGATAGAAAATCAATTAAATTGGTTGATAAGGAGTTAGCCTACGGAAATTTTCATTCAGATTTAGGTCAAAGATATTTTAAAGCTATGAATTCAGCAGCTAATTTTGCTTGGGCAAACAGACAAATGATTGCTTATTATTTAAGAAAAGCTTTTAAGAAAGTCTTTGGTAAAGAAATAAATTTGAGACAAATTTATGATGTAGCTCATAATATTGCTAAGATTGAAGAATACGGGGGTAAAAAGTTAATTGTCCATCGAAAAGGAGCAACAAGAGCTTTTTGGAAAAATAGCTTAGAACTTAATGAAAAATATAGAAAAATTGGACAACCAACTTTAATACCTGGTTCAATGGGAACTTCAAGTTATATTTTAATTGGCCAGGAGCTATCTAAAGAATTGTCCTTTGGATCAGCTCCCCATGGTGCTGGAAGAATTATGTCAAGAACTGAAGCAAAAAGAAAAATTAGAGGAAGTGAACTTAAGAAAGATCTTGAAAAAAGAGGTATTTCAGTTATGGTTGGAAGCTTATCGGGATTAGCGGAAGAAGCTCCAGATGCTTATAAAGATGTTGTTGAAGTTGTAGAAGTGATTGACAAAATAGGTATAGCCAAAAAATTAGCGAAATTGATTCCATTAGGAGTAATTAAAGGATAAATAATAATAATAATTTTATAAAATCATTTAATTTTAGAATTAGATTTAAATTTTGGGATATTTAAATTACTTAAATTTAAGATAAGATTAGGATAATAAAATGTCAAAATCAAAAAATGTATTAAAATTTAAAATTTTAAATTATTATTAAAAAATTTTTAAAAATTTGTAAAAAGTATAGGTTTCACATTTGTATATAGAAATTTATAATTTACAAAAAATTTAGAAAATAAAAATATAGAAAATTACTTTGCAAGATGAAGATGGTTTTTATGTTGGTGTTTCTACTAGTTCTCAACCTCAACAATAGTTTTTTAAATCAAAAAAATTAGATTTTTTTGAAAAATAGATTAAAATAAATATAAATAATTAGGATTTATATTTTTAAA
>Ga0197142_1002697_pt1 | contig 15307 bp, 13 predicted proteins | sample GBS60_MetaG_FD_148614 | JGI IMG/M metagenome (GOLD analysis project Ga0197142, IMG submission 148614) | Sediment microbial communities from Great Boiling Springs, Gerlach, Nevada, United States - GBS 60_MetaG | ecosystem: Environmental > Aquatic > Thermal springs > Hot (42-90C) > Sediment... | reverse complement strand
CGCACGACCTCGTCGAGGTCAGCTCGCGTGATGCCTGGTTCGACGAACGCCCGCCACGCCGACGGGTCGTCCGTTTCCGGCGGCGTCTCACTGACGCCCCGGTCCGCGTACACCCGGAGCACTGCCTGAATCGCCATGCTCCGGTAGGCCCACGGTGACAACCGGCGCAAATGGGCGGCATAGGTTTCGAAGTCGGCCACGAGACGTTCCGGGCTGAGCGGGTCGAAGGACATCAAGACTTCTTCGACGTAGTAGAGCAGCCGTCCCGAGAACCCGAGCAGGGTATCGAGTTCATGCTGCCCGGCCTCGCCCAGGGCGTCTCGCGCCTCTACCAGCCAGCGGTCAAAGCGCCGCGGATCGGTCGCTCGATAGACGAGCGAGATCACCGACGTCAGGTCGAGCGGGACCGACACCGCAAACTCCAGCTTGAGCGCCGGCCGTCCGACTATGAGTTCACCCATCCGTGCGCCGGCCTCGACCCTCTAGCTTATGACGATATTACGATAGCACTGCATCCGCCAGGTGTCAAGCCCTCTTTCACGCCCTCCCCGGCGGGTGCCCTCCCGCTCCCACCCCAGGCGGCGGCACGGACAGTGGCCCCTGACCGTGTTGACGGGCAGGCCATCGACGGCGTACACTTCGGTGGTTCCTGCGTGCAGCGTCCTACGCCCCAGCCGGTTGCCCCCATCGTCTAGAGGCCAAGGACACCACCCTTTCAAGGTGGAGATCGCGGGTTCGAATCCCGCTGGGGGCACCTTCCCTCCTCCGTCCGCGAGTGGATCGGCAGGGGGATAGCCGACCTCGAACGCTCCTTCAAGCGACCGACGAGGATGCGATCTCCAACTCACCGGCCGGGAGCTGGAGAACGGCCTCTCGCCGGGGACAGTCGCGAGAGGCCGCCCCGGCGAGAGACAAGGCGACGCTCCGAATGGTCAGACCCCGCCGCCCGGTAGTGTGCTCGAGCACACTCGCCCTCTGCGAGATCTCTCCGGCAGTGCCTCACTGCCTGTACCACTCGGCGAGCCAGGTGTGCATCTGCTCGATCTCCGCTCGCTGGGTGGCAATGATCTGGTCGGCCAGTTCCAAGAGCTCCGGGCGCTTTGTGCTCGAGCGGACCTGCTCGGCCATCCAGATCGCCCCCTCGTGGTGTCGGATCATCGCCTCCAGGAAAGCGCGTTCGAACGGATCGGCCCGGCGTAGCTCCTCCAGATCCACATCCATGCCCATCTCTTCGGCAGACAGACCGTGACCGCCGTGCGCGGGGGAACTCGCGGTCACACCGAACCATTCCCGTTGCCAGGTGCGCATCTGCTCGATCTCAGCCTGCTGGACCGTGATGATCTCTTCGGCCAGCCGGCGCACCTCCTCGCGTTCAGCCCGCTCCAGCGCGATCCTCGCCATGTCGATCGCTCCCTGGTGATGCTCGATCATCGCCGCCAGGAACTCCTCATCACTCAGCACCCTCTGGCTCTCGGATCGCTCACCCGCCGAAGAAGGAGCAGTGGTCGGTCTCGGACCCGTCCCGCCACCTCCACACGCAACGAGGATTAGAGCCAGCGCCCAAAGCGCTGGCACGAGCCAGACTCGCTCCATTGGTCGCCTCCTCATTCGAGCCACTTTGGACGACGTGACACGCCGCGAGCTCCGAGGAGGCTCATAGTCGGAAATGCTGGAAGACCACTCGCGATGGTCGCTCGGGCAGCACTGTCCAGTAGGGGTACCGGCAGGCTGGTTCAGCCGCGAATGCTGCTCCACCGGCGGCGGCTCCCATCGACCCGAGGAGCAGGAGTGGCCACACGACCACTTCTGGCACGGGACAGCGCTTAAGCGCCGCCTCGCTCAGCCCATCCAGAAGCGAACCAGCTGAGCTCTGGTGCTGATGCCCCAGCCAGGGCGCTGTCGAGCTCATCAGCACCGCAGGTGGCAACACCGAACCCTGGCCAGAATTCGCGGTGTGGTACAGTGCAGTGTGCAGGACGACCACCAGAGCGAGTGCGAGCACCAGCCATCCGCCAGAACGGGACCTGGTGATGTCGCCCAACCTCGTCATGCTCGGGCACTAGTCGCCGCTGAGCCGGAACCCTCTCAGCGTGGCAAGCCTGACCCCCTCATACCCGAGCAGTATACTAGACAGCCCCAAGCACTCACGCGTGACGAGACCGGAGTCGGGTGTGCATACTGGTGCTCGCGCGACTCGTGCGCGCCGGCAGCCGCTCCCCGGCCTCTCCCCAATGATGGCGGCTGGATGCACGAGGGGACGACCATGTGGAGGGAGGAGGGCGCATGGACGTCGTCATCCCGGTCGCCGGGCTCGGTACTCGGCTCCGCCCCCATACCTGGAGCAAGCCCAAGCCATTGGTCACCGTCGCTGGCAAGCCGATCCTGGGCCACGTGCTCGACCGGCTGGCCCAGCTCCCGCTCGAGACGGTCGTCTTCGTTACTGGCTACCTCGGGGAGCAGATCGAGGAGTACGTGCGCGCGCACTACCGGTTCGACGCGCAGTTCGTCGAGCAGCCGGAACCGCTTGGCCAGTCGCACGCGGTGCTCCAAGCGAAAACCCGAGTCGATGGCCCGACACTGATCGTGTTCCCCGACCTGATCTTCGAGGCCGACCTTGCCACACTCCTCGCCCTCGACGCGGACGGTGCCATCTTCGTCAAGGAGGTGGAGGATCCACGCCGGTTCGGCGTCGTGGTGACGCACGACGAGCGGGTTGTGCAGCTTGTCGAGAAACCGGCGTCCCCTGTTTCGAACCTGGCCGTGGTCGGGCTCTACTACTTCCGTGAGATCGACGACCTGTTCGACGCCATCGAGTACCAGATGGAGCATGGCCTTCGTCGGGGTGGCGAGTTCTATCTGGCCGACGCGATCCAGCGGGTCATTGATACTGGCAACCGACTCGTCTGCCTTCCGGTCTCCGTCTGGGAAGACTGCGGCACGGTAGAGGCCTTGCTGCAGACGAACCGCTACCTGCTGGAGCGCCAACGCCAGGCGCCTTCCTCGTACCCGACCGCCGTCATCGTGCCCCCAGTCGTGATCGACCCCACCGCCCGCATCGAGCACGCCGTCATTGGCCCCTACGTGAGTATCGGCCGGGGCGCCTGTGTCTCTTCGTCGATCGTAGCCGATTCGATCATCGATGAGGAGGCGACGATCGGGAGCGCGATCCTGACCCGCTCGATCGTCGGTCGACGTGCGAGGGTACAGGGCGATCCCCTCACGGTGAACGTAGGAGATTCCTCGGAGATCGTCTTCTCGCGCGCCGAGGGAGAGTGACGCAGTCATGAGTCGCCGCGATGCCCTCCTGCGCGCTCATCGCCGGCGCTGGCTGGAGGTTAGCCTGGAAGCCGACGCCGAGGCCGTGGACGCGGTGGCTGAGCTGTTCAGCCGCTACGGCTACAGCCAGGGTGTCGTCGTCGAGTACCCGGTGCGGCAGGGTCCGGACGGTGAAGACGCCGAGATCGATCCGACCAGGCCGCTTCAGGTGAGGGTCTACCTGCCGGCCGACAAGGCAACCCGGCAGACACTCGCGCGACTCCGCGAGGGCGTCTGGCACCTGAGCCAGCTCAGTGCCGTCGGCGAGCTGTGTGTCCGCGAGCTCACCGAGGACGAGTGGGCCGAGGCCTGGAAGCACCACGTTCCGGTCATCCGGATCGGTCAGCGGATCGTGATCCGCCCGAGCTGGCAGGACTACCAGGCGGCGGCAGGCGACATCGTGATCCACCTCGATCCAGGGATGGCCTTCGGTACGGGTCTCCATCCGACCACCCGCCACTGCCTGGAATGGCTGGAAGAGCTCCCGCTCAGCGGCGCGCGCGTGCTCGATGCCGGGGCCGGCTCGGGGATCCTCTCGGTCGCCGCCGCCCGTCTGGACGCGATCAGCATTGACGCGGTCGAGCTGGACCCGGTCGCCATCGAGGTGCTCCGAGAGAACCTTGACCGCAACATGGTCTCCGACCGGGTGCACGTCATCCCCGGCGACGTGCGGTCAGCGATCCCATCCGGAGCGGAGTACGAGCTGGTCTTGGCCAACATCAGCGCCCGCGTGCTGATCGAGGCGGCCGAACCGCTCCTGGCGGCGGCCAGGCCGGGTGGCATACTCGTCCTGAGCGGGATCATCGAGCAGTACGAGGACATGGTGCGACGTCGGTACGAGGCGCTCGGCGCTAGCCTCAACGGTCGCCGCGCGGACGGTGACTGGGTCACCCTGCTCTACCGAAAGCCGGAGCATCGATGAGCCGGCATGGACATCGCTTCTACGTGCCACAAGCGCTGCTGCCCGGTACAGCCCTGGCGTTGCCAGAGGAGACAGCCCGTCAGATCAGCCGAGTGCTCCGCTTGCGCCCCGGCGACTGGGTCACCCTGTTCGCGGGCGATGGCTCCGAGGTGCCGGCGACGATCGAAGTGGTCCGCGGCAATGCGGTTACCGTCCGGCTCGGCCAACCGATCCCGGGCCGGAGGCTCCCTCTCCCACCGATCACGCTGGCACCGTCGCTTCTCAAGCAGGATCGCATCGAACTCGTAGTCGAGAAGGCGACCGAGCTCGGTGTAGAGCGGATCGTGCCACTGGTGGCCCAGCGTTGCGTCGTGACCGTGTCACCGGAGGCGATACGGCGGCGCCTGGAGCGCTGGCGACGGGTCGCGATCGAGGCCGCTGAGCAGTGTGGGCGCGCGAGCCTCCCAGTGATCGAGCCACCACGGACACTGCCGGAGCTCATACCAGAGCTGGGTTCGCACCAGGCCGTCCTGCTCTGGGAAGGAGCGGAGGCACAGCCGCTCGCTGCTGTAGAACTTACCCCAGAGTGGCCGGTGCTGCTCCTCGTGGGGCCAGAGGGCGGCTGGACGCCGGACGAAGTTGAACACCTTCGGGCAGCCGGCGCCGCCCTAGCGTCGCTGGGGCCGCTGACGCTCCGGAGCGAGACAGCAGCCCTCGCGGCGATCGCCCAGATACAGGCAGTGACCACCCGTCGGGAAGCGGTGTCCCTCAGCCTCTCGGCATCCCAGCACCCGCCTGGCGCACCGCCAACGTCCGCAGCCGGTTGAGAGCTGCTGCCAGCTCGTAGCGCCGCGGGCGAGCGTAGTCGCCAGGATGACCGCGGTACGGCGAGAGGACATCCAGCCCTTGCTGGTCGATCACCGCCTCGAGCAGATCGAGCACTTGGCTCAGCGTCCGTCTCCCATCGATCAGCCCGTGCTCGAGCGCGTACACCAGCGCGTCTCCGATGGCCCGCGTCTGGCTCGGGTCGACGATCTGCTCGACGTGTCGCAGGTCGATCGACTCGGTACCGAACCCGACCTCCTCGGTGCCCCGAGCCCGAACCCGCGTGCGGTCTCCGCGGCGTGGGTCGATGCTCTCCGGGATGGGCACGCGAGCGACCACCCCGGGCCAGGGATCGGGCGGGCCGAGCGCACGCTCCCCGTACCGCGCCACGATCTCGCGGGCCCGGCTGGTGACCTGTTCGGGAGTGTAGGCGTGCATCCAGATCACCGTGTCGGCCACCCGAAGATAGTCACCCGCTCCCCCCATGACCAGGATCGTCGAGACCCCGGCCTCACGGTGCAACTGACGCACGCGGTCGATCAGCGGCACGATCGGTTCGGCCTCCGCTGGCACCAGCTCGCGCATCAGCTGGTCGCGGATCATGAAGTTGGTGGCACAGGTGTCCTCGTCCATCAAGAGCAACCGGCAGCCGACTTCGAGCGCCTCGAGGATGTTGGCCGCCTGCGAGGTGGAACCGCTGGCGTCATCGCTGGTGAAACAGGCTGTGGAGCGGCCCAGCGGCAGGTCGCGGATGAACGCCCGGAGGTCGACACCGGCCACGCGCCGGCCGTCCTCGGCACGGATCTTGACCGCATCGGCACGGGTGACCACGCGCTCGCGGCCATCGCCGGGGATGTGGTTGTAGACACCGCGCGCCAACGCCTCGAGCAGCGTCGACTTGCCGTGGAAGCCACCACCGACGATCAGGGTGACCCCTTCGGGAATCCCCATGCCGCGCACTCGCCCGCTATGGGGCGTCTCCAGCTCGAGTGCAAGGTCGGGCGGAGGGTGGAACCGGATCACGTGGCCAGCCAGTGGCTCCTGGCTCACGCCGCTCCGGCGCGGCAGTACCGCCCCCTCACCGACGAACGCGACCAACCCGTAGCCGGGGAGCGCAGCTCGCATGGCCTCGGCGTCCTCGACCGTTGCGATGAAGCGTTCGGCATGCTCTAGGTCAGGCGGGCGCAGCCAGAGGGTGGCGCGGGCCACCGCTGGCAATGTCTCCAGCAAGAGATCGAGCGCCTCCTCGCCGAGGATCGTGCGCCCAGCAGCCGGCAGCCCGACGGAGAGACGCAACTCGACACGATCGGGGAAGACCCGGCAGGCGGTGCGCTCCAACACTTCCTGCCCACCGGCATCGATTTGGACCAGGCCGGACTTGCCAGTGCCGCGTCGCCGCTGTCCTTGCGCGGCGATCGCCCGGCGCGCCCGCCGTGCCAAGAAGTCCTCGAGGGCGACCCGCCGCACCCGGTCGGTACACTCCGGCAGCACCAGCTTCCGCCGCTCAGCGATCAGGCGCACCCGTGAGGGCGGCGCGAAGGGATCGCTCTGGACGCGGTCGATGGCGAGCGTGAGCTCACTGTCCTGATAGGTGCCGCAGATCTCCTCGTACGCCTTGTAGCCACGGCGGTCGATCCGCTGGAGGATCGAGCGCAGGGCACGGAGATCTCGCATACCCCTCCCTCGCGGGAAGCCGGCACGGGTAGAACAACCCACCGGAACGCAGCAGCTGGCTCCGGTGGGTTCCAGCCTGTCACGGATGGAGACGCGACGCCGCCGGCGCGCTTACCGGCTGACTGCGCGCGTACGACGCAACCAGCTGACCGCCAGGACAGTCGCCGTCGCCGCAAGGAAGACCAGCGGGATATCGATCAGCAAGAACCCCCAGCTCAACGCGAGCTCACCGCTGATGGCGCTCGCCGCAAAGCCAAAGAAGAGGCTCATGACGACTAGCGCAGCCGCTCGCAGGCGCGGCTGAGCGATCCGGAAGGTGAGCAAGCCGACTAGCACGCCGGCCGCAATCGGGAAGAGCTCTTGCATCCCCTCTCCCTCCTTTCAGGACAGGTACCGAATGGACACCATTCTCGCAGACGCGCGCTAGCCCGTCAATCCCCCTCATGCTCGACCCGGCGGCCGATCCAGGATTCGCCGATACGCGCTGCCTCGTTGTAGACGAGGCGGATCGGCAGGCCGGTACGCTGGTGGATGGCGAGGCAGTCACGATACTCCGGCACGGCGTCGATCACCCGGCCGTGCCAGAGCTTGAGCTTGACCCGCACGTCTCCCCAGCGGGTCGCGATCTGCTCGGTGCGCCGCCCGGCCTTGAGCCGCTCGAGTGGCAGCGCACGCACCCCAAACGTGGACGAGTGCTCGATGAAGATCCGCTCAAGTGCGGCTTGGTCGGCTGCGGGGCAGATCGCACTCACCTTCGTGCCAGGACGACTGCGCTTCAGCGTGATCGGTTCCAGCCACACATCGAGCGCTCCGGCCTCGAACAGCCGGTCCATCAGCGGCTCGAAGAACTCCGGGTTCATGTCATCGATGTTGGCTTCGAGTAGAACCTCCTCCGGCCCCTCACCGGGCAGTCTTCTGGCGTCTCCGATCGCCTCGCCAATCCAGAGCCGCAGTGCATTGGGCCAGGGGAGCTCGCGTGTCCCAAAGCCATAGCCGACCGCCTCCACGCGCATCAACGGCTGCTGGAAGCGGGCCACGGTCGCCAGCACGGCAGCCCCGGTCGGCGTCACCAGCTCAGCCTCGACCTCGAGGGGCCGGATCGGTGCCCGTGACGCCACCAGCAAGGCAGCGGTCGCCGGAGCCGGAATCGGCAGCAGGCCGTGCTGGGTCTGGACGAAGCCACGGCCGAGCGGTAGCGGCCCGGAGTAGAGTGCCTCGACACCGAGGAGTTCGAGGCCGAGCGCGATCCCCACGATGTCGACGATCGAGTCAACCGCTCCGAGCTCGTGGAAGTGCACCTCGTCCAAAGGAACACCGTGCACCTGCGCTTCGGCCTCGGCGAGCGAGTGGAAGACGGCGAGCGCCTGGGCACGAGCTGTCTGTGGGAGGGTGGACCGTTCGAGCAGCGAGCGGATCTCGCGCCAGCTGCGGGCAAGCTGGGGTTCAGTGACCCTGACCGTCACCCGCGTGCCGGTCAGGCCATGCTGCTCCACCCGCTGCGCGGAGAGCTCGTAGCCGCTCAGCTCCAGCCCAGTCTCGAGCCGCTCGCGGAGGCGATCGAACGGAAGGCCGGCATCGACCAGCGCGCCGAGCAGCATATCGCCGCTCGCCCCGGAGAACGGATCGACGTAGCCGACACGCACGCGATGCCTCCTCGCCGTCACCACGACCGATCGGGGCGAAGGTGAGGACGCTCGCACCGGCCATTCCCTGCGGTCGGCGGCAGCGCCCTAGTCGACCACGCGACAGTCTCCACCGCTGTGTCCTCGCTGCTCCTGGTCGGCACGGAGCTGGCCGCAGGCGGCCGCGATCTCGAGCCCGCGGGAGTAGCGCACGGTCGTCGAGATGCCATGGCGGCGCACGATCTCAGCGAAGCGTTCGATCCGCTCAGGTGGTGGACGTTCGAACGACGGTTCGGCCGGGGTCGGGTTGAGCGGGATCAGGTTCACGTGGCACAGCAGGCCACGGAGCAATCGTGCCAGCTCCTCGGCCGTCTCGTCCTGGTCGTTGACGTCCCGAATCAATGTGTACTCGAACGACAGGCGACGGCCGGTCTTGGCCACGTAGCGACGGCAGGCAGCCAACAGCTCGGCGATAGGGTAGCGCCGGTTGAGCGGCACCAGGCGCGAGCGGAGCGCGTCGTTCGGTGCGTGCAACGAGACTGCTAGCTTGACCTGGTACGGTTCCTCGGCCAGCCGGTCGATGAACGGTACCAGCCCGGCGGTGGAGAGCGTGATCCGCCGCGCGCCCAAGTGCATCCCGGCTGGCTCGTGCAGGATGGCAACCATCTTCATGGTGGCGTCGTAGTTTTGGAACGGCTCGCCCATGCCCATCACGACGACGTTGGTGAGCGGACGTCCCCGCTCCCGCGCCCGGCGGGCAGCGTAGATGACCTGGCTGACCATCTCGCCAGCCGTCAGGTTACGGATCAGCCCGGTCAGGCCGGTAGCGCAGAAGGCGCAGCCGACCGCACAGCCGATCTGGCAGGAGACGCAGACAGTTGTGCGCTCGGCATAGAACATCAGGACGGTTTCGACGTACTGGCCATCGACGGTACGAAACAGGAACTTCTCCGTCTCGTCATCGTCGGTGCTCACCTTGCGCACGAGGGTTAAGGTGCTCACTGGCAGCACCTCGGCCAGCTCGGCTCGCAGGGCTTTCGGCAACACAGTCATGTCGTGATAGTCGAGCGCGAGCTGCTGGTACGCCCAGTGGAAGAGCTGCCGTGCTCGGTAGCGCGGCTGGCCACGTTCGACGAGCCAGGCTTCAAGCTCGGCCAGCCGGAGGTCATGAAGGGTGAGCGGGCGCCGGCTACGCGGTAACACCGGCCGGGCACCTGGGGAATTGATCTCAGCTCGCGTCAAAACCACGTCGGGCTCTCCCATACGCCGCCTCACCGGGGAAGTGTACCACCCGGTCGCTCAGGATCGGCGCTCGCCCGCCGTGGCATCCAGTTGCTCCAGCCGTGCACGGAGCTCGGCGATCCGCTCCCGGTAGCGCTGCTCACTGTACGCCTGCAGGAAGCGCGGAAGGCGGTCCCCACGCGCCTGATGCCACTTGCGGAAGGCGAGGTCAACCAGGAGCTCGTCGAGCTGCCGCTGCAGCATGACGGCCCGCAGGCCGCCACGGCGCAGGGCGCGCCACAACCGCTGTCGTCGCACCGACGGGACAGCCAGGGCCTCCAGATCGTCACGCCGCGCGGTGCCAAGGTCGACCTCAGCGGCGAGCTGCTCCCTGATGACCCGAGCAGCCCGTCGCCCACCCACCACCGAGAGAACGACCAGGGTAAGCACGCCAGGGACCGTCAGCGCGAGCGGCAAGCCGAGCAAGACCGCAACAGCGAGTAGCGGGTTCTTTTCAGGAACGTTCGTGACGTCGAGCAGTGTCATGATCCCATTCCACAGCCCGTGCAAGAGGACTGCGCTAAGGAAGCCGGCGAGTGGTAAGAGCAGTCCTCGTTTGCCCGGCGTTCGCTGCCGGTAGAGGCCGAGTCCGATGCCGGTCGCAGCGGTGAACAGCGAGTGCGCCAATCCGCCGAGCACGCTCCGCAGGAAGAACAGGATCCCGACCCCGGCCAAGCCACTCTCCAGGTACGCGCCGGCAAAGTAGAAGACATCCTCGACCATAGCGAAGCCGAGCCCGACAAGCGCCCCGTAGACGACCCCATCAACGACGTCGTCGAACTCGTGGCGCGCCGCCAAGAACAACAGTGCAAGCGCACTCCCCTTCGCCGCTTCTTCCACCACCGGCGCCACGACGGATGACATGAGGACATGTGCGGCGGCACTCCCCACCACCGGCGCGAAGACTGCCCAAGCGAGGAGTTCGACAACCGCTGCCAGCAGCACGGCAACGAAAGCGCCCCAGAAGAAGGCGGCACCGAGGAGTACCCGTGGCTCGGGCTCGCGGGGATCGAGGGCCAGGATCAGCGCAGCATAGGCGGGAACCAGGATCACGGCGGCGAAGCCCGCGACGACGAGGGCTGCCAGCGGGACGGCAACCAGCAGAAGACCAGCGACGACGACAGCACTGAGCAGGATGAGCCAGCCTGCACACCCCAAAAGTAGCCAGCGCAGGCTGCGATCCAGCACGCTCAGCTGCAGGGCGGCGCCTCCTGCTCCCTCGGCCATGGTCCATGCTCCGACCGCGTCGCACGGATGCCCAGATCACTGCCAAGCGTAGCTGCATGCCGGTCGCCGCTCAATACTGCTCGATGAACGCGACACCGATCCCTGGTAGCGAAACCCACGGAGTTCCACCCGCAGCGCTGTGCGCTCGCCCCCGAAGTCTCCTCACGCGGTGCTCGGCGCCTCGCGTGGCACCCGGCAGACGATCCACGGCACGATTGCTCCATCGGCAGGAGCACGAGCGACGACGAGTGACGGCCGGGAGCTCAGCGGATCGATCTCCACTCGATCCAGCGGCCAGTCCAGGAGTGAGATCGAAGCGATCCGGGGGTAGCCAGGGTCACGCTGCGGGCTACCGGGCGGCAGACCGACTCCCCGCTGCGGTGCTCGGTCGACATTGGCCGTGTGGTCTACCAGGCCGAAGCCCATATTGGGGTTGGCGGCCCGGGGACAGCGCCCTGCTCGGGAGACCCGCTGCTCAGCGCACTCGCGGCGTGCGCGCAGCTCACCTGTCAGATGGTCGCCACCGCGATAGGCAGCCCTGTCGAGCGCCTCGAAATGACGGCCGAGGGCGACCTCTACCTGCGGGTCGCACTCGGCATCGCCAAGGACGTGTCGGTTGACTTCCAGGCCATCCGGGTGCGCTTCGACATCGAGGCCCCGCAGGCAAGGGCGGAGCGCCTCACGGCGCTGCGCGAGAAGACCAAGCGGTTCTGCGTGATCATGCAGACGCTGTCGAGCCTACCGGCTGTGGAAGTGCGCTGGGAGTGAACCGGGAGCTCACCCGTACAGTTGGGCCAGCTGCTCGATGCTGAAGTCGGGCGACTGGCAGACCTCGATGATCCGCCGCTCGCGTGCCTCGACCTGCTTCGCCGCTTGAAAGAGCTGTGGCGCGATCTCGAGCGGGATCTGGATCACGCCGTGCCGATCGCCGTGGAGCAGGTCACCTGGCTGGACCGTCAGCCCGCCGACCTCCACCGGTGTGCCGACCTCGACCACGTGGACGTAGGCGTGTGAGACGTGCACCTGGGAAGCGAAGAGGTGGAAGCCGAGCCGCTCCACCTCCTCGAGATCGCGCACACCGCCGTTGGTGACCGTGCCGACACAGCCGAGCGCGCGGTAGATGTTCGCGTTCACCTCGCCCCAGAAGGAGCCGACCGGTGGGTCGTCGAGATCTTGGATGACCACCACCCGTGGTTCCGGGACCGAGAGGATGGACTCCCACATCCGGCGACGGGGGATAGCCGTGCCGGGTGCTGGCGGCTCAGCCGCCCGGATCGTGGCGGTCACGGCATAGCCCACCATCACGCCCAGATCGGGCAGCAGGCAACGCACGCTGGCGTCCATGAACCCCTGGTTCCGTGGCCGGATGTCGAACGTCTCGATGGCGTTGGCGACCGTCGGTGTGGTCAGCGTCTGAAGCGCCCGGAGCACCGCCGGACTGAGCGGGCCCTGCGTCGTCACCCTCTCCTCCTCTCTACTGGAGGCTGCCGTTCAGCCCCATGCCGCTCCAGCGAGCACCGCTCGCTTCCCAGCGACGACGCGCCGGCTCAACCGACCATACTACTCGCGTTGCGTGCGGCCCAGGGATCGAGCCCGTGCCCAATCCCGGGTAGAATCCATTCCGGGCGACTGGAAGCGGCCATGCGGCGCGACTGCTGCCGGCAGTACGTCGGTTTGGCCCCATCCTACCAGTTCGTGCGAGCGCCAGAGCAGGATCGACACCGACCACAGGTCGGCCAGGAGTCCGGCGTGAGGCGAGCGAGTGGCCAGCAACTCACCCGGCAGGGGAACGGGGGATAATCAATGGCGCTACACGAGGACGTGGGTCGGCTGCTGACCCGCATGCAGGTGAATCTCGCGCAGGCTGGGATCCAGGTACCCGGCGAGACGCTTGAGCTGGTGGCCGAGCGGGGGTTTCTGGCCACGGTGCTAGCATTCCAGCGGATCGTCGAGGAGGCACCAGCCGACACCCTGCCTGATTACCTCGGGCCCTGGGGCGTACTCGATGGGCCGCACCCCACCGACACGGCACGCCAGCCGGCCACCCCGCCGTCAGCGGTCCCGACGGAACGCGAGCCCGACTATCCCACCATTTGGCAGCTGGCGGAACTCCTACGACGGCGCGAGGTCTCCTCGGTCGAGCTGACCGAGCGGGCGTTGGCCCGCATCCAGGAGCGCGACCATCTCCTCAACGCCTTCCAGCTCGTGCTCGCCGAGGAGGCCCTGGCAGCCGCTCGGCAGGCTGACCGAGAGCTCGCAGCGGGCGAGGATCGTGGCCCGCTCCACGGGATCCCCATCGCGGTGAAGGATCTCCTCACGATGACCGGCACGGTTACGGCAGCCGGATCGAAGATCCTAGCGGACTGGCAGACCGGTGTCGACGCGGCGGCAGTCGAGCGGCTACGAGCAGCAGGCGCGGTCATCGTGGGCAAGACACGCCTCTCAGAGTTCGCCTACTCACCCGCTTCGAACAATCCCCACTACGGTCCCACCCGCAACCCCTGGAATCTCGAGCACGATACCGGCGGATCGAGCAGCGGCTCCGCCGCGGCCGTCGCGGACGGGATGGCAGTTGCGGCGCTCGGCTCTGACACCGGTGGCTCGATCCGCATTCCGGCCGCGTTCTGCGGCCTGGTCGGGCTCAAACCCACTTTTGGGCGGGTCAGCCTCTATGGCGTGCTGCCGCTCGCCTGGTCGCTCGACCACCTCGGACCGATCGCGCGCAGTGTCCGAGACGCGGCGCTGCTCTTGGACGTGCTGGCCGGACACGACCGGCGAGACGCACGGACACGGCCGGCTCCGGCACCTGGTCTCCAGGCGGCGTTGCACGGCAGCGTCGAGGGCCTGCGAGTGGGCGTGCTGCGTGATGATGGCAGCGGCGAGCCCTTGGGATCTCCCGAGGTGCTGGCGGCATGGCAAGCGGGTCTGGCAGCGCTGGAACGGGCGGGCGCGACCCTGGTGGAGCTGGATCTCCCCGAGCTCAGCCGTCTGCGCGTGCTCAACAGCGCGCTCATCCCCCAGGAAACGGTCGCCTACCACCTGCCCTGGCTGCGGGAGCGCGCGGACGACTACGGCGAGTTCATGCGACTCCGTCTCCTCGTAGCCTTCGCCTACGGGCCAGCCGATTTCGTGCGGGCACAGCAGCTCCGCCGGGTACTCCGCGATCGCTGCTCACAAATCTTTGACCAGGTGGACCTGCTGAGCACGCCGACCGTACCGTACGGCGCACCCAAGCTGGGAGAGCCATCCCGCAACATCTGGTTCACCGCTCCCTTCAACGCGCTCGGCTGGCCAGCGATCACGGTGCCGGTGGGGCTCACGGCAGAGGGGCTCCCGCTGGGCCTCCAAATCGCCGGGCGTCCCTGGGAGGAAGCGACGGTGCTCCGGGCGGCATCGGTGGTCGAACGGGATGGTCCCTGGCCCGGCGGCAGGCCGCAAGCTCGCGGGAGTTGAGCTCTTGCGAGAGGGTGACCCAGCCGGTGTACGCGCGTGATCGGCGCACGACACGGCCACCTTAGACCCGGTACGGCGCTCAGTGACGAGGTTTCAGGAACGCCGGGAACCCATGCCAACCGGCGTAGCGTGCGGCCGAACCGAGTGCTTCCTCGATGCGCAACAACTGGTTGTACTTCTCGACGCGATCGATGCGGGCCGGTGCCCCGGTCTTGATCTGGCCAGCGTTGACCGCCACCGCCAGGTCAGCGATGAAGCTGTCCGCCGTCTCGCCGCTGCGGTGGGAGATGATCGCGGCGTAGCCGTGACGACGCGCGAGCTCGATCGTCTCCATCGTCTCAGTCAGGGTGCCGATCTGGTTCGGCTTGACCAGGATCGCATTGGCGACGCCAAAGTTGATCCCGTGCTGGAGCCGCGCCTTGCTCGTCACGAACAGGTCGTCACCGACGAGCTGCACCCGCGTGCCCAACCTGGAGGTGAGTTCGACCCAGTGATCCCAGTCGTCCTCCGCCAACCCGTCCTCGATCGAGACGATCGGGTAGCGAGCCACCCAGGAGACCCAGAGATCGATCATCTCGCCCGAAGAGACGATTCGACCCTCGCCGCGCAGTCGGTAGTGCCCGGTCTCGTACAGTTCGGTCGTCGCCGGATCGAGCGCGAGCACGATGTCTTCTCCGAGACGGAATCGCGCGTGCTCGACCGCCTGGAGCACCAGCTCCACTGCCTGCTCGTTACTGTGGAGGTGCGGCGCGAAGCCTCCCTCGTCCCCAATCCCACTCAGCAGTCCTCGTTCCGCCAGCACCTGGCGCAAGGCCTGGTAGACCTCGACCCCCCAGCGCACTGCTTCCGCGAAGGTCGGCGCACCGATGGGCACGATCATGAACTCCTGAAAGTCGACGCTCGAGCCGTCGGCGTGCTTACCACCGTTGAGGATGTTCATCAACGGCACCGGTAGAAGGTGAGCATGCGCGCCACCAAGGTATCGATAGAGCGGCAGCCCAACTGCTAC
>Ga0197142_1002695_pt1 | contig 15325 bp, 12 predicted proteins | sample GBS60_MetaG_FD_148614 | JGI IMG/M metagenome (GOLD analysis project Ga0197142, IMG submission 148614) | Sediment microbial communities from Great Boiling Springs, Gerlach, Nevada, United States - GBS 60_MetaG | ecosystem: Environmental > Aquatic > Thermal springs > Hot (42-90C) > Sediment... | reverse complement strand
ATGAACCAAAGAATTTTCCTTGCTAAATTTTTAAAAATTAGCTTAACCCTCTTTACCTTTTTCTTCGTTGTCAAAGCCTGGCAGGAACCTCAGCTTAACCCACCGGCTGGCAATGTTCCAGCTCCAATTAATGTATCTGCCACTCCCCAAGGCAAATTAGGAAATTTAGGTATTGGTATTCAAACTCCTATTTCTCGCTTACACATTAGAGACGGTCAACCTTTTGGAACTGATTTGAGTTTAGACGCTCAAGGAACAACAGGAGGTAGAAGATGACTCTTAATTTCAACTGGAGGCACAGCTTCTGAAGGTCAAGGCAAATTCTTAATCAAAGACAACAACGCCAATGAAATAAGATTAACGATTGATACTCAAGGAAATATCGGTATTGGAACCACTACTCCCGCCTCAAAACTTGATATAGTTGGCAATTTAAAAGTAAGCGATAAAACAGAAGTTGGAAGATATGTTAACTGGAGATTGGACCAAACTTCTGACCCTCCAGACGCTCCAGAAGGAACAATTTATTATAACAAACAAAGCGGTGTTTTTAGGTGCAAAATTCCAAGTGGCTGGGTAGATTGTGTTAATCAAGGAGTTCTTCCGCCCCAAGATGGTCCTTGGGTAAGAATACCCAATTTAGACACTGGAGATCCGAATAAACCGACAATTATAATCGCAGATAATATAAACAACAACTGTGCGGAGGGGAGTCCTTATAACTGCAAGAACAGCGGATGGAAAAGCTATATATTGCCAAGAAATGTGGTAAAAGTTAGAGTAAGAAGCAATAGAATCGGAAATGATGATTATTGGGCCACTCAATATTCCTGTGGATTTCATTTTAGCAACTATAAGTTTTCTGGCGTTATTTTTACTTCGCAGGCTAACCCAAGAAATATCGAATTACAAGGAGACGCTGGTAGTGCCTTTCCGGGCTCTTTGACTAATTATTTAAAAGAGTTGGGTACTTCTATTTATAATTTTTGTCTTGTAAGACATTATAACTGCGACTGGGCTATGCCACCTTCTATTTCGTCAGGAGCAGGTCCTTATACCTTTGATATTGCCATTTTGCCTGCTGGAAAACATGCTTTAGCAGAAAGAGGTATCGGAGCTGGAATGTACTGGAACAAACAACCTGGTACGACATTTATTCCGGCGGGAACTGTAATGTATATGGATATGCGCGAAATTACTGATGAAATGCATCCTTTTGGTCCTTATAATCATCAAGTTTCCTGCACTTTTGAAGTAATGTTTCAAGAATAAAATCAATTAAAGCATATGTCAGAAAAAACAAAAACCGAAATTATCTTAATTTCTTTTTTATTTTTTATCTTTGGCGCTTTTTTTGCTCTTTTTATCTTTTATTTTTTCTTTTTGCCTCAAATTAAAGAAAAAATAAGAAAAGAAACTTTTTTCCAAACAAAGGCAAAAGATTTTGAGCTTTTGGTTAAGAACGCCAACTTTCCGCCAGAACCAGAGAGCATTGTTTTAATTGAGGGAGTCATTGAAAAAATCGACGAAAAAGAAAAATCATTTTTTGTTAAAATTTTAGAACCATTTGACCCTTTAAGTTATCTTTTTTTGAATTCTCAAGGTTTTAAAGTGTTGGTTGATAAAGATACAGAGATATTTTCAATTAAACCTGAAGATTCAGAAAAGCTTTCAAAAGCTTTGTTTGAATACAACAAAGCCATTCAGGAAGGAAAAGAACCTCCTCCTTTTCCAGCACCTTATATTAAAACAAAAACAGATTTTTCAGAACTCAAAGAAAATCAAAAAATAAAAGTAGAATTTGGAGATAATATCAAATTCAAGGGAGAAGGAAGGGCAAAGTTAATTGAAATAAAGAATTTTTAGTTTTCTTATTGCTAAGTTAACTTAGTTTTGGGAAATCATAAGATTTCGCGCTCTTTTTCCTCTCTCCACTATTTTTAAAACAAAAAATCCCAATTCTAAAACCCCTTCTATATTTACTCTCAAAGTTTTATTTTTTATTTTTCTTCTTTAAAAAGAATTTTACCATTTCAAAGATAAAAAGATTGATTAAACCGAAAAAAGCGAGAAAGAACCATTCATAGAAACCCAAAGGAACGGTTTTGAGCAAAAATTGAAAAGGACGGAAATAAATTGACAAAATTAAAAGAAAAACGCCAAGAGTTAAAGTTGCATTTAAAAACTTATTGGAAAAAGGATTATATTCCCAGAGATTCTTTCTTAAATTTTTGCAGGAAAAAACGTAGCAAAAAGAGCCAAAAGCAAGAGCCGCGAAAGAAAAAGTCCTTAATTTTTCAAGGGGGGTGCCTTGATGATATAAAAACCAAAACATCAAAAACAAAATAATATCGGTTAAAATCCCGCCAAACAGAATTAAATAAAGAATTTCCCTTGTTAAAAGAGGAATTTGGGGGTTTTCCGGTTTTCTCTTCATTATTCCTTCTTCTGCCGGTTCAAAAGCCAAAGCTATTCCTTGGGGACTGCCTTCAACAAAATTTTTCCACAAAACTTGAATTGGTAAAACAGGTAAAGGCAACTTTGCCAAAAAAGCGCTTAAAACCAATAAAATTTCGGTAAAACATTCGGCGACCATAAAAAGGATTATTTTTCTTACATTATCTAAAACTCTTCTTCCTTCTTTTACCGCTCTGACAATTACTTCAAAACTGTCATTCAAGAGAATTAAGTCAGAGGATTCTTTTGCCACTTCAGAACCGGAACCTAAAGCGATTCCAATATCGGCTTTTTTTAAAGCAGGAGCGTCATTGACGCCGTCGCCGCTCATTGCCACAACTTCTCCTTTTTCCTGCAACAAAGAGACAATTTTTAATTTATGAAGAGGCGCGACCCGACTAAAAATCTTAATTTCTTTTAATTTTTCTTTCAATTCTTTTTCTGCTATTTTATCCAAAACTATACCTTCAATAATATTTTTTTCTTCTGTCGGTAACCCAATTTCTTTTGCTACGGCTTTGGCTGTTAATTTGTGATCTCCGGTAACGATTAAAGGCGAGATATTGGCTTCCTGACAAATTTTCATCGCTTCTTTGGCGCTTTTTCTCAAAGAATCGGAAAGAGCCAAAAATCCGCCAAATTTTAATTTTAAATTTGAAAAATCTTGGTTCTGAATTTTTTCTTTGGCAACTTCTTTTAAATAACCTGTTCCTAAAACCCGATAACCTTCTTCTAAAAGCAAATTTAACTTTTTTTCCAATTCTCTTTTTTCTTCAGAAGAAATATCTAAAAATTCCAATAATTTTTCAGGTGTTCCCAAAAAATAAAGATTATTCGCGCCATTTTCTTCACAAATTACCAAGGAAAATTTATAAGTTGGAGAAAAAGGTAAAAAATAAACTATTTTAAATTCTTTTTTATTAAAACCGGTTTCTAAAGCTTTTTCTAAAAGAGCCCTATCCGTTGGTTTTCCTCTGATTCTCCATTTTTCTTTTTCATCATCAGGATTTTCCAAAAAAGCTTCGGCGCAGAGAGCGGAGCTTTTTATTGCCAATTTCTCATCACCAATGATTTTTTGAACTTTCATTTTTCCTTCGGTTAAGGTTAAAGTTTTGTCAACGCAAATAACCGTAACCGATCCCAAAGTTTCCACTGAGGACAATTTTCTAATTAAACCCTGCTTCCTTAAAATTCTTTGGGCTCCCAAAGCCAGAGTGACGGTAATTGCTATGGGCAATCCTTCGGGAATTGAAGAAACTGCCAAGGCAATTATTGTTTCAAAAAGCAAAAAAAGATTTTTTCTCATTTCGGGCTGCTGAATTCCAATGATAAAAACAATCAAAACCGCGCTAGAAACAATAAAAGCAAGCTGGAAAGTGAATTTTTTTATTTTCTTTTGGAGAGGAGTTAAAATTTTTTCCTCTTTTTGAATAAATTTAGCTATTTTTCCAATTTCAGTGTTCCGGCCTGTTTCGGTGACAATAGCTTTGCCTCTGCCTTCTTCTATTATTGTCCCCATATAAACCATATTTTCTCTGTCCGCCAAAGGAGTTTTTGGGGGCAGAGACTCTGCGTGTTTTGAAGAAGCCCAAAACTCGCCGGTTAAAATCATTTCGTTTAAACTTAAATTTAAACTTTCCACGATTCTAGCGTCTGCCGGAACCTTATCCCCGGCGGCTAATAAGATTAAGTCTCCGGGCACTAATTCTTTGGAATCAATTACCATTTCCCTGCCTTCTCTGATAACTTTCGCCTCTATTTTTAGAATTTTTTTTAATTCATCTAAGATTCTAATGGCTTTTCTTTCCTGATAAAAACCAAGAAAAGCGTTAAACAAAAGAACCAAGAAAATGACAAAGGCGTCTAAGAATTGACCAAAAATTAAACTTAAAAAAGCCGCAAAAAGAAGAATTAAGATAAAAAGGTGTTTAAATTGAGAGAGAAAAAGAGAAAAGTTTGAGATTGGTTTTTCTTCCGGAATTTCGTTTCTTCCAAATTCCCTTTTTCTGAATTCAACCTCTTTCTCGCTTAAACCCGTTTTTAAGTTTGTCCGTTGTAATTTCTCTATCTCTTTGACTTTTAAATTGTGCCATAAAATTTCAGCCATTTTCGTTCTTCTAATTTTAACAGAAATTCTTTTTTTGGAAAACTTATTTTTCTTTCTTAATTTTTGCGCAAGTTTCTCTTTTAAGTTAAAATAAGAACATAAAATATAAAAGGCATCCTAATAAATGATTCTTGAGGTAAAAAACCTAAAAGTTGTTTTGGGAAATAAAATAATTCTGGAAAACCTTAGTTTTTCAGTTGCCGAAAGGGAAATTTTTGTCATTTTGGGGCCCAATGGCGCTGGAAAAACTGTTCTTTTAAGAGCTCTTCTCAAGCTTTTACCTTATGAAGGCAGCGTGCAATGGTTTCCTCCTGATATTAGAATTGGTTATGTTCCCCAAAGAATCCCCTTAATAGAAGATCTGCCTTTGACTGTTGCTGAATTTTTTCAGTTAAAAGATGTTTCTGAAGAAGAAATGCTCAAAAACTTAAAAGCAGTGGGTCTTTCAGAGAAATTTTTTCATCAGCCAATTGGCAAACTTTCATCGGGTCAATTCCAAAGAGTTTTAATCGCTTACGGTATTTCTCACAGTCCTAAAGTTTTACTTTTTGACGAACCAACGGCGGGAATTGACTTGGAGGGCGAAGAAACAGTTTATAAAATGCTTGAAAAAATTGCCAAAGAAAGAAAGCTCACAATTCTTTTGGTAACTCATGATTTAAATGTTGTTTATCAATATGCGACAAATGTGCTTTGTCTTAATAAAAAGGCGGTTTGCTACGGTCCTCCCAAGAAAGTTCTGACAAAAGAGAAATTAGACAAACTTTTTGGTAACGAAGTCAAAATTTATCATTATTATCATTAAAGGCTATGGAGTTACAAACCCTTTTTAGTTTAATTGTTGCTTTTTTTGTTGGCGGCGCCAGTGCTTATTTGGGTTCCTTAATGCTTACCAAAAGAATGGCTTTGGTAGGTGATGCTTTAGGTCATGTAGCACTACCCGGGATGGGTTTAGCTTTGCTTTTTAATATCAATGTTTTTTGGGGCGCCTTAATTTTTCTTTTATTGGGCATCTTTCTCATCTGGCTTATTGAAATGAGAACAGCGCTCCCTCTGGAAACATTAGTGGGCATTATTTTTGTGGTTAGTCTGGCAATCGGTTTTTTAATTATCCCGGAACCTGAATTAATTGAATCTTTAATCGGCGATATCTCAAAAGTTAAAATCCTTGATGTATTTTTGGCAATTTCGCTCTCTTTAATCGCTTTATACTTTATTCAAAAAATTTACCCAAATTTGCTTTTAGCAAATATTTCAAAGGACTTGGCAAGATCTCAAAATATTTCTATTGAAAAAACAAATCTAATTTATCTTTTAACCATCGCGGCGATTGTTGCCACAGGAATAAAAATCGCCGGTTCTCTCTTAATCGGCACCCTTTTAATTGTACCAGCTGCCACTGCCAAAAATTTAGCTCAATCTTTTAAGGGCTATATGAAATTAAGCGCTTTTTTTGGGATTCTTGGTTCGTTTTTAGGAATAATTTTTTCCTCTCTCTTTAATATTAATCCTGGACCCCTGATTGTTTTAATAAGTTCTCTCTTTTTTCTCTTTTCTTTATTTAAGAAGAGAATCTAAAGATAAATCCTGGAGAGCGCTTTCTAAATCCTGAAATTCGCTATCTAAATCTCTGATTTTTAATATTTCAAATTCTTTTTCAATTTCTTCTTCAACCAAGTTCTCAATAGACTGGTTAGTTTTCTGGTTCTTAAAATCCTTTGGCAAGGGGTTAAAGTAATTATTCGCCAAAAAGAAAGACAAAGCCAGAATAATTAAAACTAAAATAAAGCCCAGAAGAATAATTATTGCTTTTGTTTTATGGTTATCTAAGATTAATTTCATTGTTTTGCTTTTTGAATTTCTTTTTTAAATATATGAAAAATCAAATTAATATTATCTGCCACTTTTCTGAGTTGATTTTCTCTTAAATTAAGATGATCGTTTCTTAAATCTTCAATGGTTTTTCTGAAACTAAAACCAATAGGATAATCCTTTTCAATTTTAATTTCATAAATTTTTTCTTTTTGAGTTTGAATAGCGTTTCTTGTTTCAAAAATAATTTCCTGAGTTTGGCGACTTAAATTAGCTATTTGAGTAAAGGATAGATTTGATTCTCCCCAGTCATTTTTAGCTTTAATCAAAATTTTATTTAAAAAACTTTGGCTATTTTCAAGATAATTAAGGTAGTCTTGACAAAGCTTTTCATTTTTAGAGTTAATCATCAAAAAAAGGTTAAGGGCCTTAGGTTGCTGAGCTAACGGCAATTTGCCGGCCAATGCTTTTATTAAATCCTGTTTTTTATTTTCTAAAATTTGGTTATCATAAGAATAAGAAAATTTAAAAAACAAAAAGAAAGCTAAAAAAGAAAGGGTTAAAATTTTCAGTAATCTCTTTTTTGTTTTCATTTAGTTTATGTAATAAATTTTAATTTTAACACTTTTATTATAGAAGATAACAAAAAAATTGGCAAGCTAAAAATTATTAAATTGATTTTTCTCTTTTCTTTTTATAAAAAAATTGAAATTAAAATGTTTAAGTTTGAAATTATTAAACAATCTAAAAAGAGCAGAGCAAGGGTTGCCCAAATTGTTACTCCTCATGGCAACATAATCACACCGGCTTTTTTGGCTGTTGCAACTCAAGGTATTGTGAAAGGAGGTGTAGATTTTGAGGATTTAGAAAAAATTAATCTTCAAGCTCAAATTATTAACACTTTCCATCTCTTTGATTTAGGAGTTGTCCCTTTAATTAAAAAAGCTGGCGGGGTTCATAATTTCTTTAATTTTCCAAAACCAATTTTTAGTGATTCCGGTGGTTTTCAGATTTTAAGTTTAGGCAAAAGATTAACTCAGGGATTAGGAAAAATTTTTGTGGCTAATAATAATTTCTTTCAACCAAAAAAGGGGTTAGTTAAAATTTTAAAAACCGGTGTTTTTTTCAACTCGCCACGAGACGGAACCAAGGTTTTTTTGACGCCGGAAAAAGTTCTTCAAATTCAACAAAACCTCGGCGTTGATTTCGCTTACTTACTAGATATTTGCGGCACTCCTTTTGATGATTATCAAACTGCCAAGAAAGAAATGGAACTAACTCACCAATGGTTTCTGAGAGCTCTAAAATTAAAAAGAAAAAAGAATCAAGAAATTTTTGCAATTATTCAAGGAGGGGTTTATCAAGATTTAAGGGAGAAAGCCACCGAATTTGTTAATCAACTTGATGTTTTTGGAATAGCAATCGGCGGCGCTTTAGGTAAAACAAAAAAAGAACTTTATCAAATTATCAATTGGGTCAATAAGAAAATTGATTTTTCAAGACCCCATCATTTATTAGGCATTGGTAGTTTGGACTCTTTGGAAAAAATTATCTCTTTAGGAGTTGATTTATTTGATTGCACCCAACCCACAAGATTAGCAAGACACGCTACAGCTTTAACCAGCAAAGGCGAAATAAATTTAAAGAAAAGCTCTTTCAAGAAAGATTTCAAACCTCTTGAGAAAAAATGCCAATGCCCAACTTGTCAAAATTGGTCAAAAAGCCAAATTCATTATCTTTTAAAAGCAAAAGAAATGTTGGCAATCAAATTGCTCACTTTACATAACCTTTTTTTTCTGGAAGAAAAACTAAAAAAGGTCAGGGAGAAAATTTTAATGTCTAAACTTTAATTTTTTGGACGCGACACCATCTCGCCTTACCAAATTGATCTTTTAAAAACCTGATTGAAAGTTTTTGTTTTTTTAGATAATGAGAAATTTCGGTTATCTGGTAAGGGTCAAATTCAAAATAACAAATACCCTCTTTTTTTAGATATTTTGAAAAAACCGGTAAAAATTTCTTAAAAAGAGTCATACCTCTCGTGCCTCCATCCCAGGCAATTCTTGGTTCCTCTTTTTTTACAGAGTCCTGAAGTTCTGACCATCTTTCTCTGGCAACATAAGGCGGGTTGGCGAAAATCACATCATATTTTCCTCTAACTTTTGAAAAAACATCAGTTTCTAATAATTGAAACCGATTATTTTGAATCCTATTTAATTTTAAATTGGTTTTAATTTGAAGAAGAGCTGCTTTCTCAATATCGCCAAAAACAACAAAACTTTTTGGTAGATTTTTTAAAATAGAAACTCCAATACAACCTGTTCCTGAAAATAAATCTAAAACTTTCAGAGATTCTTCTTTTTTTGTTTTTTGGAGTTCTAAAATCGCCTTTCTTACCCAAAATCTGGTTTCTGCTCTTGGTTTTACTTTCCAAATTGAAAAATCAATAATTATTTTTAAAAAATTAGTCCTTGTTTTCATCAAATTATTCTAAATTTAAAAATATCTCTTATAAAAAGAGTTTTATTTTTCGCGAATTAAATAATTTTAAATTGTGCCCGGCAGGACTAAATCACCCCGACCCCCAGCTTAAGAAACCTTCGGTTTCTTACGTCGCCAGAAAACTGGCTCCTATTTTTCCACCACGGGGTGATTTGAGGTTCTCGTCCTGTTTTTTAATCTTGGTGATTAATCTTATCTTGGATTTCTAAGTTGCTTTGTCATTTTTGTGCCCCCGGCAGGACTCGAACCTGCAACCTTAGGGTTAGAAACCCTCTGCTCTTCCAATTAAGCTACGGGGGCATTTATTTAATCAAATAATAGATGATTTAAATTAAAAATCAAGAAAATCTTAAAGATTTTTAATGATTAAGGAAAAAAATTGATGTTCTCCTGAATAACCCGGGCGCCGTTCTCAATCAATAAAGGAGTAACCCCTTCTTTACCTGCATATCTTATCTGAACATTTTTTAATATAACAGAACTGGTTTCTGCCAACTGAATATTATTCCAATCTCCAATCTGGGGTAAAGTTTGATTGTTATTGCCATTTGTATCACCGCCAAAATCATCATCGTGAAGAGAGGTAAAAATGATTGGTTTTTCAGCCAAGCCTTCGGCTTTTAAAGAACCTTCAATTCTCAGAAAATCGCCCAGTTTTACCACCACCCCCGGCTCAATAATTAACTGGTTAGACTGAGGTAGCAAAAAAGAGCCTGAAATTAAATAAGGAAGAGCGTTTTCCTGCCAGTGAAGAACTGCGTTTTCTTTGAAGGCTGTACCACTTTGGCTCATTAAAATAGCATTAAAACCATGATTATTAGCGCCTTGATTGCCGAGAAAAACAGGATTGCTACCTCTTTCTACTAAAATGAGAGCTTGGGTTAAAGGATTATTTTGAAAGCGATTGTCAATAATTTCAGCTTCTGATTGGGAATCAATACTTATCAAATAAGTCTGTTTATTGTTTTCAAACAAAGAATTTTCAACCTTAGGATTTTTCCCCCTAATTCTCAGAGTTACTATACCGCCTTCGTTGTTAAGAAACTTAGCTTTAAGAACTTGAGCTTGAGCTTCTAACAACCATAAACTTTCACCATTTTTTTCAAAGATAACATTTTCAATAATGGCTTTCCCTCTATTAACTACTAAAGCCGCATTGGAAAAACCATCATAACCCCCATATCTAATAATGGCGTTTCTAATCTCAATGGTACTGTTTTCTCTTACTGAAATTTGAATCCAATCGCCGGGTTGAGGAGCTATTGGTTCGCCATTGAGAAAATCTTCAACTGGTCGCCGATTATTGCCGCCAACACTATCGTCGCGTAAAGAAGTGAAAATAATGGGTTCATCAGTTGTTCCTAAAGCCCTAAGATTACCTTCAAGAATAAGATAGGATTCCTGACCCGGGTTTAAGTTAGGGCTAAATTTTAAAACAACCCCGGGTTCAATAGTTAAAGTTTTTCCAGGAGCTACCGTAACTGTGCCAAAAATCAGAAAAGGACTCAATTCCTTTTTTAAAAGAGCGTTATGTCTCAAAAAACTAGGCAAAATCACTGGTCCTTGATTAGCGCTATTTGGCGCCTTGGGAGTGGCAATTAGATAATTGCCAGCTTTATCAAAATGGTTCGTCTGCAAAGTGTTGTTATTTTGCCAATTTTGGGGATTGTTTCCTGACAGGTTAGATTTAACTCTTTCCATTGAAATAAAGTCAGGAGAACTTGAACCTGCAAACCAACCCTCTGAAGCATCAACCAAATCAATTAAAACACCCTGATTATTTCTCAATTCCAATTTTTCACCGTCGTTATCTAAAGCACCTTGAAAAATCTGGTCAGCTAAAAGATCAGAAATGGTATTATCATTTGTTCTTTCTAACAAGAAAAAACCTTTGCCAGGAATGGAACCGGTTAATTTAATTTCCGGCGAACCATCGGCTGCTTTTAGAGTCCAGTCAGTTAAATCAATTGTTTGATCAGTATTATTGTAAAGCTCTATCCACTCATCGCTGGTATCAGCTGGAGTACCCATCCAGCCAATTTCGTTAATAACTACTTCTAAGGTTGGGGTTTCTGGGCTATTATTGCTTTGGTTGTTGTTGCTGCTGTTACCATTACTGCTATTGCTGTTATCGTTATTATCACATTGACTATTAACTGCTTTGGGAGTGCCTAAAATCCCATTAACAACAGAACATTGATAAGTTTGCCAACTTAAATCATCTTTCCTTTCCATTGTCCTTCTTTGGTTTTTGTCGCCAGCTGGCCAATTAGGTTCGGCCTTGACTTCATCAATTAAGTTGCAGTTTTTATCAAAAAGCCAAAGAGTCTCATTAGTATCAGAAAGAGAACCAGTATAAATTTTATCAGCTGGAATGTTGGGGACTGAATTTTCGTCAGTTCTTTCTAAAAGAAAATAACCATTTGCTGGAATTTGGTTATCAGAATTAAAAATGATTTTAATTTGATAGTCTTTATCCAAAAGCTGCCAACCTTCAAGAGAAACAGGATTTGAAGTTAAATTTCTCAATTCCAACCACTCGTTATTAGCCTCAGCTTGAGTCCCCATCCAGGCAATTTCATTGATAATCACCGGACTCTGCAAAGGAGGAGCAGAACTTAAAGAACAAAAAGAAGGACTGGAAGCAGAAATGGGATTATTTTGATTGGATTGATTACCCTGACTCAAAGAAGGATTATTGGTAGTTGAAGAAAGAAGGAAAAAGCTATTTTCTTTTTTGGGAGTTCCGCCTTCTTGAAGACTGGTCTGCCAAGTTAAAAAAGCAGTTCTTTCCATTGTTTTCTTAGAATCATTTTCGCCACCTAACCAGCTGGGATTGGCTAAAACTTTATCTTGAAGAACGCAATTATTGTCAAAAAGATAAAGTTCTTCGTTGTTATTAGCTAAAGAACCTTTATAAATCAAATCAGCCGAAATTTCCGGAACAGAATTGTCATCAGTTCTTTCGAGCAACAAAAAAGCTCCGGGTTTTAAAATAATTTTACCAAAAATAATGTTAATATCGTTGTTTTTATCTTTTAATTGCCAACCTTCAAGATTAATTTCTTCAGAAGAGATGTTCTTTAACTCCAACCACTCGTTATTAGCGTCAGTCAAGGTGCCCATCCAGGCAATTTCATTGAAGATAACTTTGTTGGCTAAGGGCAAGCTGTTTGGAGTTTCCTGACAAAGAATCTGAGAAGAATTCTTTTTTTCATCTTCTTTTTTAAGATTATCTTGTTTGTCTTGCTTTTGTTCTGACAGCAAATTTTGATCTACCGGTTCTGGCTTTTCTAAGGTTTTCTTTTCTAAAAGTTGGTTCTCTTGATTAATTTTCTGGCTTCCTTTTTCTGTTTCGTCTGCTGTTTCTTTTTTATTTTCAAAAGATTGGTTAATGTTTTGGTTTAAGATTTTTCTGGTTTGAGAATTAACTCCTTCTTGAGGTTGTTTTAACAAAGTTTTTGGAAAACTCTGGTTTTTATTCTCTAATCGCACTAAATTTTCTTTTAAAAAGTCAAGTTTTTCTTCTATTTCTTTGGCTGCTTCTTGAGATTCAAAGAATAAACCGGCTGAAAAGAATTCTTGAAAATTAGAAAATATCGCCCTAACTTTCTGCCAAAAATTAAAGAAAAAACTGCCAATTTCTGGCAGATGCTTAAAGGCTTCGCTTGGTTTTTCAATCACTTTGGCAATTACTACCTTTACTTGCCTAATTTGGTTCTCAATGGGCCTAAGAAATCTTCGCTCCCAGAAGCTTAAAGGTCTTAAACCAAAATCCGGCACTGTGGCTGCAATCTCAATCTGGGGTTGATTTTTCCAAGCAAAAGCTCCTAAGGAAGTTTTTTTAATTTCACCAGAGATAGTGACAATAAAAGGAGGAAGGTTAGTTTCAAGATCATTGGGAATACCGATCTTGCCTCCTATACTTCCTGTAGATTCAGGAGACGAAAGAAAGTTTGGAGAATAAATCCTTAAAAGAATTTTCCCTTCTGTATCATCAACTTCCTTATAAATCACAATATACTGCACAACCGGTTCTTGTCTTTTGCCTTCTTTATTCTTGTATTCAAACTGAATTGCACCATTAGCAATTTTGATTTGTTTTTGGGAAAAATAAGATCCAATTTCTTGAAGCGATTTTTTTACGCTTTGTCTTTCTAATTCACCAAAAAAATTTTGAGAATCTCCTGAAATTAACCGGTAAAGATTTATTGTTTCTTTAAAAAAATGCCAGAGAACTGTTACCGGCGCGTCTAATAAAAGATAATTTAAAGCATCAACTCTTACTGCTTTTCTAAGAATAAGCGGAACCGCTAATTTCTCCGGAGAACTGGTACTCCAATCTAAACTTAACCATTCTTCAGTCAAAATCCCAATCAAAGAATGAAGCACTGAATAAGTATCCTTTTCTGAAAGAAAAAGGTAGTTGTTTAAAGCTTTGAGATTAATTTCTTCTTGAGCAAAGAGGGGCAAAGCAAAGGTTAAAAAAGAAAGAAAAGAAAATACAAAAACAACTTGACTCTTCATAATGACTCAAAATAATTTCTTTTTAATAGAAATTGTTTTGAGAATTTCTTCGAATTCGTTAACGCAGCGTTCTTTATCTTGCATGGCCGCATTTAAATTAATCTCATACAACCTACTTCCAAAAGGAATATCAACTACACTAACAAACATATTTATTTCTGGGAGATCAAAATAATTATTTATACCTTGATAATTTTTATTTTCTCCTATATAAACTCTTTCGTATTTATTATTCAAAGACCCTTTCAATTCTTTTTTCTTGCTATAGAGTTCAAATTTATCAATATCAGTTCTAATCTGAGCTATTAATGCCGAAACTTTGCACCCTTTTTTAATAATTAATTTTCTTTCACCCACTTCTGCGTCAGGACTATAAATCATAAAATCTAAAGTTTCATTCAAAACATCCTCTTTCAAAACCCAATCTTTAGGGACGCTAAATTTCAAACCATCTTTTTTGTTTTCAACTACCTTTCTGCTGGCCTCTTCCCGGACCTCAAAATTAGTGCGCGGACTAATTTTAGCAGTATCAAAATCTTCTATTGGGGTCGGTTTTAGTTTTTGCCAAAATAAAAAGCCGGCAACGCCGACTAAAATTAATAATAAAGCCCCAACAATTAAAAGAAAGTAAAGCTTTTTTGACATATTTTCTCTATTTTAAACCTTTGAAAAACTCTCAATTTTTATTCTATTTTACCTCAACAACAAGTTTAATTTCAAGAAAAGCTTAGTTAAAAAATAGGTATTTTTATTTCTCAAACATTCTTCAAAAAACTTTTCCAGTTTCTTTTGTTGAGTTCAGAAAGAGAAACAGCATCTTTCAAGGAAAATTCTCCAATTTTTTCTCTCAAAAGTTCTTCTAAGTAAGCTCCGCATTTTAATTTCTCACCAATATCATTTGCCAGAGAACGAATATAAGTACCAAAAGAACATCTAACTCTGATGGTTAAATAGGGAAACTGGTAATTTAAAAGTTTAACTTGGTAAATTTTAACTTTCTGAGGCTTAGGTTTTATATTGAAGCCCTTTCTTGCCATTTCATATAACTTTTTCCCTTTAATTTTCTTAGCAGAAAATAAAGGAGGAACTTGCTCAAACTCGGTCTCAAAACTTTTCAAAATTTCAAGAACCTCCTTTAAAGTCGGCTTTTTCTTAATGGTTACTTCCTTTATTTGGCCGGTTTTATCAAAAGTGTTAGAAACAAAACCCAATTTTATTTTGGCAAGATATTCTTTATCTTCTTTCTGAAAAAGAGAAAGTTTTTTAGTAAATTGTTTTCCAATTCCCAAAATTAAAAGCCCTTCAGCAAAAGGATCCAAAGTACCGCTATGGCCAATTTTTTTGATGCCGCTAATCTCTCTTAATTTATCCACCACATCATGAGAAGTCATTCCGGCCGGCTTCTTTAAAAAAAGAAATCCGCCATTCATTTTATTAATTTTTTAACAAACACCTTTCTTTATCTCAAAATAATTCTATTAAAAAGATCTTTTTTAAAATAGAGGTTTAATTAATCTTAAAGACGCTGATGGGCGGCGGGGGTGAGATTCGAACTCACGATACCCTTGCGGGTATAACGGTTTTCAAGACCGTCCCGTTCAACCACTCCGGCACCCCGCCTTATTCCTTCTAAAATAATAAGCAAGATTTTAACGGATGACAAGCAGCCAAAACAAAAAAGCAATCATAATTCGGTAAACGCCAAACAAAATAAAGCTGTGATTTTTAATAAAATTTAAAAACCACTTAATACTGAAAATTGCCACTAAAAAGGAAACAAAAAAACCAAGAATTAAGAAAGAAATTTCGTCTAGATTAAAACTCTGAATATTTTTTGCTAAATCATAAAAGGTGGCAGCAGCCATTGTCGGAATTGCTAATAAAAAAGAAAACTCAACGATTACCGGACGTTTTATTCCT
>Ga0197142_1002693_pt1 | contig 15332 bp, 13 predicted proteins | sample GBS60_MetaG_FD_148614 | JGI IMG/M metagenome (GOLD analysis project Ga0197142, IMG submission 148614) | Sediment microbial communities from Great Boiling Springs, Gerlach, Nevada, United States - GBS 60_MetaG | ecosystem: Environmental > Aquatic > Thermal springs > Hot (42-90C) > Sediment... | reverse complement strand
CACGCAGGCGGTGTTGGTGACCAGCAAGCTCACGGCTGCGGTTTGCTTTCCCGACCCCTGGGCCGGAGGATGGCAAGGTTGGTGCTTTCCACCTCCCGCTTCTCTGCCGCCTCGTCCTCCTTCGCCAAGCCGAAAAGCAGCTCGGCAAGGCGTCGAAGATCGGCCCGGGCAGCACGTCGCTGAGCCCGCAGCTGGGCCACGATGCTTTCCACCGCTTCCGCTCGCTCCCTCGCTTCCTCCACGAGCCGGTCGGCTAGGCTTTGGGCTTCGGTGAGGATGCGTTGCGCTTCCACCTCAGCCTTTTCAATCGTCGCCTCAGCAGTTTTCTGAGCGCTGATCAGTGCCTCGTTGAGGGCCTCGGCACGGGAACGGTACTCCTCCAGTTGGCGGGACAGCATCTCCACTTGGGCCCGCAGCTCCCCCCGCTGCCGGGCTTCCTCCTCGACCTGCTCCGCGATGGTGCGCAAAAACTCCCGCACCGCTTCCGGGTCGTAACCCTTGAATTTCGTGGGGAACGACGCTCCTTGGATTTCCAGGGGTGTGAGCCGATGCATGGTCGTTGCCTCCCAGCCGCTTTACAGCGTAGCACCTTTCGATTTGGGAAGCGCTGCCCCTTCAACGGCGGCGCTCGCCGAAGAGCACCCGCCCCAGGCGCACCCAGGTGGCGCCTTCTTCCACCGCGACGAGGAAATCCTCGGACATGCCCATGGAAAGCTCCAGCTTTGGCAAGGCGTAACGCGCGGCAAGCCTCTCCGCCTGAAGCCGAAGCTCGCGGAAAAAGGGGCGGGAGGCTTCTGGATCTGGGTGGTACGGGGGCACGGTAAGCAAGCCCTGCAGGGCTAGATGCGGGCATTGCTCCAAAATGTAGGCAAAAAGGCTGTCCAGCGCCTCCGGCAAGCAACCGCCTTTTTGCGGCTCCCTGCCGAGGTTGACCTCTACCATGATGGGTAAGCTCCGCCCCTGGGCGCAAAGAAGTGCCTCCAGCCTTTGAGCCAGGGGAATCCGGTCCACCGTAGCAATGAGATCGAAGAGCTCCAAAGCCCTTTTAGCTTTGTTACGCTGCAAGGTACCCACCAGGTGCCACGGAGCAGCCAGGGGTACCAAAGGCTTTTTCGCTAAGGTTTCTTGCACTCGATTTTCCCCGATGGCGTCAACCCCACAAGCGATGGCTTCTGTCACCACCTCGGGGGGATGGGTTTTGGTCACCGCAAGGATCTTCACCTCCTCCGGCTTTCTCCCCACTCGCGCGCAGGCAGCGGTGATCTGTTCCCGAACCAGGGATAGGCGGGCAGCAAGGTGGCTCATGGTGCCAGCGGGGAAGGGAGCGTAGAACGTTTGGCGGCGATGGCTTGCGCCGCCAGAGCATCGGCCCGGCGGTTCTGCTCCCGCGGTATCGCATGAACGCGGAAGCTGCGCAGGCGAGCCAAAAAAGCCAGGGCTTTGCGGTAAAGCGGCAAAAGATGAGGCGCGCGCACCTGGTATTCCCCAGAAAGCTGTCGGGCGAGAAGCTGGGAGTCCGTGAGGATCTCCACCTCCTGGGCCCCCAGGGCCGCCAGGCGTTGCAGTGCTGCCAAGAGCGCGGCGTACTCCGCTACGTTGTTGGTGACCTGGCCCAAATACACGGTGTGCTCTTCTTGGCGGCCATCGGGGAAGGTAATGACCACCCCGGCCCCGGCCTCTCCCGGGTTGCCCCAAGATCCCCCGTCAATTTCCACGCGGTACAGGCTCATGAGGCCAGGGGCTGCACCAGCTCCGGGTCGTAAAGCAGTCGTCTGCAGGAGTCGCAAAACGCGAACTCCTCCATCTCCCGCACCACCTGGACCAGGTAGGGGCGCAGCTGGGCGTGGCAGTGGGTGCAGGAGCCATCAGCCATGGGAACGACAACGGTGGGCTTGCGGGAAGCCCAGAGCTTCTTAAACTCCTCCCAACCCTCGCTTCCCAGGAGCTTTTGCACCTCCCGTACCCGGGCCTCCAGGATGGTCAACTCCTTCTGGGCTTGTTCCCGCTGTACGGCAAAGGCAGCCTCCAACTCCTCTCGCAGCTTGCGTTCTTCTTCAGATTCCGAGGCAAGCTCAGCAATTTCCTTTTCCAAAGTTTCCGCTTGCTGCCAAAGGGAGAGGAGCTTTTCCTCCCGGGTCTTGATTTCGCTTTCCACGTGGTCGAGCTCGGAAACCACGGCTTGGAGCTGGCGCATGTTGGTCACCATGGTCTTCTGCCGGCGGAAGTGATCCCGCTCTCGCTGCAGTGCCTCCACCTCCTGCTGCAGCGTAGCTTGCTCGGCCTTCCGCTTTTCTAGCTCCACACGCTTCCCTTGGAGCAGCTTTTCTTTTTCGGCGAAGCGGGCCCGGTGGGCCTGAAGCTCCTCGGGAGGGGTTTCCATGCGGCTTTTGGCAGCCCGGCGCTGATCCAAGAGGAGCTGAAGTGTCAGGAAGTACTGCAATTTTTGGCGCGTTTCCAAGGTGCGACCTCCAGGTTGGTGGGTCCACCAGGATTCGAACCTGGGACCTACCGGTTATGAGCCGGCAGCTCTAACCGCTGAGCTATGGACCCGAACGCGCTCGCCCCCCACCGCAACACCGAGCTCGGGGGCAGGGCGGCAGGGCCCTATTGGGCGGCAGGCACTGGCAGCGGCAATGCCCCCACGCTCGATGCCCCCGGTTGGGTGGCACGCACGCCCATGGCGCCATTGTACGCCGCTCCGGGGGAGGGCACAAGCCACTCTCAACCGATCACGTCGAGGTAAGGTTTCAACAGCTTGGCCCGGGAAGGATGGCGCAGCTTGCGCAACGCTTTGGATTCAATTTGCCGGATGCGCTCCCTGGTGACACTGAACGCCTTCCCCACCTCTTCCAAGGTGTGTTCGGTGCCGTCCCCAATGCCAAAACGGCGGCGCAGCACCTCTGCTTCCCTCGGGGTAAGGGTGCGCAGCACCGCTTCCGCCTGGTCCCGAAGCGAGGCAGCAATCACCGCGTCCATGGGGGACACCACCGAGCTGTCCTCCACGAAATCCCCCAGGTGAGAGTCCTCCTCCTCGCCGATGGGGGTTTCCAGGGAAATGGGCTCCTGGGCGATCTTCATGATCTTGCGCACCTTGGCCACGGGGATTTCCATGCGCTCGGCGATTTCCTCGGAAGTGGGCTCCCGTCCCAGCTCCTGGACCAGCTGACGCTGACAGCGGGTGAGCTTGTTGATGGTCTCGATCATATGCACCGGGATGCGGATGGTTCGGGCCTGGTCGGCGATGGCCCGGGTGATGGCTTGCCTAATCCACCAGGTAGCGTACGTGGAGAACTTGTACCCCCGGCGGTACTCAAACTTGTCCACCGCCTTCATCAACCCGATGTTTCCCTCCTGGATGAGGTCCAAGAACTGCAAGCCGCGGTTAGTGTATTTCTTCGCGATGGAAACCACGAGCCGGAGGTTGGCCACGATGAGTTCCTGCTTCGCCTCGTCGGTTTCCCGTTCCCCTTCCCGTACCAGCGCTACAACCCGCTTGAACTCCTCGTAGGGGATGCCGAACTCCGCTTCCAGCCGGGCTAGCTCTTCCTGGTAACGGCGGATGCGCTCCTGGTAGAAGGCGCGGCGCTCCACGTTCCGCTCGGTCTTGAGCTTTGCCTCATCCTTGCGGATCGTGGTGATCGGGATCGAAAACTGTCGCTCCACTTCCCCTAAGAAGGCGAGGAGCCGGTTGCGGGTCTGGGTGGTGAAGTCCGTGGAGCGCACCAGCACCGAGATTTTCCCTGCGAGGCTGTCCAGCTTAACTTCCAGCTCTTGGGCTTTCTTGCTTCCCTTCTTCGCCTTCCGCAGTTGCTCCCGTAACGTTTTCGCCTGGCAATCCAGCTCGTGGATTTTCGCGAAAATCGCCATGGTGTCCTGAACCCGGGCCAGGGAGCGCTCGTCGAGCCTTGCCCCGAGGCCAGCGAGGAGGTCTCGGCTAGGCCGGCGCTCACGCCGAGCAACCTCGTTGGCTCGAAGGAAAAGCTCCAAGATCTTGGGTGACGATGCGAGGGCACAGAAGACCTTGGCCTCTCCGGCTTCGATCCGCTTGGCGATGGCCACCTCGCCTTCCTTGTCCAAAAGCTTCACGGTGCCCATCTCCCGGAGGTACATGCGCACGGGGTCGTTGGTACGCTCGAGCTCCTCCTCCAAGGGCTGGGCCATTGCCGCTTCGGGGTTGGCGACCCGCTCGGCTTCTTCCTCGAGGCTTGCAGCTTTTTCCTGGCTCTCGATCACCTCGATGTCGTTCTCGGAAAAGCGCAGGTAGATCTCGTCCAACTCTTCGGGACTTGCCGCCACTTCTTCAGGCAAGATCTCGAGGATCTCGTCAACGAGCACATAGCCCCGCTCTTTCCCCAGTTGGATGAGGCGGGGTAGCTCGGAGTACTTCTCTTCCAAGCTTAAGGTGGTTACGTCGCGATCGAAATCCACGTTATTCCCCCCTTCCGGGCCACGGGGCCCGGTTCAAAAGCGTTTGCATCTCCCGCAGTAGTGCGGAAAGTGCCTCTTTGTTGCCTTCGCTTTGCGCCCGCCGCACCTGCTCGGTGAGGATGGCGAGCCGCTTTTTTCTCTGTCTCTCCCAAAGCTCCCTCAATATTTTTTCGAGGCCTTCTTCACTGGTTTGCGGGGCCTCGTACTCCAGCGCCGCCACCAGGCGTCGCGCCTCACGGTCTTTAATGTGGGTACCCAAAGCGGAAATTTCAAGGGGTAGCCCCTCGTCGGCCATCGACTTCATGGCCCGGACCACCTCCAGCACCAACGGGTGTTGCAGCTCTTCCACGGGCAGACGGCGCAGGAGCTCGCCCCGTTGGGGCTCGGGTGTGTCTACCACAAGCGCTCGCAGCAGGGAGAGCTCGCCCGCTGGGATGGACGGTGCGGCCCCGGCAGCTGCTGGCCGAGGTACCGGAAGACTTCCGAGCTGGTCCACGGGGACCCCGGCCCCCCGGGCCAGTTCTTCCTTCAGGGCGTAACGTCGCACGGGGTCCGGGCAGCGCTCCACCACTGCCAAAGCCTGCCTGAGGTGGCGCCGGCGGGCCTCCAAGGAATCCCCAGCGGTTTGCAGCAGAAACTGTCCAGCAGTGGCCGGGCTTGCAAGAAGCTTGCGGAAAGCCTCCGCACCTTGTTGTCGGAGGAAAAGATCCGGATCCACCCCCTCAGGGAGCACCACCACGCCCACATCGAGCCCTGCAGCCAGGAGCACCCCTAGCGCGGCAACGGCAGCTCGCAGCCCTGCGCTGTCCCCATCGAAGCAAAGAATGACCCGACTCGCCCGCCGGGCCAGCTCCCGAGCGTGGTGTTCGGAAAGCGCGGTGCCCAAGGTGGCCACGGCGTGGCGGAATCCCGCGAGATGCAGAGCGAGACAGTCGAAGTACCCTTCCACCACAATGGCTTCCCCGGTTTCCGCCATGGCCCGAGCTGCCCGTTCGCCCCCGAACAGCACCGTGGACTTGGAAAACAAAGGTGTTTCCGGCGAGTTGAGGTATTTGGGCTGAGCGTCACCCACTGCTCGACCACCGAAGGCCACAAGCTCTCCCCGGAAGTTGCGGATCGGGATCGTGATGCGGTCCCGAAAGCGGTCCCAAAGCCGCCCCTGTTCCCCTTCCACCACCAGCCCAGCCGCTTTAAGCACCCGCTCGCTGAAACCCTGTCGCTGGAGCGTTTCGGTAAGATCCCGCCAACCGGGAGGAGCGTAACCCAGGCCCAACTCCTGGGCTTGGGCCAAAGGGATGCCTCGGGCCTCCAAAAACGCTCGGGGGCGGTCTGCCCCTACCTGAGCAAGGTAAAACGCTTGGGCCGCTTCTAACGCCCGTCGCAGCGTTTCTCCCTCCTCGGCCCGGCGACGGGTTTCGGGGGAAGCTGGTGGGAGGCTGACCCCGAACCGGCCCGCTAAAAGCTCCACCGCTTCGGCAAAGGTGATGTGCTGGGTCTCCATCACGAAATCGAACACGCTACCGCCTTTTTTGCACCCAAAACAGTAAAAGGTGCCCTTGTCCGGGGCCACGTAGAAGGACGGGGTGCGTTCGCTGTGGAAGGGGCAAAGACCCACGTAGTTTTTTCCCGCCTTTCGCAGGCTTACCACCTCCCCCACCACCGCCACGATGTCGGCAGCTTGGCGCACGCGATCCACGCTTTCCCGGCTAAGGTCGTACTTAGCCACCTTAAACCTCCAGCTCCACCTCGGTAACCCCGGTCCCACCCCGGTACTGGGGAGGGTGGCGGAAGCTGGCTACGCCGGGGAAACTCCCCAACACTTCCCACACCATGCGCCGCAACGCCCCGGTGCCATGACCGTGGACGATCCGCAGCTGGCGAACGCCCCCCACCAGAGCCCTGTCCAAAAACTTCTCCAGTCTTTCCCGAGCTTCTTCCCGGTCCAAACCCAAAAGCACCAGCTCCTGGGGTGCCACCTCCGCCTGGACGGCGAGCTTGGTTTCCGGGGAAGGCGGCGCCACGCGACGACAGGCTTCCTGTTCCACCCAGAGCTTTTTCCCGCTGATCACCACCTCTACCCTTCCTTCATGGGTGGCCAGCACCTGCCCTCGCCCAGGGAATCCGGCCACTTCCACCGTGTCGCCCACCGAAAGGGGTGCGTGATCCGCCGCTTCCCAGACCCCTTCTGCAGGCAGCGACAAAGCCTTAGAGCGAAGCTGCGCAAGCCTACGTCGCCCCACCGCTTCGCCTTGCTTTTTGAGCGCAGCAAGCTCCGCTTCCACCTTCGCCCACCGCTCTTGGGCCTGTTGCCGCAGCTTGGCCATCTCTTGACGCAGCAGCTTTTGCATTTCCTGCTGCTTTGTGGCGTACCTCGCTTCCTCCTCTTTGGCCTGGTGGATGGCTTGACGCAACTCTTCTTCCCTTTTGGCGAGCTGATCTTGGAGCTCCTGCAGCTTGGCGAGTTCTGCTTCGATCCGCACCAGGGCACGATCAAAACGCACCAGGTCCTGGCTGACCAGCGCCTCGGCCCGGGCCAGCACCTCAGGGGGGACCCCGCAGGCCCGCGCCAGGGCGAGTCCCCGGGATCGACCTGGGATCCCGAGGTGCAGCCGATAGGTGGGGCGGCCGGTGGCCTCGTCGTACCCCATGGAAGCGTTGGCCGCGGAGGGGATACTTTCCACGTGGGAGGCAAGACCAACCAGGTGCGAGGTAGCTAAGGTCCACCAACCGCGCTCCGCCAGCTCCTCCAAAAGCGCTGCAGCTAGGGCTTGCCCTTCCTCCGGGTCGGTCCCTGAGCCGAGCTCGTCGTAAAGGACCAAGAGGTTCGCTTCGCGCCGGGAAAGGAGCTGCGCTGTGGCGGTCATGGCCGCTTGGAACGTGGAAAGCTCGGCCAGCACATTTTGCTCGTCCCCGATGTGGCAGAAAACCCCGGAAAGAGCGGGGAGCTCAGTCCCGTCCTCAGCCAGCACCGGAATCCCTGCAAAGGCTTGGAGGACCACAAGCCCAACGGTCTTCAGCGCTACGGTTTTTCCCCCTGCGTTGGGGCCAGAAATCAAAAGCACCCGGATGCCCGGGGGAAACACCACCTCCGTGGGCACCACGTCCTGACGGTGCCCCGCCTCCCCGAGGACCTGCTCCCGTAGCGGGGCCAAGCGTGGGTCCAGGAGCGGGTGACGGGCCCCGCGGATCGCAAGCCCCTCACCCCCTCCCGGTCGAAGCAACTGGCCTTGGGCTGCTTTACCAAAGAGGATCCTGGCCTGAAACGCGTCCAGAAGGGCCAGTACCCGACACGCATCGGAAAGCGCCTGCCGGCGGAGACGAAAGGCTCCCGTGAGCTCCGCGAGAACCCTTTCTTCTTCCTCACGGATTTGGGCTTGGGCCTGGGAGAGGGCGTTGTTGAGCTCCACCAGCTCGAAGGGCTCCACGAAGAGCGTGGCACCCGAGCCAGAGGCGTCCAACACCAGGCCAGCCACTTTGCCTCGTTCCCCCGCGGGGATTGGCAAGCAGTACCGGTCGCGGCGGAGGGTGTAGGGGGCGGTGGCGAAAGGCAGTTGCCGCACCAGCCGCTCGAGAGCCTGGGTCAAGCTACTCCGAAGCCGCTCTCGAGCCTTGCGCGCTTGGGCTAGGGCGGGGGAAGCGGTGTCGGGGATTCGCCCATCCGGGGCAAGGCGCTGCTCACACCAAGCGAGAAAACCGGACAGCGGCGGGAGCGATGCGGCCAGCGGCGAGAGGGCAGGTCCCAAGGGTGCCCGTTCCAAGGCCTGACGCACCTCTTCCACGGTGCGCGCCAGGCGCATAAGCTGCATGAGCTCCTCGGGGCCCAACGTGCCAGCAGGTCCGTCTAAAAGCCGCAGGGCGCCGAGGTCGGCCAGGGGCAGCGTGCCTGTCGCCTCCAGCAGGAATGCCACGTCTCGAGCCAGCTCATAGGCTCTTTCGGGCTGGCTTGTGAAATCCGGAACGGTGGCAAGCACCAGCTCCTTTCCGGCCTCGGTTTTGCAGAAAGCGGCCACGAGCTGCAGCACCTTGGGCCATTCCAAGGCGGCCAGCGTCGCGTCCATAAGGGCTTTACCTACAGCAAGCCGGCTTTGCGCTGTTGGGCGAGCTTGCGCAAAAGTTTCTTGCGCGCTTGGATCTCTTTTCTCTTGCGGCGCTCCGAGGGCTTCTCGTAATGTTGGCGCTTCTTGATTTCCGAGAGGATGCCGGCTTTTTCGCACTTCCGTTTAAAGCGGCGCAAGGCCTGCTCGAACGATTCGTTCTCGCGCACATGAACCACTGTGGGCACCTGCCGTCACCCCCTCTCCGCGCTTGATTGCTGCTCCCGCAGCCGCGCAAGTTGAAAGTCTAACCTACGGAGCTGGCCCCGGTCAAGGAAGCTGTCAGCTGGCCTTGCGCCAGTCTTTGCTGTAAAGCTTGCCTTTTTGGTCAAAGAAGAAAGAGACTAGGTCCCCCTCCTCGCTGCGGAAAATCCAAATCGTGACCTTTTGCCCTTTCACCTCCTGCTCGCGCACGTTGAGCGCCAACGGTGTGCCGGTGATCGCCCGCACCTCTGCCTTGGTCATGCCTTTTTTCACTTGGTCGTAGCGTTCCTTGGTAATAAAGCGGAACTTTTTAGCTTGATCCAAGAGGCTTACAAGCTCCTGGGGGGCAGAAACGCCAATGGATTGGAAGTAGCTTTGGGCGGTTTCCAAAAGCTCTACCGCCTTGCGGTAGTCGCCCGCTTCTTCCATGTAGTCCTTAGCGTTGAGCATGGCGTCCTCAGCGTAGATCTTCAGACCCTCAAGCGTCTCCGGGGCTTGAGGGGCTTCGTTGAGCGCCACGTTAAGGAAGCTAGCAAGCTCGTTTTGACCCTCGGTGAAAATCTTATCCAACTCCTTGGAGACGGCTTTTGCTTCCTCCTCCAACTGGGCCTTTTGCTCCATCTCTGCCTGGTCAAGTTTTGGTTTATCCCGAAGCGCTGCAAGTTTGGTGCGGAGCTCCCGCAGCTGCTCCGCCTTGGCCAGGTGTTGGCTGTGGAGTGCCTTCACCTTGGCAAGCTGGGCTGCCAGGTCCACCTTTGGCGCTTCATCTTTCTTTCCGCCGCAGGCAAGGAAGCTAAAGACCAAAAGACCAGCAAGTAAACGTGGGGTTTGCATGGGTTCGTTCCCTCCCCTCGTGAAAAAAGTAGCAAAATCCCTGCTCCAAGGCAAGGCTTCCTTGACATGCGGGGCTCCTCGTCCAATAATGGCGAAGAAGGCGAATGGCCAGGAGGCACCAATGACTGAAAGAGACGCGCTTTTTGCCCACCTGGAGCAAGTGCGGCAGGCTGCTATCGAGCTACTGCGTAGCAGGCTGGACGCCTTGGCTCGGCAGGTGCAGGAGGCAGCAAGCCGGGTGGTGGCAGATCTGGACCTGGTGCTGCCAGGGGACCCGGAGGTCTTGTTCCCTCTGGGGGGCGTGGCGGAGTTTCTCCCGAAACCAGCACCTCAGGCTCCAACCTTCGATTTGGAGGACGTCCGCGCCCTCGATGCTGGGCGGGCTCAGTCCGAAGTGCTCCAAACCTTGCTCCGGGTTCTTGAGCCGTTCGCAGGGGGAAGGGCAATTTTGGTGTTTCGGGAGGGGCAGGTGGTGGGGTGGAGCGGGGCTGGCTTTGCGCCAGAAACCGTGCGCAGCTGGCAAGGAGCTGTGGCGGGTTCTCAGGCTTTGAGCAAGGTAGCGGCAGGTACTCCGGTGCTGCTCCGTGCCCAGGATGATCCGCTGCTCGCGGGCTTCCTGCGCAACCCAGGGGCTAGCGTGCTTTTGGTGCCCATGTCGCTGCGGGGGAAGGTCGTGGGCGCGCTTTTGGCGGAAGAAGGGGAAAAGGGGCTCGCGGTGGCTTGGGTGCAGCTGTACACCTACCTGGCGGGCCTCCTGCTGGAAACCCTTGCGGTGCGTCCAATGGTGCCAACGCCGGCAGTGGCTTCGGTGGAGGACCTGCGGCCGGCAACTGGCGTCGAGGAACCGGCTTTTGGCTTTGCCGCTCCGGTGGGAGACGAAGGCTTGGCAGCTCCGGCGGTGGAACCCACGGCCGCGCCGCCCGTCGCAGGTCCCTCAGAGGAAGTCAGCGGAGAGCCGGCTGCCGCGCCTGGGCCCCAACCATCGGAGGCTTTGTCGTTGGATGCCTCAGCCACCCAGAGGGTTGAGGTGGCGGTGGTAACCCCACCGCGCTCGCCAGAAGAGGAACGCAAACACGAAGAGGCCCGCCGTTTCGCCCGTTTGCTGGTTTCGGAAATTCGTCTTTATAACGAGCAGGCGGTGCAAGAGGGCAAGGCCAACCGCGATATTTACGCCCGGTTGAAGGAGGATATCGACCGCTCCCGGGAAATGTACGAGCAACGTATCCCACCGGAGGTGCGGGCGGTCTCCGACTACTTCTACGAGGAGCTGGTGCGCACCTTGGCTGATGGCGATCCGGACGCGCTGGGCTTATAGCCTTTGCTGCCTGGCCTTGGCTGTGGCCCAGGGCTGCAGCAAAAAGCCCCCAGCTCCTAACCTCGCCACTGTCCTTGCGACCCCAGGCAGTGCTGGAGCCAAGGCAAAAGCCCTCATCGCATTGGCCCAAAGGAGCAGCGGCGCGGCTAGAACCGAAGCGGCGTACCTCGCAGGCTTGTACGCCTGCGACGCTGGCTCCCCACTGGCTGCTTTCCACGCCTTTTCCTGGGCCGAGCCGGCGGGTGCCCGGGCCTTTCTGGCCGCCCGGCGCCTGACGGAGGCTGCTGCCCGCAGGCCTCCGCCCCCAGCCTTCTTGGGCCATCGCTCCCCAGCGGCTTGGCTGCCCCAGGAGGCTTGGGAGCGTTTGTTGCTCGCTGCCTGTGAGAGCCTGCTGGCCCAAGGGCAGGGGGCCGCGGCCCGACAGGTGCTGGGACCGGTGGAACGGTTTGCCCCCTCAAACCGCGCCAGGGCCCGTGTCCTCCGGGCGAAGCTCTGGCCTGAGGAGGCACCCGCCCAAAGCAAGGCTCTCCTCTTGGAAGCGCCTTCACTTTTGCTTGCGGCTTTTGGGCAACAGGCAATGGACGAAGCGACCCGGCAACTTTCTCCGGCCGAGTGGCAACGGCTCGCCGAACTCTGGCTTGAGGGAGGGGACTGGCAACGGGCTCTAGCTGCCGGCCAGAGGGCGAAGGCTCCCGGGGTAGTGGCAAAAGCGCTTTTAGGCCTGCGGCGGAGCCAGCAGGCTGCCGCCTGGGCTTCACAACTGCCCAAGCATGATCCAGCAAGAGCCCTGCTTTTGGCCCAGGCGCTGCGCCAGAAAGCCTGGGGGGCGCGAGGGGCCGAGCGAGCAACCCTTTTTGCCCGAGTGGCTCAGGAGGCTAGGCGAGCGCTGGCGGTTACCCAAGGCCCGGAGCTGGCGGAGGCGCAAGTGCTTTTAGCCGAAGCGTTGGTGGAGCGAGGGGAGCTGGCAGGTATCGTTCCCCTCCTCCGGGAGGCTGCGGCGGCTAAGCCGGCCCGGTGGGAGTGGGTGGTGCGCCGCGCCCTCTGGCAGGCGGCCAAAAAGCAGCAAACCTTGGATCTTCCATTGGAGCCCGCTGGGCCCCGTCTGGGGCGCTTGGCCCAGTTTTGGGCTGGATATTCCGCGTTGCGCCAGGGGAATCGGGTGCCGTTGGAGCGCTTGGCCCAAGACGGCCACCCCGACCTGGTGGCCCAATGGTCCTCCCGGCTCACAGGGGTAGCCGTCCAGTGGCAGCCTTCTTCCAACCCCCCTCAGGTCCCTCCCCCTCCACCTTGGGCGCGGTGGCTCCTGGGGGCCGGCAGAACCGCCGATGTCATCCTGGCTTGGCGCGAGGAACTGGAAAGAACGGGCACGAAAGGCCCCGCTTGGTTGGGCGTTTTACAGCTTGCCCAACTTGCTCCTTTGGAACGCATCCCGCTCCTGGTTCGAGCGGAGCCTCGTTTGCTTTCGGGGCCTTGGAACGGGCTTTCTCAGACACTGCTCCAGGACTACCTGCCGCTGCCTTACCGGAACGAGGTGGAGGAAGCTGCTCGCGCTCACGGCCTCCCCCCCTGGTTTCTGGCAGCGTTGGTGCGTCAAGAATCCGCCTTCAATCCCCGGGCCCGCTCGGTAAAAGGGGCTTTGGGCCTAGCCCAGTTGTTGCCCGAAACCGCAGGTTTGCCGGCGGCAAGCTTGCTCGATCCCAGGACGAACTTGACCGCGGGGGCGCGTTTTTTGCGCCGGCTTCTTGCGCGGTTTGGTGGTGCTTGGGAGCCCGCCCTTGCCGCTTACAACGCGGGGGAAAGTCGCGTGCAGAGCGCCTGGGAGGCGGCGGGGCAGCAGGAGGGGCCGTTTTTCGTGGAGGCCCTGGAACTGCCCGAAACCTGGGACTACGTGCACCGGGTTATGCTTTTCGCCGAGGGTTACAGGGCCCTTTACTGGCCGTAGCACTGGAGGGAAGGGATGGACCGGGTTCAGCTCGCCACAAAGAAGCGTCGGGAGCTGTTGGATATCACGGCCTTCGTAGCGAAAGCCGTGGAGGCCTCTGGGGTAGAGGAGGGGGTATGCCACGTGTACGTGCCCCATACCACCGCGGCGGTGCTGGTGAACGAGGGGGCGGACCCCGCGGTGGCGGACGACATCCTGAAGGCCTTGGGGGCCATGCTGCCACAAATTCCCTTCAGCCACCTGGAGGGAAACGCCGATGCCCACGTGCTGGCGAGCCTTGTGGGTTGCTCCGTAACCCTCCCCATCACCGAAGGACAGCTGGCCCTGGGGACGTGGCAAGCCATCTTTTTCCTGGAACTAGACGGCCCCCGCCGCCGGGAGGTGCGCATCAGCTGCCTGCGGGCCTAGTGGGCAAGACGCGCCACCGCCTCTGTGTAAAGCGCTTCCAGACGGGCACCCCGAACCGCAGTGGAAAACCCCGCCACCACCCGCGCCCGGGCGTTGGACCCGAGACGTTGGGCAAGCTCCCGATCCGTGAGCAAGCGAACGACGGCTGCGGCCAGCGTGGCCACGTCCCGGGGCGGCACGAGGATTCCCACTTGCCCATCTACCACGAGCTCGGCGTTGCCTCCCACGTTGGTGGCTACCACAGGCTTGGCCAGGGCCATGGCCTCCCGGATCGTGCCGGTAATCCCGGTTCCAGCCCAGGAGGGGTCCACCACCAGGTCGCAGGCGGCCAGCACGTCCGGCATGTCGTAGCGGGCAAGGGTAGCGTGGACCGCACCACCTAAACCCAAGGCGCGGGCGTATTCCAGCACCGCCTGGCGTTGCGCCTCGGAGCTGCAGCCCACCAGTAGGAGCTGGGCGGCGGGCACCCTGCGCCGGACCTCCACGAAGCTGGTCATGAGCTCCCGCCACCCCTTCCAGTCCCGAATCCCCACGTGTCCCAGCAACGGCACGTCACTGCCCACTCCGAGCTCCTGCCGCACCCTCAGGCCGTCGGTCTTATCGGGGTGGAACCGCTCGGTATCCACCCCAGCGTACACCGTCACCACCTTGGGTTCCGGTAGCCCCGTAGAGCGGAGCACTACCTGGCGGATCGCTTCGCACACCGCCACCACCGCGGTGACCCGGGAGGACCGGTACTTCCAGCGGGAGAAAAAACCCACAGGGAAGGAAACGCCGCGGTTCACGAAAAGCGCGTATTTGGGCCCCCAGTAGGTGGCAGCGAGCGCCACCGCGTGGGCGATGCCTTTGTGAACGTGGACCACTTGGAGCCCAAGCTCTTTTGCCAGTTGGGCAAAAGCTCGTGCTGAGCCCAAATCCAGCTCGTGGCGCAGTGGCAGCGGGAAGAACCGCACGGGGGTACCCTCGAGCTCTTGTTCGATGCGAGGGTCGGGGCGGGTCACGACCACAACTTCGTGACCGCGGCGCGCCAGCTCCCGGGCCGCTTCCAGCATTTGACGCACCGATCCCGTGGCCAGGGACGTCTTTTCCAGCACTTGGGCGATGCGCAGGGGCATAGGCAGGAAAGGGGCGGCAGCCCCGCCCCTTGTCCCCTCCCGTTCCCTTACATCACGGCCGTGGGCGGTGCCGGCTCATCAGCGGCGCCTGCCTTGCCCAGGGGCACGAAGATCAGGTAGGCGGCGATGGCCAAGGCAAAGAGCACTGCCAAAAAGCCGGGGGCGTGCCAGCCGGGGATCCACTCTGCCAGGTTAAAAAACGCCTTGTCCCGGAAGAACACCACCGCGGCCACCACCAACCCCATAAGGGCCTCCCCGGCGATGAGCCCCGAGGCAGCCAGCACGCCCGCGTTTTCTACCCGAGCCTTCTGGGCCTCGTTGAAGCCCCGCTTCGCCACCTGCTTGTCCACCACCGCGCGGATCAAACCACCCACAAAGATCGCGAAGGTGGTCTCCAGGGGGAGGTACATCCCCACGGCAAAGAGCATGGGGCTTTTCACCTTTACGAGGATCAGGGCAAACCCCATGACGATGCCCACAAGCACCAGCGGCCAGGCCATCTCCCCGCCCACAATCCCCTGGGAAAGCGTGGCCATGAGCCCTGCCTGAGGTGCTGCCAAGGCCTTGTCACCAAACCCCGTGCCCCCCTGTTTGATGTTGGAAAAGTGCAGCACGTAGAGCGGGAAGAACATCACCGCCCCGGCCACCACCACGCCGATGAGGTCCCCCAGCTGCATTTTCCAAGGAGTACCGCCAAGGATGTGCCCCACCTTGAGGTCCTGGAGCATCTCGCCGGCCACCGCCGAGGAGACACAGACCACGCTGGCCACTCCGAGCACCGCTGCCACCCCTTGCATTCCCGACACACCCACGATAACCATGGTGAGCGCCGCCACGATGAGCGTAGCCAGGGTGAGGCCGGAAACCGGGTTGTTGGAGGAGCCGATCATGCCTACCAAATTGCCGGAAACTGCTGCGAAGAAGAACCCGGTCACAAGCATCACCAACGCCGCGGCCACCGCGCCGCCGATCATCCCGGCAAAGTAGGTGTA
>Ga0197142_1002690_pt1 | contig 15333 bp, 16 predicted proteins | sample GBS60_MetaG_FD_148614 | JGI IMG/M metagenome (GOLD analysis project Ga0197142, IMG submission 148614) | Sediment microbial communities from Great Boiling Springs, Gerlach, Nevada, United States - GBS 60_MetaG | ecosystem: Environmental > Aquatic > Thermal springs > Hot (42-90C) > Sediment... | reverse complement strand
ATCACAACCCGCCCTGTGCTGTAAAGCCTGTAGGCCTCCTCAACAGCCTCCACAACCTCCCTCGGTCTTACAAGCCCGGCAACATCGCTGTCGGTAAGAAACTTCACAGCCGAGGACTGCCCATACGCTGTTATTTATTTTTCTCTCAGTAGTTACCTTGGAAAAACCCTTCCAGAAATGACTTAATTGTTCCCTGAGTGCTTCTGGGAGACGTTTGAAAGATGTTTGACATCCAGCTTTATGTACAGAGAAAGCTTGTTCGCTTAGTTCAGGGATAGTGCATGTATAGAAAACGGTAGTTGACTCTTGTAGTTGTAGTGCTGTTGTCGATTTCTGTATTTTAAAAAGCCTCGTGGTTGGGTTGGCTGGACCATACATATACAAGGTCTCCGACTTCCTGCCAAATATATCTGTCAACGGATTGATAGTCAGCGGTAATCGGGTTTAGCGGAAGCTGTTACCTTGTCAGCCATAATTTTATTCTTCATGATGTTGAAATACACATGGGTTGAGAGGGCCCTGCGTGCAACCGCTCAGGATAGTTAGCAGCACAAACCCTAGTGATCAACATCTGGAATATAGACAACTATGCATTTGCAATAGAGGTCACCTTAGCAGGAGTGGCAGGCACAATGCTTGCACCCGTCTACCTTGTGTATCCTGAGAGCGGCGTCGTACCCGCAGTCAAAGGATTCGTGATACTTGTCATGGGTGGGCACGGCTCTCTGACAGGTAGTTTAATGGGTGGATAAAGTTAGGGCATGCCGAGTCGTCAGGAAACGCGTTGATAGACCCCAAGTACCGTGAAGTGTATAATTTCCTGCTGATGATCGTTATTTTGGCTTTAAGGCCGCGTGATCTCTTCGGTAAAATCGAGCGGGAAGTTTAGTTCAACAGCATGAGCTTTTGAGGTCTTCAGGATCACCCACTGTTTTATCTAACTTCTCTATACCGCTTTTGTACAATGCTGGTGCCGGCTACGATGCTGTTAACGATGTTTAAATCATGATGCTTGCTAGTTATTCCTTGTATGAGTCGGTTCAGTTCAGAGTCCTTAATTCAGCTGACTGTTTTCACCATTCTCGGCCACACTGTCTTGGCAAACCTGCCCGTAGAAAGAAATTTTTTCGTGGTTTTCACTGTGTGGCTTTTGTTGTTGAGCCTGGTTGGTGGTGGCTGGCCTTTTTCGGTGCCTTACGGCAGGCCTTTTAAGAGACTGTGGGTTTCCGGTATCGCCATGACCTTAATTCTCTTCACGACATCGGTCGTCTCCTACGCATTATTAAGCAGTATGGGTCTAGTAAGCTTGTCGGATGTGTGGTTCTGGGTTATTGCAAACTGGTCACTCTTATTCGAGTCATGGCCTATGCGCCATCACACACCTCGAACCGCTTTATTAGTTGGTACAGTTTTTACTCTTGCTGTAGCTTTGGGCATGCACCTCTTCTTCACGCTTTTCCCCCCAACAGGTTTTCTGATATTGCTGATGCATACACAGTTGGCTGTCGCCGCATTGTTTTCACCTTTCTTCGTCTTCCAAGGTTATCCGTTTTACAGGCTTTGGAGACAGCCAAGGATAGGGTTTGGAATTTTTGTGGTAAGCATGGCCGCAGGTCTCGGCATCGTGACCTCGCCTTGGCTCTCCGCACCGCATATACAGCTGTTGTTTAGTGGCATTTTCTTGTGGTCTGTTCTTTATTCATGGGCTTTTGGTTACCCGCTAACTCGGAAGTATGGACAGCCTGTGAGGGGTTTTCTTACGGTGCCATTGGCCGTGTCGATAGCGATTGCGTGGTCTTATTCTCTAACAGTTTTCCTACCCGTGGAGAGAGTGGTCGAGCTTAACCTGTACGTGGTGTTGCCCGCCTTCATTATTCACAACACGTTCTGGTTTAGAATGCCTTTTTCGCCACCATTATTGCTGGGGATGCCTCCACAGCAACATAAGAAACTAGACACACTTTTCGAATGGATATCACAGATAAAAAATTAGGTCGTCTACTTTGCTAACAACCACGTCTTTCCCAAAACCGTTATCTACGTTCTTTTCCCACCTATCAACTGATTTGACCAATACCGTAGTTATTCCAAGCTCCCTCGCGGGCTTTAGGTCGGATTCCGGCGAGTCACCCACCATTACGGCTTGCTCAGGTTTTACGTTGAAAACTTCCAAAACCGTGGTGAAATGCAGTTGGCTGGGTTTGCCGGCGACTACCGCCTTTTTACCCGTCTGAAACTCAAGGGAGTTAACAATGGCCCCAGGCGAAAGAAAAGGTCCCGAAATTGGTGAATAATACCATCTCACTTTGTTAACGGCTACAAAGTAGGCGTCGTTGTTGTTGATTGCACGTAACGCGTTTGTTAGTTTCTCAAACGATATAAACCTGTCATGTCCTACGACGACTGCGTCCGCCTTTTTCCAGTCCTTGACGACGGAGTGCCCGTGGGATTCCAGCTCTCTAGCAAGACCTTCCTCGCCGACTACGAGGCACTTGGTCTTACCCAGCTGTTTAAGGAGATGTTTGGCGGCCACTTTTGTGGCAAGCCAAACTTGTTCACAGTCAATCATGAACCCAAGACTTCTAAACATGGACCAGGCCTCACGGGTACTCCAGCTTGAGCCGCTACCCAAAAGGACAAACCTCTTCCCCGCCTTCCTGAGCGTCGTAAAGCTTCGATAGCCACCCAAAATTTGCACATCCCACTCAACAAGCCCCGAGACCAGTACACCGTCGATATCAAACATGAAAAAACTTTTATCCTTTAGGCTCATTTACCGTTAAAGCCAGAGGCCAACCATTACCCTATTGTTCTCTACGCGTGTCGGGAAAACCGCTAGGGGTCGTGCGCGCCCGTGGTGTGGCTGGGTTAGAACCCTTCCCGTTTTAAGGTCAAACTTAGCCAAATGATCAATACATGATATCGTGGTTGAGAATAAAACCCCATCTGACAAAAAGCCTCTTTCATGCGTGCAGATGTTTTCAATGGCGTACAAGTGGCCCTCCACTTTTGCGAGAAGAATTTCAATCCACCCGTTAACCTTCACCAGTTTTAAGCCGCCCTCACGTATGTCATCAGCATCACACACATCAACCCATCTGGGGGCGTTCTGTACTTCGACAGGTTCTTTTGGGAAGCTTTGAAAGCAGAGATCGAACACGATGTTCGCAACTTCTGCCGATGGTTCAAAAACATCCGGTTCCCCTACATATCTGCCAAGAAAATCCTCCATGGAAACATCATAGTCGAGATCCCTTTCATGCATCATTAGAACCACCTCCCTAACCTGTTTGTCACTGCAATAATAAATCCCAGCCCTCAAAGCTGACATGAGAAGACGAGTACATAGCCTCGCCCCAGCTAAAACATCAGGCATGCCGTTGGCAATTTCCAAGGTTTCGGTGAAGCTTTCATATGCTTTCTTCACTAAGCTGGGTCTGTTGCCAGTCCTGCTCTCTATCAAGTTCAGGAGACATCTTCTATGCCAAGTCATAACCACCAAATTCCTTCCCAAGGACTCGTAGAGTCGTGGCTCGTCAGCTATCTCCCTCGACGTCGCGGCCGCATGGTTTAGGCAGTAAATAACATAATCGAGCATTGTCAAGATATCGTTAAGATACTCGTCGGTAACCTCCTTTTTCTGAGTCTTTAACAGTGTTGAGTATCCGTGCCAAATAAGTGGTTCGAAGTCAGCCGTTTTGACCTCTAAAATTTTGGGAGTCTGATGAATCATAATGCGTGCATTCTGGACAGCTCTACCCTTCGCTGTCTGGCCTTATCTATCGTTGGAAGTGTATATTTCTGTGTTATTTCCAAGACGTCCTTCATTGCCTCGGGGGTAGTACATAGCTTAAGCCAAGTTCTCTCCGCAATCGACCAATGGAAAAGCTCGTCATCAAGCAGTTCTCTAAAAACTGCTCTTATTTCAGGGTATCTATCACCTGCACCATCCTCCACTCCTCTATGATGGCTTACGCTCGTCCATTCGACTACCTGTAAGGCTGACGTGAAACGTAGTTGGAAAAACTCCGGACGCTCGAGCGCCACCTTGAACGGCAGCTCAAACACCTCAACCCACTCCTCCATCGGCTTAAAGTTATCCATGTCACCGCCGTAAAGTTTTAGAAGTCTATGACGGAGCACCCAATGTCTAGCCTCATCGGACACCTGTCTGGCAAACATCGGGTAAAACTCTGGGTCCACTCTGTCGGCATAGTCTTTAACAAGTTTTGCGACAACAGCCGCAGCAGCCCACTCGTTCCAAGTGCCCTGCCTTAACCATGAGATTATGGCTCCGCGGTCGGCTGTTTGTATCCAGTTTTTGCCGTAGTTGTAGTGGCGGTCAAAATGTGGTTTATTTAATGCTTTAAAATACTCAACAAACTCTAAGGCCGACATGTTTTCGAAGTCTTTGCTCTGGGACATTGAAACCTTCCCTCGACATCTAATTAAACAATCTTGGTAGATAAGCTTTTGTCTGAAACAATTTTAATCGTTAGGTAGTTCCCTGTACGGGGTTTCGCGTCCGTAGCCAAGTTTTACGACCTGCTCGCTGGAAGGCCACTCACCGAAGGCCTGCCAAATCAGTGCGAAAATAATATAGGGCTGAATTCCCATGTCGTACATTTTGACGCCATCACGCGACTGGACAAGTCTTTTCTCATCCTCGGTAAGCCCGAACTCAGCCATGACTCCATCTGGATCCTGTTTAAACCTCTCTCTGAGAGATGGGTCTCGGAAAATGTGGTAGCCCAGCTTGTGTAACCGAAGGTGTTTCAACGGGGGATACCTAAAGATGACAGCCATCCTCATCACCTTCAAGGATTGAATCGGACCACACAGTAGCCGTTATTCCAGGGACGCCAATAAATCAGTATCTCCGTCGATGAGGGGTTGACCGCTGCAGCGGCGGCTATCCACGACCCCAGCTCATGGTTTCCGGTTGCATCGAGCCATTCATAGCTAAGCTCTGTTAGCCGACTTAATTCACCTCTCTCAAGCCTGCGAATAATCCATCTGTCTGCCTCCTCGTCGACATTTCCATAGTAGGGTGTTCCGGGGTAGTGGGAAAGCCCACCCGTGCCGATAACGAAGACCCTGTTACTCCTCCTCGACTTTTCGAGAATTTTTCTAACTGCCTGCCCTAGCTTAAAGCACCGTCTGAGGCTCACTCTAGGATGTACGTTTGTATTAAGTTGAAAAGGTATTACCCTGAGACCGTCATCTCCAAAACCTTTCAATATCCAGTACACAGGCACTGTGAAAGGATGGTCAAAAAACTCCGCCTCTTGCATAAACCCAACGTCAAACTCCTCTTCTACAAGTCCAAACAGAACCTCCTCAGCCAGCCCATGGTCGCTCTTTAGTCTCATGATTTTGTTACCGTTCACACTATAGTCAACTTCATCGCCTGTAAAAATCATCATCTGAGGAAAGCATCCGAACCAGAATGTTTGTACGTGGTCTGCACCGAATACAAGAAGCGTGTCACCTCCCTTTTCTCTAACGGTTCTTCCTATCTCTACCAATGCACCCCTTAGCCTCTCCATCATAGAAACATACTCCTCGCTCTCCTTCCATGGAAGTTTGTAAACTACTGGTGAGTGGGGTCCTGCGGCCCCGCCTATAATCTTAGCCATATCTGCTCCTTCGCCGGAAAAGCCGTTTATAGCCTTTATTTCTATAAAAACCGCACCAGATCGTCTACATGGTCAACAACTATGTCAGGGCTCCACCCTGCCTTATGCAGGTCTTCGCGTCTGGTCACACCTGTCAATGTTAGAGCTGTTTTCATCCCGAGGTTTCGCGCGGGAAGAAGGTCATTCTCCATTTCATCACTTATCATGATGGCTTCATGTGGCTTGACCGCCAGCTGTTCGATGGCCAGCTGGTACATTATGTTTGACGGCTTCCCAACTATCAAGGCTGTCTTGCCCGATGCGTATTCCAGTGCCTTTACTATGGGGCCGACTGAGATGACTTCACGATTCTTTTCGGGTATTCTCTTGGATGCATGGCAACCAACAAGCTCGGCCCCTGACCTTAAATACTCCAGAGCTTTGTTTAGCTTGTCGTAGGTTAGTTCTCTGTCAAGGCCTACTACGACGTAGCTTGGCTTATCGTCATCCCCGACTACAACATGTCCATGCATCTCCAATTCCTCAGCTAACCCCTTCTCCCCTAGGACCCATATCTTAGCTCGGCCAGCATTCTTTTTCAGGTACAGGGCCGTGGCAAGGCTTGCTGAAAGCACCTCGTTGCTGTTCAGATTTAATCCCAGTGAGCGAAGCTCATCAACAACTTGGTCATTTCGCCTAGTGGCGTTGGTTAAAACCGTGACGTGTAGCTTTTTCTCCCTCAGCTTGTTCAGAAGCTCCCTCCCCCCTATCAGGATTGTTTTTCCGGACGGGTCTCTGGTGGTCAGCGTTCCCTGGACATCTAGAAGGACCGCCTTTACCTCAAGCATCCATGTCACCTGCTAACTCTCCTTGACGACCCTGTTTTTAAGCACGCCAACTTTCTCTATTTCACATACGATCGTATCGTTATGTTGAAGGTAGGATTTACCTGCTGCAGCAACACCTGCAGGTGTGCCCGTTGCAATTATGTCACCTACTTCAAGAGTTAAGCCGTCTGAGATATATTCGATTAGTTCATCTATCTTGAAAAACATGTCATCCGTTGAACCCTCCTGCCTTGTTTCACCGTTTACCTTAAGTGTTAATTTTAGTGGATAGGGGCTTCCGATCTCATCCCTGCTTACGAGATAAGGGCCGCACGGGGCGGCTGTGTCAAGGCTTTTTCCGAGTATCCAGTTTTGACCATAGGGGTTTAGCTTTTGAGGCCAACCAAGCGGAAACTGTTTATCTCTAAAGCTTATATCGTTAAAGACCATGTACCCGGCCACATGCTCGTAGGCTTTGGACTTGCTGATGTATTTCCCCTTTTTCCCTATAACAACAGCCAGCTCTATCTCATAATCCACTTTGTTGGAAGTTCTGGGTATGAGGATATCCTCCCCATGCCCTACTAAAGCATTTCTAAACTTTGCGAAGAAGTACGGTTTCTCAGGTACTTTAATGTCGAGCTCCTTGCTGTGGGCGACGTAGTTCGCAGCAACACATAGAATCTTGGAGGGATCGGTTATAGGAGGTTTAATCTTGACATCGGACTCGCTGTAAAATAGGCTTGGGTGGGACAGCTCCATGGCCTTTTTCTCCAGCTTAATCACTAAGTTCAGTGCATCATCCCCACCGCTTAGCAAACTTTTCAATGAATGCAGCCAGTTTGGAGCAGTGTCATCATAGAGCTGCTGGTAGCATTTTGCCAAATCAAGTATCCCACGGCTGGTTAGCAATCCTACTTTAACCAATTCCCCTCGCGTGAACGATACGAGGCGCATATCCCTTCTTACACTTGCATGACCCTCATTTCCTTATATAAATTATCCACAAAATTTCTTCGTCGAATAGTCTTTTTCTTTCTTGTTCTGGCTATAACCCTAGCCGGGACTGCAGTTCCCGCTTTGATGTTTAGCGGGAGGGCGTAGACAAAGACATTCCTCCCTACTATGGGCGACATGTCTCCGACATTTTCTAAGACTAAGACGTCGTTAGAAAGTAACAACTTGTGAATAGATTTTGACTCACCTCTTTCTAGGTCAGGCATATCGACACCCAATATCTTCACCCTCCTCTCGACGAGCCATTCAGCCAAACTTTCGTCAATCACAGGGTGATGGAAAAATTCATCAGAACCGATGTGCTTTATCCAGCCGGTGTGCAGGAAAACAATCATGCCGTAAGGTAGATGGTGTCTGTCGAGGTTTTCCCTGACTAGGTCGAGAGTTATGAGGCGGTCTCCAGAACGGCATTTTGTAGGCACCACGACGCATTTGCCTATGAACCAGCTTGGCGGGTATTGGTCTATGGTTTTACCATTGTCTAGGAACAGGGCTGGTGTATCAAAGTGGGTAAATAGTTTTGAAGTCCTGTCGCTTCCCGGTTTAATAAGCCATTGGCGTAGGCTTGAAAGGTCTTCAGGGGAGAGCGGGATAGTTAAATCGTAAAAGCCCTTTTCCTGTTCCACTTCTTTATCTCTAGGCGGAGGACTTTCCTGTAGCATATTTTCTATCCTATCTCTAAGCTCTCTCACACTGAGATTGTTCTCGACAAATTCGTTGAAAACCTTGGTCTGTGTTACCGGGTCCTTAATCTTTAGCAGGTAGAGAAGCGGTAAAATGCCCACATTCCTATCGGTAGGAAGTTTTTTGAGCCTTTCAATAACCATAGGCGATAACTTAAGCAATTCAACCCTGTTATAGATATACTTAGGGTTTATACCGAGTTCACGGGCTATCTGGTCATACTTTTTTCCGGTTCGCCGACTCCAAACTTGGAAAAACTCCCCTTCCTCGAGAGCATTCTTCCTCTTTCTCAAAAGGTTTTCCAGCGCACATTGCCTCATGACCTCCTCATCATCCATGTTTTCGATTATGCTAGAAATCTCTTTAAGCCCAGCTAACTTTGCTGCAGCAAATCTTCTATACCCCCAAACTAGCTCGTACCGCCCCGCACCGGCTGGCCTTAACTTCAACGGAACATCAACATCACCCCTAACTTTAATCGACTTCGCCAGATCGACTAACCGGCCCATGTCTTCCCTTGCCGGTAGCCAAGTGATCAAGTCTATTTTGTCTAGAGGTACTTTCTCTAGTCTTTTCGGGCGGTGCATGGTTGTCAAATTTTCCTGTACTTAAAAACGGTCTGTTAAATTTAATCTTTACTCTATGTACAGTCCCTTTTGACGGACCAAGCGCCTTTTTTCATATTTTTCTTATGCGTAAAGAATTTAAAAGAGGGTGGGAAAATCGGTTTATCCGGTGTTCTGGAATGGCAGATAAAAAGTTTCCTTACCCACAGGAGGTTGAAACACCTAACGGCGCCGAGGGATGGGAGGAAATGTATCCGAAGTTTTATACATTTTCAAGCGAGGCTGGACCTAAAAGAGATTGGGAATCGAGCCTATTTTGGTTCCAAGACGGGATGCATCATGGAGAACCGCTCTACCCCCTTGACGCCATACACAGCATGGCATGGCAGTGGGCGCTGTCGTCCTATAACTCCAGAACATTCGTAGTACCGCCAGCGCTTGGCATAGCGCACAGAGTACTCAACTGCTACCTTTACATAACACCTATTCCAGTTCTTGACCAAAAAGAGGTGCAGAGGCGTGTTGAGTATTTCATGAAACGCGCTGGTTACTATTACCAAAACTGGAATAAGATTTTTGAGGAATGGAAAGTAAACGCCGAGAAAATTGTCAAAGAGATGGAAAGCCTTGAGTTCAACGACTTGCCTGAATTTGAGCCCGAGGAAGTCGTTTTCAAACACATGGGTGTATCGAAAAGCAGCTTTACGCTTTACGAAAACTACCATAAGCTTGTGTTACAACACTTTAAGCTTTGGCAGAAACACTTTGAGATGCTAAACCTAGGATACGCCGCTTATCTTACGTTCTACACTTTCTGTAAAGAGAAGTTTCCGGGGATACCTGACCAACATATTACAAGGATGGTTGCGGGGATCGAGAGCATACTGTTCCGGCCCGACCAAGAGTGCAGGAGGTTGGCCAAGGCCGCGGTTGAACTGAATTTGTCAAGTATTTTCCAAAAAAGACTGGGATACGAGAAGACGGTGGAGGAGCTGAGCAAAAGCGAAAAAGGCCGAAAATGGCTTGAAGAGCTTGAGAAATCCAAGTATCCATGGTTTTACTATGCGACTGGTGCCGGCTTTTTCCACACAGAGCCTCGGTGGATTGATAACTTGGACATACCATTAAGCTTTATCACGGATTACGTTGAAAAGCTGGTGAAAAATGAGAACATCGAACTTCCCACCGAAAAGCTGCGTAGAGAAAGAGAGGAACTAGCGCAAAAATACAAAGCCTTGCTTAAAGACCCACAGGACATTAAAACATTTGAAGAGAATTTACAGCTCGCTCGAACAGTATTTCCATACGTCGAGGACCACAATTTCTATGTGGAGCATTGGGGGCACACAATCTGGTACAGAAAGGTCAGAGAGATAGGCAGTTTGTTGGTGAAACACGGCATCATTAGAAACGTGGACGACATCTTTTACATGAACTGGTTCGAGCTCAGTCAAGCTCTTTACGACGTATGTGCGAACTGGGCGGTGGGTGTAGAGCCCGCGGGAAAACATTACTGGCCCTCTGAGATAGAGAGACGTAAGAAAATTATTGAAACATGTAGAAAGAACCGCCCTCCACCCGCTCTTGGTAAACCGCCAGAGGTGATAACTGAGCCCTTCACAATCATGCTTTGGGGGATTACGAAGGACCGCATCGATCAATGGTTATCCGGTGCTACCCAAAAAGATTTGAATAGGCTGAGCGGTATGCCCGCCTCCCCAGGTGTTGCAGAGGGACCGGCAAGGGTTATTTTATCTGCTGAAGAGATCGTAAAAGTAAAGGAAGGGGAGATTCTAGTCGCGCCCATAACGGCACCCTCATGGAACCCTGTATTCACAAAGATAAAAGCAACTGTCACGGACATCGGGGGAATTATGTCCCATACCGCAATAGTCTGCAGGGAGTATGGCCTTCCCGCTGTAGTGGGAACTGGTTTTGCCACGACCATAATCAAAGATGGCATGAGATTAAGGGTTGATGGGAACGAGGGTGTGGTCGAAATTCTTGGGGTCTAGAAACAGCTTTATTAAATTTCCCGAGGAATGCAGTGCGCGCAATGTCCACGAAGTAGGTGGCAAAGCCTCTTCGCTCGGAGAGCTTTACAAGGCTAACGCACCAGTGCCCCCATTCTTCGTAGTTACCTCAGATGGATTTAAAGAGTTCATTAACTTTAACAACCTACACCCACTAATCACACGGCTTGAGACTGTTCGCCACGACGAGGCTAAGATGCTTCAGCTTTTACAGGATATCCGTCTCAGAATAATGAGCGCTGATTTTCCACCCATTCTAGGTAAAGAGATACAGGTTGCTTTTCAAAAAATTATCAACAGCTGGCAGACCGTGGCTGTAAGGTCAAGTGCTACCCTCGAAGACGCTTCAGAGGCAAGTTTCGCAGGACAGTACGAAAGCTTCCTAGGCATAAGGAACACGGTGCAGCTCTTTGACGCGGTGCGAAAATGTTACGCAAGCTTATTCAACGATAGGGCGGTCATCTACAGAAACAGGATGAACAGAAACCATACTGATGTCCATATGGCTATTGTTGTCCAGTCTTTAGTTAGGGCTAGGTCTGCAGGCGTCATGTTTACCGTGAACCCATTAAACGGCGACCCGTCGGTCACGGTCATCGAAAGTAGCTGGGGTTTGGGGGAGGCGGTGGTCAAAGGCGAAGTAATTCCTGACAGCTACGTGATAAGTAAGGTCACGGGCGAGGTGGTTAAATCACACAGTTCTCGAAATAAACCCGTAAAGTATGAGGTTTTACACGACGGGACAGTTGTTAAGGTCGAAAACCCACCCGAGGCCACAGAGGTCAGCCTATCCAATAAGGAAGCCGAATTATTAGCAGAAATAGGCAACGAGATGGAGAGATACTTCGGCGCCCCTCAAGATATAGAATGGGTTGTCGACAAGCGGTGCAAACATCCAGATAACATATTTGTTGTCCAAAGCAGGCCAGTCACGGTAAATTCCACGATTTCTAAGAGATCAACCCAATCCAGCCTGACTCTTATGGATCGAATATTACAAACACTCCTAACAGGGACCCGTGTATGAAGTCCAGCCAAGCATCTCCCCCACACTTAAACATAATTCATAGCAGGATCCGCTGAAAAACCTACTTTGCAAACTAGCGTAAAACTTGAAGCAGCATGGACGGTAAATCGTATTAATTGACAGTCAACCTCTTTTGCATGTACTTTACTGACCCAGATGGGTTGTTTACTTTAGCGACCTAAACGCTTTTGTTAAGGCGTTGTTGTTTTGATAGAAAACGTTTTATATGTTCAGCGGTTACCTCGGGCGCCTCCCTTGGGATAAAGTGGCCGCAATCATTTATGTGGACAACCTCTGAGTTGCGGAAAAACTTCTTCACATCGCCGCTCCATTCAAGCGGGAAAATTGGGTCCCGGTCAGACCAGATCACCAGCGTGCTCGCCTCGACCCCTCCGCCAAGCCAATCACCATAGCGTGTTTGGAACCTGGCTCTATACCAGTTAAACCCGCCAAACAACCCATGTTTAAAGTAGACGTCAACATACTCCTCTACGTCCTGCTCGTTAAAAGCCGACTTCCTATACGACCACCGTTCATAAAAATGGCTTAGATATATTTTAACAGTATCCCTGTTGTAACCTACCAAAGCTTCAGCTAAATCTGTTAAATGAAATAGCTGATACCAGTTTTCAGCCGCGTAGGGTAGCTCAAGTCTTTTCCTTCCCAGACCTGGGTAGGAAGGGTTCATTAAAATTAGCCCCGCGACGCTGTTTGGGTTTCTGGACGCAAAAAATGCAGCAACGATTGAGCCGACATCAAACCCTGCTAAAAACGCCGTCCTCAAGCCTAAGGCATTCATTATGGCTTCAACATCCGCAGAGTAGTGCTCTAACGTGTAGTCTTCAGGCCGACGTGGTTTGTCTGAGAGACCAAAGCCCCTAAGGTCCGGGACAACTACTTTACAATTATCTACCACTAGGGGTATTACCCTTTCCCAGTCCTTCCAGAAACCAGGCCAGCCATGAAGGAGAATAAGTGGGATGCCCTCACCACCCACCAAGACGTGTATACTGACTTCGCCTGATTTAACCAGCTTCTCCTCTAGGGCAACCTTGTCATGCTTCAACATAGGACCACCCTGCTGAAACGCCTACAATACAGGATTTGTTTCAATGTCTGCACAAAAACTGAAAACTAATAATATATTACGCTAACTCGAATGTTATTGTAACCATAAAGGCTTGTAACCTGTGCCTCCCTTGACGTTTTAGTTATATTGCCACTGCTTCAATGCCTGACTTCGATGTTGCAGCCAAAAATTCAGCCCTGAGATACTCATTCAACAAATATGTCTCAAAATTTAAATAAGAAGTGCCAAGTATCCTTGTTTAAGCCCTGATACAAACCTTGTGATACTCTCCCCACTGACTCCACTTGACTTTAACACGTTGATGACACCTAGAGAATAGTCATGGCTAGTGGTAAGTGTCTTACCTAGGACAAGCTCGCCGGTCTCCTCGTTTAGGGCACAGAGATCTGTAAAAGTTCCACCCACATCAACCGCTACCCTAAACATGCATATTCGTATATAACGGCACATTTATCTTTTGTTAAACCTAATATTGGTCTCCAAGCATGAAAACCTATGCTATCATCCAGCCGCCTCAACATCTTCCTAAAGTTATGCGTAGAAAGTGGGGTCAACGGAGCCATAATACTCCCGGGACCCGACATGAAATATCTCATAGACTTCACGTTAGAGGTTTTCGAGAGACCAGCTTTACTATGGGCCTGGGAGGATGATACGCCGGTGCTCATAGTCCCGAAGCTAGATGAGGAGAAGGCGGTGAATTCCGTCGGGGACTACGTTGATGTGAAGAGTTATGGTGATGAGGAGGAGGCGTGGACAGTTATTGACAGGCTCTTTGTGAAAAGGAGGGGTGTAGTCGGTATAGAGGGGAAGATGCCCCTATGGCTCTATAAGATGCTCAGTCATAGAGCGGCGCAGATCACCCTCAGGGAGGTGGATGAGATTCTTTCAAGTATGCGAGTGGTGAAAGATGACTACGAGCTGATGTGTCACCGTGAGAGCGCAAGGATTCTTCAGGAGGCTATGATTAGAACGCTGACGGATCTACGTGTGGGGATCCGGGAGAAGGATCTAATGTTCGTTTTCTACAAACACGTGTATGACTTGGGTGGTGATGCACCCATATGCCTCATACAGTCAGGAGCCAACTCGGCCAAGCCCCATATGGAGCCGACCAACAAGTCCATAGAGGAAAGTGAGGTTATCGTCTTTGACGCCGCACTCTCATACAAAGGATATTACTCTGACATTACAAGGACAGTTGTGCTCGGCAAGCCACCAGAAAACGCGGTCAAGCTCTTCAATATAGTATATGATGCCCAAGTTAAGGCGATAAACGCGGCTGGCCCGGGTGTACCAGCAGGAGCTGTTGATCAGTCAGCACGATCGGTAATATCGGAACAGGGGTTCGGCCAGTACTTTATCCACAGGACGGGGCATGGGCTTGGCTTGGAAATCCATGATGAGCCTAGCATAAAGGCTGGAAATACGAGTCCATTGAGGCGGGGAATGGTCTTCACAGTGGAGCCTGGGATCTACCTACCTGGAACAATTGGAGTGCGGATTGAGGACAATCTCATCATAACGTCATCTGGAGTGGAGAATACCGCAGGTCTTCCGAAAACCCTGAGCATACATGACTTTGTCTAGATAAGTAGCACCTTATTCGGATGACCGGGCCAGCGGAGATGAGCTTGTCCAGATGTCTATAGACGGGATTAGATGGTACATGTCTACCTAATGGGCGCCCTCAGTATATATTTGAGAGATCGGTCCGAATGCTTATTATAATCTCATAAGTCGCACGCTTCTCCCACATCAGGCCGACATATGCTCTTCCTACGGAATTTCCCTGTATCCTACACGGTGTGCAATAGTATGTGCCTACTGGTGGAAATAATGCTTTAACTGAGCTGTTACCCGTGCGGCCTGTGCCGTAAGATGATATCTTGAGAGGTATTCCCTTATAATATGACCCGTTGATGATGACGGCTTTTACCTCGCTGTCCTTAACGCCGGGGTTGTGGAGGCTTAGGGTGAGAGCTGATATGTCGTTGCTGAAGTTGTATCCCAAAAGATGTAACTCATCCGTCTCGGTGTGGGGGTATGTCAGCGAGATCTCTATTGCAAACATAACTGCGACTATCTTATCCACGTCCTCCGGAATCATCCTAGAGCCCGCGAGCTTCTGGAGAAACCTCACCACCATACCGCCCCCGGCCGTGTCGAGGCCGGCCGCAACGTCGAGGGAAATAGCTGACGAGCCACGACTCTACGAGTCCTTGGGGAGAAATTTAGTGGTTATGACTTGGCATAGAAGAAGTGAAAGTTTCAAGAAAACAGATTAAAAACGTTACCAGCCGCTGCCGTCCACTCGCCGCGTTAAACATATAACCGTCTTCTGAGGCTGTCAAACAGTATGCCTACCTACAGTGTCGCAATTCTCGGCGCTACGGGCATGGTTGGCCAGCACTACATCAGGATGCTGCAGAGCCATCCGTGGTTCAAGATCAAATCCTTGACGGGTAAGG
>Ga0197142_1002687_pt1 | contig 15337 bp, 16 predicted proteins | sample GBS60_MetaG_FD_148614 | JGI IMG/M metagenome (GOLD analysis project Ga0197142, IMG submission 148614) | Sediment microbial communities from Great Boiling Springs, Gerlach, Nevada, United States - GBS 60_MetaG | ecosystem: Environmental > Aquatic > Thermal springs > Hot (42-90C) > Sediment... | reverse complement strand
TTCCTTGCATCTGAGCTCCTCTCCGGCCTTCTAACTAGGCCTCTTTGTTTCCGAAGGTCCAGGATATTTTTCCCTTCCTGGCAATGGTCTCTCACGCTTCGGTTTCTGGCACGAACTCCTGGACTCTCTCCCAGAGGGAGTCGAGCTCCTTCACCACTTTGCTCCGGGGGGCCCACTCGAGGATGCTCTTTCTGGCCATGAGAGCCCTTGTCACATCTTCATCGTACGAGACCTTTCCCAGAACCTCCATGCCCAGATCCCTGCAGAGGTTCTCTATCTCCCCTGCCATCTCGGGATTCAGGTCCCACTTGTTGATGCACACGGCTTTGGGGACCCTCATCTGGGAGGCCAGTTCCCCCACTCGCCTCATGTCATGGAGGCCAGAAGGGGTGGGCTCTGTGACTATGAGGGCTGCCCCTGCTCCAGCCATTGCCGAGATCACGGGACAGCCGATCCCCGGGGGGCCATCCACTATCAACCAGGGTATGCCCCTTTCCTCAGCCAGGGTCCTCGCGTGATGCCGCACAAGAGCAACGAGTTTGCCCGAGTTTTCCTCTCCCGGCCTCAGGCGAGCGTGGACAAAGGGACCGAACCTCGTCTCAGAAACATACCACTCCCCACTTTCCCTTTGTCTCAATGCCACCGCTTTCTCAGGGCACACAAGGGTGCATGCCCCGCAACCCTCACACTCCATCGGATCCACGGTGTACCCATCCTCTATGGCCCCGAACCTGCATGACTCTCTGCACTTATCGCAGCCAGTGCACAGGTCTCTATCTATGACTGCCAATTGACCGGACCTGAATTCCCTCCTGATCCTCACCTGCGGCTGCAACAATATGAACAGGTCCGCTGCATCCACGTCGGCATCCGCCAGGACCTTCTGTGGGGGCTTGGCAGCGAAGAATGCTGTGATTGTCGTCTTTCCGGTCCCCCCTTTTCCACTGAGCACGATGAGCTCTTTCACGTGTCCATCCCCCTTTATGTTTGGAAGGTCATGGATTGCTCCCCAATAGGGTGCCTCGGCCTTTTCCTCTATTCCTTTCTGCCATGAGGAGGAGATTCTTAGCCAGAGACTCGAAGGCTTTCCTGTACGGGGGATGGAACTCCACTATGAGCTGACCCCTCGAATAGGCCTCGGCAATGGTCCTGTCTTGGGGAAGGGTCATGAGGATCTCGATGCCCCTTTTCTGGCAAATTTCCTCCAATTCTCCGTCGCTCAGGTCGCACCGATTGACCACAAGGGCGTGGGGCAGGCCCAGATATTCCACTACCTCCAGCGCAAGCATTAGGTCGTTGATGCCGAAGGGGGTCGGCTCTGTCACGAGAAGGCACATATCCACCCCTTTGAGAGTCGCAACTACCGGGCATGATGTGCCAGGAGGGGCATCGAGGATCACCGTCCTACTGTCTCTGGCAAGTCTCCGAACTGCTTTTATGAGAGGGGCTGCCATGGGCTCCCCGATCCTCAGTCTACCCGCCGCATATAAAAGTCCATCGCAACGCCCCTCCTCCAAGACTCCCACGAGTCTCGGCTGCTCCCTTATGGCTCCCTCTGGACAGACAAGGGAGCAGGCCCCACAGCCGTGGCACATCTCGCGGAAGGTGAGGACCTGTTTTCCCACTACCACTATGGCCTTATATTGGCATACCTCCCCGCACCGGCCACAGAAGCTGCATTTGGAGAGGTCCACTTCCGGAACCGGGAGTGTGACTGGAGTCATGGTCTCTATGGTGGGACGAAGAAAGAGGTGGACATTGGGCTCCTCCACATCGCAATCTATTATCTGGGCCCTCTCCCCCAAAACCCTAGCTAGGTTTGTTGCCACCAGGGTCTTGCCTGTCCCGCCCTTGCCACTCGCTACTGCGATGACAGACGCATTTCTCATATTCGCCCCTTGCTTCTGTAAAGCTTCTTCCAGGGATCTCTCTTCTTTTCCAGGGCATCGAGGAGGGCCTGTCTCAATGTGTTTGCCGCGAGGTCAGCGCAGTGGGTGTGCTCCCTGGGAAGACCACCCAGGGCCTCCCTGATCCGATGGCCATCTATCCTCAATGCCTCCTGTATGGTCTTGCCCTTCGCCAGCTCGGTTGCCATGCTCGCGCAGGCGACAGTTGCAGCACAACCATTGGTCATAAAGGCTATCTCCCCGACCTTTGACCCATCTAGCCGAAGCTGTATCCTCACAGTATCCTCACAGAGGCCGCTCACTGTGGCCTCCCCGTCTGGCTCCTCGAGTGCCCCCACGTTGTGTGGCCTGAGGGCATGTTCTATAAGCTGGGGGCTCGAGGTCCTCCCTATCTCCTCGAGCAGGATTCTGTCCAGTTCCTCCTGAATACTGGATCCATTGTCGCGCTCCATTCCCTGGCCCCCTGAGCCCCATCTCGTGGATATGATCCTCTTCGCTTCTAATGATCGCACACGTTGGGCCCAAGCTCGAGCGTTCGATTCATGTAGCTCTCCACCAGGTTCTCGGGGGTCTCAATGGGAGCGCCTGTTATGACCTCGATCCCCATTTGCTGGAACATCCCCATGGCCCTCGCGCCCATACCTCCTGCGATGACCACTTCCACCCCCAGCTGCTTGAGCCATCTAGGTATGACACCGGGCTCGTGGGGAGGCGGAGGAAGGAGCTTCTTCTCCTTGATCCTATTGCCATCGGTCTCCACTATGGCGAAAAGCTCGCAGTGTCCAAAGTGATTGCACAGTAAACCATTGGCCAGAGGAATCGCGAATCTCATCCTCTCCCCCCTTCGGAAAGACTTGAGTTCTTTGTCTCCTGCCAGTTCCTGTCCCATTGCGAGACTGCCCTGTAAGTGGGCCAAATCCGAGCGCAACCCCCAAGCCGCCGCCCCTTCATTGGGGAGGCGGAGGGGGCCTTACTTGAGACTCCCCGCGCCCTCCTCAACCCCAATGACCAGGCACATTTGGGCCAGAGGCCGTCTCGTACTTGCCATCGAGGAAGTCCTTCAGGGCCTGGCGCACAGTGCCCTTTACTCCAAGAGCCACTTTCACTCCCCTTGCCTCCAGGACCTTGAAGGCCTTCGGACCACAATTCCCTGTCAATACCACATCGGGGCATTCGTTGAGCACTGTGTGGGCAGCCTGAACTCCAGCCCCCTGGGCCAGCTCGAGGCTCGTTGAGTTCTCGATGGCCTTCCACTCCATGGTATCGGTGTCCACAAGGAGAAAATACTTGGCCCTTCCGAATCTCGGATCCACCTGATGGTCGAGATCCGGACCGGTTGCTGTGACGGCGACTTTCACCTCGTTACCTCCCTTCCTAGGATCTCTAGGCCCTCTCTTTGCAGCCCTGAGCCCGCAACAACACCATCTCTTCCCAATTCCATCATGGGCTCAGGCGGGCGCTTTTCGTCGTGGAGACTTGGGCCAGTTTCGCCATCACGGCGGAGGCGAGCTCCTGGTAGGCCTTCTTGGCACGGGAGTATGGCTTGGCTATGACCAGAGGCCTCCCATTGTCGCAACACTCCACCATGTCCGGCTCTATGGGAATTCGGCCCAGGAAGTCCACTTTGAGTTCCCGCGCTGCTTTTTCACCTCCCCCCACCTTGAATAGCGGGATCTCCCTGGAACAGTGAGGGCAGACAAGGCCGCTCATGTTCTCCACTATCCCGAGGACAGGGATGTGGAGTAGCTTGCTGAAACCAACGGCCTTCCTGGAGTCGAGAAGCGCAACATCTTGAGGGGTGGTGACTATGATGGAGCCGTCAACCTGCCCTATGAGATGGGCGACACTCAGGGGCTCGTCCCCCGTTCCAGGGGGGAGATCCACCACCAGGAAGTCCAGATCCCCCCACTGTACGTCACTCAGGAACTGTTTGATCACGTTGTGCTTTATGGGCCCTCGCCAAACGATCGGAGAGTCCGGGTTTCTGGATATAAGGGCCATGGAGATCACCTTGAGATTGGGAAAGGCCTCAACTGGCCTCAGCCCTTCCTTGGATCCCTCCACCCAGTGAAAGTCCAGGCCCAACATCCTGGGGACATTTGGTCCATGGATATCAGCATCCAACAGGCCCACCCTATGGCCATCCATGGCCAATGCTGCCGCGAGGTTCACGGCAACGGTTGTCTTGCCGACCCCTCCTTTCCCGCTCATGACCATGAGCTTGTGCTGAATGTGGAAGAGGGTCTCTTTGAGCCTTCGCTCCTCGTGTCTCTCCTTTTCCTCTTGGGTGCACTTGTCCGCTGCGCTGCAAGCCTCGCAAGGCTTGTCCTTGTCGCACACATCCTTGTTCGTGGGCATATGTCCTCTCCATTCAGCTCTTTCTCGAACTAGGCGAGGGCCCCTGCCCCCGCCTAGGGCTCAAGGATTCGTCACTTGGCCTCTTTCTCCTCCAGCTCCTCCATGCGCTTTTCTATCCACTGGAGCTCCTCTCTGAGCGCCTGAGCCTCATCCTTGAGCCACTCCACTTCCTCCTCCCGGGAAGGTGGATCCCACCACCCGGGGAAGGCCGGGGCCCAGCGTCTCCACCCGAGACCTCTGCCAGGGCCCCTTCCCCATCTCGGCCACCATCCAGAGGCCGGGCCCCTGCCACGCCACCACCAGGGCCCCATTCGCCAAGGCCCCCGACGCCAGCCTCTAGGGCCGAAACACCACCCAAGGCCCCATCCTGTGCCGGGACCCATTCCCAGGGGTCCGGTGCCATCCAGTCCTGGCATCTCACTTCACCTCCTTTCTGAAGGATCCATTCCTCTGTCCCAGGCGGCGTCTTGCCCTCCTTCGGCCACATGGGACTCTCCATCCATCCGCCCCTCGAACGGAGAAGGCGGCTAGAGCCTCTTCCGGAGTGCCTATGAACCCCCAAACTACCTCGATCCCGAAGGAGCGGAACATTTCCTGGAAGACTCTATTGATCCCCCCCGCGATAACAACCTCCACCCCCTTCTCCTTGAGAAGCTTGGGGATCTCGTAGGGGAACCAACCCCTTAAGGGGATCACCTCCTGGTCTCTCGCCTCTCTCCCCACAAGGTCAACTATGAGGACATCCTCGCTGAAGCCATACCTGGGAGCGACCCTCTCTCTGTACCTCAAGATGGCGATCTTCATTTCCCCAGTCTCCGCATATTCCTTTCTTCCAAATTTCGTGCCAGGTAAAACCGGACCAAGAAAAAGGCGGGAGAACGACGAAAGAGAGAAATAAAGCCACGGCCCAGCGGGTGTTTTCCTTTGAGGAGAGGAGGCTCCTCGATTCACTACAGAGCACATATCAAAGTTGCAATACTGCAACAGAAGGGACCTTGACTGGGAGGAAGCCGATGGCTATGCGTTGCACGAATGCTACTATTGCGATTTTGCAACGTTCCTCGGCCTTTCTATTCCCAGCCTCTTCATCTTTCTCCACAGGGTGGATCTGTGAATCCCCAGGTCCTTTGCCGCCTCGCTTAAACAAAAGGAGCTCCTCTGGAGAACCGATAGAATTGCCTCCTTTTCCTTTTCTCTCAGGATGTCCGCCCCTGCCAACGTTTGGGAAGGGGGAAGGAAGGTGTGGGGTGTCCTTCGGGTGAGATATGCGGGAAGGTGTCTTGGCTGTATCTCGACCCCTTTGCACAGGATCATGGCATGTTCCAGGATGTTTTGGAGCTCACGAACATTGCCAGGATAAGGATAGTCAAGGAGAATCTGGAGAGCCTTGTCGGAAAGTTTTCTCACCTGCTTTCCCATTTTCCGATTGAGTCTGTGGAGGAAGTGTTCTATGAGAAGGGGAATGTCCTCAGGCCTCTCCCTCAGAGGTGGAATGTCTATTCTCACCACATTCAGTCTGTAGTAGAGATCCTCCCTGAACCGTTTGCGGGCAACTAGCTCCTCTAAATCCAAATTGGTGGCGGCAACTATCCTCACATCAGCTTTCTCCGTCTTGATCCCGCCCAAGGGCTCGTATTCCTTCCTTTCCAGGACCCTCAGGAGCTTCACTTGAGTTCCCAGGGAGAGGTCTCCCACCTCGTCCAAAAAGAGAGTACCTCCCTCGGCAATTTTGAATCTTCCGGGTTTGTCCACGGTAGCTCCCGTGAATGCCCCCTTCTTGTAGCCGAAGAGCTCTGACTCGAGAAGGGTCTCCGGGAGGGCTCCACAGTTGACCTTGACAAATGGGCCCTTGCACCGCTTGCTTAGGTTGTGAATGGCCGAGGCGAACAGTTCCTTCCCCGTCCCGCTCTCCCCGCAAAGGAGAACCGTGGAATCGCTCCGGGCTATGTCAGGAAGCACCTGAAAGATTCTGGAAAAGGCTTTGCTCCTACTAACTATGTCTTCGAACCTGTAACGACCCGAGACCTCATCCTGAAGTTGCCGGATGAGAGACAGATCCCTGAAGGTCTCGACAGCACCTATTACCTCCCCCTGCTCGTCAACTATCTGCGCTGTGGAAATGCTTATGGGGATCTCCCGATTGTCCTTGCTGAGAATTGTCACTTCCAAATTGACAATGCGCTCTTTGGTCTGGGCCGTTCTCCTGAGAGGGCAATCCTCGAAACAGATGTTGGCCCTGAAGATCTCATGACAGTATTGACCTATGGCCTCCTCTCGACTGAACCCCGTGATTTCCTCTGCTGCCCTATTGAAGGAGGTGATCTTCCCCTCCCTATCGACGGTGAAGACCCCGTCTCCTATGCTGTCCAGAATGAGGCTGGTCCACTTGGGGTCTTTGGAGACCGCCGTTATTTCGATCTCCTTCTTGTCCTCCTTCGTCTCCTTCATGCCTTTGGCCCCTCGCTCTCTGAGAGGAATTTACATCCCCTGAAAGGCCCACGCAATAAGTTGAAGGGGCATTCACCAGGTGGAGGTCTCCACCAGACCATTTGAGACCTCAATTGCGCGAAATCATTCTCACTGTTGAGAAGACCCCGTCTTTCTAGCTTTTTTAGCCTGAACTATGAAAAGTCCCACTTTGTGGGTACAATCTAAAGGAGATTTCCCATGAAGGTTAAGGAGGTTGCTGGATGCCCAGACATAGGGTGCTCATCCAAAGGGCTAGTTATGAAAGTTGCACAGAGGCCATAGAGAAGGTCTTCGAGATCTTTCCCCTGGAGGTAAGGGGCAAGAAGGTACTCGTCAAGCCCAACGCCCTCAGAAAGTCCAGTCCCCGAGAGGGAATAGTCACTCACCCATCAGTTGTCAGGGCTGTTGTGCAAAAGTTAGAGAGCTTGGGCCCTTCCCAAATAGTGGTGGGGGACAACCCTGGCCTTTTCAGTTATGGAGACAATGAGGAGACCTTCAAGGAAACAGGGCTAATGGAGGCTTCCAGGGGACACTACCTCAACATCGGAAACCAAGCTGTTGAGGTGAGCTTTAATCCAGCCTTCACCCAGAAGGTGACCGTGTCGAGGGCTGTGATCGAGGCTGATATAGTGATTTCGTTGCCCAAGTTTAAGACCCACGGTCTTACCATCATAACAGGCGCAATAAAGAACAGTTACGGTTTCCTTCCAGGAGCCCAAAAAGCCAAGCTTCACCTCTTGGCTGGTAGCCCACAGCGGTTCCACCAATTGATAGTTGATGTGTTCTCCCTCAGGGTGCCCGATCTCATTATTGTGGATGCAGTCATAGGTATGGAAGGAAATGGCCCGGCATCCAAAGATCTCAGGGAAATTGGATGCATTCTGGCTTCTGATAATGCCGTAGCAGTGGACGCCACCATATCCAGGATGATGGGGCTTGAGCCAGATATCCTTCCATTTCTCAAGAGGGCAGCGGAAAAGGGCCTCGGATCTTATGCCTCCGACTCCATAGAGATCATAGGAAAGTTGAGGTCCATTGAGAATTTCAAGCTCCCGGACCTTGCCGGAGCAGCAATAGCGAGAAATCCCGAAATCGCCCATCTCATGAAGGAGAAAAGCAAAATGAGGCCACAGGCAGACCCAGCTCTCTGCGTAGGATGTGGCACCTGCGTGGAGCATTGTCCAGCGGGTGCTCTCTCATTGGTCCAGGGGCTTCCTTCTGTGGAAAGAGACTCTTGTATAGTTTGCTTTTGCTGCCAGGAGATTTGTCCCGAGAAAGCTATGACCCTGAAAGCCATTTGATAGGCCTGGAAGCGGTGCTTTCTTCTAGCGCCCACCATTGTCCCTGGTCCATGACCTCGGGGGCCAAAACCGCCTCCTAGCCCGCACCCTTCCCCAAATTCGGATTCAAGCTCGAACCAAATTAGAAACCGCCAATCCGAGTTTTTCCTACTGACGGGTCGTTCCAAGGGGGTCCCTGAAATACCCTGAATCACTCGTTTACCCTCAATGGTTGGAGCCAGGAATACCTCGGCCAGCATACGCCTCGGACGAGGATTCCTCCCTCAAACCTCCCGAGGAAGCCCGCCTCCGAAGGTGAACCGCGGACTTACACGCAATCCCCAAGAAGAGGCCTATTTTTCGGTGCATCTCGCACAACTCTCCCTTGGAACTAATCCATGCCCCAAGAAATCTCAGTCACTTCAGACGATAGCCCCTTCATCTCCTGGCCTTGAGGACAGTGGGCCATGGTCCCCGCCGCTCGAGGGACGAATGTCTTGGCTTTTCAGAGAAACGAGTGGGGATCTACATCCACTGTCAGGCGGGCTCTCGCGGGTATCTTCCCACTGACCTCCCTCAGGATTGACTCCACAGCCTCCCTCAGCCTGGGTCTTGAGGAGCTCTTGAGGAGTAGTTGCCAGCGGAATCTCCCTTTTAGCTTCGCAATGGGTGCTGGCGAGGGCCCAAGGCAAAGGACCCCGGGCCTCTCGCCGCATATTTTTTTGGCCACATCTCCCAGAAAGGTTACGGCCCTCATAGCCGAGTCCTCCCTTGGAGCCGAGACCCTAATGAGCACCAATCGGGAATATGGGGGATAGGATGCCTCCCTCCGTAGCCTCAGCTCCCTGGAGGCAAAGGCCTCGTAATCCTGGGAAGGGCAGAAGGCTATGGCGGGATGGTCAGGCTCATAGGATTGGACAATCACCTTTCCAGGCCTTTTTCCCCTGCCCGCCCTTCCCGCCACTTGGAGAAGCAGTTGATAAGTCCTCTCTGAGGCCCTGAAGTCCGGCAGATTCAATGTGGAGTCAGCAAGAATTATCCCGACCAGGGTCACATTGGGCACATGGTGGCCTTTGGCTATCATCTGGGTCCCAATGAGGATATCGGCCTCACCTCTTCTCCAGGCCCTCAGGATCTCCCTATGGGCATGCTTTCTCATGGTCGTGTCCCTGTCCATTCTCAGCACCCTCGCCCCTGGAAATAGCTCCCTCACAGCCAACTCCACCGCCTCTGTGCCAATGCCCAAATCCCTCACATCGGGCCCTCCACAAGAGGGGCACAGGGGAGGAGCTGGGTGCTTCCAGCCGCAATAGTGGCATATAAGGGCACCCTCTGAGAGATGGTGCACTAGTGAGACGGCACAGTTCCTGCACCTAAAACTGTAGCCACAATCCTCGCAAATGAGAAAGGTGGCGAATCCCCTGCGGTTCAGAAAAAGTAGCACTTGCTCTCCCCTTTCCAGGGTCTCGGCCATGGCCTGATGGAGCGCAGGAGAGATAATGCCACGGGGTCGAACCTTCCGGCCTCTGCGCCTCAGGTCAACGACCTGGATCTCCGTTGGCCCCTTGCCTTCGGGCCGCTCGGGAAGCTCGAGGAGGCAGATCTTTCCCCTTCTGGCATTGTAGTAGGTCTCCAGGGATGGAGTGGCTGAGCCCAGAATCACTGGAAATCCTATGATCTTCCCTCTCATGAGGGCCATGTCCCTCGCATTGTAACGAAAGCCCTCCTCCTGCTTGTACGCTCCATCGTGCTCCTCGTCCACTACGATCAAGCCCAAATTGTGGCAGGGGGCGAAGACGGCTGATCTGGCGCCCACAACGACTGGGACCTCGCCCCTGTGAACTCGGAGCCACATTTCAGCTCTCTCTCCCCTTGAGAGCTTGCTATGGAGCACCGCCACCTGGCGGCCGAATCGCCATCTTAATTCGGTGACAAGTTGGTCCGTAAGAGAAATCTCAGGAACGAGCACTATCGCCTCTTTGCCGCAGTCAAGAGCCACTTGGATGGCCCTCAGGTAAACCTCTGTCTTTCCACTGGCAGTTACACCCCAGAGGAGAAAGCCCTCGAATTTGGACTCGCGAATAGCAGGCTCCACTTTCCCCAAAGCCTGTTTCTGGGCTTCTGTGAGCAGAGGAACGGGTTTTCTTGGTCCTTCTCCTTCCTCTGGAAGGGGATCGGAGGTCCCTCTCCTCCCTTTCCCCTTGGGGCCAGGAAGAAAGCCAATGCCCGCAAATAGGACCCTGCCCAGGGGCTGAAAGTAATACCTGGATGCCCATCTGTACCACTCCATCTCCTTCTCAGTAAAAAGAGGACCGTCTTCGAGGAGATCCAGTACCTCTTTTGGCTCCGCGGAAGGGGGGTTCCCATGGACTGAGATCACAACCCCGCTGATCTCGGACCTTCTGAGGGGAACCCTCACTATAGAGCCGGGCCCGATCTTTCCCCTGAGCTCCTCGGGAACCTTGTATGTGAGAAGCCCGAGAAGGGGAAGGTCAACAGCTATGTCAGCGAACTCTCCTTCTCCCATTTTCGCTCAATCCCTTGGCTTCTAAGCCCCTGGCGAATTGTCCCTCCCTCACTCTGAAGACCCTGCCCGCTGACATGGAGCGCTCAACGAATACCCTCCCCTTTTGCCCTGAGGGCTACCCAGTGGTCACTGCTTCTGGGCCTCGGATCCTAGAGCCCCACGGACTCCTTATCTCAGCGGCCAATCCCCTTGACCTTGGACATAGGTTCTGTTCCCTTGTCCTCCTCTCCTGAGCTCCCTGAGTTATGTATTGGCCCTTGGACCTTGTGCTCGGCAGCTATTGTCGCCCCATAGAGGGAAGGCGCCACTGTCGAGCACCGGGCCAACTGACCCCTTGCAGACACCTGAAAGACGGTCCGCAGGTTTCCGAGAGCGGTCTATCTCCCCGTCTCTTCATCGGGCCTCGGATTTGAGCGGGTTCCCACACTTATCCCAAGATCGTACCAGGCCTCGGGGCCTCGATCAAGGTGGGGGTTGCTCGCGGATAGTGCGCCTCGGCATGGGACCCACATCCTCCCTGAGCTTGGGCTCTGGTTGACCCGAGCTAGGACCTCGAAGGATAATATTGGGACAGCAGGGATATTTTGGGCCTGGAGAAGACGGGGATGAAGAGAACATTTCAGCCCAACAATCTCAGGAGAAAGAGAACCCACGGCTTTCGCGTGAGAATGAGGACGAAGGGGGGCAGGAAGGTCTTGAGCAGGAGGAGGGCCAAAGGACGCAAGAGGATAAGCGTTTGAGGCCTCATGGTTTGGAAGGTGTGTCTGGATCTTCCATCGTGGAGGAGGATTCGTTCTTCCTCGGACTTCAAGAGGATCATGACCCGAGGAAGGGCCCACCATTTCGGGGACCTAGTAGTTGTGGCAGCACCCAATAGGTTACAGGGTGCCAGGCTGGGCATATCCATAAGGAGGACTGTGGCGGGGGCCGTTGGCCGCAACCTTTTGAAGCGGTGGATAAGGGAGGCCTTCAGGACCAATCGGGCCCTTCGGGAGCTGCCCGTTGACATGGTCGTAGTAGCCAGAAGGATGAGGAGCGATACTCGCTATCGCGACATCGCGGAGGCTTTGGGGGAGTTCGCCCGAAGATGGAGGAGGCAGGGGTGAGAGGACTGATACTCCTTGGCATAGGAATTTACCAGAGGATGGTATCTCCCTTTCTTCCGCCAAGTTGCAGGTTTTACCCAACTTGTTCCGAATACACCAGGGAGTGCGTTGCCCGCTACGGATCCTTCAAGGGTTCATGGCTCGGCCTCAAACGACTCTTGAAGTGCCACCCCTTCCATCCGGGAGGCTATGATCCGGTTCCCTGAGGGATTCAGCCAGAAAAGGGAGTCTCTTTCGAGAAAGGGAAGGCCTGAAGAGGGTGGCCCACGGGGTCAAGGCCCGTCCGGAGGGATTATATCTTGCCAATTTAAAGCCAGGATGTGGGCTTTGGAGGACCGACTCCCTGGCGACTTAAATTGAGCTGGCTCGGCTGGAGCCACGGGAGAGTGGAAAATGGAAAAGAGGGCTTTACTGGCCTTTGTCCTTTCGTTGTTGGTGGTGACCATATGGAGCTACCTCTTCGTTCCTCAGGAGAAACCCAGAGGGCCTGTGAGGGAGATCCAGGAGGAAAGCAAGGAACAGTCTGTGCAGGCTCATGCCCTCCCACAGCCTGAGAGGGTGTCTCTGGAGCTTCCGGAGCAGGAAGGAGGGGACTTCCAGGAGGAATTGGTCGAGATCACCACTCCTCTTTACGTTGCGGTCCTCTCCACGAGCACCGCGACAATCCAGAGCTGGAGATTGACCAGATACAGGGAGGGTCTCGAGGATGGATCCCCTTCCATAGAACTGGTGAGGGCAGGTGGGAGGGCCTTGGAGCTCACCGCCCAGGGGCCGATGGCCACGGAAATGGCCAAGGTCCGATTCAGAACAGACGCGGGAAGCAGGAACGTGGATGCCACTTCCAGGGCCAGGACCATAAGGGCCTTTGCTTTCCTTGAGGGGGGAGGCCGGATCGAGAAGGAGTTCACCTTTTATCCCGACAGATATGTCGTGGATGTTGTGGTGAAGGCTTGCGACGGGGAAGGAAGGCCCCTGGCCGAGAGGGTGGGGCTCGCCCTTTCCTATCCCAAATCGGAATTGTCCACGAAGTCCGGGGTATTTGCCGGGCCTGTCGCCTTAAGCCCCCATGGGTTCGAAGAATTGGATGTGTCCAAGCAGGCCGGAAGGTCAATGGAGGCTAAATGGGGTGGGGTGGCCCTCCACTATTTTCTCTCGGCCATCGTCCCATCTGGTCCGGGGAGAAAGGATCTTTTCCTGGAGGAATCCAAAGGGACTCTGAAAGTGACCCTGTGGGTTGATAGCAAAAGGGAAAATGGGTGCGAGTATCGCTTCCTAGGTTATTTCGGACCCAAGTCCATAGAGGATCTGAAGGCTGCGGGAGAGGATTTGGACAAGGCACTGCATCTCGGCTTTTTTGACATAATCGCGAGACCCCTTCTTCTCTCCATGAAATTCATCAACGAGTATACTCACAATTACGGGATTGCCATTATAGTGCTCACCATAGTGATAAAGCTCATCTTCTGGCCTCTCACCCACAAGAGCTTCGCCTCCATGAGGGAGATGCAGAGGCTCCAGCCGAGAATAAAGCAGATAAGGGAGCGCTTCAAGCACGACAGGGAACAGCTCAACAGGGAAATGATGCTCTTATATAAGACCCACAAGATAAACCCCCTGGGCGGGTGTCTCCCCATGCTTCTTCAGATTCCGGTCTTCTTCGCCCTGTACAAGGCCTTGATGGACTCCATAGAGCTGAGGCATGCTCCATTCGTGTTCTGGATCAAGGACCTATCAGCCCCGGATTATCTTCTGCGTTTTCCTCCGGGAGTGAGTTTCTTCGGCATAGAGGGTATAGGTCCCCTTCCGTTGCTGATGGGCGCCTCTATGGTCATCCAACAGAAAATGACGCCCTCAACAGGGGATCCCACACAGGCCAAGGTCATGATGCTCATGCCAATTTTCTTCACTTTCCTGTTCATATCCTTCCCTTCGGGCCTGGTCCTCTACTGGCTCATGAACAACGTCCTTTCCATAGTGCAGCAGGTTTACATAAATGCTAGGCTGGACTGAGGGTTGGGGCCCGGTGCAGGATGCGGGAGGTGCTCTGAGAATGAGAAGGATAGAGGTGGAAGGCAAGACGATGGATGAGGCCCTGGATAGGGCAGCCAGGGACCTCGGTGTGAGCCGGGACGAGGTGAGGTACGAGGTCCTGGAGAGGAGCCGGGGCCTTTTGGGGTTTTTGGGAAGGTCCTCCGTAACCATAAGGGCCTGGGTCGAGCCCAAAGGGGAAGAGATCGCAACTCGGTTCCTAGAGGGGCTCTTGCACCGAGGCGGTTGGGAGTGCACTGCCGTTGCGAAACCCTCTGCCGAGGGGGGCATAATGGTGGAGCTCCAGGGGGCTGGAGCCAAGGAGGTCATCGGCAGGGAGGGGGAGGTCCTCGATGCCATACAGTATCTAGTGGACAAGGTGGTCAATAGGGGTAGGTCCGAGAGGTGCAAGGTTGTGGTGGACGCCCAGGGGTTTAGGGCAGGGAGAGAGGAAGAGTTGAGGAGGAGGGCGCTGGATGCGGCGAGAAGGGCCAGGGACGGTAAGCCCGTCATTCTCGGCCCCTTGAATGCGAGGGACAGAAGAATAATCCACCTTACTCTGAAGGAGGAGCCGGGGGTCACGACTAGGAGCATTGGCGACGGACCCATGCGGCGGGTAGTTGTGAGCGCAGAGGAGACAAAAGGGAGGGACAGAACCACAGTGTCCCAAGGGCGAGCATCGAGGGGATGAGGGCATGTGCCTGGGCTTTTGGTGGGTAGGAGGACTCACCAAAGCGGTCATCGGGAGTGACGGAATTGAATGAGGCAATGGGGGCTCAAGGACACGATAGCCGCAGTGGCGACCCCCCGAGGGAAGGGGGCCATAGGAATAGTTCGCGTGAGCGGGCCCCTTTGCCGGAAGATCGCGGAGAGTGTATTTGAACCAGCCAGGGGTTCCCACCCTTTGAGGTCCCACAGATTCTATTACGGCCACGTGAGGGCTCCGGGGTCTGAGGAGTACATAGACGAGGCCATGGCTGTCCTCATGGAGGCTCCTCGTTCCTATACCAGGGAGGACTGTCTCGAGATACAGGTCCACTCAGGGCCTTCAGTGGTGCAGGAGGTCCTTGAGGCAGTGCTCCAGTGCGGGGCTCGGGTGGCAAATCCGGGGGAGTTCACCTTGAGGGCCTTCTTGAATGGCCGCATAGATCTCACCCAGGCTGAGGCCGTCCTCGACATGGTGGAGGCCAGGAGCAGGGCTGCAAGGCGTCTCGCTCTCGGGCAATTGGTCGGGGGACTGGCGAGGGAGGCGGCTCGGTGGAGGGAGGAGCTCCTGGATTTGATGAGCACTGTGGAGGCATGGATAGATTTTCCCGATGAGGACCTTCCAACCGTTGATGGTGAGTTCATAGAGAAGGCTCTTGGGGAGCTTCTCCAGAGGGCACAGGCAATACTCGAGACCTACAGAAGGGGAAGACTGACCAAGGAGGGTGCCAGGGTCATGCTCATTGGCCCTGTCAATGCTGGGAAATCGAGCCTCCTCAATGCCATGGTCGGTTACGAGAGGGCCATAGTTACGGATCTCCCTGGGACCACGAGGGACCTGGTGGAGGAGCCTCTGGAGTGGGGGGGTCTTCCTATAAGGGCCATAGACACTGCCGGGATAAGGGATGGGGGAGATGAGATAGAGAGGCACGGAAGGAGGCTTTTGGGGGAGAGGGT
>Ga0197142_1002685_pt1 | contig 15343 bp, 17 predicted proteins | sample GBS60_MetaG_FD_148614 | JGI IMG/M metagenome (GOLD analysis project Ga0197142, IMG submission 148614) | Sediment microbial communities from Great Boiling Springs, Gerlach, Nevada, United States - GBS 60_MetaG | ecosystem: Environmental > Aquatic > Thermal springs > Hot (42-90C) > Sediment... | reverse complement strand
TCAGAAGGTCTCTGTACTTATCCAAGACATCAAAGTAACTCATACCTGTGAGTCTGCCCATATCAGTCTCCGTAAGCCTCTCATCTATACTGAATGGTATATCAAGCCTATTGCTTACTATCTCTGCAGTCTCCACTGCCCTAGTTATGGGGCTTGTGTATACATACCTTATGCATAGAGGCTTGAGCATCTCTGCTGCCTCGTTTACATGCAGTCTACCTCTCTCAGTAAGATGGTATACTAGTGTACGCCCGGTTAGTATATGCTTCACGTTGTTCAATGCCTCGCCATGTCTCATGAGTACTACAAGGCTCATATGTAATAATAACAAAGTTAATATAAATTGCTTGCTCTGCTAGCAGTATGAAGATAGGCATCATAGGAGGCACTGGAGATATGGGGCAGGGATTGGCATTGCGTTGGGCTCCAAACCATGATATAGTTATAGGATCAAGGGATGCAGGTAAGGCTGAGAGTGTAGCAAAGGAGTACTATGATAAGGCTATATCCTACTACAGGAACATAAATGGTAGTATCAGAGGAGATGAGAATATAAGACTGGTTACGTACTGTGATGCTATAGTACTATGCATTCCATATGAGAGTATAAACACTCTGGAGAGTATAGCAGATAGTGTAAAGAAAGATAGTATAGTTATATGCCCTATAGTACCCATGAGCAAGGATAGTAATGGGTTTATATACTCGCCTATGCATGAGCATAGATACTCTGCTGCAGAGCAAGTAAGAAGTATACTACCTGATACTAGAGTAGTTGCTGCTTTCCATAATATATCAGATGTTAAGCTTAGGAAGCTGGATACTGTTATAGAGAGCGATGTACTCATATGCTCAGATGACAAGAGCACTGTAGAGGAGATAATCCCGCTTATCAAGGAGATAAAGAATCTAAGACCATTGTACGTTGGGCCTCTCCCACTATCTTATCAGGTTGAGAGTCTAACACCATTGATTCTTAATGTAGCAAAGAATAATGGTCTAAAGAACCCCGGTATAAAGATACTCTAGCAGAATATGAATAGTTAAATTATAAGACATTCTATAATCATTATGATAAGGAAGAACTGGATGAGTGCTATGGCAGTACTATTTGCTGTAGCTTCTACTATAATATTACTAAGGAATATAGCACTTTGGGGTATAGACTTTGTTATATATTTTATGATAAATAGTGAATTAACAAATGAGAAGTTCGTGCTTGTTATGTATGGTATATCCATAATATTATTTATATTCAGTAAGAGAGTTAGCAATGAGTGAATCAATAAGAAAGAAACTATATTGAGATAATCAAGTAGAATCCAGAAGCGAGTTGCATATAGGACAACTAGAACAGCTGTAACAGTTGAAGCATATAAGGTGTGCTCTCCCATAGGGATTTGCGCAACGCTTTGCCCACTGGTAATCTGCTTCGCTCAGTTGTTTCCCGCAGATATCACATCTAACCATATATTATCAATAGATACTATAGATATTAATTTTTGGTTATTCGTCTCCTAAATCATGTGTTCATTGTATCAATAATTTGGTAATGTATCAACAGAATTTATAGAACGGTTCTAGTTATTTAGATGATTACCTCTTAATACGCTCATCTATAAACTCCTCTATCCTATCCATAGCAGTCTCCAGTATATCTATACTAGGCAGGAAGACAAGCCTGAAGTGACCAGATCCTAACCTACCAAATCCAGAGCCTTGTACAACTAATACTCCTTTGCTCCTTAATAGATCGAGTACGAACCCAACATCGCTATCAACGATTAACTCCTCATCTATCCTTGGGAATATGTAGAATGCGCCGTATGGCTTGACGTAACTTAAGCCCTGCGTCTTATCCAGACGCTTCATAACATAATCCCTCCTTAGCCTTAACTCTTTAACCATATCATATACATGATCCTGTGAGCCCCTTAGAGCCTCTACCGCAGCTATCTGTGCTGGCGTATTGGCTGATAACCTTAACCTTGCTAACTTGCTTACATTACTCCTCAATACACTTAGTTCATTACATGATGAATTGAAGCAGATGTATCCTAGTCTCCAACCGGTCATAAGATATACCTTGGAGAATCCGTTGAGCAGTATCAATGGAGTAGAAGGGTCTGCATACTTGCATATACTTGTAAACTCGCCATCGAATACAATCCTATCATATATCTCATCACATATCAGGTATATCCTATTCTTTATTGATATATCAACGAGTTCCCTGAGCTCACTGCTATCAAATACATAACCTGTAGGGTTGTTAGGATTTATAACGAATATAGCTCTGGTCCTCTCGTTTATCTTGCCCTTAAGATCATCGATATCTATATGCCATTGCTTATCTTCGCTACTTGCATACTCTACGGGCTTAACTCCCCTAACTCTTGCATATGATAGATATGGAGGATAGCACGGCCCTGGTACAAGTACCTCATCCCCAGGCTCTGCTATACTTGATATAAGCATATCCAATGCCTCTGATACGCCATTAGTTACTATAACATCATCTGGCATTATCTGTATACCTTTACTAGACTCCTTCTCTGCTATAGCCTCCCTTAACTCCTTGACGCCTTCAGATTCTGCATAGTAGTTCTTATCCTTCAGTACCGCATCTATCAGAGCATCCTTGATGTGTTTTGGCGTATTAAAGCCATAGAATACAGGGTCGCCTATATTAAGGTAGATTACTCTATTACCTTTACTCTCATACTCTCTGGCATGTTTTATGATATCCCTGATAGCATACTCTACACTCCCAACATACCTTGATATACTCAATGGCATAGAATCCAATAATATACACTCTGATAAATTCTTTCTATTCAATATAGTATGCTGAATCATATGGCTGTTGATTTACGACTGCTGCACTACGCTTAATCTTTCATTCCTTAGCTGGTGATTTTATAATACAATATAGCAAGAATCTATAGAATGGGATAGATCTGTATGATCCCTATATATTCATAATATATAATACTAGAAATACCTTCAATAGCTTATACTCTTGGATAGTAAGAAGTTATACTCTACAGACTTTATCGCTGTACTCATCCTGTAATAGACTGGTGATGGTTATTCTGATAGTCTAATAGAGAATGGATTTATTGTAGATAGATAAGGGTTCATATTCTAGTTATCAGTAGATACAACATAAGATAGAATCATTAACGGTGAGGCAGATAGCAGCAGCGGGCCCGTAGCCCAGCAAGGAGAGGGCGGCTGGCTTCGGATCAGCATAAATAGATGGTGAGGAGTGACCAGCAGGTCGTGGGATCGAAGCCCACCGGGCCCATCAGTATACCTATCACTTAATGGACCTCATACAGTAAACCGCTCTTCACGTCATACACGAACCCTCTTACATCCTTATTTGGTATGAAAGGACTGGCCTTTATCCTTGCTACATTATTCCTGACCTCTTCCTCCAGGTCCTTGAATGTGTGTAAAGCAAATGCAGGTCTTACCCCCATAACATTCTCTATCCTGTTCTTAATATCATCCTCACTGGACATCATGCCACAGTTAGTATGCTGTATTATCATTATACTCTTTGTGCCTAGAATTACCTGTGATATCATAAGGGAGCGTAATACATCATCTGTTACCACTCCTCCAGCATTCCTTATTACATGTGCCTCCCCTGGCGAGAGTCCTAGTATCCTGTGTACATCTATCCTAGCATCCATACATGTAACTACAGCGAGTCTTCTACTCGGCTGTGCACTTAGACTGCCATAAGTGAACGACTCTGCATACTGCCTATTGTTGCTTATCAGATCTTCTAAGCTACTCATAATAATGGTTTATACTCGCAGTATAATAACAATTATTTATGTAGTTTATTGAGTTATCACAATGTATGATAATCTTTTATAATGGGTACAAATAGGCTATAGCATGAATCTAGGCGTTATAGGCATTGGTGCTGGTATATCTATAATAATAATAGGAGTACTAGCGATAGTGATCTCTACAGATGATCTTGCGTTCATAAGGGGTATGATGCTTATAATAACTGGCGTACTTATAATAGGACTCTCCTTCAGATTCAAGTCTATCCGGAAGAGCAGTAAACGTTAATACCTGCCATATCTTATATTAAGAATATAAATAAATGAGTTAATAATGCATGTGTATAATGCAACTATTAGATACGATGCATGCGAATATGACCATAAATAAATGTCACATAGAATATAAGGTTATCTTAGAGCACTATCAGATAACAATGATGATGTGTATATCCATTATATACTGCTCTAGATGCTTAACAATCGATAAGGAAATTCTAGATTGGGTTAATTAACACTGAGCCAAACAGAATGCCAAAAATTAATATAATAGTATCTCTATGCTAGATTATGCCATTAGCGTATGTATTGATAAACTGTGATCTAGGGTCAGAAGATGAGATAATAAGGGAGATAAAAAAGATACCAGAGGCAAAGGAGGTTGCTGGTGTATATGGTGTGTACGATATAATAGCAAAGATAGAATCAGACTCCATGGATAAGTTAAGGGAGATAATAACATGGAAGATAAGAAGAATAGACAAGGTAAGATCTACATTAACCATGATAGTTATAGAGGGTCAAGGCAAGAAGTGATATAGCGTAAGTAAGAGTGATTGTTATTAGTTTAGTATGAATTATTTTTCTTGAATGATGATCTTCTTTAGTATGTTTATAAACCTTGAAACATCATCTTCAGTGTTAAACATATGCGTAGAAACCCTCACTACTTTCTTATCTAATATGTTCCTCTCAGCTACTACTACGCCATATCTATCTAACTCCCTGACCAGAGCACTACTATTAATGCCATCTACCATGAACGATACTATACTCGTCCTCCTGCAATCCTTTGGTGTGTACAACTTTACATTGCTCATGGATGATAGTTCATCTATTATGGTATCAGCAAGGTAAATGTTCCACTGCCTTATCTTCTCTATTCCTATGCTCCTTATGTAACGTAACGACTCTAGTAACCCTGCTAGTAGAGCATAACTCCTGAACCCTGTCTGTAACCTATACGGCATCTCCCTATACACCAGTGAGCCGTTATGTATGAATGCTGACTCGCCTCCTATGCTTGGGGGCTCTATGTACTCTACTGCTCTACTATTACAGTAGAGTATACCTATACCTGATGGTCCGCACAACCACTTCGATGCAGGGAATACCATGAATGAGCAGCCTAGCGTATTGACATCCACATCCATGCATCCAACACTCTGAGCAGAGTCTAGGAAGAGGGGGATCTTGATGCGCTTACCTATCTCCTCTACTGGAAGGACTAACCCTGTGTTGAATAATGCATGACTTAATACTATAAGCCTTGTATCATCTTGCACACTACTTATCAACTCATCTACATCTATGTTACCATAATCATCCTTTAAGTTTATACTCTTAACCTCTACCCCTCTACTCCTTAGTCTTAACCATGCATAATGATTAGATGGATGTTCATGCTCTCCATCCCTTATGATTATACTACTCCCCTCCTTGAGAATCAATCCATTAGCAACTATGTTTATACCATCTGTAGTACTCTCTGTAAATACTATCTCATCTACCCTACATCTTATCAGTGCTGCTAACTCCTTCCTCGTAGCGTTAGTTATATCCTCTATCATATCCTGGGACTTGTTTGAGTCTGGTCCATACTCATTCACAGCAAGTAAAAAGTCCGTTATAGCTCTTATAGACTCCAGTGGCGTGGGAGCGTTAGATGCACTATTAAGGTATATGCACTTGAGTCGTGGGAACATATTCTTATATTATTGCACCTTATCTTTAATCATTACTAGGTATTATTATTTATATAACAGTTGATATAATCTCTGTATGTTCAGTCTGCTTTCTACTGGAATAAATATATTGATAGCTGAAGATACTTACACCAGGATACGTGCACTAGTAGGAATGATATCTAACACCCATGGGAATATAGTATACATAGATCTGGATACAGTATTTACTGCATATGTAAGGAGTGACCTTATAGATCTGGATAGTATCAATACTAAATTGGATATATATTTTGTGAGTAAGGGGAGGTTAGAGAGTGTGTTAGCGTATGTATGCTCTTTAGACTCTCCAAGACTTGTAGTATTCGATTCTATACATGGGTTCTATCATCTTTACGATCATTATGGTAATAGAGTAATGATGCGTAGACTGAACCAACTCTTAACCTTTTACATATCACTCCTGCTTGATATGAGCAGTAGACATGGGTGTCCATTACTCATAACTAGTATAAGGAGGAGAGGTTTGCGGATAAAGATCAATGCTGATAGATATCTACTTAATAGGAGTAGCGTTATACTCTATGCTAGTAGTAATAATGGAGTATTGAATGTAGATATCATAAAGCATCCTAAGGAGGAGATGAATGGTACCAGCATATCGATAGATAATAATTGATAAAAAATAATATAAAAATAAATGTATGTTATGCTAGTATATCGTATAGGTTTATCCTCTTCTCACTGTACTTAGCATCTGCTGTATGTAGTAGCGCTATAAGGTTCTCGAGAGAGTCCCTGAGCTTCACACCGTCATCAGTTATATTAACTACGCCGTTCCTTATCTGTAGGAACCCCTTGCTTGATAGTTCACTCACTCGCTTCATAACCTGATAGTAATCCAAGCCTAGTAACCTTGCTATCTGGTACAATCTTAACTTTGAGTCCATAGATACACACTTTAGTATACAGTAACACTGTACATATGCAGGTCTACGCTTCAGACTCAGTGCTATCTCCAGAGGGTCCATCTCCATATTATTACCTTTGTTTATATTATTGAGGTTTTGCATATTATTACTCACTATGTATATTATACAAATGGTTATTTATTAATGTTTCCTCTATAATATATAGTATAGAATATTAAGTATGGATTCATAATAATAAGTCAACTGTAATATGATATACAAGATAATATTAGACCGTATATAATAAGAATCTGCATGTAAAACCTAACCTAAATATTTAGTATATATCATACCTAGCATGTGAGCAGGGTAGGTTCTAGGAGAGCCAGTAATACAAAGAGGATAGTGATATTCGCACTGATAGGTGTATTAGTTGCATCTACATTCGCATTAGTATACTCAACTCGGTTCGCTGAGGATAGGATGGAGGAGGCACAGAGGAAGGCAGAGAGTAATGCTAGGCTTGCTAGATGTGGGGATGGCGTAGCAAGGAACAATAGTTACATACAAGAGTATCTACTCCCATCTGAGTGCTCTATGCCAGTAGGTATAACAGTTGATAATGGGTATGTATATGTAGCCTCTGTAACCAACAACAAGGTTATAAGGTACGATACTAGACTCGATGAATTCGAGGAGTACTCTATACCTACAAGTAGAGTTGTACAAGAAGGAGTGTTGAGTATACCATTGCCTATATGGGCTATGCTCTCTGACCATAAAGGTAGGATATGGTTCACTGATGCAGAGAATAACAGTATATGGTCATTCAACCCAGCCAGTAATGAGTTCAGGGAGTTCAAGATACGCACAGTCAGTGAGTTCGGTACCTCTATGCCAGTGGATATGAAGATGTATGGTAATAAGTTGTGGTTCATAGGTGTATACAGCAAGAGCCTAGGTGTGATAGACCTAGATACATTGGAGCTTAGAGAGATACCTATAGATGTTAACTTGCAGGCATTAGGTACATTAGCGTTGGATGATGAAGGTAATGTATGGTTCACAGCCCTTACACTAGGGTTCAAGGGTTACCTGTACAGGCTAGATCCTCTCACTAATAATATGGATGAGTACGAACTGCCTATAACAAATCCAGTGGGTATAAGCATAGACCCTGATGGTAATATATGGATAAACGATCATGGTAGTAGTATGTTCATAGTGTTCGATCCTAGAAGTAATGAGTTTGTAAAGTATGTAACACCATTACCTAAGAGGAGTACAAACATAGGAGCTTATGAGAAGTGTATAAAGGAAGGGGGTTCTCCTCTAACATGTAGTGGCTACCCCATATCATTGCCTTACTGGAATGCTATAGACTCCAGAGGCAGGATATGGTTCAATGAACACCAGGGTAATGCTATCGCTGTATTCGATCCTAATGAGCATACACTTGTAGAATATCATGTACCGACTCAGAATAGAGTATGGGGTGACTGTGAGGGGTATGATGAGCCTTGTGGAATAGCAAATCCGTTGAGGTTTGCAGTAGTAGATGATCATACTGTATGGTTCACAGAGTTCTCAGAGAACAAGATAGCAAGGTTAGATGCAAGTAAGGAGCTGCCTTATACGTTGAGTACTGATGATGAATACAAGGTAAATGAGGGTAATAGTATAACCATACCACTTACTATAACATCTACATCAAATACTGCTCATAATGTAGAGATGGTTATAGCAAGCAGTGAGACTCCTGATGGTAAGATAAGAGGTATCAGGGCAGAGTTCTCCGAGCGTGTATTCAAACTAACAGGTAACGCTACTAAAATAATCAATCTTACGCTTAAGGCAGAGGATATACAGCAAGGGGAGTATACTCTAACAATAGGTGCAAGGAACAGTGATCTTACTTATTCGAAGATAGTAAGACTTGTAGTAGAATGATTATACCTCATAATCATGTATGAATATACCAGATATAGATAGGAGTATAGGCATAGAGGCTTACTCTACACCAATGCCTACTCTAGATATCAATATAAAGGAGGGTGTAGACTCATTCATCGTAGAAGAGGTTATAGATACAGATTCGTTAAATGTATCTAGTTATGGTAGATATGCATTATTCAGATTAATTAAAGAGGGTATAGATACTATACATGCATTAGAGGAGTTAAGGAAGGAGTATAATATAAGGCTTAAGGTACTAGGCCTCAAGGATGCACGCGCAGTAACTAAGCAATATGCAATAATGGAGATTAATAAGAGATACTCTAAAGAGAGAAAGGGTTGGGAAGGAGTATTCACTACTGAGCACTGTAGATTAGAGTTCGTAGGGTATACTGATCGTATGCTAAGCAAGAGGGATCTCGTAGGAAATACTTTCCGTATAGGTATGAAGGTTAAGTGCATAGAAGAGGTTATCAAGAATACTAGTATGGTAAAGGAGTACATAGAGAGAAGAATGGTGGCAAACTTCTATGGGTACCAGAGGTTCGGTAGTGGTAGAGCGGTTACACATCTCATAGGCAGGGCTATCATAAGGAGGGAGTTCAATAATGCTGTAGATATACTCTTAACATATACAAGCGAATATGAATGTGAAGAGCATATCAAGGCTAGGAATATGCTCAAGGGTCTTAACTTGAATAAGAAGACTGTATACTCCATACCATTTAGTATGGATATTGAGAGGATTGTGGTTAGAGCATTACTTAAGCACAGAGATTACATAAAGGCTTTAAGATCATTGCCCATAAATATTAGAAGGCTATTCGTAGAGGCTTACCAGGCTTACATATTCAACAGAACCCTAAGCAAGGCGTTGAATGAAGGATACGATATATCAAGGGTATTCAAGGATGATTTATGCTTCCATCATGATGGAAGGTTAAGGGGGATCAAGGTAGCAGGGTCCTCAGATTCAGATGAGGATGCCATAGTAGCGGTACCTCTGATAGGCTATGCATTCAGACCCAAGGGTAGGTTTGGTTTACTACTACACAATGTACTCAAGGAAGAGTGTATTGATGCTAAAGACTTCTACATAAAGGAGATGCAGGAAGTAAGTCTTGAAGGAGGTTTTAGACCAGCACCATTACTACTGCTATCTGATATAGAGTATGATGTGATTAATGATAATAGTATAACCTTTAGGTTTGGTTTACATAAGGGTTCATACGCTACTATATTGCTCAGGGAGATAATAAAACCTACGAACCCATTCTTACAAGGGTTCTAAATAAAGGTGATTATCATGATATAAAATTATTATTGATAATAATTAAGGTATGCTCTCTGCTATCTTGAGCATCTCTTCAACTGGTAGTATCGAGTTTATAGTATATATCACTTTATCTTTTGAATGATAGAATTCTACGAATCCTGCCCTCTTATAATCATGCTCCTCAATTATCGTCTCATTAATGATACCATCGACCATTATACCAATCGTATAAGCCTGTGTAGGCTCTCTAGCAATACCTATGTAATCATTGACCTTTATCAACTGTACAGGTGATACAGGTGGTATGGCACTTACTGGCTTATCTAAAGATTTTGCTACCTCTGCTATTACACTATTATACTCTTCAATCTCTTTAGTATAGAATGCCAACGGGTCCATATCTACATCCTTTATGGTAGATGAAGTCTCTTTAGACTGAATACTAACAACGTTTATAGCAATGACATCATCAGAGAATCCATTAGGAATTATTCCATGACACATAGGTTCCTTTGAATAGTATAGCACAACACGATGGCTATCCTCTGACCTTTCTGCTAAAGAGAATGAGTATGGATCAACAACCTCTAACCTGTATCCCTCTGGTATGTATGTTGGTTCCTTCACAGGGAAGTCCAGTTTAACCTCACTCAATGACTTTGGGCTACAGCGATATTCTGTAGCCTTCGCTTTTGTTGTGCTAATCAATGGGCTCTCCCAATTTATCAACGCTAGTACTACTGTTGCTGATACTATTACAGGTATCATGAATGATAGTGATGTTGGGCTGCTCGTCATACCGCCTTAGAGTGGTCTAAGTTGATGCATGAGATCTCTATCATTCTTGATTGCATTATGTGCTCTATCTACAAGTATGCACTCAAACCAATAGTATCTACCATCCTCGAATACGTAGTATGAGCCCCTCAACTCCATGTTAGGGTACTTCTTTAGTACTCTTCTCTCAGCAACGATCTTCATACTCTCAGCCTGCTTTATCTTCACAACACCAAGGTGCTTAGGTCTCCTGCCAGATCTTGGTCTCTGCTTACGCATGCCCCCCTTGCTTACCCTAACCCTGACCACTATGAAGCCTTGCTTTGCCTTATAGCCCAATCTTCTAGCCCTGTCTAGCCTAGTTGGTCTCTCAAGCCTGACTATCCTAGGCTCAGCCCTAGCATTCACTATCTTCTCCTTCAATGAATCTGTTCTATCCCTGTACATATCCTGCCATGTCTCAGATATGTAACTATACATACTCTTAACCATACCCTCCATACATATAGCATAAATTAATTCTTTTCCCTGATCTCTTCTATCTCCACTATAACTCTAGACTCCTTACTCCTCTCATCATCATACTTTAATGTAGATATTATATTACTTAATACAGGGTCGTCATCTATGACTCTTGCCTTACCATGTATAACCAAGAACTCATCACTACAGGCAGTAGGTATCTCAACCCTTACTTTAGAATTATGCATTACGTTCTTTATCCAGTCGCTATCCTTATTCCTCCTAGATGCGTATAACCTACCGTTGTAGTATACAAGCCTCAAGGGTACCCTATGCTCCTTACCTGTTACCCTACCGTATGTAACAAGGTACGCTATAAACGACCTGCCATTACTGCCTATACGTTCCACTAAATAGATATATCTGTCCTCATCTATATCATCATTATGATCGATAGGAGTAATAAGGGCAGTAATGGTATCGATGGTCTTGATGGATTGAATATAATATTCAATCCAGAGATAGATGATAGATGCACCTCTCCACGCTACTACTGCTACTGCGATGGTCTAATGATATACAATCAATGGTGTGCTTACCATAAGAACTTCTATTACTACTGTTATAGGTGCAAAGGTTTATACAAGAAGGATAAGAGTCAATGTGCGATAGATCTCAGTAAAGAGATGCGATGATGTAGATGGAAAGCTAATAATTTATGAATGATGTATAACGAGATAAATAAACGCTATGTACTAATCTCCATGTAAGTATGATTCTACTACATTCTGCAGTGATGATATAGTGTTGCTAATCTTCTCTCTGAAAGTCTGTATCCTCGATCTATATGTATTTAATCTATCTTCTAATATCTCTATCATCTTGCTCTCCTCATCAGGGTTTGGGGAGCCTAATGATACCCTCTGCATTATAGACTGCATAGGTGTGATATCTTTGAGTCTAAGTAGAGTCTCTATATGTTTACTTGCTATTGATGAATCAGATAGAGCATCTATAATCTCTTCTTTACTCAGATCATTAAGCCTCTTACCATTATCACTTGCATATGATACCAATGTGCCTACTATCTTATGTGCCTCTCTGAACGCTACACCATTCTTTACAAGACCCTCTGCTATATCCAAAGCCATAGCGTAACTATCATCTGCTACCCTCTTCATCTTATCAACATTAACCTTCATCCCTGCTATTACATCATGCATCATAAGTAATGATTCATACACAATACTAGATGCATTAATCGCTAGCCTCTTACTCTCCTGCATATCCCTGCTATATCCGAATGGTAGTGCCTTTACTATACTCATGCAGGATAGTAGTGTTCCTAACATAGTCGCTGTCTTTGCTCTCATCAACTCCAATGGACATGGATTCTTCTTCTGTGGCATTATACTAGACGATGATGTGAGTTCATCAGGGAGCTCTACGAAAGAGAACTCCACTGAAGACCATATTATTATATCCTCTGCCATCCTACTCAAGTTTAACATTATAGAGGTTATTACGAATATGTATTCTATAAGGAAGTCCCTGCTGCTTGTAGCATCTAAGCTATTGTATACCAATGAATCGAATCCTAGCAATGATGCTACCCTTAGTCTATCTATACTTATGGATGTGCCTCCTATAGCTGCTGCACCCAAAGGAGACTGATTTACTCTAGCGTAACATGACTCCAGTCTATCATAATCTCTCAGTAATATGCTAGCATATGCTGTAAGGTAATGTGCCATACTCCCTATCTGTGCATGCTGCATGTGTGTATACATAGGCATAACAGTATCTTTATGTCCATAGGCCCTCTTAAGTAGCATGTCTACAACATCAAGTAATACCTCTGCTATCTCTATAATATCATCCCGTATCTTAAGCCTTAGGTCCAGTGCTACCTGATCGTTCCTTGATCTCGCTGTATGCATCTTGCCTCCATGTGCTATTCCAGCATGCTTGATAACGAACGCCTCCAACGCCTCATGTATATCCTCATATTCTTTGATATCTATCCCCTCTAGACCATTCTTATTTGCTTGCTCTAATGCATTTAGTATTGACTTGAGTTCTTTCTTGTTTATTATCCCTTGCTCATGTAACATTATAACGTGTGCCTCAGTACCTATTATATCATAGTAGAGTATGCTCTCATCCTCATCCATTGAGGATAAGTATGATAATGCCCTCTTGCTTAATCCATCCCTTAATCTCGATCTATACATGTATGATAGCAGTAATGATATCTTATTTTAAGTTAATGCGTTTCATCTATTAATTTTAATATGCTGATAATATCGATTGCTAGAGTATGAACAGATAACACCCCATAAATTATGCATGATAAAGTCACTTCTAGCCCCTAGCTTCCTTGATGAACAGGTACCTTACGTTATTCATGGATGATAACAAACTCAATCTTCATCTATAACCAAAGAGATTCCAATCCTTAAATAACAACAGAGACCTTGATAGCTATGAGAAGTTCATGAATGTATTATCGGTATTAATTATAGAACAAAATTCTACTTTATGGACGTCAATCATAATGTTGTGTTATATTTGGCATAAATAATAGTGTTTATACTAGCAGGATAATTAATGTTACTACTAGGCTATATAGCTTTACTTACTTCTTTTCTTTCTTCCTCTACTACTGCCTACACTCCTTCTTCTTTTAGTTGCTGTACCCTGTCTCATTTTTGATAACTTTGACTCTACTCTGTTAAGCCTAGTTGTTAACTTCTTCAATGAGCGATTGAGTAACCTCAGCTCCTTCTTAATATCAGCCAAATCTGTATCATGCTTCTCTATACGATTTAATAGGCGTTTAGGTATAGTAGCAGCAGGTTGTACCGGTTTTGCTACTTCCTTAGGTTGCTCCTCCTTTGGTCTTCTGCCTCTCCTTCTAGGCCCTTCTATCTTCGTAGTATCCTTCTCTTCAATCTTCTCGCTTATAGCTGTATCTTCTTTGATTTCTCTCCCTTCATCACTACTATATGTTGACATAATATTATTATGTGATAGTTATTAAAATTATTTTCTGGAAACATTTAAATAACTAGCTCAGAACTGATGGCCATACTTATCAAGTCAGATTAGAATATTGATTGACATGACGTAAATATACATAGGAATTATTTTTATAAAATTAGTTCAGTTTATAGTTAATATCATCTATTCTTATTCTATTATATGACTTGTCAACTACATTATTCAATAAGCAGTGAATATGTTGCCCATATACACTATTAACCATAATACAGCATAACATATCGACTCAGTTATCTTAAGCAAGTGGTCAGACATATACAAATCTATCACCTGCTATGAGTGGGTCAGTCGTTATGTTTAAGACTTATCTTAATGTCTACTTCCCCTACGTCTTAACCAGTGCTTCTATAGTCTTTGACATAACTTTATACAATTATGTCTGTTTGCTAATCTATGCTCTATACAGAACTTGTTTTACAGTAGGTACAAAAAGGAAATCCAGTTATAGTTTTCTTGTAGAATAAGCACTTCGCATAGATCACTCTATTATGCTGCCTATACTCATAACATTTCTGTCTTTATATACTACCGAATACGATGCTAATGGTATCTGTTCATCATCTACCTTATTGAATTCATCCTTTAATTTAGCATACAATAGAAATGTATAGACGCCATCTTCCCGAAATGTTATTGGTGATTCTATATAGAAATTATTATGGTCTACGAGCCATTTAATTGCTATATTGTCGCAACCAGAAATATAGAAATAGCATGATGGTGGAGGAGGACAGATTATATAGGGTGCTATTAGGTAGATACTACATTGAACTCTCCGCCATAAGTATAACAATTTGGCGTATCGTTAAGTTCGTCAGTCGACATCTTTCTTGGTAATGGGTCATGATATATAGTGATTGCATAAGATTCAATATTGTTACTTATAGATCCAGAGCGCATACCATTTAAAATTATGCGTGAATTGTCAACATACAAAGTCTGCCAATCTATATAATCATTCCCAAAATATTGGACTAAGGCTAGAAAGTAATCATCGGCTCTGTTAACTTAAGAGCAAGTAACCCTAAATTATACTATGATATCAATACGCAATAGAAGCATATATACTCAAGATATATGCCATATATCTTTACTATTCAGCAAGGAGTCTAAGTAAGGTTAGCA
>Ga0197142_1002684_pt1 | contig 15343 bp, 10 predicted proteins | sample GBS60_MetaG_FD_148614 | JGI IMG/M metagenome (GOLD analysis project Ga0197142, IMG submission 148614) | Sediment microbial communities from Great Boiling Springs, Gerlach, Nevada, United States - GBS 60_MetaG | ecosystem: Environmental > Aquatic > Thermal springs > Hot (42-90C) > Sediment... | reverse complement strand
TTAGGTGAGGCATAAAAAGGTGAAAATAAAAAACAAAACAAGGGAAAAAAACTTGAAAAATTGAAAAATATTTTTTTAAATATTTTTTTTAAAATGTATTGATGAAAAATAAAAAAATAGGAGGTGGATTAACATGACAGGGAAAAAAACAGCCTTTTTAGTTTTGGCAGCTCTTTTTATAACCTTCTTTACCGGCTGTCAAAGGGTTGAGGAAAAGATATCCTTTGAAGTATCTGAAGATACAGTCACAGTATATGGATATGTAAAAGACTACACAGGAAATCCAATAGAAGATGCAGAAATTACTATACTCCCAACAGAAGATAAGATAAAATCAGGAAAGGATGGATTATATAGGTTCTCAATAGGACTTGGAGAGCTTCCTGCCGATGCAGTCATAACCTATGTGATCGAAAAAAGTGGGTTCGTTCCTTCAAGAGCATCAATATCGTTCTCAGAACTCCTTATAGGAACTAATACTGATATCGCAGTTCAGAAAAGGGTCAAAAGACAGGACGTTGTTCTTTACCCTCCCGCAGAAATAGAAGTTGAAGTAGTAGATAAAGACAACAAACCAGTTGCAGGCTCTCGTGTTTTAGTTCTACCTTCCCCCCAAATAGCTTCATATCTTGGTGTAAGTCAGAACGAAGCAGTAGCATCCATAACGAGTCAGACAAGTCCAGTAAAAATCACAAGTGGAATTCCAGCTATTAATTTCGTTTGGCTTGTAGCTTTTCCTCCACAAGGTTCAGAAGAAGATTATAACATAAGCACTGCCCAAGTAAATGTAAGCCAGATCAAAACGAAAGGAAAAGTAGTCTTACAACTCAAACCTCTGGAGATAGTATATTCATCGGTTGCAGTTGGTCAGTTCATTTCGCCCGATGAAAATATAAAACTTATATTCTCAAAAGAAATAACCGGAATAAATGCTCAACTTATCTGCAACGGTTTTCCCGTAAACTTAACAGCAAATATAACTGGAGCAGAAGTAGAAATAGACCCAGCAGGCCGAATTCTCGGGGACTGCCAACTTACAGTAAACAACGCCCTTGGGAAAAAGGGAGAAACTCTTATTGGTGGACCTTATTCTTACAACTTTATAGCATATGATCCGAACGCACCGCGAGGGTTTGCATGCCCAGATATAGCCCCAGCTCTCCCAGGTTCAGTAACAGCTGTCTCGTTTGAATCAGTTCCACCACAAACTCGCGCCATATACTACTCTCCTGCCCCAGATAGCTTTAACGGATTCATAATAGGAACTGACACCCAAATAATTCTCATATGGGATCCTCCCCCTGGTCAGGGAATTAAAGAATTCAAGGTAAAGTATCTCAAAGAGTCGGAAAAACTTAAAGGGTCGGGAAGATGGCAAGAACCAACAGCAGGAGTAGGAATCCAATTTATCCCTCACCTAAACAAATGGGTAGCTAACTTAAACTTTACTTCACTCCCATTCGATATTTCCTATGGGGAAAAATACTATATTGCAGTTGTTCCCGTTAATTTGAACGATGAGGAAGTTTGTAATCCAGAAAACATACCAACTCCGTTCACAATACAAGATAACACACCACCAAGAATCACAAACTGCTCAATTGATATAGCAAATTACAGTGCTGGGACAAGAACTATTCAAGTTCAGTTTTCAGAGCGTTTAACTTCTGCTAAATCTATAACAATAACTTCAAGAAACTTTGAGGTAATAAAAATTAAAGAAGACTCTAATCCACTTGCTTCCCCGCCGTCTCTTCAACTTCAAGTTTATTTAGATCCTTTGAGCGCTAGGATCCCCGATCGTACGGCTAACAGTAACGGAGATGGAGAACTTGTTCTTTTAGAAGCTGATGCTAAAAAACTATGGGTAGGAGAAAATGTAGATATCAAAGATGCGAGCGGTAGTACTATTTTTACCGGGAGAATTACAGCAATTTTAGAAAAAGGAGGAGGCGAAGTCTCAGTATGGTTTAACGGTGGCGTACCTAATGCTATAAATGGTGCAGTAGTTCCGAGAGATGACCTCTTCGGACCCTTCGCAAACTCTCTTCAAGCACCTAATAATAGGAATTACGTATTAGATGCTGCTGGAAAAAGGTTAGAAGTTTCTGACGCTACCGGTCTTACAATAGGTGATAGGATTCAGGTTGCAGATCCGTTCAGCAACACAAGAAAAATACTTACTATAAAATCTGTTAATTCTGCTACATCTGAAATTACCGTTGAAGAGGATATATCTGACCTCAAATGCAACTCTAATAATAAGCTTTGCCTTTTTAGGTCATTCAATCCTGATGTGTCAATAAAAGTTGAAGCTTATGATACTTCAGGAAATCTCATAAGTTCTCTTGCTGACCAATGCAGTGTTGATGGTGGAATTATATGGTAATAATAAATTATTTGGGCATAAGGGAGGTCAGTTCAGAGTAAGGTTAAATATAACTTGCAGGTATAACGAAAAAGATTAAGAATAGTGCAGATGAAGTTAGCATAAGCCGAACTGCCTCCCTTATTTTCTCTTCACTTTGGGGTAGATTAAAATCTCCAATTGAGTAGTAATTTATTTTTTCAAGTTTAATTTTTAGCGCCCCGCTGAAAGCTGTCATAAGCACATAAGGATTTGAACTCTGCGTTGCTCTTCTGAATTTAAGAAAAGTTCTAATGGTTTCATATAAATCTTTCTTTAAAATAGAACAAGCAATCAGGATGAAAACAAAGGATAGTTTTGCTGGTGTGAAATTAAAGATATCATCAAGTTTTACATGGATAAATCCAATATATTTTTGATTTTTGTAGCCGACCATGGCATCAAGGGTATTTACAACTCTATAAACTATCGCAAGATCAACACCCCACCAAAAAATGTTACTTGGAACTTGACACAGCAGTTAGCATGATTGAATTTTTCAATCAAACACCTTTATTTTTTCTTAAATCTTTTGTTTTTAAATTCTCATAATGAAAATAAGATTATATTAAATTTTGAAAAATTTGTGGAAATAAAATTATATATTATATAAATAAAATTATATATTATATTTTGTTATATAACAAAAAATTTTTTTAAAGGAGGTAACCTAAAATGTTTATTGCAAGATGGAGATCAGATATTAGATTAAAACTTGTCATATTGTCATTAGGGATAGGGCTTATATATATTAGTGCATGTGCAAAGGAAGAAACAAAGCAGACAAATCAACAGACTGGAACCAGTATCGTAAACGAAGATCAGAAAGTAACAGCTGAAAAACCACCTTCAGAACAAACTTCACAACCACAACAACCCCCCACCCAGCAAACACAACAACAAAGTGTAGAACCATCTAAACCACAATTTTTATCAATAGGCGGAGGAGAAACAGGGACCAGCTCTTTAATTACAGGTAGATTAATTACTGGGAGAATAAGCGTTGGTTCTAACCTTGCGCCGGATAGGATCATCACCGGTAGAGTAATGGCTCCAAATGGACAAATTGCATATATTAAACCAAACATACTTTTAAATATTCTTGATCTCATATTCCCCCCTGCATCCGCTTTAACTGGCTTAAATAAGGTTGTAAACGTCAATGTTTACCTTATCAAAACTGATGATAATGGAACACCGCTAGGGCAACCTATTACATTTGCAGTAACAGATAACAGTGGTTCATTTACTATTGAATTTAATTCTTCTGTAGTTGAATTTAAAGGGAATTTCCAGCTCTTTGTTGGATCAGCAACAAATAATACCGTTATGAGAGCATTTCTCCTAGATCAAGATGAAGACGGAAAGCTCGATTATGATGTCGATCCCACATCAGAAGCTTCCATCCAGATTTCCATTAGGAATGGAGTTCCCCTTTCCGGAGCAGACCCTGATAAACTCTCTGATATAATTCGCGAGGTTAAAAATGTTACAAGAACTCTCCCCGCCGGAAGCTCAATAGAAGAATCAGTCAATCGAGTAACCCAACAAGCAGAGAGTTCCACAAGTGTTCAATCAGCTGTTTCAGAGGCTAAAAGGGGTGTCTGTTCCCTCTTCATAAAACCTAATATCATAAATCTTACCCCAAATTCCGTGTTTCAATTTACAGCACAATTGACCGGTGATGATATTACAGGATCAGAAGTTATTGAATGGTCGGTTGTCAACGAGATCGGTAGCATAGATAATAACGGACTTTTCACCCTACCGGCAACCGTAAATATAGGCGATATAGTAGTAATAAAAGCTCAAAGACAAGATAAACCAAGCTGTGCAGATACAGCAAGAGTAATCATAGTTCAAGGTGTTATAGGATGCTCAGCACCATCCTCCGCAACATCATATGAAATTATTCAGCTTTTCGATAACGGAGGAGCTGAAACTCACGGGAACGGCATGGCAGATGATGGGAATAATCACATTTTTATAGCAAGCGGGTGGTTCGTTTCATCTCCAATAGGTGTAACCCCAGTCTCTACAGGGGGCGATAAAGATATAGCAATGCTCGATTTAAATTCAAACCCGGCAACATTTACAGTTATAGCATCCTTACCAATAGAAGGCTGCGGTAATCCAGCAATTTCTGGCCTTGCATTCTTACCAACCGGATATGTCGCCGCAGCAGGATGTGATGGAAACATTTACAAAGTTGATCCATGGTCCGGCACGGTCACAACAGCAACGTCCTATAATTTTGGATATAGATCTGACGCATATGCTGAGATAGGTCTCGCAGCCGACAATGAGGGGAATATATATGTTGCAGACTCACTCTCTTGCAATATATATAAAATATACCCCGATGGGACAACCGAAATAATAGCAGGAAACGGTTGTGAGGAATACACAAGGAGTATATCCCAAGGCCCACAAGATGGACCACTATCAACCGCAAAATTTGCAAAACCAACCGGTATAGCAGTAGATTGTGACGGAAATCTCATAGTAGTTGATGGGTGGAGATCATCCCCGGGTGCTGTGAGACGAATATATCTCTCTGGACCATATGCTGGGACTGTGACAACAATTGCAGGTGGATACTTATACGGAACAGTAGATGCAGAAGGTCCCATCCCCCTGACTTCATCGGGGTTCTCATTTCCCATAGCAGTAGCAGTAGATAGCGAAAATAATATTTTGGTCTCCGATCACGATAGCGGAACATTCAGAAAAATAAAATGGCTTGACAGCTATACAATTCAAGTCACATCTCCACTGGGATATGGCTTACCCGGTTCTCCACTTGAATATGTAGCATTTTCAAAAGAAGGAGTACCAATAGTTTATATAAACTATAGCGGATCATGGGCGTTAGGCTCCCTACCAGGTATAAGCTTATCGCCATCTTTCTCATTCTATATACCAAAAGGTCATGAACACTACTTCAGCAAATATGAAAAAGGAAAGTTCCCATCAGCATGCAATGTTTACTCAGATTCGTGGGTACTTATTCTGTTTTCTATTCTTATTTTTATGTACTTATCAATAGAAAAAATTATAGTAAGGAGAAGATCTAATGCGTAAAGTCGCTAATGATGTCATATAATTAAAAAATCCTAAAAAATCCAAAGATTATTTGTATAGTAAAATGAGCAGTATTGAAATAGAAAACAAGATTGACGAAGTAATCATTAATAGGACCGCTTCCTTTATTTTATCTTCCTTCTGTGGTAGGTCAAAATTTCCTATTGAATAGTAACCTACTTTTTCAAGTTTAATTTTTAACGCCCCGCTGAAAGCTGTCATAGGCACATAAGAATTTGGGCTCTGTGTCACCTTCCTGAACTTCAAAAATGTTTTTAAAACTTCCTTTGGACTTTTAGACAAAATTATAGAAGAAAGCAAAATGAAAATAAAAGATAATCTCGCAGGTATAAAATTTAGTATATCGTCAAATTTTGCTGGTATAAATCCTACAAATCTATATCTTTCGTTCTTGTAGCCAAACATAGCATCCAAAGTATTTACAACCCTATAAACTATCGCAAGCTCTATTCCACCCAAAGAGAAGAAAAAAAGAGGGGCTATTATGCTATCTACGAGATTTTCCGCAACACTCTCAACAGTAGCAGAAATTATATGAGGTTTTTCTAAATTACTTACATTTCTGCTTACCATTTTTCCAACGTTTTTGCGTGCCAAAGCTAAATCATCTGATAAAAGAGCAGAAAAAACATCAAACGCATGGTCTTTTAAAGACCTGATAGCGAAAATTGATTTTAAAAAGAAAACATCTAAAACAAAACTCAAAACAAAAAAAATCTCATTTTCTAATCTCGTATAAAAAAAATTGAGAATTTTCTTTAATGCAACATAAGGCAAAAGATAAACGCTCAAACCCAAAATTAAAAGCAAAAAACCCCAGAAAAACTCCAAAAACTTATTTCCCCTTTTTATAAGAGAATCCACTTTGGCTACCACTTTACCAGTAATTACGACCGGATGTAAGATACGATGAGGTTCCCCAAAGACCAAATCAAAAATCAAAGAGAAAGTAAGAACAAAGACCCAATAATTTATAAAATTATTACAACAAATTTCATTTATAAAATTACCAATTTCCATAAAAGCAAGAGGCAAATTTTTTAAATTTTTAGTAGTTATGAAATTTATTCCGATTTTTCTAATTTTACTTTTCTTATTTATAAGCTATGGAACAGCAAACTCCCAAAGTGTATCAATAATCTTACCTAAAAACATTAGTGCAGACAAAGAGATAGAATGGGTTTCAAGGACATTTGGTAGAGCATTTTTGCTTGAAGTAAAAAAAGAGGGTAAATTTAAAACAGAGCTAATTGAAGATACCAAAAATTTTCCCGACACAGATTTTATTGTAATCTCATCTTTCAAAAAATCAAAAGACGAAAAGAGAATAATATTTTACCTGAATATATTATCAAAAGAAGGAAATAATTTGCTAAGAGGAGAGAAATATTCACTTTTAGAAAGCTTTTCTTTCGCTTTTTTGCCAGAACTGACATATGAAATGAAAACATATATCTCACGCCTCATAAGATTATACCTCGCAGCAAACATAAGACCTGACTCAAAATTCAACCCGATAAAATACAATTTCAAACAAGATGTAATATCAAAAATTACTGAGGTTTTACCACAAACAAAAGAAAAAATAAATCAAGATGAACTCATTTTCTCACCAGAGGAAGTAGATAAATGGTTCCAAATAGGCGTGCAAAATATATCTCAAGGAAAAATTCACGAAGGAATATCTTACATTTTGAGATTTGTTTCAAAAAGAGGTCCAGATTTTATCACCGAAAACGAATTTATTGAAGATAAAAATGTAAGTAAAGCTATGGAAATAATCAAAATCGCTCTACCCGGCACATCAAAGAACAGAGACGAAAGTGTGAGAATCTTTATCGCTTCACAATTTTACAGAGATTTTTCAGAGAACGAAATCAGCAGACTTTCTTTAAGCTTGGAGAAAGATATGTTCATGTGGCCAGCTATGAAGAGGCTTGGAGAAATATGGGTAGCAAAAGGAAATTACAGAGAATCCTTGCGGTTTTTGAGAGATTATATTTCAGCAGCAAATGAGAGCTTTGACTTTATCTTATCTTTTTCAAAAGTTATATCAGTTGTTGACGAACTTGCGAGAGGTTTTTAGAATAGTTTTTCACGCCGTCAAAAAACGCAACAAAAACAGCAAAAATGAATACAACGAAAATATTAAAAAGCAAAACTTTCAGCATCTCCGGCGAAATAGAAGGCTTTCCTTCTGGTCCTATTACTGAATACTGCTGATGCAAAGTTCTCCATATTTTTACAGAGAACCAAACCAAAGGAACATTTGCGGATCCCACGATGGAAAAAACCGCGCGCAATCTTTTTGTCTTCTCTCTTGTATTCTTATCAATACCGAGCATAAGATAAGCAACATAAATTATGAATAAGATTAAGGTCGTAGTCAGGCGAGCTTCCCAAACCCACCACACCCCCCATATAGGTCTGCCCCATATTGAACCTGTAAGAAGAGCAAGAGCAGTAAAGACCGCTCCAACTTTCGCAAATGACCACGCAAGATAATCAGCCCAATTTCTCTTCTTGAGAACATAAACAAGAGAAAAGAATCCACTTATTATTATAAAAGAAAGCCCAACCCACGCACTCGGAACATGAATATACATTATTCTTTGAGCATCACTTTGAAGTCTATCAGGTGGAGCAATAACCAAACCAAGATAGCTACCAACACCAACCATCATAAGAAGAAAAATTATCACAGGTGTAAAAATCTTCATAATGATTAAAGTTTATAGATATTATCAACAAAGAACCTAAAAATAAAAAAAGAAGGAAGAAAAAAGAAAAGTAAAAAAGAAAGATAAAGAGAAAAAAATAAGCATAAAGAAAGAAAAAAAGAAGAAAAGAAAGAAAAAGAAAAAAAGAGAGAAAGAATAATGGATAAAAAAATGAAAACTAATACATCAACGAGTTTTTTTGCTTTTTATTATATTCCCCTCGTTTTAATCTTTATTTCTCTACCTAAACTCTCATTTCCTGCTGAATTCCAAGAAATTATATGCGGATCCGTATTCAAAGGAGAAAAGAAGGAATGTAAAATAAACCTATCAGAATGGAATGTAAGTTTATACATTAACCAAAATGATGAAAAACCTTTTTCGTTTTCTCCAAGCCAGGTTTCAGAATCAGTAAATCTGACCTCGCCCGGGATAGTATCCATTTATTTTTCTCCACCATCAACTGGCATTTATCTTTGCTCAATAACAGTAGTTGATTCAAGTTCTACCATCATAAAGAAAGTTATAATCCTGAAAGGGGAAGGATTTGATGAAAGCTTTATTTTCCCAAACCCAATGTCATTTGATTTGAAGGAGACAAAAATAGGAGAAACCGCACAAGTTAATTTTTCAATATACAACAAATCTTACTTTTCAGAAGCATTCATATTAAATGGGTTCTCTTGTAATATAACTCGGATTTTGCCACAGAGCTATGTAGATTGCAATTTCAACTTTACTTCTCCCCATGATGCCGTAAGAGGCCAAAGCTTTTCCATCTTACCACAAAACAAAGTAAGATTATCAGATAAAGATATTTCAGTTCAAATAAGAATATCAGGTATCTGGGCAGAACCAGTAGCTGTATTTGAAAATGAAAAAGATTTTGGAGTTACACTTGTCGGCCGAAAAAAAAGAGAGACCATCTCCATAGAGAATCAAGGAAACTACCCTCTAATCATTTCAAGAGTGATAATAATAGGTGATGAGAATGGGAACTTCTCAGTAGATTTAAAAGAAACAACTCCAATCTTACCACAAAAAAAATTATATATTCCAGTAGAGTTTTACCCGCAAAAGGAGGGAGAATTCTCTTCTCAAATTTCTTTCGTTTCAAACACAGGAACACTTACAACCTATGTAAAAGGTAAAGCAATATCTAATCCATATCCCACAATATATATCAGAGAAAAGATAATTGATTTTGGCGTTATATTCCCGTCTGAAGTATCATATACTAAAATCAAAATAACAAATATCGGAGCAGAAAACCTAATCATAAAAGATATAAGTTTGAAGTCAGCAGAATTTTTCGTTGAAGGAGTTTCGGCTAATTTAATTTTAGAGCCTCTTTCTTCATTAGAGATAAAAATAGGTTTTGCACCATTAAAAGAAGGAAGCTTTTCATCTCAACTTATAATTTCATCCTCTGACCCGTTCAACAGTGAATTCCAAATTATGCTCACCGGAAGAAGTTCCACTCCTAAAATCTTCATACCAGATGAAGTAAATTTTGGATATGTAAGGTTAAATAATGCAAGCAAGAAATATATCCCAATACAAAATCAGGGATTGTTCCCTGTAATTTTGACAAAAGTAACAGCGGTTAATTCAGAAGCCTTCTCTTATACGATAGATTTTAATCTGCCAAAAAATATAAACTACGAAGAATCACTGAGCGTGTATGCTGAATTTATCCCAAGAGAAATAAATTACTACGAAATGCCCATCAGTTTTTATTTTATTGTTCCCAAAAGTTCAGATATAAGCGAGTTTGAGGAAAAAATACTCACAACTTACCTAAAAGGATATGGAGGACTGCCATACATAAAAATAAAAAGTGAAGAGATAGATATGGGAAAGATATTTGAAGATGAGGAAAAGAAAGTAGTATTTCCAATAGAAAACACTGGAAAAGTTTCGCTTTCAGTATCGCTGGCTCTGTATTCCGACAAATTTTTTGTATTCCCGCAGAGATTTGAAGTTGAACCCGAAAGTGCAAAAACAGTTGAGATAATTTTCAGACCACAGGGAAAATCAGGCTCCTTTGAAAGCTACATGAGAATAATTTCAGATGACCCGCTTACCCCAGAAAAAATAGTGATACTGAAAGCTTTATCAAAAAGCCCAGAGGAAATATTCAAAGGTGGTGGATGCAGTTCAAAAGGTAAAGAAACTACAAATTCCCAACCATTTATATTACTTACTACCTTCACGATTCTGCTCATTCTTCTTTCAAAGAAAACAAGAATTTTATCTATCGCCCTTTTTATATCTTCTCTCCTTATTCCGAAAAAATCTTACTCACTCAATTTTTCGTATTTTAGATACTCTTATGATGATTTCTCATTCATTCAAACATCTTATTTAGTTCCAAAAGAAGTTTGGAGAATATACACAAAATCTTATTTTATATCATCTCCTCTATTCAAATCAATTACAAAGGATGAAGAAGAAGTCAAAACAGAAAAACTAATAAATTATGTTTTTCCAACAATTTTTGGAGTCGTCTACTCGCCTATGAATTTATGGAATATATCAATCTATACTCCTGTGTCCTTAATTTCTAAAAACAGACAAATATTTTTCTCGCAAGGTGATATCCTGATAAGCAATAAAATAAGCATAGGAAAATTAGGAGAATCAGATATATCAGGAGAGGTATCCTTTGGTATTCCTTCGGGCAACAAAGATTTATTTTTTAAATCAAATCCTTTTTCTTTATCTCTAATTTTTATCTCCTCATACAGGAACTTTTCAGCAAATTCTGGAATAGTATATGGAGGGAAGGAAATACCTACGAATTTCCTCATATCATTCGGAGCTCGCAAAGAAATATTTCAATTCATTTCGGGATACATAGAAATGTACGGATTTATACCAATATCTTATTCATTATTCAACCCGGGAGGTGAAATAATAGGGGGTGCAAGCCTCAATTTAGGAGAATTTGCAATAGGAATAGGTTTAGGGAAGGGATTTGGAAAAACAGCAGGTATACCTTCAATAAGATTAGGCATATTTTCAAGATATGATCTTGTTCCCGGTCAGAGGGAAAATATAAAATATTTTAGCTTAAATGGAGAAATTTACGATGAATTTGGTAACAGCATATCAAACTGCAAAATTCTTTTAGATAGAATCTTTACAAAAACAGAAGCAAAAGATGGAAAATTTGAGTTAATAATTCCTTACGGATCATACAGGCTGACCGCCTTATGTGAAGGTTTTCTCAAAGAAGAAATCTACATATCTGAAAAAGATAAATATGTGAGATTACAGATGAAAAAGTCCTTACCGCAGGTTATTGTTTTTTCAACAGATAAGAACGCAATACCACAAGAGAAAAACATAAAAATAAGCTTCGGAGAAAAAAGCTTCTCCTTCACAACATATTACATAGTTGCAAAAGGTAATAAAAATTATTTAGTTGAAGATGAAAGCTCAACGATGCAAATTGAACTCAAAGAAGGTCAAGTAAAATGGGTAAGACTACCATACGAGAAAACAGAAGAAAAATCAGAAGCTGAAATAAAAAGTGAAACAGAAATAAATAAGCAAAAAGATAAAGAAGAAGAAAAGAATAAGGAAGAGGAAGAAGATTTAGAGAGGAAAGAAAGTCAGGTAAAAAAAGGGAAAATACAAAGCAAAGAAAAATCCTCAGGTAATCAAGAAACCATAAACAATGAGAAAGAAGAAGGGGGAGAAGTAGGAGAAGGAAAAAACAATGATGATGATTTAGAAAAGATAGCAAGAGTTATCGAGCAAAAATCGTTTGAGATATATCTTGGTAAGGAATCAGCAACACTAATTTATGTAATAGATAACTTTAGCACAAATAGCTACACAATCCCAAAACATGGCGTATGGAAACTCACAGAAATATCAAACTTCATAAAATCAAATATTGAGAAAATAAAAGAAATAATAGTTGAGGGACACACAGATGATATCGGCACATATGAATGGAACATGGAACTATCCTACAAGAGAGCAGAAGAAATAAGGAAACATCTATTCAGAAGAGGGGTAATCTTTCCGATAAAGATTGTAGGATACGGACTTCTATTCCCGGTAGAAAAGACAGATAAACCACAGAGAAAAGGTAAAAATAGAAGGGTTGAGATAAAAATAGTTTTGAAGGACTGAAATACAAACAAAGGTAATGAAATACAAACAAAGGAACGAAAAAACAACAAAAAAGCAAAAACTCAATTTTCTATTTCCAGCTTATTCCATATTTTTTCATTTTACGCCACAAAGTAACACGACTCAAATTAAGACTTTTTGCTGCATCAGAAATTGAGCCATATTTTAAAAGAGCATCGTAAATTCTTTCTTTCTCAACCTCTGCCTTACTTTTCAATTTTTCTGTTCCATTTTCAGAATTTCTAATTACAGATGAATGAGATTTGTATGCAGAATGAGAACTAAAGGCTCCCGCAATTCTTTTATGCTCCACTATAACCTCTTCATTTATGTTCTTTGAATTTGACATAAGATAAGCTCTCTCCAATATATTTTCGAGCTCCCTTACGTTTCCCGGATAATCCCAATCGAGAAGCTCCTGGATAGCCCTCCTTGTCAGAAATCTTCTACCAAGCCCGTATTTTTTATTTAATTTTTCGAGAAAAAGCTCCGCAATCGGTATTATATCCTCTTTTCTCTCACGGAGCGGAGGAATGTCTATTCTGAAAACAGAAAGCCTAAAATAAAGGTCAGATCTGAAATTTCCTTTTGAAACTTCTTCTTCTATCTTTTTGTTCGTTGCTGATATAACTCTTACATCAACTCTTATAACATCTGTATCTCCAAGTTTTTGAATTTCCCCTTTTTCAACTGCTCGCAAAATTTTCGGTTGCAAATTCAAAGAAAGATCTCCTATTTCATCTAAAAATAAAGTTCCCCCATTTGCTACCTCAAATTTCCCTTGCTTATCTTTATCTGCCCCTGTAAAAGCACCTTTTTTATATCCAAAAAGCTCACTTTCAAGCAAATTTTCAGGAAATGCAGAACAATTTACTTTCACAAGAGGCCCATCAGAGCGGGGAGAAAGTTTATGAATAATATCAGCTAAAAGCTCTTTACCAGTCCCCGTTTCACCAGTTATAAGAACAGGAGAATCTATCTGGGAAATTACTTTTATCTTCTCAAACAATTCTTTCATCTTCCTGGATACACCAACCATACCATAAAAAACATCTTCATCGTAAAGAGATGGACCTGGAGAAATTATGAGGATGCTAAAATCTTCATCTGGTGTATCTACTTTTGTAACCTTTACCGTCTTTCTTATGGGAGAGAGTTTAAATTCAAGTATAGTTTGAGGTTTTATATCGTCTGAAAAGTCCTCACCAAAAATTTCTTTACAAGTTTTAGACATTATCTCTTCACGAGTTAAACCAAGAATATCTGCTGCCTGTAAAGAGGCGTAAAGAATAGAATAATTTTTTCTGTCGTATATCAGAATAGCATCAGAGAGGGCATCAAGAAATCTGCAATCAATCTCTAAACCAGAAAACCTTTCCATATTTAACTTTAAAAGTTTAATCCGAATAAAACTGATTTCTCAAAAATTAGAAAAATCAAGCAAGGTCAAATAAGAAATTAAGCTAAAAGAAAAATGCAACAACAAGATATATCTTATAAGATCTTCGGTAGAGAAATAAAAATAGAATTACCTGAATTCAGGGAAATAAAAAATAAGAAAAACCCTTATATTTTAGGAGAGGTGGAGAAAGAAGGGAAAAGATATACCATATATCAGGGAAAAAATGGGATAAGTATCGTTCCATTTTCCCCAGAGGTGTATTTAGATTTGATTTTGAATTTGAAAACAAAAGAAAATGATGAAGGAATTTTCGTAGATGGTAATCAAGAAGGGTTCTGTATTTTAGATACGCAAGGAGGTAAGATAAAAAAGATTTTACTATGCGAAAATAAATCTACTTCTAACAAGAATGAATTTTTAGCTATACTATATGCTTACAGAATTTTCAAAGAAGAAATAAAAAAAGGTAAAAATATTTTTTCCGATTCCAAGTTTGCAATTGATAAAATCAAGAAGTTATATAGTATTGAAGCCAAAAAAGTAAAGGCACATTCGGGAAACCTTTGGAATACAATTGCAGATACACTCCTGAAAAACATAGGATCATTCAAAAACTTAAAAAAACAAAAAAACTACGAAATCAAACTTGAATTTGTAAATTTATCATTATGGTAATGATAGAAAGAAAAATAGAGGAGCTCAAAGGAAAACTGGTAGAATTTTCACAGCTGATAAAAACTATGCTATCAAAAAGCATAAAAGGTCTAGTAGAAAAGGACGAAAAACTTCTCAAAGAAGTGATAGAAGTAGATGAAAAAAAAAGCAATGAACTTGAGATACAGATAGATGAGATGTGCATACATATAATAGCGCGGTTTGAACCAAGGGCAAAGCATCTGAGGACAATTTTTTTAGCTCTAAAAATGAACAATGACCTTGAAAGAATGGGAGATCACACGGTAAATATTTCGCAAAGTGGCCTATACCTTATACCAAGACCTAAGGTTAAACCTTTTTTAGATTTACCAAGAATGGCAGAAGAGGTAGAGAAAATGCTTGAAGATAGTATAAAATCTTTTATAGAAGAAGACGCTTCACTTGCAAAATCTGTTTTTGAAAGAGATGATACAATAGATAGCTTAAAAAACCAAATAACAAGAGAACTTATAACATATATGTTATCTAATCCATCTACAATAGAAAGGGCTTTACATATAATAAGGATCGCAGGAAACTTGGAAAGGATTGCGGACCTAACTACGAATATATGTGAAGATGTAATATTTATGGTAAAAGGAGAACTTATAAAACATCACAAAACTATAAAATTCTAATCAACCAAAAAAAACAAAATCAATCAAAAAAAACAAAATTCATATCAAAACAATAAAAAAAATTCAAAGTCAATCACTATCAGTATCTTTTATTGAGTTCCCAGTTCCAAGCAGTCTTGACTATAAAATAAAGGTCATCATACTTTGGAGAAAATCCTAACTTCGTCTTTATCTTTGTAGGATCAGCAACAAGAGCCGACGGATCGCCTGGCCTTCTATTTGCTTT
>Ga0197142_1002683_pt1 | contig 15351 bp, 11 predicted proteins | sample GBS60_MetaG_FD_148614 | JGI IMG/M metagenome (GOLD analysis project Ga0197142, IMG submission 148614) | Sediment microbial communities from Great Boiling Springs, Gerlach, Nevada, United States - GBS 60_MetaG | ecosystem: Environmental > Aquatic > Thermal springs > Hot (42-90C) > Sediment... | reverse complement strand
CTTATTGGGGTCGGTGATTTTTCGAGGCTTAGCTCTTTGAGCCTTTTCGATCTTAAGGCGGTAGTCAGCGGTGCTGACAAAGCCCCTCTTTGCGAAGTCGTTCTTGGCAAAAAGTGCCTTCTTTACGACGGAATGATGGGGCTTGTAAACTACAGTTCGGTCGGAGAAGTTATATTGGTTTTTGAAGACATTCACGTTCTTGATTACTGTTTTATGTATGACTGGCGCTGGACGGTAATTGTTTATTGTGGTGGTCTGATTGATATTCGTTATGTTCACCACATTATGTTGAATATAATTGTTGCGATATGGAACATTGTAGAATCGATCATGGTTTACTATCACCGCATTGCTGAAGTAACTATAGTTCGCAATGTTTATGTTGATGTTTGCGATGTTGGCAGTATTGACTACTACTGTGTTCCCGTGCCATGGGCGCCATCCGTAGTACGGTTCCCAGGGAGCGAGAGGAAACCATCCCACATGAGCTTCGCTGTGTATCCAAGCGACCCTTCCAGGATGCCAATGGAAATAGTAGTCAGGAGGCGGTGGAACGCCAACGTTGACCCTGACATCCACACCTGGTGTCACAACGTCCACTGAGACATAGGGTGTCCACCACCAGCGATTCTCCACATGAATCCAATGGCCATAATGGTGAGTAACCCATCCCCAGGGCTCATAGGGGATCCACACGTTCTCCTCGTAATAGGTCGTCCAACGCCCAACGGTGAAGGGTCTCCAGGTCACAGCCACCCGAGCCGGTGTCCAGCACCAGACGTAACTGTTTCTGTAGTAGACTCGCTCCCAACGTCCGTGTTCCTCAAAGACATGAGCATCTGTCTGAAAGGCCTCTGGCAGGTGGGCTGATCGAACGCTCCTCCTCTGTGCCCACAGGGTGTCCCTTCGGTAATTCCAGTCATCCCACTCCCTGTCCACCAAGGGCTCCCCTGCCTCCACAGCCGTCTCGTCTATGAAGAGTGCCGGTCCGTCGGAGAATACCTCGTATCGTATCTCCTCTCTGGCAGTGGGCGCGAAAAAGAAGTTGGGTGAGCCCTCCAAAGCTATTACTTGTATCTCCTTGTCTCCGACGTACAGGTCCACAACATCTCCAGGCTCCACGGCCAGGTAGCCTAGGCGTGTATCCACCCTGATCAGAGCATCCTGAGCTCGATTGTAAATGCGAACTGTTCCTCCATCCACATAGAGGCCTGTGAGGTCCCTCCTCAAGGTGACCACCTCTACCCCTGTGTTTTCCGCTATCCTCACCCATGCATTGTTGGGGAAGATGAATTCAGCTCTTCCTTCTCCCTCCGTGTAGAGTATGTCATCCACCCTCAGGGGAGAGTCCTCGACCGTCGCAACCCAATCATCCTCGGCGGCGACATACCTCAGGACTCCCCCCTCTGTGTGGGCCACCCTCCCTATGAGGATTGGTTCCTCGGCTTGAGCAATCCCCGCAACTGGAATCATACCCAAGAAGATCGCGACCATGAGAGTTCTCATTTTTGTTTACCTCCCTCTCCCCACAAAGATTCCTCCCCAGCCCATTCTCCAGTGAAGAGCCCTGTCCCTCAAAGAACACGATCTTCCTAGGAATGATCTTAGGGAAGTTTGTTCATCTAGGGCCCTTATTTTTCTGGTTCCTTAACCATATTTACCCTTCCGCAGCTAACAAGTTGTCGTCTCAGACTACCTCACCTGAGGAGCGAAGTCAAAGGAGAAGCCTCGGAGGGTCCCTTCAGACCGCCCACAGAATGACGATCTTTCAGTCGCTCCAAAGAATTAAAGAGGACACTGAGCGCCATCTTATTTTTTCAAAGCATTCCAATCCGTTGATAAGTTTTTGTCTCCTTATACCACGAAGACTAGAACCTCAATGAAGTGCCGACTCGTATCCAGCGAGAAGATCTGGTCTGCCTTCACTCGGCTTGCGAGGCGAGGTCGGCGGGCCACTCCTCAATCCAGTCACTCTCCATTGGGCCTGAGGATTCTTGGATCTTGAGGACCTTGGCCGTACTCCGGGGACGCTTTTGCTGGCCGTGAGTTAAGAAGACTAGGAGTTGAGGGGAGAATCAGGTAAAATCTCCGGGGCATAACTCAAAAGTGACCCGTGGGCCACACAAATGGGACCCGAGCCCTCCTCTTCCAATTGCCAGACCTTGACTCTCTCGGATGGGAGAAAAATGGGACTTTCTCGATATGGTTCCCCCGAAGGTCACCCCGTCATTTATTTCCATGGCTTTCCTGGGAGTCGACTTGAGGCCATGTGGGGGGACCAATTGGCAAAAGAGATGAAGATCATGCTCATCGCCCCTGACAGGCCAGGTTACGGCCTTTCCTCGGCCAATCCAGAAGGAGACCTTTTTACATTCGCGAGGGATGTGGAGGAAATGGTCCAGGTGCTTGGCTTGGAGCAGATATCATTGGTGGGCGTCTCTGGAGGGGGGCCATATGCTTTGGGCTCGGCATGGGTTTTGGGGGGGAGAGTGTGGTCTGTGGGACTTGTGGGATCCATTGCGCCCCCTGGAGACGAGGAGAACCGGATGCTGGACCCAGTCAATAGGATAGGGCTCAGGATGATTCGCGGAATCCCTGTCTTGGGGAGACTCGTTATTCGACTATTTGCAGTTCTCGGCCGGTATGTGCCCAAAGTGGTTATACTCGCACTTGCCCTCAGAACCTCACCAAAGGACAGGGCGTTACTGTTACGGTCCCCTCTTTTCTCTCTCCTTTCCGCTTCCTTTCGCGAAGCCCTTGTGCAAGGAGGCAAGGGAATGGAGAGGGATGCTGCTCTTTATTGCTCCCAATGGGGCAGTTTCCTTTCACAACTTCCGAGCAAGGTGTACATCTGGCATGGGAAAGAGGACCGTCTAGTACCGTGGCAGATGGCTCAATCATTGAGAAAGAGACTTCGAAACTCAGAGCTTTTCCTCCTTCCAGGTGAAGGTCACTTCTCCATCTTCCAAGGGATTTCCAGGGAGATCTTGGCAAAGATAACATCCCACTCCCTCAGCATGTGCGGTTGAGGACCGCGCCCCCTTGTATCTCGGGGGGATGGGACGCCAAAGAAGGTGGCCTTATGGGGAAATGCCCAGGTAAAGACCATGCATTCTTTGCGGGCGTGCAGAGACCGCCCCTCCGGGACCTGGTCAACCCGTCGTCACGTGCCTTACCTGGGAAAACAAGAAGAGGTGCGCAAAGGAGGCGGTTTTCTCGGAGGGGCGCACTCTGTGCGCCCGCATCCCATGGTCTCATGTATGCCAAGGCAGGTCTTGCCGGACCCGGCGACCAGGTGCTTCCGGGGGGTAGGGCGCGGGACAAGGTGGCCTAACGGGATGACGTCTCGGTAAAACTTGGGCATTGCCTCGTGGGCGTGCAGAGACCGCCCCTCCGCGACCTAATCCATGCGAGGTCACAGACCTTGCGGGGAAAGGCCGGGGATGACGGGAGGGGTTGTTTTTGCGGAGGGAGGCGCTCTGCTCGTCCACATATTACGGCAATACGGGTGTCCACGAGATCCATTACCGGCAATGGTTGCACGATGGGCCGACGGCCTTCTGGGGATAAAGTGTGGGGCAGGGCCTTGCCCCATTACGGGTGTGCAGAACCTGCCCCTTGACACCCGAGACACTCGTTCCGAACCTAAGCGCAGCAATCCCATCTCGGGGGCAAAGGCTCAATTTCGAGAACTGGCGGACCAAGGTCCCGGATTTTCTTTTTTCAAAGAGGCCCTCGAGCCTGCCTTTTTGAGGATCTGTGGATCGTGCTGGCTATCTCAATGACATGTTTGGACCAACAGGTTCGTACCAGAAATATCCCTGAGTCTCGTTCTTGGACTGGATGGAGGGTTGAGTCGGAATCTCGGGAAGTGGACCTGTGGCCTCGAAGCGCAGTCCTTGAACTCACAGGCTTTTTTAAAAGACTTCGGACCAGGCTCTGGGTTCCCTGTTTTGAAGCTGAGCGCCTTTGGCTTAAAATGAGTCCCTGGAGCTTCTTTTCGGGGGAGAGAGGATGTATCTCTTCATAAAGTCCTTTGGATGCCAAATGAACGAACACGACTCCCAGAAAATAGCCTCCATATTGGAGGAAGAGGGTTACGAGCTGACCGATGATCCTGAGAAAGCGGATTGTATAATCCTCAACACCTGCAGTGTGAGGGAAAAGCCCGAGAGGAAGGTGTACAGCGCCCTGGGCCGCCTCCTTCCCCTTAAGAGGAAGAAACCCAGTCTCCTCATAGGGGTAGGGGGCTGTGTGGCCCAACAGGTTGGGGAGAAGCTTCTCAAAGAGGCTCCCCATCTAGATTTCGTCTTCGGGACCCATCAGATACACAAGGTGGGAGAGATGGTCAGAGCAGCGAGGGCAGGGATAAGGAGCCTCGATGTGAGCATGGTCGACGATGTCCCATCACTGCACCGTTTCCCCACCCCAGCCCCGGGGCAGGTGAAGGCCTATGTGACGATAATGCAGGGGTGCGACAACAGGTGTTCTTACTGTATAGTCCCCCACGTGAGGGGCCCTGAGCGTAGCAGGCCACCGGAGGAGATCCTCCAGGAGGTAAGACAACTGGCCCAGGCAGGTATAAAGGAGGTAACTTTGCTGGGGCAAAACGTGAACTCATACGGCAGAAATCTCCCGAAGCCCTTGACATTTCCTCGCCTTCTCGAGCAGTTGGAGGAAGTGGAGGGCATAGAGAGGATAAGATTCACAACATCCCATCCCAAGGATCTCTCCGTGGAACTCATGGAGGCGATGGGTGAACTGAAAAAGGTATGCGAGCACCTGCATCTTCCCGTCCAATCGGGCTCCAATAGGGTTCTCCAAGCCATGAACCGGGGCTATACGAGGGAAGAGTACTTGGAAAAGGTAGAGGCCCTGAGAAAAATGGTCCCAGGGGTTGCCCTCACCACTGATCTGATTGTGGGATTTCCAGGCGAGACGGAGGAGGACTTCGAACTCACCCTCGACCTGCTGAGGCAAGTGAGATTCGATGGCATGTATTCCTTCAAATATTCTCCAAGGCCTTTCACATCTGCTTATGAAATGAGAGACGATGTCCCTCAAGAGGTGAAGGCGGAAAGGCTTGCCAGGGCTCAAGCTTTACAGGATCGCATCACTTCGGAGATCCTGGAGGATTGCATCGGGAAGGTGGAAGAGATACTAGTTGAAGGCCCATCTCCCAGAGGGGAGGGGCAGGTTACTGGAAGAACTAGAACCAATAGAATAGTTCACCTGAAGGGAGAAGCTGGGCAACTCGTGGGAAGAATGGTCAAAGTGAGGATAGAGAAGAGCTTGAGACACTCCCTTTGGGGAGAAAGGCTGGAGGAATGAGAGAAATGGAACCCAAAGATCCGGGATGGTTCGCCGACTTTCACACTCACACCCTCCTGAGCGACGGGGAGCTACTCCCATCCGAGCTGATCCAGAGGGCCAAGAAAAAGGGCTGCCGGTGTATAGCCATAACCGACCATGTAGATGGTTCCAATCTGGAGCTAGTGTTGGGGAGGCTCGCAAGGTTCATGGAGGAGGTGGGGGAGGAATGGGGAATCCAGGTAATACCGGGTGTTGAGTTGACCCATGTGCCGCCAACGAGGCTGGAGAGGATGGTGCAGAGGGCGAGGGGAATGGGTGCTAAATGGGTGGTGGTGCACGGGGAGACCTTGGTCGAGCCAGTAGCCGCAGGAACCAATCGTGCTGGCATAGAGGCAGGGGCCAACCTGATAGCGCATCCTGGGTTGATAGAGCCCAGGGATGCAGAGCTCGCAGCCAGAAATGGCGTCTTCCTGGAGGTAACTACCCGTCGCGGGCATAGCCTCAGCAATGGATGGGTATTAAGGGCAGCTATGGAAGCCGGAGCGAGACTGCTCATCAACACTGACACCCATTCACCGGAAGATATCCTGGAGCCCATGGAAAGGGCAAGGATCCTCAAGGCCTCGGGAATGGGGGATGGGGAAGTGGAACAGGTCTGGCAAAATGCCCTGGAGGTCATGAGATGGTTTTCGGGCAAATAGGGTGAGCTAAAAGGTATCGAGGTGCTCAAGTCCCTCGAGCTCGCCCCATGAACAAGTCTAATGGGTGCTCTCATGCGAAGACTTTTCTCCTTGGCAATCATCATTTGGTGGGGCGCTATGGTTGGGGCCCTCATCTGGAGGGAGTATCGTCCTTTGGTCTTTTCCCCATCTCACCTCGAGGCCATAGGAAAGGAGATAGAAGACAGAGTTGACTGGATGGGCATTTATGCTCAGGGTCAGAAAATCGGGTTTTCCAATAGCCAGGTGCGCTCTTGGGAGGGAGGATTCATCCTCGAGGAAAAAGCCCTTCTCAGGCTATCCCTCCTGGGAATCCCCAGGGAGATAACGACCCGCACTTCCATCTTCACTGACAAGTCCTTTCTCCTCAAGAGCTTCGAACTCACCCTGGAGAGCGGGCCCACAAAGTTCTCCTCCAAGGGGTGGGTCGAAGGCGAACTTCTTCGGGTTCAAATCATGTCTGCGGGGAGGGTGAGGACCCTAGAGATTCCATGGAAGGAGAAGACCTGGGTCCCCCAGACCCTGAGGTATGCATTGCTGTTGCAAGGCGCCCTGGAAGCGGGAAAGAGGTTCAGTGTCCCCATGTTGGACCCCCTCACCTTCACATACGAGCAGTTGGAAATGGTGGTTGGGGCAAAGGAGGAAAGGGAGATAGGGGGGAAGACCGTCCAGGCCTTTCCCGTGACCTACACCTGGGGCTCGTTGAGCCTCAAGGCCTGGGTCAGTCCCGAGGGCGAGGTATTGGAGGAGGAGGGCTTTGGTGGACTCAGAATGGTAAGGGAGAGCGAGCAGCAAGCTCAGCTACAAGGCTGGCCCGTGGGGAAAGGAGTGGACCTCTTCAGGACAATGGCAGTTCCGGTGAAAGGGGAGATAGTAGACCCAAGAGGAGTCAGCTATCTCAAGGTCATGCTAACCGGGGCGGAGCTCTCCAAGTTTTCTTTGGAAGGGGGGAGGCAGAGAAGATGGGGATCGGTTGTGGAAGTGACCAAGGAGAAGATGGAGGGGGCTGAAGATTACGAGCTCCCCTTCAAAGGGGGCCTGATCCCTTCGGAGTATCTCTCATCGACTCTGCTTGTTCAAAGCGATGATGAAACCATAAGAAGGAAAACGGTCGAGATCTTAAGGGGGGAGAGAAGTGCTCTCAGGGCTGTGAGACTGATCCTGGAGTGGGTATACGAGAACATAGAGAAGGTCCCCACGATGGGTGTGCCTAGCGCGGTAGAGGTCCTCTCTATGGCCCAGGGGGACTGCAACGAGCACGCTGTGCTTTTCGCCGCTTTGGCGAGGGCTGCCGGCATTCCCACCAAGATTTGCGCAGGGCTCCTCTACGATTCTGGTCATTTCTATTACCATGCATGGAACGAGGTCTTCCTAGGAAAATGGTTCTCGCTAGATGCCACCTTGGGACAGTTCCCAGCTGATGCGACCCATATAAAGCTCGTGGAAGGAGAGCTTCAGGGGCAGGCCCGGCTCGTGGGAGTCATTGGGAAACTCAAAGCGGAGATACTCTTTCAGAGATGATCGAGTTGGTGGAACTGAGCAAGAACTATGGTGCCTTTCAAGCCCTCAAGGAGATCAATCTCCATGTTAGAGAGGGGGAGATATTCGGATTCCTGGGGCCCAATGGTGCGGGTAAGACGACCACCATAAAGATCATGGCCGGGCTCATGAAACCAACATCGGGCAGGGCGAGGATAGCTGGATACGATATCTGCAAGGAGCCGACCAAGGCCAAGGCCCAAATAGGACTAGTTCCCGACAGGCCCTTTCTATACGAGAAGCTCACCGCGAGGGAATTCCTCAAGTTTGTGGGCACCATAAGGGGCATGGGGGCCTCCGACCTTGAAGCACAGATGGAAGGGCTTCTCCATACCTTTGGCCTGGAGAGCTGGGCAGACAAGCTCATAGAGAACTTTTCCCACGGCATGAAGCAGAGGCTAGTCATGTGTGCAGCTCTTCTTCACAGGCCCAAAGTGCTCATAGTGGACGAGCCAATGGTGGGACTGGATCCCAAGGCAGCGAGACTGGTGAAGGAGATCTTCAGGAAGGAGTCCCAGAAGGGGGTCTCCATATTCATGTCCACCCACACCTTAGAAGTGGCCCAGGAGATGTGCCACAGGGTAGCCATACTGGACAGGGGCAGGATAGTTGCTCAGGGGACAGCCGAAGAGCTAGCAGCCATGACTGGTCAGTTCAAGGCTGACCTCGAAGAGGTATTTCTCAGGCTCACGACCGAGGAGGAAGATGAGAGCAGCTAAAGGAGAGGATGGCCTGTGAAGAACTTCCTTCTCAGCTGGCTCGTATTCTCCCCAATAGTCGTCTCTGGGTGGCGCAGGCTGGAGACCAAGGAGAAGCGCCTCAGGCTCGTGATCTTCTTGAGTCTGGGCGCTCTTCTATGGGCCGGGACCTTCTGGGGTCTTTGGAGGGTCCTCACATATTTCAGAGGCATAGAATCATTTGGCGATCTTTTGGCCTGGAGACTCCTAGATATGGTTTTCCTCACCTTCTTGGGCCTACTAACCTTCAGCAATATGGTGAGTGGTTTTTCGGCCTTTTATCTCTCCCAGGACCTGGAACTCCTCTTTTCCCTCCCTATTCCCATCGCCAATGTGTACAGGGCCAAGCTCTCGGAGACACTGGTTGCGAGTTCCTGGATGGTCCTTTTCTTTGGCACGCCAGTGTTCCTTGTATATGGGGTCGTGTACGAGGCTCCCTGGGAATATTACGGGCTTCTGGTATTGGGGATAATCCCTTTCCTTGTGATCCCAGGGTGCGTTGGTGTGGCCCTGGTGATGACCCTTGCCAGGGTATTTCGAGCCAAGAGGGCGAGGGATGCCGTGATGGCCTTCGCCATAACCTGCGGTGTGGGAATGTATCTGCTTCTGAGATTCCTCCAGCCAGAGAGGCTGGTGGATCCGGAAACATTCAGTGGGGTGCTCGGTTACCTCGTATCCCTCAATGCCCCAAGACATCCTCTTCTCCCGAGCAATTGGATGGTGCAGGTAGTGGCACCCTCCCTTTTTAGGAGGCCAGGGGAAGAGGTTTTCTTCCTGGCTATGCTTTGGTCAACGGCATCTGCCTTCGTTGTAATGGGGACATGGTGGGCACAAGCTGTTTACGCAACGGGGTGGTCCAAGGCTCAAGAAGGCAAGGGAGCAAGGGGAAGGCCCTGGAGACTCATAGAGACATTGGTGGAAAAGGCAAGTGGCATCTTTCCCGAAAACATGAGGCCATTTGTGGTCAAGGATGCTGTGAGCTTCTTCAGGGACGCCTCCCAGTGGTCACAACTTCTCCTCCTTGGGGCCCTGGTCATCGTGTATCTTTACAATTTTGCCGCCATGCCACTGGAGAAGGCCCCTATAGATTCGTGGTATCTCAAGAATCTCATGGCCTTCCTCAACCTGGGATTGGCAGGATTTGTTGTGGCGGCGGTGGCCGTGAGGTTTGTCTTTCCAGCGGTGAGCCTGGAAAGGGGCGCTTTTTGGTTGGTCAAGTCATCTCCATTGGATCTCAAAAGCTTCCTTTGGGCCAAGTTCTGGGCAAGTGTTATCCCACTAGTGGTGCTATCGGAGTTGCTCGTGGTAATATCCAATGCCCTTCTCAAGGTCTCGCCATTCATGATGGTCCTTTCGAGTTGCACCATTTTCCTGGCAAGTTTTGGGCTCACGGGATTGGGGGTGGGAATGGGGGCCATGTATCCCAGGTTCAAGGTGGAAAATGTGGCTAACATCTCTTCGGGAATGGGTGGACTTCTGTACATGATCCTAGCTGTTGGATTCATGGGGGCCATGGTGGTGCTGGAGGGGCTCCCAGTTTACATCTTTTTTTATTCGAGATTCTCAGGACAGGCTCCTGGACCATGGGCCTATTTTCTCGCTGGCCTGTGTCTGGCTGTGGCCTTTGTGTTGATGATCTTGGCTTTCTGGTATCCCATGAAGAGGGGCGTTCAAGCCCTGGAAGAGTACGAGATTTGAGAGGGGAGATGAGGGAAAGGGGCATCAGAATAGAGGCGAAAGGAGCTGTATTGGATGGGAAGCTCAGAAAAATGGGGAAGCTCTGGGCCCTTGTGTGCCACCCCCATCCCGCTTACGGTGGGGACATGGAAAACAATGTGGTGATGGCCTGTTGCGAGGCATTCTGGGAAAAAGGGATCTCTACCCTCAGGTTCAACTTCAGAAAGGCCCACCAGGCCATAAGGGGCGAAGAGGAATCAGGGCCAGAAGACGTGAGTTCCGCTCTCGATCTTCTCCTGAAGGTAGAAGGATGCAGATCGGAGGAGATCATACTCGCCGGATACTCCTTCGGTGCCTGGGCAGCGCTCAAGGCAGCCGAGAAGAGGGAAGATAAGTTCCTGGGGTGGATCGCCATAGCCCCTCCTTTAGCCATTTGGGATTTCTCCTTTGCGAGGAGTGTGAAAGGGAAGGCCATGGTAATGGCTGGGACCTTGGATGATCTTTGTCCCCCGGACAAGCTGGAGGGATTCTTCGGGACCTTGGAAGGGCCGAAGAAGATCCATTACATAGAGGGGGCGGATCATTTTTTCTGGGGGCGAGAGGCCCAATTGAAGACCATCATTGTCAGCGAGCTTCCCTTTTTTGTCCCTGGAAAGCGTTGATATTTGCCGAGGAGGGCATTAAGATTCATCACACCTGCATTTGAGGGGAGCTCCAAAAGGGATTCTTCTAAGAAAAAAGAGCGTCTTTCGAGGGGTCTCGGTATCGCCTGAGGGAGGAAATGGATGAAAATGGATGCCCTTTTCAGCTATTCTGGGCCCACAAGGGTATTACTCACCAAGACCAGAGGGCCTTTTGGGATCATTTGGATGGCCTCAAGTGAGAAGGGCCTTTGCGGGATACATCTTGGAGACGATGTGGAGATTCTGAAAAAGAAGCTCTCTCTCAGAAAGGAGTGCGTGTTCCAAGAGGACCCTCAAGGGAACAGAAATGTGGTCCATCAACTTTCCCAATACTTCCAAGGCAAGAGGAAAACCTTCCAGATGGAACTGGATCTCTGGGGAACTCAGTTTGAGATCTCGGTGTGGCGATCCCTCCTTCAAATCCCTTACGGCCAGACCAAAAGCTACGGGGAGGTAGCTGCAAGCTTGGGGATGCCCAAGGCTGCGAGGGCAGTGGGAGGAGCTGCCTCTAGGAATTTAGTTCCCATAGTTGTTCCTTGCCATAGGCTCATAAGGGGCGATGGAGAGCTTGGAGGGTTCTCGAGCGGGATGGATATGAAGAGGGGCCTTCTCGAGCTCGAAAGAAGGTTTGGGGGGTCATGAGGGAGTAGGCTAAAGGAACCAGTTTTCAGACGGAGTAGAGAGATGCGAAGGAGAGCATGGCTCGGGATATGCGCAAATTTGGCTCTGGCTCTGTTCTCAATCCTCCCTTGGGGAGTTTCGAGAGGCTGGGCGGCCCAAAAGGGTTCCAAGAAGCCAGTCCAGAAGAGGGAACAGACCCGGGAAGAACCCAAGGGGCGCTCCCAGAAGCAGGAACCAGAGGTCCACTGGCCCAAAGATCTATCCAAGCTCCAGGGACTCGAGGTGGAGCATGTGCCCCTCCTGGAAGTCACCTCGCCTGAAGACAAAGAAGAATCCTTCCAGTTATTGATAAAAGTTGGCCAGAAAGCCCACCCCATGGATACCACTCACTTCCTTAAGAGAGTGGAAGTGTGGATAGACGATGTGAAAAACTGTGATCTTGTTTTACAGCCAGCCGATCTCCTTCCACGGTGGCAGTTGGGAGTTCGCAGAAAGCCTAACATGCAAGTGACCGTGAAGGTCGAATGCAACCTCCACGGTATGTGGGCAAATAGGCTGGTCATATGAGATGGGACAAAAGAGAGCCGTCTGCTCAATGGGTCCTCCTTTGGGGGGTGGCTCTGCTCCTTTGTCTCTCCCTGTTCATGGGAGCGGAGGACCTGCCTTTGCGAGACTATAGGGAGAGCAGGTTCGCGCAACTGGGATGGGAGATGATCCAAGGTGGAGATTGGCTGATCCCCCATCTCAACGGAACTCCCTACCTGAACAAACCACCAATGGTCCCTTGGATGGTTGCCTTGTGTTTCGAGCTCCTTGGAAAAGAAGAGATTTCTGCCAGAGTGCCGTCCCTCATTGGGACCTTGGGCATGGCCATCTGTGTTGGACTCTTGGTCTCTGGTATGGCCGGACCGAGATATGGAATTCTAGGAGCGTGCCTCCTCTTGGGCAGTCCCGGCATACAATATATGGGCCGGATGCTCTCGGCCGACGTTCCCTCGACTTTCTTCATGTCGGCCTCCCTCTTGGCATTCGTCAAGGGAGTTACCGGGGGGCCAAAGGTAGTGTACCCCTTGGGATTCGCCTTTTCGGCACTTTCGGTCATGAGCAAGGGATTCACCGGCCTCATCTATCCTGTGGGGGCTTTTCTCATCTATCTCGTGATGGAAAAAAGAGAGAAGATGAGGGAGATCCCATGGGGCTGGTCCATTCTGGTCTTTCTGGTAATCGCTGCCCCCTGGTTCTTTGTGGCTGAGCTGAGGGAACCAGGTTTTCTACAACACCATTTTTTGGGTCAACAACTTGCTAGGGTGGCATCCCCGGAAGGAAGTGTTCCTTTCGTGTCCATGCCGAGAGGAGAACTCATCTTAGCCTTTTTGGGTTTCATGGGCCCCCTTGCATTTCTTCTTCCCTGGTCCGTCTCGTCATCTGTGAGAAGAGAAGGCAAATCGCTCCTTTGGATCTTTTCCATCCTGATTATCGTCTCGGTCCTCATCTCAAGGGGAAGGAATTATACGTACCTTGTCCCAGCCCTTCCTGCAGTAATAGCCCTTACAGCCTCTGGGATTGCAAGGCCAGGAACCCCTGGATGGAGAATTCCGGCCTCGCTTCTCATGGTAGCGTTGTCCTTGGCCTCTTTTGCCGCAGCATTCCTACTCCCAGGCCAGATAGAAGACATTCACCCCCTATTAGGGGGGGAAGAGGTGGTGGCGAGGATGAGGCTGAGCATTGCTTTGGTTGGCGTGATATTAGTTGGGGCTTCCTATCTACTGGCCAAGGGCAGACTCCTCGGCTCTTCAGCCCTCATGGCTGCTGTCATGCTTCCAGGAGGATGGATGCTTTGTGTGGCACAGGAGGCAATGGCACCTATGGAGAGCAGAAAGGACTTAGGGGTATGGATCTCCCAGAATGTGCCTCCATCGGTGCCCATTGTGGTCGCAGATCCATCCGATACTCAGTTCGAAGGGACCGGTGGGTGGAACTTTTACTCTGGAAGAAGGATCCTCATGCTCAGGTTCCAGGAAAGGGAAAAGATAGTAGCTCAGGCCCCAAGGGTTCCCGACTGGATAATATCCAGAGAGGAGCTCTTCGAGATGCTGCGTTCCGAGAGGGCCTTCCTTCTGGCAGCAACCCCAAAGGCCATAGAGATGCTCGATCTTCCCATGCCGTTGGGGTCTCCCGTTGGCTCCGATTCCAAGTTTCAGCTTTGGATACTTGGGACAGAGGCACGGGGGAGAGATCCTTCAATGGCCCCTTTCCAGACAGGGAGGATGTCTTCCTCGAGTACCTTCTCCCAAGAGGGGTAGCGAGTGAGCGCATCCTCCCTAGCCCTCTCTCTCATCTTTCTCAGAGTTTGGGGATCCTCGAGCAAGGCATCCACTGCCTCGATCCATTCCTTGGGGTCCCTTCCTTCCAGGAGCAAGCCATCCTCGCCTCCACCGAGCATCATGTGGTAAGCCCCTTTGCGACATGCTACAACTGGCAAGGAACAAGCCCTTGCCTCAGCTACGACATTTGGCCAAACCTCCGCCTCCGACGGAAAAAGGAGCAAATCGGCGCTAGCATAGACCCAACCGAGTTCATCGTGGGGTAGATTGCCCGTGAGGGTTGCCCTCTCTCCCAAAGACCTGGCCACCTCTTCCCTTTGGGAGCCATCTCCGACGACTAAAAGGTGAACCTCCCTCTTTCGACAGAGGAGGCCACGAGCCACCTCTGCTGCCACCATCACCCCCTTTACCGGATCCAGCCTCCCCACAAAAAGGAGAAGAAATCTCTCTCGGGGTATTCCAAATCTGGCCAATAGCTTTTCTCTATCTCTCCTTCCCGGATCGAATCTAGTGAAATCCATTCCCCTTCTCATGAAGAATACAGGCACGGATGGAGCAAGTCTGGCCAGCCGTTCCACTTCTCTTTGGTGAGAGACCATAACTGCTGCGCAGTGCCTGGCATACCTTCCCAGTTTTCTCTCCATGGATCGCTCTTGACGGTCCAAGTAGCGCAATTTATCAAGCAATATTCCTACAGCCTGCCGAGGGAGGATGAGAGAGAGTATCCTCGGTGTGTATATACGGGCCCATCCTATTATGTCTGTCTGGATAGAATTCACCAAAGGGATATTCCAAAATCTCGATGCTACCAAGGCTGTTTTAGCGAAGGCGTGAAAAGCATCCGTTGTATGAATCAAATCGAAGCCTTTGAGCTTGGGGAAGAGTAGGGGATGAAAAGGGGAGAGGTCCGTGTGTGTCGGGACAGATCTCAAAAATGGAATCCTCTCTGTGCCCATAACTGGCCTCATGAGGACTCTTCGGACATTGGGTGCCAGGGACTCCCATCTCGGCTCATCCCCCAAGAAAAAAAGGGTCATCTCCAATTCTTCCCTGGAAGGGACCACCTCCGCTACCCTCTCCCAGGTTCCAGCCAATCCTCCCACTTCCCCTGGGTGGTTGGGTCTATGGTCTATGAGAACCGCAACTGATATTTTTCTGGTTCTCTCCATTGTCGTTTGACTCGCAAATCCAAGGTCGCGTCGGGCTCGCAGGTCTCAATGCTACATCCTCACCATATCCAAATCAACGACCCTCCCGAGGTTTAAAACCGAAAGGGAGATCGCCAAAACGGGAGCCCAGAAAGCACACGAAAAAGGATTTTCCCGGAAGATGCGCTTCTGGGCATGGGGCGGGAACACCAAAGGCGATTGGCCGATGGCGAGAAGGAACCGCCCTTCATGTGATCCCGAACCTCACGCCGCAAGGCCCTTTGCCTCTGGATTGCATCCCCCCGCGGAGCAACTGTCTCGGGTGTCAAGGGGCGGGCTCTGCATGCCCGCAAAGACGGGATGGGCTTTACCTGGGCATTTCCCCATCAAGAGGACCTTCTTTGGCGTGCCATCCCCTCGGAGGGACCCGGTTCCCCGGGTCCGCCAAGATCTGCCTGGGCTCACATACGGCCTGATATCTCTGACGCGCAGAGCGCATCCCTCTGCAAAAACAACCCTTCGCATCATCCCCGGCCTCCCCCGCAAGGTCTGTGACCTGGCGTGGGCCATGTCGCGGAGGGGCGGGCTCT
>Ga0197142_1002681_pt1 | contig 15358 bp, 10 predicted proteins | sample GBS60_MetaG_FD_148614 | JGI IMG/M metagenome (GOLD analysis project Ga0197142, IMG submission 148614) | Sediment microbial communities from Great Boiling Springs, Gerlach, Nevada, United States - GBS 60_MetaG | ecosystem: Environmental > Aquatic > Thermal springs > Hot (42-90C) > Sediment... | reverse complement strand
CGCGAAAGCGGAGCAGCGCAAACTCGCTCGCCTACTTTCCCCACCACTACCCGCACATAATCGTCATCGCCTCCAGGAGAAGTGATCTTCTTAGTGATGACAGCCGACACGGTCGGTGGGCTACTGGATGGCTTTCCCAGCCAACGTTCCAGAATGGGTTTGACAAAAATCTCATTGGTTAAAGCCGCTGAGACCGGATAACCTGGCACACCTACCACCAAAACATAACGCTTTCCTGAAGCATCCGCTTCCGACCGTTTGACCATGCCCAAAACGACCGGATGACCTGGTCGAACTGCCACCCCATGCACAAAGACATAACCTAACGAATCAATCACCTTGGCAGTGTAATCCTCTGAACCTGCCGAAGAGCCGGCATTCACCAGTACCAGATCATGGGTCTCGGCAGCTGCCAGCACCGCCTGTTGGATGCTCTCAAAGCGATCTTTTACAATCGGGAGTCGGGTTGCTTCGCCTCCATAAGAACGAATCTGGGCTGCCAAGACAATGGAATTGAATTCAATAATTTTCCCCGCTTCGACCGCTTCGCCAATGGGGATCAGCTCATCGCCGGTTGGAATGACAGCCACCCTGGGCTTACGCGCCACCCAGACGCAGGTCTGCCCGCTGGCAGCAATTGCACCTAAATCAACGGCTCGCAACGTCTGACCGGAAGGTAAAACCAGTTGGGTGGCAACAATGTCCTCACCCATTGGCCGCACATGTTGCCACGGAACGACCGCCGCGCGAATGCGGATTCGTTTTGGATGACGAAGCTCGGTTGAGATGGTAGCCGATTCGGTTAAGGGTTCTACATTTTCAATTGGGATCACCGCATCCGCCCAGCCTGGAATGGGATCGCCTGTGTCCACATAGACAGCCTGATCGCCCACTTTAAGGTCAATCGGCTCTGTAATGGTTGCCCCTTTCGTGCTCTCGGCGCGCACAGCAAAACCATCCATTGCCGCCCCATGATAATGCGGCGAGGAGATCGCCGCCCAAACCGGCTCGGCCAGCACCCGATCCAGCGCAAATTCATCGACAGTGATTTGTTCTTTTCCCAACAATCCAGCCCAGCCGTGTCGAGTTAATTCCTCCCATAACCTTGCCAGGGCTTCATCCAACGGAATATCCTTTAAGTAAACGCTCATTTGCTTAACCTCAACGTTTCAGGATTTTATTCGATCAATTCGACCAACACCCGTTCCCCTGCAGCCAGGCCGGTTGCTTCGGCCGCAATGCAAATCAAGCCATCAGCGCGCGACAACGTCAGGATCATATTGCTTTTTCCAAAGACCGGCTCAGCCAGCAGCCCCTGTTCAGCGTGGATTAATCTTACCGGTATCCAATCTTCCCGACCCGCCTGGGAATTGAGGTTGATGGTCAGGGTTGCCTCTAGCCGTGGCGGCGTTTGTTCTGCCGCAAGCCCTTGTAAGGCATAGATAATCGGTTTTACAAAATGCAAGGCAATCACAAAGGCCGACATAGGGTTGCCCGGCAAGCCAAGGATCGGGAGTCCATCACACACGGCGAATATGGTCGGCTTCCCGGGACGAGTATTGATACCATGCGCCAGCACGCCTGGGTCACCCATCTGTTGAATCACTCGCGCCGTATAATCCCTGGCGCTCACCGAAGAGCCGGCCGTGATCAAAATCATGTCGCACTGAGGTTTAAGCTCCTGTAAGGCTTGTCTTAAAGCTTCCTCTTGATCGGGAAGGATACCATAAGGAATGGGTTCCCCGCCACATTGTTGAACGAGAGCGGATAAGGTGTAGGTATTTACATCTCTAACCTGCCCGATCTGGATGGGACGCTCTGGCGGCACCACCTCGTCCCCGCTGGAAACAATCCCCACTTTAGGCTTCTTCACCACCTCAAGCCGGGTAATCCCCAATGCCAGCAAACCGCCCACTTCAACCGCACGGATGCGTTTGTGCATCGGCAACACGAGTTCCCCTTCCTTCACTTCTTCCCCCACACGAATAGTATTCTCCCAGGCCGACACCGCCCGATAGACTTCAATTTCATTTTCCGTAATTCGCTGCGTTTGTTCGATCATCACGACCGCATTTGCGTTAGCCGGCAACATCCCTCCGGTATGAATGAGCGCTGCCTCCATGGCGTTGAGCCGCAGGGTTGTTTCTTGCCCCATGGGAATTTCGCCCACTATCCGAAAATAGGCCGGCAGGCTTTCGCTTGCTCCAAAGGTATCCTCCGCTCGCACAGCGTATCCGTCTACGGTTGCTCGATTAAACATGGGCAAAGGATGAGGCGCATAAACGTCTCGACCGCTAACTCTACCGAGCGATGCCTGGGTGGGAATCGTTTCCAGCATTAACGGTCTCGGAAAGGATAGCGCCTCAAAAATCTTTTGCCGGGCTTCTTGGGGTGTCAACAAGGTCAAGAATTCAGGCATAGCCATCTCCCTTTCAACGAATCCAAAATGAGTAAGCGTAAAGGTAAATAACTAAACCATAGAGGGCTGCCCCGCCCCAGATCAAGCCTCGCCAATTCGGTTTATCCCCTTGGGCGATGCGCCGCATTGACCAAATCTGCCACGTTCCAACCACCAGAGCCGCCATGGGAGGCAATCCAATGGAGAGGGGCACACCGATTACATTTCCGAAAGCAATCAGAGCAAAGGCAAACAAGATCAAAAGGTTGTGCAGGGTCATCCCATTCTGCCATCCAACCCGCACCATCAGGGTAGGGTTTTTCGTATTTAGATCGTGGGCATAGGTTGACAACTGATAGCTCAAGATCATGGCCATCCGTAATGCCAAAATCGGTAACGTAACAATGGGTAGAAAGCGATGGTATTCGCCAGTTTGCAGCAGGAAAGCGAACCACGGGACAAGAACCGCCATCCCAAAACTCAGCACAACTTCCCGAAAGCGCTCGATTTCAGCTATTCGAATGACTTTGGCGCTGATCAGTGTTCCCAAAACCGCCATCAAGGCAACCCACAATACATCCAGGGTGAACAAACGGTTAGCAATCATCAGTACCGTCAGGGAGGCTAAACTGGCAAAAGCTGCAATGGAGAGAATAAAATCACTCGAAAAAGGTGACGAAGGCGGTCGGCCGTTGTTTTCAACCGTCAACGTTTTTGAAATACTCCGCAGCAGGAAAATGCCGCCGAACTGCAGACAACCCATCCAGAAAACCCCAATCCAGAGACGATCCCAAAGGATGGTTGCGCCTAGATATTTTGCTATTCCCAAACCGAGCCCATAGAGGAATAAAGATTCAATAAAAAATGCCACAGGTATCCATTTTGGGTTCATCCAATGCTCCGTTGCTAGGTTTTACCGTCACACAATCGAAAAAGCATTTCCAGCCGGTGCTTGGCGAATATCCAAAAACTGACTTTTCTACTCCACATACGCAATGATGATACCACGACTTGAAAGAGCGTGCAGATTTCACCGCACGCAAAATAAGGGAATCTGTACTGACTATAACCATTCACCGTCCTCCGACCCTTCGGATAATGGATGGGGACATCCCTCTTCGGAAGTCAATCAGAATACCCTGGTGGTTATGTTTGGGCAGAAAGGCTCGTACTCCGCCGAGCAAACAAATTCGCCGTCTCAATTAGATGCCAGGTGTCTTGCAAAACGAAGGGCGGGTGTCTGCACCCAGAAACAGGCAGACGAATGTTCGGCCAAGTCAGGTAGGCGATACCAGCGAGCTACTTCTTGAAATAATTGGAGATGAAGAACCACACATTGGCGGGACGCTCAGCCAGGCGCCGGGTAAAATAGGGATACCACTCGCTGCCAAACGGAACGTATACCCGTACAGGATAGCCTTGCTCAACCAGACTTGCCTGCAAATCGCGTCGAATGCCGTAGAGCATCTGAAATTCCATGGCTCTTTTCGGTAAGCCGATTTGTTTGGCATATTCCACTGCAAAGCGAATGCGTTTCTCGTCATGGGTCGCCAGCGCAGGAATCGGCGGGACGCGACCATCTTCACTAAGTTCTGGTGCTCCAACCTCAAAGGCGCGCTCCAGCAAGATTTGGGCAACGCGGTCATAGTTCGCATCGACATCCCGCTTTTTGGGATAAGCAATATGAGCTGGTTCTTTATAAGCTCCTTTGCAAAGGCGGATACGGGCTGGAATTTGCATCAGCTTGGTTACATCTTCCACCGCGCGATACAGATAGGATTGAATGACCAAACCCACATTGTGAAAGCCACGCCCGTTGCGCATTTCATAAAAGAGCGCCAGGGTGTCATCCACACAGCTTGCATCTTCCATATCAATGCGGATAAAATTGTTTCGTTGTCTGGCATATTCCAGGATGCGGGCTAAGTTATCAGAACAGAGCCTCAGGTCAACTTTTAAGCCAATTTGGGTTAACTTGATTGAGACATTCGAGCGCACATTCTCTGCCTCGATGGCGTCCAAAATTTGCAAAATTCCTTGGGTGGCTTTTTCAGCATCCTGGGCGGTAGTCGTGTGCTCCCCCAATTGATCAAGGGTCGCCTGGATGCCATTTTCGTTCAACTTTTTCACCACTGCAATGCCATCATCAAGTTTTTCTCCGGCAACAAACCGACTGGCTGCCTGCCAGGCAACCCGCCAGTGGGTGACGATCCGCCTTGCCCAGGCTGCTTTGGATAAGTAGATGAAAAAGGCACGGAGCATTTTTCGCTTCCTTTCTCACAACTCAGAATGCGGAAAAATTGATAAATCAAGCCAGCTCACAACGCTGGATTGCCTGACTTTCCCCCTGTCGATAACCACCAGAGATTTGCTCCCAAATCCACTCTCTTTTCGTTTGAACATTTCCAAACTCTTCATCGATTCTAGCACAAGCTCATCAGGGGGAGTAGGGAGAGGAATAAGGATTTTATTGTGAGATTCGACCTGTGATTCTGAATCAGCAAAGCCAACATCCTAAAGTCAGAAATACTGCCAGGAATGTACCTGATAACACCTTCGAAATGTATGAATGTCTTCCTCCACTCTTGTTCTCTTACAAATTGTTTGGCACGAATCTTGCTACTGGTTATAATGAATAGAAAGGGAAAAGCAACATGTTGATCCGCCAGGTGCAATCGGTTGATGTCCGTCCCACAACTACGGCGCATTTAGCACAGACCATGTCTTTGCTAGAGCTTTCCGCTCTAGAATTGCAAGAGAAAATCGAAGCGGAACTTTCCTCGAATCCCGCTTTAGAATTAATCGAAGGGCGCTTCTGCCCCACCTGTCAAAGGCCTCTCATCGACACCTTGCATTGTCCAATTTGCTCGCGTCCCAAAACCCTATCCAGCGACGAGCCGATTGTGTTCATTTCCCCGCGAGAGGAAATGACAACTTATGCACCACTAGACTCAGATCAAGAAGCTTCCTTTGAAGAAAGCTCGGTCGAATGCGAGGAGCTACCCGTTTATGTATTCCGGCAAATCGCTGCCGAGTTAGAAGAAGTCGAGCGGCCGATTGCAGCGACTATCCTCACCAGTCTAGACAAAGATGGACTTCTCCGCACGCCGCTTATCGAAATCGCTGTGTATCATCATGTTCCCCTAAGCAGAGTTGAGAAAGTCCAAAAAATCATCCAATCCGCCGACCCGCTGGGAGTTGGCTCTTCTGACCCACGGCAGGCTTTGCTGGTTCAGTTGGACGTCCTTGCTCAAACGCAGGTAATTCCTCCACTGGTGAGACGCGCTATCGAAGAAGGATGGGAGCTTCTGCTCCACCATCAGCCTGCGGAATTAGCCAGGAACTTAGGCGTCACAGTTACCAAAGTCAAAGAGGCTGCAGCCTTTATCGGCAAAAATCTCAACCCCTATCCGGCGCGGGCGAACTGGGGCGAAATCCAACAACCAACCACCCCCTATAAGGAAGCATACTACACCCCGGATATCGTCATCTCGCTGCTGAATGGCGACGAAAACGCTCCTCTGGTGGTCGAAATTATTTTTCCAATGGCAGGCAAGTTACGCGTCAATCCCCTTTTCCGCGCAGGGTTACGCGAAGCTCCCCCGGAAAAACTTGAACAGTGGCAAGCGGATTTAGAACGAGCCACGTTATTGGTTAAGTGCATTCAACAGCGCAATCATGCCATTGTCCGGCTTATGCAAGTGCTGGTCAAACGCCAGCGGGACTTTATCTTGAAGGGAGATTCCCACTTGTATCCCCTCACACGCGCTAGCCTGGCTCAAGAACTCGCAGTACACGAATCCACAATCTCCCGCGCCGTCTCTGCCAAAACCGTCCAGCTTCCCAGCGGTAAAATTATCCCGCTTGCCAAATTTTTCGACCGCAGTTTGCACATCCGCACCGAGCTACAGGCAATTATCGCCAACGAATCCCGACCGCTTACCGATATGGAGCTGGTCGAGATCCTGCGGGCGCGAGGCTATCAGGTGGCGCGCCGAACGGTGGCAAAATATCGGGCAATGGAAGGGATTTTGCCCGCCCATACCCGTTATAAGATGAGAAGTCAAAAATACTAACTTCAATCGCCTGAATTTCGGTGTAAGATTCTATCGATGAAAATTTCGCCGCAAGTTCGCATATTTCCCTCTCTCATGGGTGGGTTGGACTTAGCTGATCTGGCGTTGGTGCTCGATCAAATTCCTCAACCCGCTTTTCTCATCAACCCGGCAGCAGATCAAATCCTGCTGGCAAACACTTCTGGATCGGCATACACAGGCTGGACAATCGAGGAACTCCAAAATCTCTCGCTCCATACCATCTTTCTCGGTTTACCCACTTCATTTCGCAGCAATAAACTCGCTTCTTTTTCCTGTAAACTCTTGAATGCCAAAGGAAGTAAATGCAAAGGAAAAGCGCGCTTGCAACCTTTGTCCAAACGCAGCCAATGGGTTCTGCTGATCTTTAGCCCCGCGGAAACGCATCCGGTTTTCGACAACCGAGCAGACAGATGGCAAAACCTTTGGCAAGCCTTTGAATGGACAAATGATCTGCTGTTAGACCACCCTATCCAAGTTCTCTTGAGCCATGCCTTAGATACTCTGATGCAACTTTCTACCAGCGAGAACGGCTATCTGTACACTGCGCTTGCTAATCAGACCAACCTCACCTGTACCAGCTATCGCAAAGTTACCGCGGTTTTTCCCCATCATTTATCGGTTCATGCCCTGATGGAAATCTCCTCCCCTTCAATCTGGACAGACAGCCAACCTGCAACAACCCATTTAGCCCAGATGGCTCAGGAACATGGACAACGCTACCTGATTGCCTTACCCTTAGGGGAGTCGAAGGCACGCATGGGATTAATCCTGCTCAGCGGTAGTGAAGCGTATCGCAACCTGATCTCAGTAGAAGAATGGAGCACACTGATCGGGTATCTCTCTTCCCTGATCCAACTCTTTTTTCAAACCCGCAATCTCGAAAAAGAGTTGTCCGTCCAAGCTCGCGAGAACAGCATTCATCGGCGATTATTGAATGCCATCCAGGAAGGTGTGATACTACTAAATCAAGATCAACGTGTGTTATATCTCAATAGCGCAGCCGAGACAATCTTGGGCTATACCTGCGCTGAAGCGGTCAACCAGCCTGTTCAAACCTTTCTCATTAGTGAACGGGAGCTCTCTTTTACACCGCCAGACACCCATCGCGGGACTCTTCAGAATCAAATTCGTTCGGTGCGACTATATCGCCGCTCTGGACAATCCTTCCTTGCTGACTTGCAGTTCATTCCGCTGCATATCGATCAAAAAGTCAACGGTACTGCCATCATTATTCAAGATCGTACCGAACAAGAAACCTTGTTGAAACAATCGATGCGCATGGAACAGCGAGCGGTTCTGGGTGAATTTACCACCCTTTTTGCCCATGAGGCGCGCAATCCCATCAATAACATCACGGCCAACCTGCAGTGGATGGCTATGAACCTACCCGCCGATGACCCCAATCAGGCTACCATCCAGCGCATTCAACAGAATTGCGAGCGATTGAACGATCTGATGGATACCATCCTAGCCTACAATCGGATTAGCGAAATGGAGATGGAAACCATCGACATTAAATCCTTACTGAAGAAAACTCTGGATCGACAATCTACTCATCTGAAGCAGGCAAACATCCAATTGAACTATGAGGCGAATGAGAACATTCCGACGATTAAAGGCAACCGCCGTGCTCTGGAAAGGGTTTTTGCCAACCTGATCGACAATGCGATGCACGCTATGAAGGATAACGGCGGTAATCTTACGATCAAAATTCAACCCACGCAACTCAAAGACCCTCAGGGGGAATGGCTTGAGATCAGCTTTGCTGATAGCGGACCGGGTATCCCCGATGAATATAAGGAAAAACTCTTCAAGGAAAGTTTTACCACCAAATCCAACGGTACCGGTATCGGGTTAATGATCTGTCATAAGATACTGCAAGCGCATAAAGGCATGATTGACTATCAAAGCATTCCTGGAGGAACTGTTTTTATTGTCCGTTTACCGTTGACCTCGACCCAAGAACCATCTCTCGCCCGTCAGGAGTAATTATGGCATACACCGTAATCATGGTTGAAGACGAGGAAGACTTTATCAATCCGTTACTGCCTTATATTCAATCTCGCGGCTATGAGGTGAAGGTTGCTCAAACCCTTCATAAAGCGCGAGAATATCTCAAACAAGGGATCGGTGACATCATCCTGCTGGATCTTGTCCTCCCCGATGGAAACGGGTTAGAGTTGCTCCATGAAACTGCCAATCTTCCCATTCGCCCCTCGGTAATCGTAGCTACCGGCAATGGGGATATCGAAACGGCTGTTGAAGCAATGAAATCCGGCGCAACCGACTTTTTGCAGAAACCGGTTATTTTCAGTCAATTAGAAAAAACGCTCCAACGCGCCGCTGAGAACGTAGCTCTACGGAGAGAACTTTATCTCTATCGTCAGGCGCAACTTCAAAACATAGACTTTATTGTCGGCAACTCTCCTATCATGCGCAGACTATATGAACAAGCGCAACGGGCCGCCATGGCCTCGGTTTCAGTGTTAATCACCGGCGAAACCGGCACCGGCAAATCCCTGCTGGCAAAAGCCATCCACAAGATGGGTCCTCGGGCAACTAAGCCCTTTATCCCGGTAGATTGTGGCGCTTTACCGGCAACGGTTTTTGAATCGGAATTGTTTGGTCACGAAGCCGGCGCCTTTACTTCGGCTGAGAAGCGAAAATTGGGATTGTTAGAAACCGCCGACGGCGGGATCGTCTTTTTAGACGAAATCTCTTCGATGGCAATCGAAACCCAGGCAAAGCTGCTGCGCGCTTTAGACGAACAATCTTTCCGGCGCCTTGGCAGTACGGTTGAAATCAAAGTGGATGTCCAAATCCTTGCCGCCTCGAATCGGGATTTGAAGAAAATGATTGCCGAGGGCACCTTTCGGTCGGATCTCTACTATCGTCTCAAAGTAGTCGATCTGGAAGTACCGCCACTGCGCGAACACAAAGAGGATATTCCTGAGCTGGTCGGTTTCTTCATCCGCAAAAACAATCCTCATCGCGGAAAAAATATTCAGGATGTGACTCCGCGGGCAATGGAAGCACTCATGGCGTATGATTGGCCAGGTAATATTCGCGAACTAGCCCATGCCATCGAACGAGCCATGATATTCTGTGACGAGCAAGCCATTGATCTGAATCACCTGCCCTTTGAACTTCAAGAACGTGGGCATGGCAAGCTCGCTTGAATGGTTGCAAGAGGTGTTCAAGGCGACCAAATCAGATAGTCTTCACGCGCACACATCTGAATCCCGCTGGGGGTAGGGATGCAAATGCGATACGTTACCAGGGTGCCATTCGGAGCCTGAGTAGGCGGGATCACTATAAAGGATTTGCCCTGCTCGTTGGTCGGCGGCATTTCAAATTCGTAGCTCTCTCCATCTGGGAAGGATAAATAAAGAGTGGGAATGATCCCGCCTGCCGCCTGGCTCCCAAAGCGGACGATTATGCCAATCTCTTGCGAACTTTGACTATCTACGAACGGTTTTGTTTCAATGATTTCCAGGGTAACCTCAGGATACAGCCCTTCATTAGCAGGCGAGGACTCAGTCGCCGAAGGTTGCACCGGCGCCGGGGTAACGGATAGCCATCCTCTCTCAGAATCAAAATATAGCGATGCGTATTCAAAGCCCAAGGGGCTGGGACGGATACGGTACATTCCCTCAATTTGACGGTCTTCGATCAGGCAAACCTTCTCGAAACATTGTCGAATACTCCCTCTCTCCCACTCTATCGGCTCACCAATCGGTAAGCCGATCAAATCCAAGCCTCCATGAGAATCGATATAATTCATAAAAGACCGCAGGATGTGATGCCCTTTGTCGCCGTCCAAAGAGAGAAAGGTTTTCGTCTCATCTTCCTGATTGGCAACCATCCCCTGGGGCAAGATCCCTAACTTCTGTGGCAGTGGCAGCAAGCTCACTCCACCTTCAGATTCTGGTCGGATTTCGATAACCACATTTTCAAATATGACGATTAGCCTGCCATCTGGATCTTTGATCGCCGGCGATATAGCAAAACCGGTGAAGTCCAACCCTAACCTTTCAACGAGCGGTAAGACCCGCGAATCAATGGGCATTGGGGCGATCACTTCTGCTTGTGGCAAAACAGGATACAAGCAGGCGTTTCCACACTTCCAGGCGCCATAAGCCAACAATTTCACTTTACCAGGCGGATCACTTTCGGCGCGATACATTCCCACGCCTTCAAAGAACTGCTCATATCGCTTTTGACGGGGATTGTATCGCAATCCGCTTAATGGAGCCCCAATCCGCCCCCCGCCGCCTAATCTGTCATACAGCGGGATAAACTCTTGATAAACTGGAAAGCTGTTGCTCCCAGATTGTGGTTCCCCATTCTTTGCTAGAAGTTGACTCGACGACAGATTCAAATCTAAGCCAATTGGGGCAAAGCGCACTTCTCGATCGCCATCTATCTTCCGTTCACAAAACAAGAGCGCATTAACCGCATATTGATAGACGTAATTTCCCTCTTCTAATCGGGGAGAGATCAACGCCCCCAAAACATCTTCGCCACCTGCTTTGCGGTAAAACGTTTCGATCTCAGGAGCTGGAGGAAAAGGTTCTCGCGACACGGGTTGAGCAATCGGCTGACCTTCACTACAGCCAGCTAACAATGCACCAAACACGCAAACCCCAAGAGATAAAGCTAGAAACCTTTGCAGATGCTTTCTATTCACAAGGCACGGTCTTCCACTGACTAACGAGAGAGAAAAGGCAAGAACGTTTTGTAGGTCTTTTCCAACCAGTTAAAGATTACGGGTAGATATTGCACATTTTGCGGGGCAAGTTCTTCGATTTTCCAGATCAAAAAGCTATCCCGCACACAAAATCGTTGCTCTCGTCGATCCTGAACACAAACGCGATAGGGAATCAATGTGCCACTTTCAGCCTGGATTGGTGGGAGCTTGAGTTGGGTTTTGCCTTCTGAATCGGTTGGGGGCAAGGTTGAGGTTTCCTCCCGGCCGCCAGGGTAAGTCAGGATCAACTCGGGAGAAATGCCACTTAGTGGCCGATTTCCAGAATAGACGCTTACGCCGATCTCTTGCTCCTGATCAGGCGCTATAACCGGTTGACTTTCCCAGGCGCGCAGGGTGATTTGTGTAATTTCAGGTGGTCTCTCGGACTCATCGATAACTTGCATTCTTTGCTTGCGATATTCTTCGCCCAACTTAGAGGGCCGGACGACACGGTTTCCATAGAGATCGAGTTGATCTTCGAGACATAATTTGACAAAACACTGCCTTTGGTAGCTCTCAGCCAGGTTGTGAGCTTTGGTCTGCGGAGGTCCTGAAAGTTCTAAACCTCCATGAGCTTGAAGGTACTCCCAAAACCGCTGCGGTACCAGAAAGCCTTTGCCTTGATCAACACTCACCCACACATAGCCAGGCAAAGATTGGGGCTCTTCTAATGCATCCGCTGGTATCCCCAATAATTCGGGTAAAGGTTTTAGATTCACTTGCTCGGGATGTTCAGGATTAAGCGTTAAGACCAGGCATTCAAAGATCTGCTCCACTAACCCATCCGGGGTTAAATAAGGTTCAGAAAGGGCAAAGCCGGTGAAATCAATCCCATACCGGGAGATAAAGGCAACCATTGGTTCGGCCTGGACCGTCGGTAGATCGATCCGGCTATTCTCAGGGGGTTGGAAGGGACAACTTTGCCGGCATTTCCACGCTCCGTAGGATAACAGATAAACCGTTTGGGAAACATCTTCTTCAAGGAGATAGAAGCCTACCCGCTCAAAGTATTGCTCATATCGTCCTAACCTTTCATTGTAACGCACTTCAGTGAGGGGTGGGCCGAGAATCGCTTCGCCACCCATTTCCGCATAGATTTTTTCAAATAATGGGTAGATTTTCGGCGGTTGGACATTGTTTTCCTGATCGAATGCATTGGAAGTGAGCGGAAAACCAAATTCGCGCCCGAGGGGCGATAATTGCACTTGTTCAGTTTTTCGGTCATATTCCAGCAAAACCGCAGTAGTGTACTGATAGCGTTTATTTCCCTGCTCAATAGCGGGGGAAATTGCCGGCCCGAGACGACTTAAACCCCCCAATTGCTCATAAAAAGGCTTAAAACTTGAATGAAGCGGATAAGTCCCGCTGAGGTGGGAAGGTTCTTCAACTCTTGGGGTACATGAAATATACAGGAGAATCAAGAAGAAGGAGAGGGAGGGTAGAAGGATTTGTCTGTCTATTCTCATTCAATTTGCCCAAGATTGGACGAGCTTGCGCCCCAGACTAATCTTATTATAGCACAACCTGTATATCTGGTCATTAATCCCCGTATCTGTGCCACATATGGGGTTCAAACTGGTACAGTTCTTGCATGGAATCCCAATCATCAATCTAAGACAGACCTTTCCCAATAAACAAATTGTAATGAACCCCAAAACAAAACTCGGCCTTTTTTACTTTCCTGATGATCAACATTATCACGCCAGGGAGCGGGAAAAATGGCTTCCAGAGCTGATCTCTTTGGGGGTAAGCTGGCTCGTTCTCACCAACGAAAACCTGATTGCAATCCCAGAACCTTTTATTCAAGCTCTGTTGGATAGTCAGATAACCCCCATCATCCGCATGGGCAATCTTCCTACAAGCCCTCCAAAGCCGCTCCCTGAGTTTGAGCTGTTGGTCAAAACCTATGCAGATTGGGGCATCCGCTACATTCAGCTCTTTGATCGCCCAAACAATCCTGGTTTCTGGGGCTCTAAAGGTTGGGCGATCAGCAACCTTGTCGAACACTTTATCGATGTCTTCTTACCATACGCTGAATTGCTGGTGAAGTATAACCTTCATCCTGTTTTCCCGAGCCTCGAGGTTGGCAAAGGATTTTGGGACACCGCCTTTCTAAAGTTAGCTTTGGAAAGCCTTGAGCGGCGAAAATATCACTGGTTGATCAATGCCCTGATCTTATCCGGGTACGTGCATCTCTACGATCCGTCCAGACCCTTGAATTGGGGGGCGGGTGGTCAAGAACGGTGGCCAAATAGCAAGCCCTACCAGGCCGCGCCCCAGTACGAAGATCAGCGCGGCTTGTATATCGCAGACTGGTATGAAACCCTTGCCAGAGCTACGCTTGGTAAGCCATTGCCGATTTTTCTGCTAGACGACCCCGCCGTTAAACCGCACGATCTCACCCCGGCGGAAATTCAGCAGAGAACCTTTCATGCCATCCAGCGGTTATTGCATCCACGTTCAAGGGATGTCATAGCGATCGATGGAATCCATTATGAACCTCTAGCAGAAGAAATTCTCTGTTTGAGTTTTTGTGGCTTAACTGCAAAAGAGACAGATGATGAGCCAAGAGCCTGGTTTTCACCGGCTGGAGAACCCCGTCCTACAGCAAAAGCGATCAAAACCTATCTTGGGCAAGCCTTTGACCAAAATAACCAACTGCACCACATTCCCCATGCCCTTCTGTTGCCCCAATTAGATGCCCACCAATTGCATGACCTGTTAGATAAACTCAAACCCCTCCTCATTAAATATCAACCGAAAATCACTTTCATCCTGGACGAAGCCTTTGAAGCCGAGCACGTCTGGATACCTTCTGGTTATCAACTAACCGATCAGGAAATCGCCGCATTAAAGGATCATTTTTGCACAATCCATCCCATTAATTTTGCTGGCATGAGGATTGCATCCCAAACCAATGAACTAGCTCTGGAGGTGCTATGAACGAACACAATTCCTTTCTTCCTGTTGCTCCATCAACCGCCCTAGACTATGAGGCGTGGGAAGTCTATAAACCGGTTATCAAAGTTATGGGAATAGGCGGGGGTGGAGGGAACGCAATCGCCCGCATGATCGAATTTGGCGTCCATGGCGTTGATTTTATCGCCGCAAACACCGATTTCCAAGCCCTCTGCCAGAATCCGGCGCCTTATAAAATCCAATTAGGTCCGAACACCACCCGCGGGCTCGGCGCAGGCGGTAAACCCGAAGTTGGGCGGGCTGCTGCGAAAGAAAGCGCGCGGGAGATTGCCGAGGTACTGCAAGGGGCAGATATGGTCTTCCTAACCGCCGGTATGGGAGGCGGAACGGGCAGCGGGGCAATCCCTGTTGTAGCTGAAATCGCCCGTTATCTTGGGATCGTAACCATTGCCGTCGTTACAACGCCTTTCTCGTTTGAGTTAGGTCGTCGTCAATCCAATGCTACCGAAGGTCTTGCGTTGCTAAACCAACATACCCACACCCTCATCACCATCCCGAACGATCGCTTGCTCTATGTTGTTCCCAGGGGTCAACCTATCACGGTTGCGTTTCATATCGCAGACGATGTGTTGCGTCAGGCGATTCAGGGGATTACCGAACTGGTAACTCAAACCGGCTTAATCAACGTCGATTTTGCTCATGTTAGGCGGATGTTGTTGATGGGTGGTGGCGCATTAATGTCGATGGGACAGGGAAGTGGAGAGAATAAAGCCATCGAGGCAATCGACCAGGCCCTGAACCACCCCTTACTTGAAGCGGTGCCGTTAGATCTTGCCAGCGGATTGATCATTAATTTCAGCGGTGGGCAAGATCTCACCCTCTTTGAAGTGGATGAAGCAGTTAAATATATCCAAAAACAGTGTAATCCAGACGTAGACATTGTCATGGGTGTGATGAACTCTGAACGGATGGCAAATCGCGTCCAGGTCATCCTGGTCATCACCGGGATCGGCGCCACTACTCTAGAAGAAGCCCTAGCAATGCCTCAAAAATCAAAAGGTGTCGAAAATGTACCGCCCCAACCCCAACCGCCAACCTCGGCTGCGCATTCACCTTCGGCAACCAGAGTGCCTCCTGCGGCGCCACTGCCGGCGATTGACCCCAACAATCTGGATGTACCTGCATTTCTGCGGC
>Ga0197142_1002679_pt1 | contig 15387 bp, 15 predicted proteins | sample GBS60_MetaG_FD_148614 | JGI IMG/M metagenome (GOLD analysis project Ga0197142, IMG submission 148614) | Sediment microbial communities from Great Boiling Springs, Gerlach, Nevada, United States - GBS 60_MetaG | ecosystem: Environmental > Aquatic > Thermal springs > Hot (42-90C) > Sediment... | reverse complement strand
TTCCTTAACTGATTCCAAGCACAGGTCTTCTAACTCACCAGGTGTATTCTCATCAGGCAAAACAGCGACTCCAATTCTGGGTTTTTCTCCGGTAATATCAAAAGGCTTTGATGGACATGGAAGACCTAGTCTTACCAGGGTGTTTCTAATACTACAAAATCTGCCACTCGGATCATTATACGCATCCATAATAATTTCCATTGCTTTAACTACTTGGCGGAAATCAGATCCTTTCACTATGGCCTCTAAAGAACCCTTTAAATTATCTTTACCATACATACGAATAACTTGAACGTCTTTTTGGATATGCTTGCAGAGCGTTTCGAAAAATCTCTTATCATCTTCACCTTCAACCAACAATACGTTTGGCTTTATTATTGCTTCTGGCATCAGCGAACCTCAATCTCTATACTCAGAGCGGCCTCCAGAGTTTCTCTAGAATACTCCACAGCTTCAACCTTGTCATCAATTCTTTCCAGAGGGTACAGTTTAAAATCATAAATTTCATCCTGCGATGAAACCTCATGAACCGCTTTTATACATTCCCAACTATGAGTTGTAGCAAAAACTTGAACATCAAAATCACGGGCTGCTGCAATGACAGCGCGCCATACTTTTTCTAGAACTGAATGATGAAATCCATTTTCTATCTCATCAATAAGAACAACACCTCCGCGAGTTGTTCCTATAGAAAGCAGAAAACTAGTAAGACGAGTCATACCTTCTCCCATAAGGGGCAAGGGCACAGGACGTTCAAGCCCTATATCTCCATGTATTATAGGAACTCTAGATATAGTCAAAACTTCAAGATTTTTAAGTCTAGGTTCAATTAGTTGCAAGGCGGAAACAATTTTCTCATGCTGTCGATTTAATTTTAGTTTCGAAAATCGCTCGACCTCATCCAGAGCTGGCATTCTAGTTTTTGTAGCTAAAAAAATCGCTAAAAAAGGGGGCGGAGGAGGGGCTGGTTCTAATTTCATTTCACCTTTTCTGGGTTCGATTATTAAAAAATGTTGCCCCTTTTCCCCATTCTCTTCGTATGACAATTCAAGTATTTGTCCAGGCTCAGATCGTAAACGAAGCGGATCTATAGGAAGGCTTACTTTTGCTAGTTCAGCTTTTTCATGAAGAACTTTAAGAGTTAATCCACGATTTATTATTTGTTTTCCTATTTCGATTTTCCCTTTTAATTCTGCAGGCTCTAAGGTATTAAAGTTATAAAAAAGGGAATCCCAAGGAGTTTGATCCGACATCCCTGATGCTATAAATGTTTCTATCCCACGAAAGGCATTCAGATTTAAAGTTAACGCGGGGTTATAAGCACCACAATGGATAAACAACGCCTCAAGCAATGCTGTTTTTCCGACATTGTTTTTCCCTACTATGAGATTTACTCTTTCCAAATTAGAAATATTGAGATAACTAAAGCATCGAAGATTTTTTATCTCAAAGGATTTGTACATCAATTTCTCCTCATAATCCCGTAAGCAAACAGCTTATGGCTTTTGAATACCCGCCTGCTCAAGGTATTTCATTTTTTTGATTGCTAGTTTTGACTATGTTCATAACGAGTTGAAAATAAGGTTCGCCACTTGAACTGATTTGTCTAATTTAATATGAATTGGTCTTGTTGAGCAACCACCGTAAAATTTTAACTATCTAAACTCCTCTAAGATCCCTTCTCACAAGCACATCAATAGCCGCTTCGTCATAGGCGGTAATGAGAGAAGAAGCCTTCCCTTCGACTCTCTCCCTAAGAGCTTGATAAGCTCTGCTCCAAAGCTCCATTACATTGTTTGCATCTTGTGGGTATCTCGCAACACCTGAGTAAAACTCAACCTGACAGCCAAATTCCTTACCAAGTCCAAGCCTGTGCAAGAAATACTCGCACTTTTTAACATCGAAGGAACTGACTTGTTCCAGAAGAATTCCAAGTCTATTTTCCCCAAGATGACCTATCACTGCGTGCCCACCGAGCACATCTTTTTGCAGAGCATTCACAATTCTATGGTTAAACAGTGCCAAATCCGAAGGCATAACCATACTGCAAAGCTTCAGGTAGGGTTCCCACTGGATAACAACAAAGGTCAAATTGTAGTTGTTGCCAACAGCATGAGAAAAGCAGGACTGAACGTATTCCTCGAAGGCTCTAAGATGCAACAAGCCAGTAAAGCAATCATACTTCAAAAGATGTTCACATTTTTCCTGAAGGATAAACCTATCGACTGCTGTCAGGAAGTGTTTGAACGCTTTCCCCACAGCATAAACCAGATCGGAATTACAAAACAGAGCTTTTTTTGAGAGCAAAGCAAGCACCCATTCGTTACCTGCCGTTGCACCATACAGCCCAAGAAAAGACCCTTCACGTGGAAGTGATTCTCCCGGAACAAACAAGAAATGGTTTCCATTATGTTTGCCGTTGAATCTGGAAACAACTGTTAACTTTTTCCTGTCAAAAACATAATCAATCAGTCCGCCAGAAATTCTTTTCTTAAGGCGGGGTATGGAAAAATCCGGAAATGAAGACCTTATCTGAACCTGCCCGGCAGGCATGTCCCTGCTTACCAGAAATATCCACTCAGCTCCGGTGAATTCGGAAATCTTACCAAGAAGTGTTTGCAAAGTTTGTGGCTTAAGCAAAGTGGTTGATTCAATAAGACCATCAATTTCATAGAAAAACTCAAGCATTCCGACATACCTGTCGTGATTCGAAAGACATTCCAGATTGTCAAGCAGCTGCTCTATAAGTTTCGCAGCATTTTGCATGAGACATATTTCTTTTCTTCCAAAATTCCATTTCTGCTTGGTATCGGCATAAAGAAGTCCCTTTCCAGAAGAAACCGGGACTATACACAGAGCTTTAACAAGCTCTTCACGGTGTGAAATGTAAAACGGAACAAAACTATGAATACCTCTGGTCTGAATGCCCCCGTGCTCTATAACTTTATTCTGCCTAAGCACTTCCCCTAAAATGCCACTTTGCTCCACTGGAAGATAAATATCATGGCGAAAACAATTACCCAGAGAATGGCAGGCAATACAGGACAAATAACCAGTTTTTTTGTCATGATCTATGTAAGCAACTGTGTGGGCTTCTAATGCGTTGGCGAGAAAACAAACGGTTTTTTGAAGAATGTCATGATCTTCAATCATGTCTCTCGCCCCTTTCTTTATTACCGTTAAGCAAAAATTACCTCACGGCTCGCTAAAAATTCCGTGGAAGAGAAAGCATACCAGCACATTGCTTCTTAAACCTAGATTTCGAAACCACCTTTTCTCTTCCACCACCAAAGTTTGTCCCACCCATTCTCTAAATTCTCCAGCCTTACTTGCCATAGCACTTCAACTCTAAACACGGTATAATAAGAACGACATGGATATGCAACAAATTTTCTAAGGGCATGTTCAAAAAAATGACACATTGACAGATCAAGGAAAAATCAATGGGTAAAATTCGTATCTTGCCTGATATTCTCTGTCACCACATAGCTGCCGGAGAAGTCGTAGAAAGGCCAGCCGCAGTTGTCAAAGAACTTGTAGAAAACAGCCTAGATGCAGGAAGTTCCCACATTATCGTCAATTATGATCAAGGCGGGATCAAGGTAATTTCTGTGGTGGATAACGGAGAAGGTATGGATAGAGAAGACGCTTTGCTTGCTCTGGAACGCCATGCCACAAGTAAAATCAAAACAGTAGATGACCTGCACCAAATTAGTTCCTACGGCTTTCGAGGTGAAGCTCTGGCGAGCATTGCCGCTGTAAGCCGTCTTGAACTTATCACGAAAACCGCCGGAGAAGACGTAGGAACTCGAATTTATGCTGAAGGAGGAATCTTAAAGTCCGTGGAACCGATAGGCTGTCCTGCAGGCTGCTCCGTAACCGTGCGGGATCTATTCTTCAATGTCCCGGCAAGGAAAAAATTCTTAAAATCCGAAAACACCGAAAGGCAGCATATTCTGGATCAACTACGCCGCCTGGCGATTTCTCAACACCGAGTTCACTTTGAACTTTATGAAGGGGGAAAACCTATCTGGAACTATCCCGCAACAACAGACCCCAAAGAACGTATATATCAGGTCTTTGGGTTGAAAATGTCGCAAAGACTGGCGGTTTTTCAACTCGATAGAGACGGAACGTTAGTTCGAGGTTATCTCGGCGATCCATCTCTAGGACGTCCCACAGCCGCATCAATCTTTCTCTTTGTTAACGGCAGACCCTTTAGAGATGCTCTCATTCAGAAAGTAATTCGAGAAGCCTCTAGGTCCTTCGTGCCGGACGGCATCTTCCCTTTCGCGGTATTGTTTTTAGAAATGCCTCCACAGGACGTGGATGTAAACGTCCATCCCACAAAACAGGAAGTAAGGTTTAAAAATATCGGCGCTTTACTTGGTCTTATCAGAGAAGCTATCCTGGAAGGCCAAATACAGCACGGGAAAAGATCGCCTTTTGCCAGTGAAACCAAAAAGGTCGTTCTTGCAGAAACACGCCCTACCCCATCTCCCTCCGGAAAAGAAGCAGGGGTGAGGGATTTTTCCTCCCGTAATGTCCCCGAAAACTTTATCTTGCGCCATCTCACCCACGTAGGAGAAAGCGGTCAAAATGTCGAATCTATCCCTCTCCTAGACCCTGTTCTCTTTGAAAAGATGGAACCCTTTACTTCCCGTCAGCCAAGCAATATCGAGCTTGCACCGTCCGATCTTGTGGTTCTCGGAGTTATAGACGATACCTACATCGTCTGCTCATCACCATCAGGGCTTGTTCTCATAGACTTTCATGCGGCCCACGAGCGGCTCATATACAACCTGCTTATTTCCCAGACTCTACCACTTCCATCCCAGCAACTCCTCGTACCTTTTCTCCTTCACGTTCTCCCAGAAGAAATTCAAACCATCGAAAACAGACGATCTGATCTTCTTCTTCTGGGCTATGACGTGGAACCCTTCGGAAACGACTCGATTGCAGTGCGAGCCGTTCCCGCTATAGATATAGGCATACGGCACGAAGATATTCTTGGCGAACTTCTCAGAACCGGTCTCAGCGATGTTCAAAGCGGAAGACTTCTTGAACGATTTGCCAGCACAGTTGCCTGCCACAAAGCCCTTCGCGCTGGGAATCCAGTAAATCCAGAAACCATCTCATGGCTCATGAATGAACTTCGCCGCAATCCCCACGTGCTCACCTGCCCTCACGGCCGCCCCGTATGGATCAACATAACCAAGCAGGAAATAGCAAAACGTTTTGGACGGAGCATATGAAACTTTCCGAAAGATTGATTGTTATTCTGTCCGGTCCAACAGCGGTAGGAAAAACTCAAATAGCGATTGAACTTGCCGAATCCTTCGGGATGGAAATTGTAAATGCCGACTCACTACAGGTTTATCGTTATCTCGACATCGGAACGGCAAAACCTACCAAAGAAGAACGGCTTCGCATCCCTCATCACCTTATCGACGTTGTTAATCCTGACGAACACTTTGACGCAGGCACTTATCAGGAAATGGCTGATTCGGTAATTCAGAATTTATGGGAGCGAAATGTCGTGCCGCTTGTTGTAGGAGGCACAGGACTTTACATTAGAGCTCTCACGAGAGGTATCTGCCAGATTCCAGAAGATGAAGACCCAAGCAGAAAAGACCAAATCCGCAATGAACTAAAACGAAGGCTACAAACAGAGGAACTAGCAGTTCTGTATGCCGAACTGCAAAAAGTTGATCCCGTTCTTGCTTCATCACTTCATCCTTCGGACACTCAGCGCATTCTGAGAGGCCTTGAAGTATTTCTTCTCACCGGAAAACCTCTTTCGTATTTTCAGAAGCAGCATCGTTTTGCCGTGGAACGCTACCGTAGCATAAAAATTTTCCTCTACAGGGACAGGAAGGAACTTGCGGAAAGAATTGAGACTAGAACCTTTGAAATGATAGAGCAAGGACTTTGCGAGGAAGTGGAAAAAATCCTCAGTATGGGTTATTCACCAGACCTCAAACCTCTTCAATCCATAGGGTATCGCCAGATTATTGAACACATTCAAGGTCGCATTAGCCTTAACGAAGCGATAAAAGACATCCAGCGAGAAACCAAGCGATACGCCAAACGTCAGCTCACATGGTTTCGCAAAGAACCCGGATTCCAGTGGGTGAATGCAAATCAGAAGGATGAAATATTCAAGATTGTGGAGGGCGGAGTTACAAAGTAAATGTAGGCTGAAAAATGGTAGGTGTATTCAGTAATAGGAGAAAAAAATGAAGGGTAACGAAGTCAACACGGCTTTCTAAATTCTTCTGGAAGAGATAGAAATTATTGTAAACAGCATAAACGAAGAAGGCGCTGAAGCTTTCAAAACGGGTAATTACGAATTGGCAAAGCGCGCCATTTAAGAAGCGACTAGTTTGGCCGAATTTCACGAAAAGGTTAAAGTTTTGCAAAAAGAATGGGCTTCTTTTATGTTCAAGCAACGACGTCGTGAAGTAAAAATCCGACGTGCTCGAAAAAGCCGTTTACCAAAGGGACTTTGTACACCACAGGATGCCTTTCGTCGTCCTATTTTGGAAGCACTTGTCGAACTAGGCGGCAGAGCAACAATTGGAGAGGTTCTAGATCTGGTTAATGAAATCACATAACTGGAACTGGTCGGCCATAACTTACTGCAATGCTTCTGTTATTGATGCGAATAACAAGATGCAACTGAATGAATGTGGTTAGATGGTTCACGACGAATGGATGCGGACAACTGATGTGCGTCCCAATATGGAATTGGATTTATTTGTGGTAATGTCAAATCATTTACACATCATTGTGGTCATTCATTCACTCAATAGTGGTAGGGGCGTATTGCAATACGTCCCTACGTCAAACACGTTACGGCGCATCTGGATCGTGAAAACTCGAACGCAATCTGGGGCGATGACCAATGGGAGGCGTTGTTTGTAGGGACATCCCCCCACTATTAGACGTGGAGGGATCCCTACTGGTGGTTAGAAAGTAAAAACTTTATATTCGGGATCAGCCATTTTGCCGACAAGCACGGGAGCCCCGGCAATTTCGGTACCCTCGATTATATCTTCCGGTCCTATGAGACGCTTGTCCGCACAGGCTTTACAAACATAAATGGGACATTTCAAGGAGACAAGCTTATCGAGAAAATCCTTCATACGTTCCCCTGTCGGTGCATGAATACCTTCAGCCATTCCTACCTGAGCCCAGTGAACAGCGTCATCTATGAGAAAAACTTCTACCTTGTTTCCACTTTCCGCAGCAAGTGCCGCAAATTGCAAAGTTCGAGTTGCTCCTCCTGCTTTCTCCAATCCTTTGGACAAAATGAACAAAAGTTTCTGAGCCATGCGTTTTCCTCCTTTTTTATTAATACACAAGTGTTGCTTTAGCCGAGAGGATTTCCTGCGTAAGGGTTGCTCCTGCAATAGGCACTGCACCCTCTATGAGATCTCCCTCCTCAATCTTTCGCTCCTTAATGCAGGGCGTACATACAAGAATTCTTCCTCCCTGCTGAAGGAAACTTTCCATCAACTGCTTAAGTGGTGGCAATCCTGAGGCGTGGATATGATCAACATAACCTTTTTTTGCCAGATAGACTCCCGTTCCTTGAAGCACTATCAAGGCTTCCACATCCATTGCCTGAGCTGCATTAGCCATCATAAAAGGAAAGGTTGCTCGCTCAGGATCTTCACCTGCATGTGTTGCAATGTAAACAATTTTTTCTTCTGCCATAAGAGTTACCTCCATTAAATGTTTATTGCCAGTGCCGCCTTAAAAAACTTCCCAGATCTTCGACTTCACCGCCGGCTCTTTTCAAATTTTCAAAACATATGGGGCACATTGTGATAATCGGAGCCCCAGTTTTTTTGAGCTGTTCCAATCGCTTTGAGGCTATCTCCTTTGAGAACCTGGGCGAAAGAGATTCGGCAGGTCCTCCACAACAGTGAGTAAATACTCCGGACTGCTGCACATCGATAACCTCAACCCCCAAATCAGCCAACAGACGCCGTGGAACATGGGAAAGATTTAAATATCTGCCGAAAAAGCATGGATCGTGTAGTGTTACCTGCAATCCCTTAAAACCACCGCCTCGAAGCCGCAAAAGTTCCATGTAAGTGTAAACATTGAAACTGACTCCAACATACTTAGGATAGAGCACCTTAAAGGCGTAGGTTGTGTGAGGATCTATGGTGATAATGGTTTTAATTCCGACTCCTGTAAGCGTGTTACTTACTCGATAAGCATGATCCACAAAACCGTCCTCATCACCCAAATCGTAAAGCAAAATCCCACTGTATAGATCCAGATCGGGATGATAGGCAAAACGGATACCGGAAAGCTGCAGGAGTTCTACGACATTCCGAAGCATCCTTTCAGGCAAGACAAGATCTCTAACGGAAAGAGCCGCCAAGGATCCAAGTTGAATGAAAGGAACAGGAATTAAACTGCCATATTTTATCCATGAAGCCCAGCGAGTATCCTCATATCGCTCCATTATTTTGGTAACTTTTCGAATAAGCGGGAGAAACTGAAACATAAGTCCTGTAACTAGAATGACGTTGCCATCTCGGGGAATATTCAGCCCCTTCCACCATCGGTTGACAGCCAGAGGCAGAACACCGAAGGGATTTCCGGCATATTCCACATTACGACCGATTAAATCAACAACGGTTCTAGGATCATACATGTTTCTTTTCCCTCCATAGATGGAGCATATACCTGCGAAGCCCCATGATAAGTTCCCCCGGATCTGCACCCCTCGGGCAAGTCTGGATACACAGGCCGCAGTGAAGGCATCGCCAGAGTTCATAAGCTCGTTCGATGATTTTTTCCCTGGCCCCAATCTGAGCGTATCGAATAATCTCTCTCGGGAAATGGCTTTCCCCCAGTGGACAGACCGCCACGCAGGTTCCGCAGTTAAAGCAGTCGGATGTCTTGTCCATCCCGAAACGCTCAAGTTCTTTCATGAATAAGCAATCTACTGTTGTCATGGCCTATTATTCCTCACTCTTTTTCTCATCTTGAGCCAATTTATAGGCAAAATAGGATCCTCGCTTCTCGTGCTCCATTACAACCCCGTACTTCTTGAGCGACGCCACCCACCAGAGGACTTCAGGGGCTGGAATAGCCGTAAGTTCAGCGATTTCCGGCACCGTTTTAGGACTATCCTTTAGAACCGATTCTATAGCTAAAATCTTCCGCCTTTGCTCCTTCAGGAGTTCCTTTGCCCGCTGAATAGACTTCGCCCGCTGAAGTCTCAATTTCTTCAGTATCTCAAGCGGGACTTTTTGCTCTCGATGTTCTTTCCCCTTTTCTTTCATCACTTTATCCCCCTGGTCGCTACGCCGCATCGCTTGAAACAATCGCATCAACCATGGCTTCATACTGAGCGAGAGTTGATCCCCTCACCTGGATAGCCCCCGTTGGACACACAGCCACGCAGGCTCCACAACCAAGACAAAGCGCCGGCACCACTTGAGCTCGCCGCACAACTTTTCCGTCTCTCTCCTCTTCCACAAGCTCAATAGCTCCCTTTCTTAAACAAGCTTCTAAACAGGCACCGGTTCCTTCGCATTTTTCAGGATAAACTTCGGCAACGAAGGGGTCAAGCTCCACATATCCCTTCCCGAGTAACACAGACGCCTTAGAAGCCGCAGCCGATGCGGCATTGCATGATTCACTAACATCCATGGGTGCCTGACAGGTGCCCGCCAGAAAGATACCCTCTGTGCGAATTTCAACAGGACGAAGTTTCGGATGAACTTCCAGCAAGAATCTATCGGATCCTACGGGTAGCTTCATCAGGTTGACCAGATCGTCTATATCGTTTGGCTCCATCCCAACAGCTAGCACAACCAAATCAGCAGGAATGGATATTTCTTCCCCGAAGGTCAGAGTGTCTTTGACTCGAACAACCAAAGGCATTGGCGAAACATCCGCTGGACGTTCGACTACTGGAGGCTCTTCCGGCTCAAACCTGAGGAAAACAACCTTTTTGTGAGCCGCTGCTCGATAGATTTCTTCCTGACCACGACCGTATGTTCGAATATCTCGGTAAAGCTCAAAAACCGCTGTTCCGGGATAACGCTCTCTAATCCTGAATGCCGCATTAAGAGAAGCTGAACAGCAGACCCGCGAACAATATTCGTTCAAGTATCCACGGCCGTTGTCATCGTGCAAACCCGGTATTTGGCGGCTTCCTACGCAGTGAATGATTACCATGCTTCTAATCGGGCGACCCGACACAACCAGTGTTGATCCGCAACCACAGCCGTTTTTAAGAGCCTCAATGAGATCGGGAAGTGTAATCACCTCTGGAAACTCACCATAGCCATACTCACCCTTGAAAGGCGTGTAGGGTTTAAATCCAGTTGCAAGGATAATGGCACCCGTTTTGATTTTTTCCATCACAGGGGTTTTGGGAATCCCACCGATGAATGCTCCACGAGACGGAACAAAGGTAGGGCACGCAGACGGTGGGAATTTAGTAAGATCTTCGGGCAGTTCTTTTGGATCTGGTGGAGTAGATTCTACAGTTAGGGAAAAATTCCCGACATAACCATCAAATCCAACAACTCGGGAGCAAAAATAAACCGATATGAGGGGATGGACAGTGATACGGCGAGCAAGCCTCAAGATCAGTTCTGAAGCCAATTCTCCTGTGGGAGCGAGGCGATTGAGCATAGCGGTTCGTCCCCCCAGGAAGGGAGTTTTTTCTATAAGCGCCACGGCAATACCTTGATTAGCAAGATCCAGAGCAGCCCTCATGCCGGCGACACCCCCTCCGATGACGGTAGCATGAGTTACCGCTTCAATACGAATCGGTTCAAGCGGCTTAAGAAGTTTTGCTTTTGCAGTAGCGGCGGCTATGAGAGAAAAGGCCTTACGGGTGGCTTCTTCGCCGTGATGCACCCAGCTAACCTGCTCACGAATATTAGCGTGTTCGTAAAGATAGGGATTCACACCGGCTCGAGCCAGCACATTCCGAAAAGTTATTTCATGAAGGCTTGGAGAACATGAAGCTACAACTACCTTATCAACTTTTCCTTCTTGCAAATCCTTTAGAATAAGCTCCTGTCCTGGGTCAGAACACATAAAAGCGTGATCTCTTGCTATGGAAACGCCAGGAAGCTTTTCCACTCGAGCTCTAAGTTCCTTTATATCCACATGATCGGAGATGTTGCCTCCGCAGTGGCAGATGTAAACTCCTACTCTGGGCAAGTCCCTTTTATCCTTCATGAAAGTGCCCCTCCTGACCCCTTGTTCGGTGCCTCCGCTACGTTTGAGCCGATTTTACCGACTTTTGCCGCTCTTATATAATTTGCCGCCTGCATTGCCGCAGCGCTCGCCTCGGCGATACTATCCACAATATCCTTCATTCCCAGAGCCGACCCGGCTGCGAATATGCCGTCCTCAGACATCTTCGTTGGAACAAGCATAGGGTCAGAGCCTACCAAGAAGCGATCAGAACCTACGGTAAGGGAGGACTCCGCCGGGGGAACCCATCCAGGGAGTTTTCCTAAAGCGAGCACCACGAGATCGTGCTGAGCCGTTGTCACGCCGCCGTTTAACTGGTCTTCGTAATGAACAATCACAGAATCGTCTTCGCCTCGTTCCAGCCATGCAACTTTTGCTTTAACGAACTGTATTCCCATGGCTTTGGCGTTCTGATAAAACTGTTCGTAGTTTTTTCCGAAAGCCCGAATATCCATGAAATAGATCGTTATATCCGCAAGAGGCAGAGCGCCGGATAGGAGCATAGCCTGCTTGATGGCATACATACAGCACACTCGGGAACAATAGGGAATGCCAAAACTCAGGTCTCGGGAACCGACGCATTGGACAAAGGCCACCGAATCAGGTTCTTTTCCATCGGAAGGCCGGAGCACTCGATTGTAGGGACCGTGAGGAGCCAGGAGTCGTTCCATCTGAAGAGAGCTTATGACATTGGTGATTTTACCTTTACCGTACTGAGGCGCCTCATCAACGGAAAGGATGGAAAATCCCGTAGCTATGACAGCGGCAATCGCTTCAATAACAAATACTTCTGGCTTTTGATCGTAAACGATAGCTTCTGTAGGACAAGCAGTATAACATCGTCCGCATAACATACAGTAATCCGGATTCAGCACGGCAATTTGTGGAATAGCATTGGAAAAAGGTATAGAGATTGCCTTTCGGGCTGCAAAATTTCCTTGATCCGGATCCTGCACGAATATGGGGCAGGCGTACTCGCATTTACGGCATCCGATACATTTTTCTTCATCAACATAGCGAGGTTTCTTCAAAACCGTTGCCCGGATTAGGCCGTTGTCTTCTTTCTCAAGGTTCTGAAGTTCGCAGTAAGTAAAGAGCTTGATGTGGTCGTGATGAGCTACAGCAGCCATTTTGGGAGTAGTAATACAGCTTGCGCAGTCCAGAGTGGGAAAAACCTTGGAAAGTCTTATAATGGTGCCGCCAATAGATGCATCCTTTTCGACAAGAGCCACTGAATGCCCCTGATCGGCAAGGTCGAGAGCAGCCTGCAATCCCGCTATACCGCCGCCGACAACCACCACATCGAAGTTCAAAACCTGATAGTCTTTCATGAACTTCCTCCATCGCTTATGGCAAAATCAGAGCAGGCCTCAAACCTGCCCCACGGAGGCTGATATTTCGCTACCCGGGGGACCAAGCTCTTGCACAATGGCGGCCATTTGGTTCACCTCGTTAAGAAAGGCTCTAGTACATACCGTGCAGATGGAGGTAAGCCTTAGGCGTCGGATGTCCAGGCCTCGAGCTTTCATCAGTTGGTAAACTCGATCTACCCTCTTTGAAAGAGCTTCATAGGCTCCTTCATAAGGACACTCCACACCACAACTCATGATAATGATTCCCCAGATACCCTTTTCGAAGCAGTCGAGATAGAATTTCTCAGGAAACATCACCGGCGCTCTGACCTTAAGGATATAGGTGTTAGGAGGATAACTTAAATGAGCCTGTCCCACAGCGTCTGCTCCTGGATAAGCACAGGCTTCTGTTGCTAGAATAAGAATTTTCCCCTCCCGGCGAGGAGAATTCATAGTGTCCCCCTATCTACTTTTTACGCACTACGAAAAGTCGATCATAACCGTCCACCGAAATATGGCCGAGATACTCATGGCCGGCTTTCTTCGCCCACACGGGAATATCGTTCTTGGTGCCTGGATCACTGGAAATGATTTCCAACACCTCACCGACTTTAACTTTCCCTATAGCTTTCTTGGCTTCTAGAAGAGGCCCGGGGCAGGCGCTGCCTCGAGCATCTACAACGGCTGCAGGTTTTACATTGTTGAGATCCATGGTTGTCCCTCCACAATTTTTTCTTACTCTTCAGGGACACTTTTACTATACGTCCCTTTCACACTATCCAACGTCAGCAAAAGATGTGCCGTAGATGCACGATTGTTACGCTGAGTGATCATCCAGATTTGCCTTGAACGGTTGAATTCATGAGCTTTCCGCACATACTCTTTCAAGTAATACCAGAATACTATTGTTTACATCATGTTTCCATGTTAACATGTTAACGTATCTAATTAACATATTAATACTTAAGGGGAGCTTATGTTTAAGATCGACCGCCTTAAATACTGGCAAACAGTCGTTAACACCATGATGGATGGACTCATGGTGGTTGATGTAGAAGGAAAAATTGTATTCGTAAACAAAGCCATGGAAGAAATGAGCGGATATTCAAAAGAAGAACTTATCGGGAAGTCCTGTCAGGTGCTCGAATGCGATACCTGTAGGGATGCCCTGCTAAGCGGAGGGACAAAGCACTGTGCGCTTTTTTTAGAAGAACAGGTAAGACGATGCCGGTGCACGATGAAAAGAAAAAACGGCGATCCCCTTCCTGTGCTGAAAAACGCAGTGGTTCTGAAAGACGAGCAGGGACAAGTTGTGGGGGGAGTGGAAACACTTACAGATCTTCGGGAATTTGTTGCTAAGGAAGAAGAGATTGCAAGGCTACGGCAGGAGCTAAGCAGGAAAGACGGTTTTGAAGGGATAATCGGCAAACACCCCAAGATGCAGAAAGTGTTTGAGCTTATCGTTAGCGCAGCCAGTTCTGATGCACCGGTTATCATTTACGGAGAGAGCGGAACAGGAAAAGAACTGGTCGCAGCAGCTATTCATCGTCTCAGCTCCAGGCGTTTTGGTCCTTACATCAAAATAAACTGCGCCGCTTTGAATGAACATCTTCTGGAAAGCGAACTTTTCGGGCATGTCAAAGGAGCCTTTACGGGAGCGGATAGAACTCGCATCGGTCGTTTTGAAGCGGCTCATCGAGGGAGCATTTTTCTGGATGAAATCGGTGATATTCCTCTTGGAACTCAGGTTAAACTTCTTCGAGTGCTTCAGGAGAAGGAAATTGAGCGGGTGGGAGATCATCGCCCCATTCCTGTGGATGTAAGGATTATCACAGCCACCAATAAGAACTTACGGGAACTTATAGAACATGGGCGATTTCGGGAAGACTTTTATTACCGAATAGCGGTTATTCCCATCATACTGCCTCCGTTGAGAGAACGAAAAGAGGACATTCCTCTACTTGTGGATTACTTTGCATCGCAGTTGTGTGTAAAGACAGGAAAAGCCATAACTGGGATAAGCCATGAGGCTTTGGCGCGTCTTATAGAATACCACTGGCCTGGGAATGTGCGGGAGCTTATCAATGTAATAGAATACGCTTTTGTAGTATGTCCGGAGGGACAGATACAGCTTCACCACCTTCCTCCGTATCTTGAAACAAAAGACGAAATGGCATCTTTAGCCGAAAGGGGGATAAGTGCGATCAAAACATTATCCCCACGGCCATCAAATCTTGATAAGAATACCATCCTGGAGGTTCTGAAAGAAACCGGCGGTAACCGATCTTTAGCAGCCCGCCGCCTCGGTATAAGCCGAATAACGCTATGGAAAAAGATGAAGAAGCTTGGCATAGGGGAGCAGGCTGTATTATAACGAGCATCACTATGGGATGTTATCCTATTTTCTATTCCTCGAGCTACTACTGTCATTTACTATTATCCTACTTTTTCGATACCGTCAACGAGAGGACAGAGGCTGTTCCATAATTAAAAAGTAGACCCTTAGTGGGCTTCTGAAAAATCTGAGATAAAAAGAAAACCTGAGGTAAAAGAAAAGGGTCAAGAATTAGGTGAAGTACCAGTCCCGCCAAAGGCGGGATAGAAGTTCCATCACGCCTTTGGCGTGACACAGGCAAGAGCTATCTTTCTTGCTATATCTTCTCTAATCACTCTAAAACCTGAACCAAGCTTCTGTTTGATTGTACCAAACAAAGACTCTATCTTGTATCTTTCCTTCCCATACTTCTCGTAATTCTCTTTAGAGATCTTCCTAAGCGGATGCTTTACC
>Ga0197142_1002678_pt1 | contig 15388 bp, 12 predicted proteins | sample GBS60_MetaG_FD_148614 | JGI IMG/M metagenome (GOLD analysis project Ga0197142, IMG submission 148614) | Sediment microbial communities from Great Boiling Springs, Gerlach, Nevada, United States - GBS 60_MetaG | ecosystem: Environmental > Aquatic > Thermal springs > Hot (42-90C) > Sediment... | reverse complement strand
AAAGAAATTTTGGCGCGCTACCAACGAGCAATCCGACCCAACGGCTACCATCACTATGGCGGTTTCGTTGCCTTACCTGTCACTTCGGTGGAGCGCTTCCATGACCGTCGTGAAGTTTACAGCATGGAGACGGAAAACGGGCTTTTGGTTGCTGGCTCAGGTCTGATTGTGCATAACTGCCTTCCAAAAGACCTTAAAGCCTTCATCCGCATCGCTGAAGAGCACAATGTTGATTTCTCGCTGTTGAAAGAGGTAGAGCGAATCAACGAGGCTCGTGTTGACAGGTTCGTCCGAAAGGTTCAAAAGGCGCTTTGGGTTCTGAAGGACAAAACTCTGGCAATTTGGGGTTTAGCGTTCAAGCCGAACACCGATGACATCCGAGAGGCACCAAGCCTCAAAATCATTCGTCGCCTTTTAGATGAAGGTGCAAACTTGCGCCTCTATGACCCTGCAGCGATGGAAAATGTCCGTCAAGTCTTCCCTGAAGAACATCCGAGGCTCGTTTACTGTCAAAGCGCTTTAGAAGCAGCGACGGGCGCTCATGCGATTTTGCTGGTGACTGAGTGGGATGAGTTCAAACAAATGGACTGGGAACAGGTTAAGCAAGTCGTTACTCTCCCAATCGTCGTTGACGGTCGCAACTGCCTTAACCCAACGAAGTTGCAAGAGGCTGGGTTTGAATACTACGGGATGGGGCGACCGAGCGTTGTTCCAGCGCAAGTTGTCAGCGCCTCAAGCAAATGAGGGGACAGGGGACAAGGGGCATGGGACAGGATATGGGAGGGCGAGGCTCCTGCCGAGCCAAAAACAGCAGCGAATGGCGAATAGCGATTGGTGAATAGTTTTCTGGAGGTCAGTGCTCCTGCACTGCCGAAAAATTTCTGCGCTTAACTACTGCACTCCGCACTCAGCACCTCTCACTGGACATTGCACCCCGCACTTAGCACTCAGCACATTTTTGCACCACCTACGCGCCTGCACTCACCTTCGTTGAAACCATTGGTGCAGAAGTTGAAACCTTTTCGCTGACCGTTGAACAAATCGTTCCGCCTCCCAAAACTTCCTCCCCTGTTTCCGCATCGTAGAAAACAGCAATTTGTCCTGGTGTCACCGCCCATTGAGGTTCGTCCCAAATTACCCTCACTTTCGTTTCGCTGATTGGCTCAACCCAAGCCAACCCTTCAGGTGAGCGATAGCGATGCTTAACCCTCGCCCTAACTGCTGTCTTTGGCGGCTCACTGCTAACCCAATTCACAGCCTCCACGATTGCTTCCCTCGTCAAAAGAGCATTTCGCTTCCCGACGACGATGGTGTTCGTTTCAGGGTCAATTCGCACCACATAAAGCGGTTCGCCCTCGGGATTGCTTATGCCCAATCCACGACGCTGTCCGACAGTGTAAAAGGCAACGCCCATATGCGTTCCGATTACTTTGCCATCCTCGGTGACAATCGGACCTGGCTTGACTAAATCGGGTCGCATCTTCCGCAGAAACTCCCGATAATCGTCACCTTCCACGAAGCAAATCTCTTGGCTGTCAGGCTTGCTGTAAACGGGCAACTCTAACCGCTTTGCGATTTCTCTCACTTGCGATTTCGTGAAATTGCCGATGGGCAAAAGCACTCGTTCCATCACAGGTTGGGTCAGCATGTAAAGCACATAACTTTGGTCTTTCTGTCGGTCAATCGCTTTCAGAAGCCGGTAGCGACCGTTGTAGACGATGCGAGCGTAGTGTCCCGTTGCTATGTAATCGGCGTCCAACTCCAAAGCCCTTTGCAGGAACAAACGATACTTGACGAACTCGTTGCACCGAACGCAAGGGTTTGGGGTTCGCCCGCGAGCGTATTCGTTGATGAAGTTGGCAATCACTGTTCGTGCGAAAAAGTCGGTCATGTTCATGACATAGTGCGGGATTCCGAGTTTGTTAGCAACTCGCCTTGCGTCCTCAACGGAGTCAATCCCGCAGCAAGCCTTAGAGTGCTCCTGCCCCTCGTTTCCGCTCCACAAACGAAAAGTCACCCCTATGACTTCGTAGCCTTGCTCCTTGAGCAAGGCAGCCGTCACTGAACTGTCAACTCCCCCGCTCATTGCCACCAGCACCCGCTTTTTCTTTTTGGGGGTCAAAACGGTTGGCATGGTCAAAGGGCAATCAGCCATTGAGGTCACCTCTTTTCCGAACTTGCGCTTATGATTATGCCATAACCGAAGGTTGCGAGGCGAGCATTGTGAGTTGAAAGTTCAAACGACAGAACTGCATACTCAACCTGCAAACTCCCTTTGCAACTTTTTCGGGATTGCACTCCCTTCCCACAAGCACACCTTCATCGGCAGGTCAAAAATGGAACAAGGGACATAGTGTGCCGAAATAAATTGCGCATCACGAATTACGCATCACGCCTTACGCTTCACGCATCACGAAAAGTGCCATAATTGCCAACTGGTGACAGGGATGGAACAGAGGTTGGTTTTGGAAGCGGAGAAAGTAGCAGTTGCTGGCTTACCGTGGCGGGCAGTTGTCATTGGCTTTTTGCTCTTGCTCCCCAACGCTTACTGGGTCACGATGATGGAGTTGGTTCGCTATGCCGGTCACCCAAGCAACATCGCACCTTTTGCCAATGTCGTGTTCATCGTTTTGGTGCTTCTCTGCCTTAACCCTTTGCTCCGTTTCCTTCACAACCAAACCCGTTGGGTTTGGTTCCGTCCATTTAGCCCAACTGAGTTGATGCTCGTTTACCTCATCCTGTCTATCGGGACGGCTTGGGTTGGACATGATGGCATTCAAGTCTTGATGCCACAAATCGTCTACCCGTTCCGCTATGCTTCTCCTGAGAACCGATGGGAAGAATTGTTTTTGCCGCTCCTTCCGAAGTGGCTTTATGTCAGCGACAAAACTGCCATCAGGAACGCTTACGAGGGTGGGCATTTGTTTTGGCGACCGGAAAACTTTCGTCCTTGGATACTCCCGCTTTTGGGTTGGGGAAGTTTTTGCGTTGCCCTCAGCCTTTTGATGATTGGCTTGTGTTTGCTGGTTCGCAGGCGTTGGATGGACGAGGAAAGGTTGACTTACCCCGTGCTTTACTTGCCCCAAGAAATCACTCGCCCTCAAAATCTCATATGGCGCTCAAATCCCTTCTGGCTTGGATTTGCTGCTTCCGCTTTCGTTGACATCCTGAACGGCTTCTCCGCTCTTTACCCATCCGTCCCTTCCATCAAAGTCCGAGTATGGCATTACGACTCACTGCTGTGGTCGCTATTCGTCGGTTACCCTTGGGAGGCACTTCGTGGGACGAGGATGAGTTTCTACCCGTTCGCAATTGGTTTGGGTTTACTGTTGCCTCCCGACTTGCTCTTTTCGTGTTGGTTTTTCTACTGGTTTGAACGAATTCAGCGGCTCGTCGGTTTGATGGCAGGTTGGACGCAACTTCCCGGTTACCCTTGGACGAACTTTCAAGCCTTCGGCGGTTACGCTGGCATCGGTCTGTTCGCCATTTGGATTGCCAGAAAATCACTATGGCAAGCGCTCGTCCGAGCAGTTTCGGGACTTGACAAAAATGAGAGATGGGGATTAGTGCTTGCAGTTAGTGGGCTCGTGTTTTTACTTGGTTTCGCGAAGGCGATGGGGATGAGTTTGCCGACTGGTGCGATGTTTTTCGCCATCTACCTCTTATTGCTCATTTCCATCACTCGCATCCGCGCCGAATTAGGACCGCCAGCACATGACCTGCATTATGCTGGACCTGACGAAGTTCTCATCGCAGTTTTCGGACCTCAGGGGTTGCCGAAGCGGGATTTAGTGGTTGCCAAACTCTTCTACTGGTTCAACCGAGCCTACCGAAGTTTGCCTTGCCCTCACTACCTTGAGGGTTTGAAAATCGCCAAAGACCACAAACTTCCTTTTGAGCGAACTACGGCACTGATGGTTGTTGCGAGCGTCCTTGCAATTGCGGCAGCGATGCTGGTTCATGTTTATGCCTTTTACGCCTACGGCATCACAGCGAAATTTGTCGGTCCGGCAATCACTGCTTTCGGTGGCGAACCGTTTTGGCGGTTGCAAGGTTTACTGGCATCGCCGCCACCGCCAAACCCATATCCTGTGCGAGCGATGGTTGCTGGGACACTCTTCACCCTCGCGTTAATGTGGCTTCGTGCTTCCGTCACTTGGTTTCCGCTCCACCCTGTCGGCTACGCCATTTCCACCAGTTGGAGCATGAATGTCTTGTGGATGCCATTGTTCATCGCCTATTTGGGCAAGATGGGGATTTTGAGGCTCGGGGGTTACAGGGCGTTTCGTGAAATTGCTTTGCCTTTCGGCATCGGTTTAGTTTTGGGCGAGTGGACAGTCGGCAACCTGTGGCTCATTTACGGCGTCGTTCGTGGCATCCAAACTTACGCCTTTTGGGTGTGAAAAAAGTAAAAGCGGGACAGGTCGCCAACCTGCCCCGCTTCTTTCGCTCTTTCAGCCTCCAACCTCGCTTACTCGGTCTCATAGTTGTCGTTGCAACTCAGGTCGTAGGGGTGATTGACTTCACGACCGTCAGGGAACCAAGTGTAACCGCGCACTGTTTGCGTCGGCTTGAGCCATTTGACATGGCTATCGGCAAAGATGTAAATTTTCCCACCCAAGTGCCATTGTCGGTCCTTCCGCCACCACCAGTTGCACCATGTCCCTGCATCAGGGCAAGTGATACCGGGCTCGCCAACCATGATCATGTTGGCAGGACGCTGAATGTCAGGTAATTTTCTTGGCTCACCGCAGAAGGCTGACCCATTGTAGTTGTATTCCAAGGGTGTCCACTGACCACCTAATAGCAAACGAAGTGGGAAACGACCCCTAAAGGCTTCAGAGCCGCAGCATCCACCGTCATTGGGATTAAGATAATGACCACCTTCCTCAGTGTTCGTCACATTTTGGGTAGGGCAGTCCCAGATTTGCCAGTTACGGATGTAGGGTTGGGTGATCATCCGCCAACTGTAGTAGGGTTCTTGCTGTGGTGCCCAACAAGGGCGTCCAATGCCCACTCGGACAAAGGGGAACCGTTCATCATAGTCGTTGTTGTATTGAGCCAAAGCCATCGCCAAGTTGCGCAAGTTAGAGGTGCAACTGGCTTGCCTCGCCTTTTCGCGAGCCTGGCTGAATACAGGGAACAAAATTGCAGCCAGGATCGCGATAATTGCAATCACAACGAGCAACTCAATCAATGTAAATCCGTTCCTCTTCATCGTCAGACACCTCCCATCAAAGTTTTTGTTCTCCGACCTTTCGTTCCTGCTGCGCTTCCTGTTTCTTGCTTCCTTTTGTTTCGGCGCTGCTCACCTCCTTTTGCTGACCGACCTTTTCTATCTCTTGTTCCACGATTTGCCTAATGAGAAAGGACATAGAATCGCCGGGGCGAGCCGTTCCATGCAAAGTGATGGTTCGCTGTTTGCCACCCAAGTTGACGGTGAAGGTCTTTTTGCCGTTGATGGTCAATTCGGCAGCGCATTCTACTTTGCCGCCATGGGAAACTTTGTGGAAGTAAGCCTGAACCTTGCCCGGATAATCACGCACTAACTGCCTGACAAACTCCACAGTTCCTTTCGTGCAAGGACCTCCGTGCTTAGGGTCAATAGACACACGAATGACGACAGGAGCCTTGTGGTCTCCGATGTGTGGCGGGAGGTTGGACAGGTCGGCAACAATCTGCTGCATTAAAGCATCGTCTGAAGTGGTGACAGCAGTTGCCCTCTCCCGCCAATAACGCCAGTTGAGAAACACCGCCACGATTGCCAAGAACGCCAGAAAGACCAAAGCGCCAACTCGGTTCTTAAACATTGCCCCCTCACCTCTCTAACGGGGCGGTTGAGGAACCGGTGCTGCCTCCTTCATTTCGCCTTTCATTTTCATCGGACCCAGATGCCCTCCCATTTCAATGGGAGGCTTCTCTTCCACTGGCTTCGGTCTCATGAGGGCGAAATACACTCCCGCGACGATGATGATGACCACCAAAATCACTACCACCGCCACCCATGTCGGCACTTCCTTCCTCATTTGGCATCCCTCCTCGTTCTAATTCACGACTCTACGACTTCAGCCACCAAATATTATAACGCGCCCCCCGTTGTAAATAGTCACGATTGCACCTCGGAGAGTCGGGCTCCTGCCCGACCGAAAAATTCGGCACAGCAGGAGCCGTGTCCTACGATGAACGAAATCTTGACTTGTTTCATAGCGAACTCGTCGTAAGGTTCCACGCGCAGAGCCGTTATAGTTGGCACTCCCTCAGTTGACCAAAGGGCGATGGCTAACAAGTTTTCGCCGTCAAACTTGAGCCAGCATTCAGGCAAGTAAAATTCGCACTGCGGTCCTTGCTCTTGATAGCGACCGATGTGGATTCCGTTGAGCCAAATGTTTCCGTCTCCAGAAGCATGCAAAACCAGTCGCCAAGGGATGTTCCAATTCTCGACTCTGGGGACAGAGAACCGAGCGCGATACCAAACGATGCTCCCTTCGCGAGCGGGTGGCTTCTCCCCGACGGAAATTTTTCGCCAACTTCGGTCGGATGCTTTGTTTGAGTGCCAGTTTTCATGTTCGCCTGTCAAACCTTTCGCCACCTTCCATTGTGTCAATTGAACCAACTGGGAAGTTCGGACAAGCCTGACGGGAGCATAGATGCCTCCTGGTCCGTCTTTGTTTTCAACTCCGACGACCAAAACATTTCGCCCAACTTTTGCTGCTTTAGCGATGGGAAGGACGAAAGGTTCATCCCAACCGAAATGCTCGCCAATCTTTTGACCGTTAAGCCAGACCCAAGCGTTGTCGTCAACGCCCTCAAACAACAGTGCCAAGTCAGGTTCAATTTCGTCAAGGATGAATTCAGTTCGGAACCAAGCGCACTCGCGGACGCCGATTTCGGGTTGGTGACCTTGCCCTACACGAACTTTCGTCCAAGACGCATCTTCAAATTCTGGGTGAATTTCTGGTGCGCTTTCGTCAATCAGTTCCGTCTTCTTCATCCGCCACTCGGAAAGTTCTGTTGCTCTCTCGCCAATCAGTATTGCCCCTGCAATCCCCTTCAACTCGTTCATGCCAGGTCCGCCGTTCGGTCGCCCGGGTTGTTCGTAGAGCACTGTGAGGGTGTTCCGACCTTTGCGGGCGTAAATTTTCAGCGGCACTTGGACGCTTCGGAAGTTATTGCTGGCTTCCGGAATCACCATGCTATTGAGCAAAACAAGTTTCGGGTCTGGAGCGTAAGAAGTGAGCAAAAGCGCTTCCGCTTTTCCGTCCCAAACAAAATCGGTCTCGTATCGGTAGAACCCATTTTCGTGCCAGTTCATGTCGTCAAGGGGAGCGATAGTTGTGAAGAGGGATTTGTCCTTGGTTCGCTTTGCAACCTTCCCGTCCTTCGCGTTTACTGGCTCGCTTCGCCACTTCAGGGATGAAATTGGGACGAAATCAACAGGCATTTGTTCAGCCTCCACAACAAACTTGACGCAGCCTTTTCTTTCATCAACCTCAAACTCAATTTCCTCACCGTCAACCGAAACTGACTTGGGCAATTCTGGAAGCAATGCGAGGAAGTTGGTTTTGCTCGGCACAATTTCAAAGGCGCACTCAACGCGCTCTTCCGAAACAGTGACTTCCCTCAGCAGGTAGGCATCCGAGACGATAAGTCCGTGATGGGTGTCGGGTTTGAGCATTTCCAGTGCGGGCAAGTTTTCAGGTTCAATCCTCCATGTCCGACCCGCCCGTTGGCGAGTGATGACGATAATCTGTAATTGGCGAGTGATGACGATAATCTGTAAATCGTCGCCGATGTTGATGACTTCATCGCATTCCTTCAAATTCCCCCGCAACTCAAACCCGTCAGCGAATCGGATTTGGTAAGGCGTTCCATCTGGAGCGATGTCGCCGTAAACGACCATAACCCATTTGCTGCCAACTTTGACGACCGACTGAACTTCCAAAGTTGTCAAGGCGACTTTCCTTGCCCCAACGGGGAAATTCACGGGCAGGATTTTCAAATCCCTCGGTGGCAACACTACGGGTTCGTCGCAAGCAACCTTTTCGCCGTTCGGCAAAGTTACAGAAATTTTCGCCTTCTGCCATTCGGTCGTCGGGTTCCAAGCAAACAAGTAGCCATGATCGTTGTGAACTCTCGCAAAGACCCTCATTGCTTCATTGTCGGAACGAACTACCTCGTGATTCGGTTTAGCCCTCACCAAGTCTGCACCGAAGCACCGCAGGAAGTCGCCGATGAGTTTAACGGCGTAGTATTTGTCCCAAAGACCGCCGGGCTCTCGTATCGTTGCTGCGTAGTCGTAAGTCGTCGTTATGTGCCGTGCTCCCCAATAGTCAAAGTTCGTGCCGCCGAAGAGCATGTAGTAGTTCAAAGCACTCAAGCCGTGAGCGATGAGATACTTCGTCAAGGCATTGCACTGGGCTGGCGATAGGTCGTCCCTCTGATGCGAGAGCAGAGCGTCCCCAAACTGGGTAAACCAGCCGCCTTGCAGTTCCGTGACCATCAAAGGGCTATCAGGTTCTTCCTCACGCAACTTGGCGAGGGCATCCTTAGTCCATTCAAAGTTCCAGCCCGTGTAGAAGTTGCAAGTGTCAAAAATGCGCGCCATCACTTCGTCATCGTTTCTCCGGGCGACACGGGTCCAGCAAGTGAACATGGGCACTTCAATCCCATGCTTGAGAGCGGATTTGTAAAGTTCGGTCAAGTAGCGGTGCATCACATCGTCGGGCAAGCCGGAGTAGTCGTATTCGTTTTCAAGTTGCACCAAAATCACTCGTCCACCTTTGGTGATTTGGTGGCGGGCGATAACAGGCATAACGGCTGCATACCAATGGTCGCTCCAAGCAATGCTATCTGGATGGTCGGTTCGGAAGGGGAAGCGCTTTTGCGGAAGCCAGCGAGGGAAACCGCCAATGTCCCACTCCGAGCAAATGTAAGGTCCAGGGCGAACGATGGTGTAGAAGCCAAACTCCTGAGCCAAGGACAAGTAGGCATCCAAGTCGCTCAAATCAAACTTGCCCTCTTTCCGCTCGTGCCAATTCCAAGCCACATAGGTTTCAACAGCGATGAAACTTGCCCTCTTGACTTTAAGCAACCTGTCACGCCACAAAGGCTGGGGCATTCTGAAGTAGTGAACGGCACCACTGAACAGGAACAGGTCAGTGTTTTCAATGGTGAAACAGTCTGCGTCGTAGCGGATGAGTTTCGGCTTGACGAACAAGCCTTTTGCTGGCTTCACTTTCATGCCCACCTTACCTCCTCCGTCGTCAAAGTCACCCGACAAGGGCACTTTAAAAGACTTCCCCGTCCCCAATCAAACTCGGTGAAGGAGCATTCGCCCTCTCCCGTTAATTTTTCAGCCACAACTGAGTCCGCAGTGTCAGGTTATTCACCTATCGTCATCTTGAGAGCGCGGACTTGAGGTGAATTACCCAAGCGCTACTGAGAGCAACTCACTCGTGAGGGAAAATTTCAACATTGGCTCGCGGAACGATAACCTTTTCCCCCGTGACTAATTCCGCTTCCAAGACCCGCGTCTTCGTTTCCGTCTCAATCTCTTGTGGTTCTGGAGGCAAAGCAACTACTCGCCCCAGTGCACCAAAGTAAGGGGCGCGGATGAGCCGAATGGGTGTTCCTATGTTCAACTCGCCTGCAGCGAACCCACTCTCTTTCGTTTCTCCTAACTCCTCAAAAGTCAATACCCCATCCTTCGGCACCACCACTTCAGGACGAATCACGCCGGCTCGGATTTGAGTTGCTCCGTTGACTGAGGCTTCCTTCCCTTCCTGACTCGCCAGCAACTCAAAAGTCCTCTTAGCCATCGCGATTTCTCCGAACCCTTCGGTGACGATTAGGGTGAAGGGCAAAGGTTCATGCCCGGTGATAGCGACGCCGATGTCGTAGCCGAGAAGTTTTTTGATGTCGGTGTCAAGGACACCACCCGTCACCAAGGCAACTGCTCCGACTTGCTTTGCTGCTTCCATCAAGCGCCAATGGGCTAAAGCGCCAGCGATAAGCACTTTCCCTTTATGCTCGTCGCTCACCTTGGTGTCTGGCACAACCTCGTCGGGGGAATCAGCAAGGAGCGCTATTTGACCGTGCCTTTCACCACTCAAACCGAATATGCCCTGAACAAAAACCCCTCTCGTGGCAACGACTGCCCCTTCCTCAGGCAAGACCTCAACGACCAAGCCACGCAGGTAAGCAGTGACCTCAACGGGGGTAGGTAAATGCCGAATCCCAATGTTGCCCGTCGCTTCAGAAATGAAGTCAATTGTGCCAGTTATCGGCGATGTAACTCGGGATGTGAACAAACCGAAGAAACTTTTCCGCTCGGCGAGCACCTCGCTCGCTTGAACTTTTTCACCCACCTGCTTCAGCAGGTATTTCGTCAATTCCCTCGGCTCAACCCCTAACCGTTCGGCAACTCTAACAGTTGTGACAGGACCTGGCAATTCGGTTCGGGCGATAACAGTGTCTGGGTTAACTGAGTCACCAACTTGAACGAGAACCTGACCTTTCAACGGCAACCTCCTAACTTTGCGAATGACGGTGTCAGCACTAATGGTTAGCCCCGGCGTGTAAGCAGTTCCCATCCGTTTCACTCCTCAGAGCGCGATTTTGTGGGTTTGTGGAAGGTTACAAACACTCGTCCCTATATCACGCGCGCATTCGTGCTTCAAGAATCTGCTTCTTCAGCGCCTCTGCCATCTCGTGGACATACTTGTAGTAATCCTTGCGTTGGAGTTTTGAAGCAGCCGCTTCGTCAAGGATGAAAGTTACCCTCGGATGTAGTTGCAGTGCTGAAGCAGGGCACATGGTCGTAACTGGACCTTCAATCGCCTTTGCAACCGCATCTGCTTTACCTTCACCAGTCGCCAACAGGATGATTTCTCGCGCTTCCAAAATTGTCCCGATGCCCATGGTGATGGCGTATCGTGGGACATCTTCTGGTCGGTCAAAGAAGCGGGCGTTGGCTTCAATGGTCTCACGGGTCAGAGTCTTAACTCGGGTGCGTGAAGCGAGAGATGAACCCGGCTCATTGAAGGCGATGTGACCGTTGTGACCGATGCCCAAAATCTGCAAGTCAATGCCCCCAGCCTTTTTGATTTGCTCCTCATACCACTCAGCGTGCTCATAAGGGTCTGGTGCAAGACCATAGGGGACGAAGGTGCGGGACTTGTCAATGTTGATGTGGTTGAACAAGTTCTCGTCCATGAAATAGCGGTAACTTTGCGGGTGGCGAGGGTCAATGGGGTAATACTCGTCCAAGTTGAAAGTCGTGACATGGGAGAAGTCAAGCCCTTCCTCTTTGTGCATCCGGATAAGTTCACGATAGCACGGAATGGGTGTAGAACCCGTTGCCAACCCCAAAACGCAATTGGGCTTGCGACGAATTAATTCGGCGATCCGACGCGCTGCCTCTTTGCCGACAGCCTCAGCATCTGGCAGAATGATGACTTCCATGCTTCTCAACCCCCTTGCCATTACCATGATCTCGGTGGCGCCGCTTTGATTTTAACACAAGTTGGGCGCTAAAGCCCCGAAAGTTAGGGAAAATCCTTACATCTTTTCAGGGCAATGTCTCTCAACTTCTAAGCAGCCGCTGTGAGTGCGTTTCCCCCTCACAACGGCAAGGGTCTGGAGAGGGGCGTTTTTTCTCCGGGCTTTTATTCACGGGGGTGAGACTTTATGGTGTTTGTCAGGCGGAGTTTGTGGTTGTTTTTCGGGGTTGTGTTGTCAGTCTCTGTCGTCGCTATCCCTTTAGGCTGCGGAGGAGGCGGAGGACCTTCGCCACCGCCACCACTGACTTTGACGCTTCACGATGCTTCAGGGCGAACTGTCACCGAAATCAATGAAGAGACCTTGCCCACCCTCTTCGCCAAAATCACTGGTCTACCACCAAACAAGCCTTTTGAGTTGATGCTCTACCGAGACGGACAGCCCCTTTACCGCGACGCTCAAGGAAACTTACAACCTATCACTGCAACTTCTGACGAGAAAGGCGAAATCCCTGCTGTCGTCCTTTTCTATGACCTCGGTGTTGACCCTCAAACAGGTTTCCCTACACCTGCTTCGGGGAGTTATTCAGTTCGCATTTTCGGTAGCGGTGTTGACAGGTTGATTTCGTTCACGGTTCGTTCTCGCAGTAGAAGGCAGCAAATTCCGGGACATCCACCAACCATCTGGATTGTTCGGGCTAACGGCGCAATTGCTGGAGGCTCAATCCCTAAAGGCGAACCCGTTTACGCTGCAGGAATCAACTTCCCACCCAACCGAAAAGTTAGGCTGTATGTAGTGCTTGACAAAAGCGGATGGAATTCTGGTGCCTTTCCCACGAACCTTGAAGATGTGACTGGCATGGTTGAAGAAGTAACCAGCGACAGTTCCGGCGAAATTACCCGCACCCTCGTTTGGGCTTCCGCTCAACCTTTAAACGGTCAGAGGGATTTTGACTTGGTGGCGAATGTGGCAGATGAGAACGGAAACTTTGATACCGAGTATACGCCGGGCGTTGACGCAGTTGATGCTGACCTAACGACAGGTTTCACCGTTCAATTGCCACCTCAGCCAATCATAAGGGTCTATTTGGCTTCAGACAAACAAGGCAACTATCGCGACTTTTTCTCACCAGACGAGACCGTGACCATCTGGGTTAACCCACCCAACCGACCACTCATTCCGTTCATGATGGTCAAGAAATACATTTGCCCGCACAAAGAAACTTGGAACTACGGCGACCAACTGGTTGATGTCACTGGTCGGGCAGAGTGGGATTTAGTTCGCTATGCTTGTTTGAACCAATACCTTTACACCGTTTGGGCACCACCGCTAACTCCGGGCACTTACGACCCAGTCATTGATGTTAACCAAAATGGCGTTTACGATGAGGGTGACATCTTGGGCAAACCGTTTGAGGTCAGAGGTGTCAAGCCGAAACGAATCTTCGTTTCCGCTCGCTTTCCATTCATTGACCCTAACGGTGAAACTCCTGTGACGGCAATCCTCATCGGAGAAAACGACCGTCCCATGACAGGTCAGACAGTTCAATTCAGCGTCTTTGGTTGGACGCAAAATCAGGTTCAACAAATTCCCAGCGCATATACTTTCCGTTCGCCACAGAGCAAAAAGGGCGTTGGCGCTGGTTCGGGTTGAGCCATTTCATCCCTTTCGGCTCTCGTGGCACTGAAGGCAAATTTGTCATCGGCTTCAGATACCTTCTCTGCGACCGATTTCGTGACGGTTGGATTTCGGGCACATACCAAAACGGTCGGTTATTGGGTGAATTGGAGTTTGTCTCTTCACGAGGGATCGGCTTCAATGCGCCGTCAGGTAAAGGTTTTGCGCTGGATGTAGCGTCAAACTTCAGGCAAGGCAAATGGTGCGCTTTCCTCGCTGTGGAAGGGCTTGTCGGAGAAGTTCGTTGGAAGCGGTTGCGAAAAGTTTCTGCCTTAGTGGACACAAACGCTTTCGCACAAGACCCAGACGGTTTCATTCATTCTCTTCCGGCTCTTGTCGGGCGGGAGGAATATTCAGAAGTCAGGAGACCTGTTGACAAGCAATGGCTTGTAGGTTTGGGCTATGAACATTTGCGATGGCAGTGGATTGTGGCTAAGGACGAAAGGTTAACGAAGAGCAATTGGCATTTGAGTGCGATATGGTTGCTTAAGACTGACCAAAAACTTTTCCTTGACTTGCAATTTCCCGTTCGCGCTTTTTCCTTGGGCTACTCATCGCACAATTTCAAGTTGCTGCTCTCCATATCACATCCTGACCCGTCAAAGGCTTTGGTTTTGGGAGTTCAAGCGCAACTTTCAATCCATTGAGGGAAACTTGCCATTCGCCCAATCAGCCCTGTTATCAGATTTACCTGAGCAGTTTCCCAGAACCATCCATGCCGTTGGCTTTAGCCAGTGGTTGATGGCGAAATTTTTGAGCGCCGAATTCATTCGGCGTTTGGTGTTTGTTAACTGGAGGGTCGTGTTCCCGCACGACCGAAATTTTCGGCAGCGCAGGAGCACTGCCTTCCAGAGAAACCATTCGCTACTCGCCAATCGCTGCTGTTTCGGCTCGGCAAGAACTTCGCCCTCCCGATTTTGACCACCGACTCTAAGTCGGTGTCTACGGTAACGAAGCCTGCTGAAGCAGGCTAACAGTCTGGAGGGCACATCTCCTAATGTGCCGAAATTTCTGTCAGAAATTTTTTTCAGTCAGGCAGAAGTTCAACTCTCCAAACCACTCTTGATGAGCCGAAATTTTTTGGCAGCGCAGGAGCACTGCCCTCCAGAGAACCATTCGCCACTCGCTATTCGCCATTCGCCGCCGTTTTTTTCGGCTCGGCATTAGCCTTGCCCTCCCATATCCTGTCCCGTGTTCCTTGTCCCGTGTCCCGTTTTAAATTGGTGGCTACGAAAACGAAGCCTGCTAAAGCAGGCTAACTTTAAAAAGTTGCGAGTTGCGTGTTGAGCGTTCAAGGGAAAAACCAACTCGCAACTCTCAACCCGCAACCCTCAACCCGATTAGCAGGCTTTAGCCTGCTTTGATTTTGTAGCCGCCCACCTCGGGTGGGTGGGCAAATTTTTAGAATGCATTCATTCACCCCTTTCAGTCCCTTCGCAACAGACATTCCAGCCTCACGCTACACTTTTGTTGCGGTGATGTTAGATGGCAAGGTTAAACTTGAACGAAGCAGTCTTGGTGGTCGTGGATGTTCAGGAAAGGTTCATGCCGGTTTTGTTTGAGCCTCAACGGCTCATCTCTGCCTGCCAGTTGCTGATTGGTGGGGCAAAAATTTTGGGGCTTCCAGTTTTGGTAACCGAACAACTTCCCGAAAAACTTGGACCGACGGTGACCGAACTCAGAGAAGTTCTCGGAAGCGATTACCGCCCCATCGTCAAGGCTGAATTTAGCGCATTCGCCAACGAATCCTTTCGGAGGACTTTTGCTGCTACTGGAAGGACGCAACTAATTCTTTGCGGCATTGAAGCCCATGTTTGCATCCGCCAAACAACTCTGGACGCTTTGGACCTCGGTTACGATGTTTTCTTGGTTGAAGACGCTATCTCGTCGCGTTACGAGTTCCTTTATCGCTCAGGTGTCCAAAGTTGCTTGGAGGCAGGGGCAAGGCGAACTAATGCGGAAGCAGTTTTGTTTGAACTGATGACGACCGCTGAACACCCTCAGTTTCGTGAGGTTCAAAATTTAGTCAAGTCACTTGCACCCAAAATTTACGGAAACGGGTGAGAAAGATGAGCGAAGCACTCAGCCCAGAAACGCTCGCGGTTGATGGCAAAGTGCCGAAGGAAGTTTGGAAGGTTGAAACAGAGGAACAGGTGTCTGAAGCGCTCCAAACGGCTCACTCTAACTCGCTCGCTGTCATTCCTCTCGGAAG